>FLOH01000520.1_pt1 | contig 81649 bp, 82 predicted proteins | sample 756751 | NCBI WGS metagenome assembly FLOH01 (sample SAMEA4026879, study PRJEB14308) | marine metagenome | biome: coastal water; material: water | depth 74 m
GGCGAAAAGTTGCCCATATACAAGGCGCAAAAAATCTTGAAACCGGAGTGTACTACTGTACATGAGGATTTCAGGATTTTGCAGCAACGCAGTAGATGGGTGAGTTTTCGTTCAAACACTAATTAGAAACGAGGACTGGAAAAAGGTCATGATAACAGATAAAAAGGGATTATATCTATCGGGTATCAATAAAACCTATGGGCAAGTAGAAGCAGTCAAGGACGTTACCCTTGAAATAAAATCAGGGGAATTCTTTACCCTGCTGGGTCCTTCCGGCTGTGGCAAAACAACATTGCTGCGCATGATCGCCGGTCTGGAGCTCCAGGATTCAGGCAGCGTAATCCTGGAAGATCAGGATATCACCAGACTGCCCGCCATTAAACGACAGATCAATACCGTTTTCCAGAGCTATGCGCTTTTTCCCCACCTCAATATTTTTGAAAATATTGCCTTTGGGCTTCGTTCCAGAAAAATCCCAGAAAAAGAAATAAAAACCAGGGTTCAGAAATCTCTGGATATGCTTGAGCTTGGAAGCATGCCCAAACGGTATCCCCATCAGCTTTCCGGCGGTCAGAACCAGCGGGTGGCACTTGCCCGCGCCCTGGTAAACGAACCCAAGGTGCTGTTGCTGGATGAACCCATGTCAGCCCTGGATGCCAAATTACGGGCCCAGGTTCAGGTAGAGCTCCGACGGTTGCAGCAAAAACTGGGGCAGACCTTTATACTGGTTACCCATGATCAGGATGAAGCCCTTGTGGTGTCTGATCGGATTGCGGTAATGAAGGATGGAGAAATCATTCAGTTCGGTACGCCGGAAGAGGTTTATGATTTTCCCAAAAATAAATTTGTTGCAGAATTTTTAGGGGCAGCAAATCTGCTTGCCGGCAGATTCCATGACGGGGTGTTCCATACGGATATCGGCCCCCTTGATCTGGACGTACCGCCTCCCTGGGAACACGGCGTTATTGCGATCAGGCCTGAATGGATAAACGTTCTGGATACAAAACCGGATAAAAATGGTATCCGGGCAAAGGTCAGCGAGATCATTTACCGCGGCACAAACCGGGATCTCTGGTTTGAACCCGGCCCGATAAGGGTCAGGAGCAGTACCTATAAGCACTTTAAAATTGGAGATGAACTCTGGCTGGAACTGGCACCAAAAGAACTGGTGGTGCTCAATGAATAGGCTGATGATCTGGTATGGCGAGCTGCTTTCCCAGAAGAAGCTCATCAAAAGAGGGGCCTTGTTCCTGAGTCCGGGCATGTTGTGGTTGATAATTTTCCTGATACTTCCGGGTTTGATACTGATCCTTGTCAGCTTTGCCGGCAGGGGAGCTTATGGCGAACTGGTCTGGGAGTTTGGCCTGGAGAATTATAAACGGCTCATGGGGTTTGGTATATTCGGATGGACCCCGGACTATATCATTATTCTTCTGCGCTCTGTATGGGTGGCCTTTGTCACCACAGGCTTAGCCGTTGTGCTCTCTTATCCGCTGTGTTTTTTTATCGCACGAAAGCCTGAAAGAACCCGGTATATCTGGCTGATGATAGTGATTATCCCCTTCTGGACCAATATGGTCATCAGAACCTACTCCTGGTTTTTGATTTTAGCCCCGGAACTGCCATTTGCCAAACTGGCAGCATATTTTAAAATTATCTCGCCGGGAATGGCCCTTTATCCCAGCGCCTTTGCCGTTTATCTGGGGATGATTTCCATGTTTCTGCCCTTTGTAGCCCTGCCGCTTTTTTCAAGTGTTGAACGTCTGGACTGGACCCTGGTTGAAGCAGCACAGGATCTGTATTCGTCAAACACACGAATTTTCATGCATGCCATTTTACCCCAGACCCTGCCCGGGCTTTCTGTTGGCATTATTCTGACCTTTGTTCCTGCCATGGGAATGTTTGTTGTTCCGGACCTTCTGGGAGGAGCAAAATATATGCTTGTGGGAAATCTGATTCAACAGCAGTTTGGTGCCAGCCGAGACTGGGCCTTTGGTGCGGCAATCAGCATGGCGTTAATGGTATTGACCATGGTCAGTCTTTATTTGTATAGAAGAAAAAACAAAGGTATGGAGTTGTTATGAGAAAGATTAATCTGATTATTAATATAATGGCTTTTGGGACCATGGGGTTTTTGTATCTTCCGCTGATGGCTGTGGCATTTTTTTCCGTGAATAATACAAAATACGGCCTTGCCTGGAAGGGATTTACACTTGACTGGTATATACAGCTGTTTCACAACGAGGTGATCCTTCAGGCGGCCTGGAACACACTGATTCTGGCTGTTGTATCCACCCTTGTTTCCACTGTTCTTGGGACCGCGCTTGCAATAGGCATGGACCGGTTTCCCTGGCCCAGAAAAATGAACACAGTTCTGGATCTTACTCTTCACCTTCCCGTGATCATACCGGATATCATCCTTGCGGCAGCTCTGGTGGTTGCGTTTGGATTTCTGCGGGGCGTATCATCATTGTTTGAACCGGGTCTCTTCAGTATGATCATTGGCCACATTACCTTTCAGGTGGCATTTGTAGCACTTGTGGTCAGAAGCCGTCTTGTCAGCATCGGAAAAGACATTGAAGAAGCAGCAAGGGATCTGTATGCAAGCACTTCTTATCTTTTATGGAAAATCACCCTGCCCTTATTGATGCCAGGCATTGTTGCCGGTGCCATGCTTGCCTTTACCTTGTCTCTTGATGACTTTGTAATCAGTTTTTTTACAGCTGGCCCAGACTCGGTAACCCTTCCATTGTATATTTTTGCAGCAGTAAGACGAGTTGTAACCCCGCAGATTCATGCGCTGTCAACCCTGGTTTTATTTGCCACGATACTTCTTGTGGGTGTCATGGAACGGTTTACAAGGAAAATTAATACAAAATAGATATTGTTTAAACGTTGCGATAATAACCAAACGATTAAGGAGGATGAAATGAAAAAATTATTGTTAATGGCTATTGTATTATTTGTTTTTTTATCAGGAACCGCATGGTGCGGGAGCGGCGAATTGAAAATATTTACATGGTCTGAATACATGGATGAAGTCAATTTTCCAAAGGAATTTGAAAAAGCCACGGGTATCAAAGTGAGTCTGGATCTGTATGAATCAAATGAAGATATGATGGCGAAACTGCAATCCGGCGGATTGGGGCAATATGACATTATTATCCCATCAGACTATATTATGCCAAGCCTTATTCAGTTAAATATGCTAACGCCCCTTGACCACTCAAAAATACCCAATTTGAAAAACCTGAGTAAAAAGTTTGCCAGCCCGGTTTTTGATCCGGGCAATAAATATTCAGCCGGGTGGCAGTGGGGAACGGTTGGATTGATGTATAACAAGAAAAAATTAAGCCCGGCAGATGTTGAGTCCTGGTCCATTATATTTGATCCCGAAAAAAAACCAGGAACCTTTTATCTGATTGATTCTGTCAGGGAAATGCTGGGGATCACCCTGCTGTATCTGGGATATGATTTTAACTCCATCAACCCGAAAGAACTGAAAGAGGCTGCCGATCTTCTTGTCAGCACAAAGAAGAGAGAAGCCTGTCTGGGATTTAAAGGTGGTGTGGGTGGTAAAAACGATGTTATTTCCGGAACAGCTGCTGCTGCACTGGTTTACAATGGCGATGCCGTTCAGACCGTTGCCGAAGATCCGGATACCTATGGTTTTATCGTGCCAAAGGAAGGCAGCGCCATATGGATAGACTCCATGTGTATCCCTGCCAAAGCCCCAAACCTGGATTCTGCACACAAGTGGATCAACTGGGTTCTGGATGCCAAAGTAGGTGCCGAGCTTTCAAATTATAATCATTTTGCAACACCCAATGCAGCGGCCATGCCCTATCTTTCCAAAGAAGACCTGAATAACCCGGGTGTATGGCCCACCCCGGAAATTATTGAAACTTTAAGATTTGTAAAAGACCTTGGGAAAGACAATCATATTGCCGACCAGGCATGGACAAGGGCAAAGTCCCATTAACGATTATGATTCAAACATGATGGCGGCCAAGATGTATTGCCGCCATCATGTTATTTTTGAGGGGAAAAAATCTATGTCCAGAATATTGGGGACAACGCCAAGACAGGATGGTTTCAGGATGCCGGGTGAGTTTGAGCCCCATGAAAAATGCTGGATGCTGTGGCCTGAACGACCGGACAATTGGCGGTTGAATGCAGTACCTGCCCAGAACGTATTTTCCCTGGTTGCCCAGGCCATATCCCGGTTTGAACCCGTGGCCATGGGAGTATCCAAACACCAGATTGAAACTGCCCAAAACAGCCTGCCATCTGAAATTGAAATTGTTCACATTGAATCAGATGATTCGTGGATGAGGGATACAGGACCCACATTTGTTAAAAATGATAGCAATGAAGTCCGGGGGGTGGACTGGGATTTTAATGCCTGGGGCGGGCTTAACGGAGGGATATATTTCCCATGGGATAAAGACATCTGTGTGGCCAAAGAAGTTTTGAAACATGGAAAAATAGACCGGTATAAAGCTTGTATTATCCTTGAAGGCGGTGCCATCCATACGGATGGTGAAGGCACATTAATTACAACAGAAGAGTGCCTGTTGAACCCTAACCGGAATCCGGATCTTTCAAAGACCCAGATAGAAAACCATTTAAAAGAATATTTGAATGTAGAAAAAATCATCTGGCTGGGAAAAGGGGTGTTCATGGATGAGACAGACGGCCATGTGGACAACCTGTGCTGCTTTACAAGGCCCGGAGAAGTCCTGCTTCACTGGACAGATGACAAGACAGATCCCCAGTATGAAATATCCTGTGATGCCTTTGACAGGCTCTCAGGTTCTGTTGATGCAAAAGGCAGAAAAATAAAAATTCATAAAATCCATCAGCCCGGCCCATTGTATATGACCGAGGCGGAAAGCCTGGGGATTGAAAAAAAGCCCAATGTCGCACCAAGGAACGATGGGAACAGGCTGGCGGCATCCTATGTGAATTTTTATATTGCCAATAATGGTATTGTCATGCCTTTATTTGATGATCCCCATGATAAAGCTGCCATGGAAAAAATAAAAAGCCTTTTCCCGGAGAGAATTGTGGTGGGTATCTATGCCCGGGAAATACTTCTCGGGGGAGGAAATATCCATTGTATCACCCAGCAGCAGCCAGGTGTTTAAACATGAACGCATATTGTCTGAGGACATATTGCCTGAGGACATACTGGTGGATATGATCGGTTAAAACAAGGAGAAAAAACCATGTCAACGGTTTGGGTTGCTGCCACCCAGATGGCCTGCACAACGGATCGCGATCAGAATATCTTGACTGCGGAAAAACTGGTTCAAGAGGCGGCCCAAAAAGGTGCCCAGATTGTGTTGCTTCAGGAGCTTTTTGAAAATCTTTATTTCTGCCAGGAGGAAAAGGCCGAGCATTTCAATCTGGCAAGCACTTTAGAAGAGAATAGAGCGGTCAAACATTTTAGTACCATTGCAAAAAAATTAAATATTGTATTGCCCATCAGTTTCTTTGAAAAAAAGAACAATGCCCATTACAATACCACTGCCGTGATTGATGCCGACGGAAGCATACTGGGAATTTACAGAAAATGTCATATACCCGACGGTCCCGGGTATGAGGAAAAATTCTATTTTAATCCTGGGGATACGGGTTTCAAGGTATGGCAGACAAAATATGCGTGTATCGGTGTGGGCATCTGCTGGGATCAGTGGTTCCCGGAAGCAGCCAGGATCATGGCGTTAAAAGGCGCTGAGATTATTTTTTATCCCACAGCCATTGGATCAGAGCCTGCCAATGGTGCCCTGGATTCAAAGGAGCACTGGCAAACCTGCATGCAGGGACACGCTGCCTGCAATATGATCCCGGTTGTGGCATCCAACAGGATCGGTACGGAATCATTTGATAGATCCAGCATCAGCTTTTACGGATCATCCTTTATCACAGACAACATGGGCCGTATTCTCACCCAGGCCAACCGGACAGATGAAGCCGTGATCCTTTCAAATTTTGATCTTGAACAATTTAAGATCCAGAGAGCTTCATGGGGACTTTTCAGAGACAGAAGACCTTCCCAGTACAGGATCTTGCTCACAAGTGGTGGTGAAAACAATGGGCCTGCCGGTGATCCGGAATAAAAATCAATGTCCTCCCAATGAAAGCACAAGTTTTAATAAGGCCTTTCCATTTGAACAGGCTTGATCCATAAGTAAACCTTTAGATCAATGGTATCACTTTTAGAAAATTTAACACCCTCTGATTCAAGAAGCGCTTTTTGAAGTTCATACCCCTGGGACGGCCGTCCTGTTAGGCTGACTGATTTTAGACCATCCTCCACACTCCCGATTTTATCAGTTCTTAAAAAAAATGTATGAAACTGACTTAATTTTCCAAACAATTACTGAAAAAAATAAAAACTACCGCCATTTTGAAAAATCACAATTAAATTTGGTATTCTTAAAAATTACACGCTTTTACAGTGTCAAGGATAGAGATAATTATCCTTGACAGCAGAAATACTTCTATATGATAAAAAAAAGTGGCTTAACTGAGTGTCCAAAATATCGGGGGAGGATCAATCACACCAATCTCTAATAATTGAGATGCTGAAACGATTCCACCATAATCATATAAACTGTACCCAGTTCCAAGTAGTATAGCGCCATAGGTGAAACACAAGGTTATACAATCAAAGGACTTATTTGGTCTTTCATGTTCCGTGTAGACATTATACAATCCAAAAAGCATTGCAGGGAAACCTCCCGCCTCAATTGATGCAGCAATCCAATCGTGTTTAATAGTAAGGATTGTAACCCAAGCAGGAACTCCTAAAATATAAATTAACCAGCCAAAAAGCTTTAAATTTTTCTTCCTATGATGGTTTCGTTTACCTTCAGATAAAGCAAAGCAAATTTTATTTATTAGATAAAAAGAACCTCCCCAAATTTGTAATATCAAATCCATATAGCGCATTGCCTGCCATTTTTGAATGTTACCTTTGATTATCAGACTTTTTGACCGGATAACAGATAAAAATCACCTACCTCATGCATAGCAAGAGGTAGGTGATTAAAATAAATAAAAATCTTTTCTATTAACCCATCCTCCTTAACCATTATGTATGGGCAATATAAGATATGTTACAAAATGTCCTATTGTGACAATTTGACTTTTCTATTGTTTTATCCAATTAATTATGTTCCACTTCTAAAAATATTAAGTTTTTTGCTTCTTTTTATATTCCGGCAGTGCTCTTGTAAAAATACAAAAAAGAAGCAGTAAATTTCAATAATAAAACTTGGGGATAGAGAAGTAATGGAATTTATTCGCATAAAAAATTTTATTGACGGCAAATGGGAAGAGGAAATTGATGTTGAGTATGTACCTTTGTTCAATCCGTCAACGGGAGAGCAGATTGGGGAAGTGCCGCTTTCAACAAATAAAACATCTTTACGGGCAGTTGAATCATCTGCCCGAGCATATGAGTTATGGCGGAAAATGTCCATTTCAAGGCGAATGGGATATATTTTTGAGATGCGAAGAGCCATGGCAGACAATGCCGAAACCCTTGCCGTATCTATTGCTGTAGATCAGGCCAAGCATATCAGTGAAGCCAGGGGTGAAGTAGGCCGGGTCATTGAACTTATAGAAGCAGCCTGCTCAATCCCCACGCTCATCCAGGGGGAGACCCTTGATATGATTGCCGGAAATATTAACGGGCGAGTCATACGCCAGCCTTTAGGTGTTTTCGGTGGCGTAGCACCCTTTAATTTTCCAGCCCTGGTATTTGGATGGTTTATCCCCTGGGCCATTGGTGTAGGCAATACCTTTGTTTATAAACCGTCTACCCAGTCACCTCTTTTTATGCAGAAGATGGGAGAAATTTTTAATGAAATCAATCTTCCGCCGGGAGTTGTCAATATTATTCACGGGAACCGCAAGGTGCCTGAAACCTGGTATAATCACCCTGCAATTTCAGGTGTATGTCTTGTAGGTTCCACACCTACTGCTAAAAAAATCGCCGAAGGGTGTGCCCATGGAGCCAAACGGACAATGCTTTTGGGTGGTGCGAAAAATTATCTCGTTGTTATGGAAGATGCAAACCTTGATGTGTTTATCGAGAACTTTGTTCACTCCTGTTACGGGTCAGCCGGGCAGCGCTGTCTTGCCGGTTCCATTGTGGCTATTGTTCCTGAAATATATGATAAAGTCATAGAGAGGATTGTCGAGGTATCCAAAACCATAAAAGTCGGAGATGCCATGGATCCTGATGTTTATATGGGCCCTGTGATTTCAGCACAGGCAAAAAAGACCATTGAGAAATATATCGAGATTGGGATTGAGGGTGGTTCAAATCTTATTATGGATGGACGGAACCCGGATCTCCCCGACAAAAATAAGAATGGATACTTTGTTGGGCCAACTGTTTTCACAGATGTGACCCCCTGCAGAACCATTATCAAGGAGGAGATCTTCGGTCCTGTTGTCTCGGTAATGAAAATCGAGGGTATTGACGATGCCCTTGAACTTATCAGGGGGCAGGAGTTTGGAAATGGTGCCTGTATATTTACAGACAATCTTTTTTATACGGAACGATTCATTTCAGAAGCAGATGTGGGCATGGTAGGAGTTAATGTAGGGGTGTGTGCTCCACATCCATATCTGCCGTTTGGCGGTATCAAAGGCTCTTTGCTTGGCTCAGACAAGGTCCAGGGCAAAGACGGTATTGACTTTTTTACCCAGAATAAGGTGGCAACCGTTCGTTTTTTGGCTCCTAAAGGATACAAAACAGAACAGGAAAGAAAAGTTCTGCCAGACAGTTCCGTAAGATCATGCGTGGCCCGGTAATGGTCTATCGTTAAATTAAAATGGGTATTTTAACTGGGTGGGGCAAAGCATAAAATGTTCAGCAATGCCTCCCTACAACTACCATATAGAGAGGAATTCAAATGAAAAAAGTAGTAAGTATTTTAATTGCTGGTATGGTTTTGATGGCATTCGCAGTTACACCTGCTTTTGCCGGGAAAAAGAAAATTTGTAAATTGGGGCATGTCAACTCACCCGCATCTATTTTTCAGTTCGGTGCAGTGGCATTTAAAGAAGCTGTGGAAAAAGAGCTCCCCGACTGGACCATCGAATTATATCCGTCCGGCGGTTTGGGCGGGAGCCTGGCCATGATTCAGGGTCTGACCCTGGGAACTGTGGATATTTACACCGAATTTATCAACATTTTGGCCGATCTGCTTCCCGAATACAATGTCTTTGCCGTACACTATAAATTCGATTCAGTGGATGAATACGAATTGTTCATGAATTCGCCAACTTTTGCCAAGATGAACGAGAAAATGATCAAGAAGAACGGCATCACCAATATGGGCAACATGCGGGCCGGCAGCGTGTACAATCAGTTCAGCAATAAACCGATGTATACAGTCGAAGATGCAAAGGGTGTTATCGGTCGTGTGGCTCAGATGGCACCGCTGGTACAGTGCTGGCTGGCCTACGGCGCAAAGCCGACTTCCATGGACTGGGGCGAGATCTATACCAGCCTTCAGACCGGGGTTATCACCGCTATCGACAACCCGATTCTCGATATGTACGATGAAAAATTTCATGAGGCTGTCAAGTATCTCAATATGACCAACAACATTTATAATATGATTTCCTATAACACGAGCATGGCATTCTGGGAAAAATTGAGCGACAAGGAAAAGGATGTATTCACGAGAGCCATCAGGGTCGCCAGCATAAAAGGCGAGATGGAAGTGGAAAAACGGCTGGACGGTGTCAAGGCGGAGCTAAAAAGTAAAGGCATTCAAACCATCCAGACAGACACATCCGGATTTAAAAAGGCGGTACAAAGCAATATTAACACCATTCTTAAAGGTAACAAGGATGCCATTGCCATTTACGAGAAAATCATGAAAAAGGATTTTTAATTCAACGTGCCGGCTGTTGCAGGCAATTTCTAAAACAAGCATTTCCTGCCGGTCCCCCTGGGTTCCGGCAGGAAACTACCGGTTATTTTTTAAAAGATAACCGCCCATTCCGTAGAAGGCAGGTACTTTTGTATTTTCAATAAAAAATGGGAGACCCAGATGAATATTGTTCAAGTTTCGGATAAAGTACTTGATGCCATTAACACCTTCATGGAATACATGATGGGTATTTTATTTCTGTCGTTGGTATGCATAACATTTCAGGAGGTGCTTCGGCGGTACCTTTTTAACGACCCGACACATTGGGCCTCGGAATTGAGCCGATTCCTCCTGATCTGGATGACCTTTACAGGTGCCTGCATCGTCACCCGGCTCGTGACTCATCTTACCATGGGGTTTACCATTCATAGGTTTGTCAATCAATCTACGAGTAGATTGATCAAGATATTCATTGCTGCTGCTGCTGCGATCAGTATGATTGTTCTGACATATTACAGCGGCAAAGTGACGCTGCTGGCAGGATACCGGCCCGCTCCCATGACGGGTATCTCCATGTACTATGTCTGGGCGGCTCTTCCCATTAACGGTGCCATCATGTCCCTTTATATGATCGCGGAGATGGTTAGGCATATCTTTGAAAAGGAAGAGGAGGTGACCCCATGATTTATATTTTTGCTACCATGTTTATCTTCTTTTTTTTCGGTATGCCCATCGCCTTTGGCATATTATCCAGTACCATTTATTATCTCCTCTTTTCAGGGGAATCTCGGGAATTACTCGCGTTTTCCACCCGGGTAATCTCTGCCTCAGACTCCTACGTCCTTTTAGCGGTCCCTTTTTTCATGCTGGCGGCTGAGCTTATGAACGAAGCTAAAATAACGGAACGGATTTTTTCTTTTGCCAAATCCCTGGTGGGGCACATCCCCGGAGGATTGGGTCATGTCAATATTATTGCCAGTATGATCTTTGCCGGCATGTCCGGCTCCGGACTGGCTGATACTGCCGGCCTGGGAAAAGTTGAAATTAAAGCCATGAAAGATGAAGGTTATGACCCTGCCTTCAGCGCTGCAGTAACCGCATCTTCGGCCATTATCGGACCCATTATCCCCCCCAGTATCTGTATGGTAGTGGGCGCTGTCGTGACCAATACTTCTGTTGGCCGGATGCTGGTGGGTGGCATTTTCCCCGGTATCATGATGGGGCTCGGTCTCATGCTGGTGGTTTATTTTCTATCTAAAAAGAGAGGCTACCCAAAAAAGGAACGGGCGGCCATGAAGGATATATGGAAGCAACTGACAGCCACGGGCCCGGCCCTTTTCACACCGGTTATTCTGGTGGGCGGTATTCTCTCGGGTATGTTTACTCCCACGGAGGCAGCTGCCGTCGCCTGCATCTACGCCATGATTCTGGCCATGGTCTTTTATCAGGCCTTTGGCGTAAAAAGATTATTTCGCATTTTTATTAATGTGGGTACGGCTACGGGTGCGCTGCTCTTTGTTATGTCTGCGGCAGCAGCCCTGGGTACGTTGGCTTCACGGGCTCAAGTACCTCAGAATCTGATGAAGGCGATCATGTCCATAACCACTAATCCTACGGTGACCATGTTTATTATCGTGGGGTTGCTCATTTTGCTGGGTATGATTATGGAGGATCTGTCGCTGCTGGTTATCATGGGGCCTTTGCTGCTTCCCGTGGTTTTAAAGCTTGGAATCAACCCCGTTCACTTCGGTGTGGTAATGGTATTGACCCTTCAGCTGGCTATGATTACACCGCCCGTGGGTATGGGATTTTATATCACCTGCCACCTGGCTGATGTGGACGCGCTGTCTTACAGTAAAGAGATCATCTGGTTTGTCCTGGTTTTGATTGTGGTGGTCGTATTGATGGTCCTGATTCCCTCTCTGGTAACCTTTTTGCCGGATTTTTTCTTTGGAAAGTAATCCTGGGGGCACTGTGATTTGGTACAGATTATTTTTTCCAACGGTTATCAGCCAATAAATGTTGCCTGACAGCCGGGAAATAACTTTTTTTTAAAGGGAGATTCCAGTGTTTAAAACCATACTATACCCAACCGATTTTTCAGATACTGCCGGTAAGAGCCTGGACTACTTAAAACAACTGCGCAATGCCGGGGCCCAAAAAATTATTCTTCTTAACGTCATCCACCAGCGGGTTCTGGACACCCTTGAAACCATTCACAAGGCAGCGTACTTTCAGGATGCCCGATACCATGAGGACAGGGATGAAGTAGAACTGCGATTTGAAAAAGACCGAAGAAATAAGATGGCACCCATTGCGGCTGAACTTACGGCTGCTGGGTTTGAAGTTAAAATTAGAGTCGAAAAAGGGTATCCGGTCAAAGAAATTCTTAAAGTTGAAAAAGAAGAGGCAGTTTCCGCCATCGTCCTGGGTTCACACGGCAGGAACAATATACTCGGGGCTCGCATAGGATCGGTTTCCGAAAAAGTGATTCGCAGGGCGGTTTCGGCCGTATTGCTTGTTAAGCGTTAAAATGCAGTAAAATCTGTGTGCGTAAAGGTCTTGAAGGCCATATACGATTCAAAGATTTTAATGGCTACAGGAACCAGGGTAAGTTTACGCCGTCTATGATCCGTTGGGAAAACGGCCAGCGGAAATACCTGGATATTCTTCTAAAATGGGGGGAATAATCTTATTCCAGCCTTTTAACAGTGGAAATTGATACTATTTCATGAGTACGACATACAATTATAAAAGGTAGATAAACCCAAATGGTTGATTTTAAAAATAATTACACCTTTCTTCAGGAGGGGGCAAAACGCCAGGAAGAAGCAAACAAGGGGATACCGGACAGAGTACCGGTTATAGCCCAGATGCCTGAGTTTGCAAGAAAAGAACTCGGACTGGGAACTCGGGAATTTTATTCCAGTCCGGAACTGATCGCGGCCGGGACATTGGAAATAATGGAAAGATATGGTATTGACGGCCCTTACCTGGATTTTGATGTCTACAATATTGAACCGGAAGGTCTTGGCATGGAGGTCCTTTGGAGTGATGAATCCCTTCCAGATTTAAACTATGCAAAACCGATTATTATTGATGAAAATGATCTGCAAAAGATCAAGACCCCGGATTTTGATTCTGCCGGACGTTTCTCGTATGTTCTCAAAATGTATCATCAATATGAAAAATTGACTGGGGGTATATTACCGCCTTTCCGATGTTCTGCTCCGTTTACTCTGGCAGCCAATATTCGAGGGATCAGTAACCTGCTGATTGAAATTTTCATAAAACCTGATTTTGTAAAAGATCTGCTGGATCGAATCACAGAAAAAGTTCTGGTACCCTGGTTGTTACGGGTTAAAAAAGAATTTCCCAATTTAAAAGAGATAGGAGCCGATGATGCCTTGGGATCTCTGCCCATTGTCAGCCCGGAGATTATGCGGGACTGGGTCATCCCTTCCGTCCTAAAACTCAGGGAACTTGTGGGGCCGGAAGTTTCTGTGCCCAACTGGGTAGGGGAGCATTATCTGCCCAATCCGGGGGTCATGTTGGATATGAAAAAACAGGTGAGTCCGAATATTATTCGAGTCCAGGACCCGGATGTGGAAAAACTGGGGCCCGCTATTTTTAAAGAATATGCAAATAGACACAATATTAATCTCTGTCTTGGAGTCGGGGCATCTTTTTTGGATAGCGCCACTGCTATAGAAGTGGAAGAAAGGGTTAGAAACTATTTGCATATCGGAGCTCCCGGCGGAAGATTCACGCTTTATCTGTGCGCTCTGTCCGCCGTCACGCCACGGGAAAACGTTCGTGCTGCTGTCAGGGCTGTCAGGGAATATGGGAAATAGCAAAAGTATTTTGAGAACCCTTTCATAGTTTTAAAACAATTAATAATTAAATAAAAAACATAATTGCTTACATGAATGTGTTTGTTTTACTCGACAGTAATGATGGTATCATGAGTGACGAGTAAATTTCGAAATTGAGCGACAACTTCCAAAAGATATAAGCAGGGTCCTGGATCGGGGCAATGGTAACAGTTTTAACGTGAAATCATGATTTTTTCTTAAAATGCCAACCACAATAGTTGGTATCTTCAATTTTTAACTGCCAGCCATGAAATTAATTTTCAAAATTCGGATCTAAAAGATCAATTTTCTCAAATTGAAATAATTGCGCGACTGTTTCCTCGTTCTTTAATGCGGCTAAGGCAACCTTGGCTTTGAATTCAGGGCTGTATTGCTTTCTTTTCCTCTTCATCGTCAACTCCTTTCATTTGGGGGTTGATTCAGAGCTTAGCACATTGTTCGCTTTTTGGGGACCATCGTAATATAAAGGATAATCCAAGGCTTGTGAATGAAATCCCCCGGGGAACAAAGCGGTTTAAAACCATCCAGCGGTACCGCTCAGCCTCGGAAAGGGCAAACAGTACGATCAAGGAAGATTTAACCTGAAGGTCACGCGTGAAAATTATTGAGAAACCCATTGTATATAACAAGGAAAGAGCTGACATATTAGCTCTTATCCAAAGGGAGTGACGTCTTCTTATTGGCCAGGCTTATCTCTTTTTTAAGGGTCATCTACTGACTCAACAATAACCTTTTTCCTGATGGCAATTTTCTCACACTATTTTTGTGTTTTTTTATTTACACTTTCCCTGTTTTTGAAGAAAGTTTACTTGATTTGAAGCTCGCAAATAGCGTCACACAGATAGACACAAATTGAAAAGAGTGGTAAGGTGGATCGCCGTTAACATGATTACCGGCGCACAGATTTTTTAGGGAGCCTCATATTGAAATGAAAAAATCACGCCTGATAACGATCCTTGTTCTTGCGGGGATGCTGGGTGGCGGAGTTGCCTTTTATCTCTATTTTTCAGGGTTTACCCGGGTGGTTGTGAAAAAATTTGAAGGCCGGCTCTGGGAGCTGCCGGCCCGGGTATACGCACGCCCCCTGGCCCTGTATCCTGGATTGTCTCTTTCGCTGGATGCGTTTGTTCAGGAACTTTCTCTGCTGGCCTATCACAAAGTGGAAAAACCCCAGGAGCTGAAAACTGCCGGGGAATATTTTCAAGATCAAACAGAGGTCACATTTTTCTGCAGACCTTTTAATTTCGGGGATAAAACATCTGCTTCCTTCCGGTTGAAAGTCAGGTTTGAGGCCGGAAGGGTTGCCGGGCTGAAAAATCTGGATAACGGTATTGCACCGGAGATGGTGGAACTGGACCCGGTCCTTGTGGGCAGTTTTTATCCCATTTCAGGTGAGGACAGGATCCTCACATACCTGAAAGAGATCCCCCCCCTTTTGCCCAGAACCATTCTCTGCGTGGAAGACCGGACTTTTTATACCCACCATGGGGTAGATCCAAGGTCCATTTTCAGGGCACTGTGGGTGAATCTCAAAAACAGTCAACGGACCCAGGGCGCCAGCACCCTTACCCAGCAGCTGGCCAGAAATTTTTTTCTGACCAATGAAAAGACCTGGATTCGCAAGGTGAATGAGCTTTTCATGGCACTTGTCCTGGAACTGAAGTATGACAAGGACGAGATTCTGGAAGCCTATGTCAATGAGGTCTACCTGGGGCAGGATGGGGATCGGTCCATCCACGGGTTTGGTCTGGCCTCGGTTTTTTATTTTGGGACTGCTGCCCGCAATTTGGAAATTCATGAAACAGCACTCCTGGTGGGGATGCTCAAGGGCCCGTCCCAGTATAATCCCAGAAAATTTCCCGACCGGGCCATAAACCGACGTAACACAGTGTTAAAGATGATGCATGACCAAAAGATCATTTCAGAACGTCAAATGATAAAAGCCCTGGCAAAACCCCTGGGGGTCATCGAAGATCCTGTTCATGGGAATTCTCTGTTTCCCGATTATCTGGATTTGGTCAAACGGCAGTTGTTGAAAGAGTACCGGGAAGCGGAGTTAAGATCCATGGGGCTAAGGATTTTTACGGCCCTGGATCCCCAGGTTCAACAGGCAGCCGTAAATGCGGTCCAGGGACAGCTCAAAAAAATCGCCGCACACAAAGGTCTTCCGGAAGAAAACCTTGAAGCCTCGGTGGTGGTGACCAGTTCTGGCAGCAATGAGATTCAGGCAGTGGTGGGGGGAAAGCATCCTTTTTCCATGGGGTTTAACCGGGCGCTGGATGCCAGACGTCCCATCGGATCCCTGGTTAAACCGGTTGTGTTTCTGGCGGCACTCAGCCGCCCGCAGGCCTATACCCTGATCACCCGGGTGGATGATGGGAAAATCACTCTGAAGGAGCCTGATGGAAGCAGCTGGAGCCCCAGGAATTTTGACCGGCAATACCATGGCCAGGTGCCGCTTTATCTTGCCCTGGTCCATTCCTATAATTCGGCAACCGTGCGGATAGGGATGGATATCGGGCTTGAAGCGATATGGAACACCCTTAAGCACATGGGAATTACCGAAAAGCCGTCCCTGTATCCGTCCTCCCTTCTGGGAACCCTTGAAATGTCCCCTGTTGAGGTGGCCCAGATATACCAGACCCTTGCTTCCGGCGGATTTTATTCCCCTGTCAGGAGCATCCGGGCCATTTACACTGCTGAAGGGGAGCTCCTGCAGCGGTATCCGTTGACCATTGAACAACACCTGGACCCTGGCGCGGTCTTCCTTGCGAACAAGATGCTCCAGGCAGTTGTGTTGGATGGAACGGCAAAAAACCTTGAAAAAATATTGCCCAGGGAACTTGGCGTTGCCGGGAAGACAGGAACGACAAATGAGTTGAAAGACAGCTGGTTTGCAGGGTTTACCGGCAGCCGGGTGGCGGTTGTGTGGGTGGGCCGGGATGACAATCAATCCTGCAATCTCACAGGCGCTTCCGGGGCCATGCAGATTTTCGGGGATCTCATGAATCAGATCCCGAACCAGCCCTTGACCTTGGTGGCGCCGGAGAGTATAGAATGGGCGGTGATTGATGCTGAGACAGGTCTTCGAACAGATGAAGCCTGCCCCGGGGCCATGGTCATCCCCTTTATCAAGGGTTCCGTGCCCAAAGAAATGTCTTCCTGCACGCGCGGGATCATTCCGTTGCAGACCCAGGAAAAAACGCTGACCCCCCGGGCCCTCTTTGATTATTTAAAGGATTTGTTCAAATGAAACAGTTTAAAATGCTCATACTTGGCCTGATGGCAGGTGTCTTTTTCTCCTCCTGTGCAAGCTATGAGAAAAGCCAGCCGTCCCATGTTCCCCCGGAGAAGAAGCCTTCTGTGGCTATTTCAAAGGAAAGATCCCGCCCGGAAGGGGAATTGCCACAGATTGGCGCGCGCCAGGCTTCGGTGCCCCGGGAGAAATTCCAGCCGGAGATTCTCCATACCCTGAAAAAAAGAGCCGCGCAGCAGATTCAGGCATACAAACTGGATGCAGCGGTTGTCACCCTGGAACAGGCTCTGGGCATAGATGCCCAGGACCCTTTGCTCTGGCATCTCATGGCCCGGGTCAAGCTCGCCCAGAAAAATTTGCAGCAGGCCGAGCACCTGGCGAAAAAATCCAATATCTTTGCCGCAAATGACCCAGCCCTCCAGAAAAAAAACTGGGACATCATTGCAGAATCACTTGATTTGCAGGGGAAGATCAGTGAAGCCGAGGCAGCCCGAAAAAACTGATGTGATTAGAGCTTAATTTATTAAAAATGGTGTCTCATTTCTATTGACACATTCCGTCCTGTTAAAAAAGGGCTTTGCAAAATCATATGGTAAGCTGTTTTTTATAAACAGCTAATTTTGCTGATAATATTGGAGAACTTACCATGGCGATGAACCTGGAATTTGAACCGTTTACCTATTGAACGATTAACTGAGAATGGCCCGGGATTTGCCTAAAACTTCGCTTAAAACTTTCGCTGGGGCTTTCACCTCAAATAGTAATCCCCGTTCTTTAAAATCAATCGAACCTGATTTGATCTTAAAAAAGAATTATTTTAACTTTCTTAAAGTATGATCAAAATTACATAGTATTTTTTTCTTCAAACACTGGAATCTTTTCAAAAAAAAGGGTAATAATTATGTTTTAAAATGACATATTTACAAGATCATCAATCTTTTTTGGATTGAGAAGGGAGAGGACAATGAAAAAAGTTGGAATTGTAGGTTGGCGTGGAATGGTTGGGTCAGTACTCATGGAAAGAATGATAAAGGAAAATGATTTCAAATTATTTACTCCTCTTTTTTTCACAACCTCCCAGGCAGGACAGGCTGCACCGGATGTGGGTATTGATGTGCCGCCTCTGGTTGATGCTTATGATATAGACCAGTTGCTGGACATGGATATTATCCTGTCCTGTCAAGGAGGGTCATATACTGAAGCTATTCGTCCAAAGCTTGCCGAAAAGAACTGGGATGGATACTGGATTGATGCTGCATCAACCTTGAGAATGGATGATAAAAGTATTATTGTACTTGATCCGATAAACCGCAAGGTCATTGATAATGCTTTGTCCGACGGCATTAAAAATTATATTGGCGGCAATTGTACGGTATCTCTCATGCTCATGGCCCTGGGAGGATTATTTGAAAACGATCTGATAGAATGGATGACCTCCATGACATACCAGGCTGCCTCCGGGGCCGGTGCAAAAAATATGGAAGAACTTGTGGCCCAGATGCAGATTATCGGCAAAATGGCTGCCCCAGTTCTTACCAACCCCGTATCTGCTATCCTGGATCTGGATAAAAATGTCATCGGAACAATGAGATCGGGTGCATTTCCTGTTCAAAACTGGGCCGTTCCTCTGGCAGCAAGCCTGATCCCATGGGTTGACAAGGCAATGGACAATGGTCAGACAAGAGAGGAATGGAAGGGCTTTGTTGAAACCAACAAAATCCTTGGACGGTCAGACAACCCGATTCCCATTGACGGCCAATGTGTCAGAGTAGGTTCCATGAGATGCCACAGCCAAGCATTTACAATCAAATTAAAAAAAGATGTTCCCTTAAATGAAATTGAAGCCATGCTGGCCGAGAATAACTCTTGGGTTAAAGTGGTTCCCAATTTAAAGGAAGATACCATCAAAAATTTGACCCCTGCTGCAGTGACTGGAACCTTGACTGTTCCTGTGGGGCGGATCAGAAAGATGAATCTTGGAAACGATTTTCTTACTGCTTTTTCAGTGGGGGATCAATTGCTCTGGGGTGCGGCTGAACCGCTTCGCCGGATTCTGAATATAATTCTTTAGTCTGTTATTGCTTTAAGGCATATTTTCTTTCAAGAAAGGCAACAGATCGTGAAAAGGGGAATGTCAGGATAAAATAAAGAATCGTGATGGTGATCCAGATTTCAAATGTCAGAAAAGTTGCAGCCATCAGTTCCATCCCCTGAAAGGTCAGTTCCTGGATTGAAATAACAGATACAATGGCAGAGTCTTTTATGGTGGATATGAACTGCCCTGCAAGGGGAAATGCCACCTTTCTGAAGGTTTGGGGCAAAATCACGAGCAAAAATGTCTTTTGCCTTGACAAGCCAATGGACCATGAGGCCTCCCATTGACCCTGGGGTATGGAAATAATCCCTCCCCGGATAATCTCTGATACATAAGCACCTTCATAAATGCCCAGGGCAATAATCGCTGAGATAAAAGAATTGATCTGATCAGGCCTGGCAAACAAAAAGCCTGTGATCTGCTGAATCGTATTGGAGCTGCCCCTTAGCCATCTATCCAGATAAAGTGCATCCAAAAACTGGCTTGATACAAAATAATAAAAAATAATGACCAGCACCAGGGATGGAATGTTCCGAATGGTTTCCACATAGGTTCTGCTTACAAATCGCTGCTCAAATGATCCTTTTGCACCCATGACTCCGGATATGGTCCCCAGAAAAAATCCTATAAGCGTTGACCAGATACTGAGTTTAATTGTTGTGAAAAAACCAATTATGAGAATATTTGCTTTGAGCTTTCCTGTCATTGGATCTAAAAAAAAGAAATAAGATGGAATTGCCTCCCATTCCCATTTATAGTCAAGGACCTGGTTCATCCTTGAAAAAAATAAAGATATGACAGCAATAATGACAATAATCACTGCCATATCAATGAAGGTAAATTTTAAGGATTTTTTATTTAACAAGGTCTTCCCAGTCTTTTGATCCAAACCAGTATGCTTTTTTCTCTTCTAAAAATCCCTGGGCATGCATGTTCAAAATCCAGTTGTTAAAATAATTGAGTGCATCATGGTCTCCTTTTTTAAGGGCAAACCCAATGGGCTCTTTGGTAAAATTTTCCTTGATGGGAATAAATAATTTATCCGGATATTTGAGTGCATGGAATACGGGCATGGGAGCAGAAGAAACCACAGCATGAACCCGACCCAGATTTAACTCCTGGAGTGCCTGGCTCTCGTTTTCAAACAACTTTAAGGTTGCATTGGGCATATGTTTTCTGGCTGCCTGTTCTGCTGTTGTACCCATGCGAACGGCAATACTGACATCCTTTTTATTAAAATCTGCCAGAGATGAAAAGCCTTTTGCCATGTCTTTGTGGGCAACCATTGACATACCAGAGTAGTCATAGGGGATAGTAAAATTCACTTTTAAATTCCGATTCGGGGTAATCCCCATTCCGCCAATAATCACATCAAACTTACCAGTTAAAAGAGCCGGGATAATGCCTGACCATGCAGTGGGAACAAACTCTATTTTAACGCCCATATCCTGGGCCAGTTTTTTGGCAACATTTATTTCAAATCCTGTTAAGTTGCCTTGTTTATCTTTCATGGCCCAGGGCACGAATGTGGACATCCCCACCCTTATAACCCCTTGTTTCTGAATCTTTTCAATAACACTCTCCTGAGCGGACAATATACCTGCCATCAATAAGAAAAACATCACACTTAAGCATAAAATTTTTTTCATTTTTTTATATCCTTTCTAAATTCCCTACCAACCTTATTGGTTGATAAATTTAAGTTGGTTTTCAAATCGCCTGATTATAAAAGAAAGACTGGCAGTAATGACCAGATAACATAATGCCACAGCAAACCAGATTTCAAAAGTTAAAAATGTTTCAGAAACAATTCTCTGACCCTGCATGGTCAGGTCATAGATGGAAATCGTACTGACCAGTGCTGAATCTTTTATTAATGACACACTTTGACCGGCAAGCATTGGAAGGGTCTGCCGCAGCATCTGGGGAATGATCACTTTGATGTAAATAACCGGTATAGACATTCCAATGCTCTGGGCAGCCTCAAATTGTCCCTTTGGAACATTGATTATACCGGAACGGATAATCTCTGAAGAATAAGCACCCTCAAACAGACTTAGAGCAATAACTGCGGAAGTAAAAGCCGGTATATTAAATACCGGCGATATCACAAAATAGATTAAAAATATCTGGATAAGTAGCGGGGTGTTGCGGATGGTTTCAACATAGAGCCATGATATAGATTTAAGCATGGGCGAAGAAGACAACCTTGCAAAGGCAGACAAAAACCCGAGGATAAAAGAAAGCACAAGACTAATGGAAGAAATTTTAAGGGTAATTAAAAGACCTTCCAACAAAAGTCCTTTGGTAAATTCACCATTTTCAAAGACAAACAAATAGGGCTTAATCCTGTACCACTGCCAGTTATATTCAAGATTTCGGTATCCGACAATGAATATAATGACAATAAAAAAAATGAATAAAAAAGGCTTGAGGCCCTTGTTCACGCGTTTCATTGATTGACCTTTGTCTTTTTAATAAAGACAAAAGATAACATGTAATAAAAAAACCTGCCACCTTAAATCTTGAAGGCGACAGGGTTTTTTAAGGGCAACACTTTTTTCACGCCCTTATTCTTCTATATCTGGCTAACCAGGTTTTCGGATTCAAAAGATGGCGCGGGCTCAAATTTTGCGCCCACAGGATCATCAATTCTAATTCTAAAAGCGATCAAAACACCTGAAAACCAGGAAAAAGTATATAGATATCAATCTTGTATCGGTTGACATACCCACCGGCCTTCGATATAAAAACCGACAGAAAAAATTATCTTTAAAATCCTCCAGGATGAAGAGATTGAAAAGCTTTGCCAAAAAGGGGAAGAAACAGGAGAAGAAGAATATGAAGGAAATAAATATTTTTTGTGATGCAATAAAAGATGTGTCCGTTGTTGCTTCCAAAATCAAAGCAGGTCAAAAAAAAATTGTTGGTTACCTTTGCTCCTATGCACCAGAGGAATTGATATATGCAGCTGGTTTTCATCCCATGCGGCTGTTTTCCTCAAAATCAGATATTGTGCTGGCCGAACAACACCTTCAGGCCTATTGCTGTTCTCTGGTCCGGGGTGTGCTGGAGGACAGCCTGTCAGGACGGCTTGATTTCCTTGATGGAACCGTGTTCCCCCATACCTGTGATTCCATCCAGCGTTTGAGCGACATCTGGCGTATGAATGGGAAATATGAATTTTTTGCAGATGTGGTCCTGCCTGCCAAACTCAACACCCAAAGTGCAAGAACCTATATGAAGGATGTTTTGACCAAATTTAAAAAAGACCTTGAAGCCGCAGTGGGAAGAGAAATCACCAATGCAGATCTTCAGGCATCCATTAAAAAATTCAATCTCATCAGAAAAAATCTGTCAAAAATTTATGCACTTCAATCTCAAAGACCCGGGATCATAAAAGGCGCTGACCTTTATGCCATTGTAAAGGGATCCATGGTGATGGACAGAGATGAGGTGGCTGACCTTCTGCCAGCCATTGTGGCCAAACTTGAAAAAGTTGATGTTCCCCAAAAAAGTGTAAAACGAATCGTTGTGTCCGGTTCCATCTGCGATTCCCCTGATATTTATACAGCCATGGAAGCGGCCGGAGGTGTTATTGTGGGAGATGACCTTTGCACAGGCCAGCGATGGTTTGAAGGTGAAATTCTGGATGATGAAAATCCCATAAATGCCATTGCAACAAGATTACTGGATCGCATAATCTGTCCTGCAAAACATTCAACACCAACTGCCCGCGGCGAGAATATGGTTTCACTTGCAAAAAAGAACAGGGCCGACGGTGTCATTTTCATGCTGCTCAAATTCTGTGATCCCCATGCATTTGATTATCCCTATTTAAAAGAATTCCTTGACAAAGAAGGCATAAAGAACATGCTTATTGAAATGGATGATCAGCAGCAAAACTCAGGGCAGTTAGCCACCCGTTTTGAAACCTTTATTCATATGATTTAAAAAGGATTTGCCATATGTCAGAAACGCTTTCAGAAAAAAGAAAAATAAAATGCGGAAAAAAAATGCGGGATATCATGACCACCTATTATCTGGATGCCATGACTGCAGGACAGAACAACAAACAAGTTGCCTGGATCACTTCTGGAGGTCCTGTAGAGCCTTTGGTGGCAATGGATATCATCCCCGTTTACCCTGAAAACCATGGTGCCATGATAGGCGCTTCCAAAATGGGAGAAGATCTATGCATTAAAGCCGAAGATATGGGCTACAGCTCTGATCTGTGTTCCTATGCAAGGGCAGATATCTCATGCTCAATTGTCAAGGGAGGGCCTATCGGAGGATTGCCTAAACCAGACATGCTGATCTGCTGCAATAATATCTGCGGCACTGTGCTAAAATGGTATGAAGTCCAGGCAAGGTATTATAAGGTGCCGCTGTTTATTCTGGATACCCCTGTATGCCATACCCGATATTCCTCTGAAATAGCCAGGTATGTCCGGACCCAAATTGATGAATATATTGTCTTTCTAGAAACAATGACAAAAAGAAAATTTGACTATGACAAAATGGCACAGGTGGGCAGACTTGCCTATGAGGCCCAGCAGCTCTGGCAAAAAGTCCTCAACACCACTGCCCACAAGCCATCGCCCATGTCTGCTTTTGATGCATTCTTTTTCCTTGCCCTGATCGTCACATTGCGGGGTACTCAAATCGCTGTTGATTTCTATAAGGAACTGCTGGAAGAAATGGAGCAGCGTATACAGACCGGTATCAGCATGGTTCCCGATGAAAAATACAGGCTTTTATGGGATAATCTGCCAGTGTGGTATCGACTCAAATGGCTGTCCCAAAAATTTTCCGATCACAATGCCTGCCTTGTGGCAGACACGTACACATCTGCCTGGTGCGGTGCCATAAAATATACAGATGAAAACAATTTTTTAGATTCCATGGCCGAAGCCTACACCATGATCTATCTGAATATCGGTGTTGACCAGATGGCAGACCAGGTGCTTGACATGATAAAATTTTATGATGCCGATGGTTTTGTGATGCATTCAAATCGCTCCTGCAAGCCCTACTCTTTCGGACAGATGGATATTATGCGAATCGTCCGGGAAAAGACAAATATTCCTGTTCTCATGATAGAGGCTGACATGGTGGATCCCAGAAGTTTTTCACAATCCCAGATAGAAACCCGGATTGATGCTTTCATGGAAATCATCAAACAAAGGAACAATTGATATGAACTTTTATCTTAAATATTTTGATCTTAAAATCAAGGTGTGTCTCGTTACCGGCCAGACATTTATGGTAGATGGAGGAGCAACAGCCATATGATTTATGCAGGTATTGATATTGGTTCAATTACAGCCAAGGCAGCCTTGATAAAAGACAACCAGCTTTTGGGAACCCATGTCATAGCAACGGGGTATGATCCCATAAATGCCGGGATCAAGGTGTTTGAGGCGCTTTTAAAAAAAAATAAACTTTCCAAGAAACAAATAAATGCCATTATTTCCACAGGCTATGGCCGTTCCAGTGTAAATTTTGCAGACAAGACCCTGACGGAAATCATCTGTCATGGAACGGGTGCCTATTTTATAAACCCTGAAATCCGTGGGATCATAGATGTCGGTGGTCAAGACAGCAAGGCAATTTTTCTGAATAACAGCGGTCAGGTGGAAAACTTTGCCATGAATGACAAATGCGCCGCAGGTACAGGACGATTCCTTGAAGTCATGGCAAAGGCCCTGGAAGTTGACCTGGAACAATTGGGTGACTTCAGCCTCAAAGCAGACAAACCTTTAAAAATAAGTAGTATCTGTACTGTGTTTGCAGAATCAGAAGTCATTTCCATGATTGCAGGACAGGAAAAAAGAGAAAACATCATTGCCGGTATTCATGAGTCTGCTGCTGCCCGGGTTGCCATTCTTGCCAGTAAAATTAAAATCAAAGAACCTGTAATGATGACCGGGGGTGTGGCAAAGAATAAAGGTATGGTCAAGGCCCTTGAAAAGCGACTTGGATTTAACCTCATTGTAGGGGGGCTGGCCCAGGAAAATGGCGCCATTGGTGCTGCAGTCCTGGCATCAAGGCTGTAATATTTTGAGGTATATTTTGATTTTATTAAATATCATCAGGCGTTATTGGTGCATCAGCATCATTTTTTATCTTTTATTTTTTTCAACCAGTGCATGGTCCAAAGATCCCTCTGAACTTCAGACTGTTCAGCTTTTCTTTGAAAATGACCTTTTCGGGGACACGGATAAATATTATACCAATGCCGTCCAGATTACCTGGCTTTCCAATGATCTGAAGCGATACAGGGATGACGAGCGCCTGCCTGAATGGTCCTTACCCATCATCCATTCCATCATCAAGGCCTTCCCCTTTTCAAGCGTGCCGGGAAGTGTTCATAATGTCGGCATTTTACTGGGGCAGCAAATCTATACTCCTTCTGATATCCAGACAATGACATTGATAGAAGCAGAACGACCCTATGCCGGATTCCTGTATGGCGGGCTTGCCCTGCACAGCAAAACCGATACCATCCTTGACACCCTTGAAATCGTCCTGGGAGTTGTGGGTCCTGCTGCCAAAGCTGAGTTTGCACAGAACACAGTACATGATTTAAGGGACATCCCCACAGCAAAAGGATGGGACAACCAGCTTCAAAATGAACCAGCCATCAGGTTTTCCTGGCAGCGCAAATGGCGGCTGCACAGCATGGAATTATTGGATATCCTGGATTATGATTTAATTTCTCATGCTGGATTAGCCCTGGGTAATGTTAAAACATCGGGCAATGCTGGGGGTGAAATCCGTTTCGGGTATAATATCCCAAAGGATTTCGGGTCTGATGTGATCCGGGCCGGTGCAGGGATCAGCGCACCTGTCAGTGCAGATTTAAAACAAGGCAATACTTCATGGGGCATGCATCTATTTGCCAGCTCCCAGGTTGAAGGCGTAATTCATGACATATTTCTTGATGGCAACACCTGGGAACATAGCCACAGCGTTGATAAAAAAAGACTGGTGGCTGACCTTTCTCTAGGATTGGCCTTTAACTTTGACATGTTCAAACTGACCTACCGGCATCTTTTCAGCACCAAACAATTTGACAACCAGAAACAGGGTCATATCATCGGATCACTGACGTTGACCCTCTCGTTTTAAATTTACTGATCTTTTATCCTGATTTTGATATCTATTTTTGTTTTTTCATCCGCTGAACCAGGGCATCCATCGATTCCCCATTGGGCGCCATGGCCATGGGGTTTAGTTCAACAAGCTCTTCCCATGCCCTTATACCGCCGGGAACATCGTTCAAATCGTGCAATAGTACAACTCCCTTGTTAAATCTCGCAGTTTCAAAGGAGGGATCAATTAAAATGGCTTTATCAAATGCTTCAATGGCTTTTTCAGGTTGACCATTCCTCCGGTACATCACCCCCAGATCAGTTATAACCCCTGTTTTTCCAGGCTCGATTGCCAGAGATTTTTCATATGCGTCAATGGCATTTTTTACCTGATCTGAATCAAAGAAAAGGTGTCCCAACTGAGCCCATGCCTCTGCATCTTTAGGATTTTTTTCTAGATATTGTTCAAGTTTTAAAATTTCTGCAGAAACCTCGATTGAATTATCCTGTTGCCCCATTGCCGGGTTATTATTTGGAGCTGCATTGCCCTTTACCTGGACCTGTTTATCAGCTGCAAGTTTAAATGAAGAATATATAGTCCCGCCGATGAATCCAATGAACAAGGACACCACAACCGCAATAATCAGGGTCTTGTTTTGTACGTAGTCTTTGTTTTGGATTTCTGTATTTTTCGCCATATTTAAACCTTTTATTTTGATTGTTATGAGGTCCTAACATAATCACAAAAACTAAGACGGCAATGAATTTAAAACAATCCGGCTTATGCATTTTTTATGCATGCATATACGCTTTTGCAATTTATTTTGGCACGGGTTTTTTCCCCAGGGGTGCAAAGCAGACACCTGCCAGCCTGAAATGTGCAAACCCGAAAGGTATGCCAATAATGGTCAGGCACATGCTGACACCGGCAATGATATGGGATATGGCAAGCCAGATCCCGGCCAGGATAATCCATAAAAAATTAGCAAGCCCTGTCCCGATTATCCTTTCCTCTCCAAGGACACGGGAATCCACAAGCTCTTTTCCAAAAGGAAAAGCCGCAAACCCTGCAATTCTGAATGCTGCAATCCCAAATGGAATGCCGATTATGGTAATGTAAAGCAGGCAGCCCAGCAGAACCCATAAAATCCAGGCCAGAAGACCGCCACCAAAAACAAACCATAAAATATTCAATATTAATGCCATTTTATTCTCCTCTTCGAAATTAATTTTCTTTATATGCGGTTTCACCCTTTCCCACAAGTCAATCTGTAATTCAAAAAGAAAAATTTTAACCTGCTCAACTTTTCACAGCCCAGCTTGTTTCCATCAAATTTATTAAAAGAGTCCTTTTTTTAATAAATCAGTGTTTACCCTGATTGTTTTCTTATAAACCCCGATATATAACATAAAAAGTTCTTTTTTTTCTCTGTGAACTTTTAAATTTTGACCGGGCAAAAGTTATAAATACTTGCAACAATTCATAATTTTTCAAATATTCAACGTGTATGCCATACTTTGAACAATACAATCATAGCTGAATGTGGCAGGCTTACTGGAATGTTATTGCCGTGCTGCAGTGGCATAACGTTGAATAACCGTTTCAACCGATTCAACGATCTCTATACCGCTGACACTTTTACCTGCCTGAAAAAAATCCTTATAACTTATACCTTTAAGCGAGGCTTTTTTAAGCTGCCATATAGATTTTAGTGTATAAAACATACGCATATAATGTTTGCCTTTAGGGTGTCTTAAAAGCTTTTTAGCCAGCCAATTAGCCTTGGTCCCTGTCTTTTCGATATAAGGTGTTTTAATTACAGCCACAGGCACACCCGAAATTTTATCGGTGAGAACAATGTCATCTTCATGCGCATCAACAATTGCCTTTTTATAATCTTTGTGTACCCGGCATTCCGTTGTGGCAATAAAGCGAGTACCCATCTGCACACCTGCGTATCCCATATCTAAAGCTTTAATAAAATCATCTTCACATCCAATCCCGCCGGCACAAATAAGAGGAACATCCAATCCGGACAAGTCTTCATAAAGTTGTTCCTGAATTTTTTCTCCTGCATGCCCTCCTGCTCTGGAATTAACACAAATAAGTCCATCCACACCGCCTTCTATGGCTTTTTCGGCCCATCTTCGATTGGTCACATCGTGATAAACTTTACCGCCGACTGCGTGGACCTTTCCCACCACCCAGGATGGATTACCTAAAGCTGTAATGAAAAAACGTACACCTTCTTCAAGAGCAATATCGATCCAGCTACGCATGCGATCTTCATAAATTTTCGATGATTTTTCAACGATGGCATTAAACCCGACAGGTTTGTCAGTCAGCCTTTGAATGAGTCGAATACCTTCACGTAAATCATGCTTATGCACAAAAATCATCGCAATGGGTTGAATAATGCCTATTCCCCCTGCTTTAGACACGGCCGCGACAAGCTCTGGATTAGAGCAAGGGTACATGGCACCACAAATCAATGGTATTTCAATACCCACATCCTTTGTAAACCTTGTTTCAAGTCGGGACATTTTTCTTTTCTTATCTTCAACTGGATCATCCAGGCCATTAAAAGTCAAATCCACTAAACTCCTCAATTTAATTGTTTACTTTTTATCTGTCCGGTTCAGAGTTTTTGTTCTTACCACAATACCAGGTATTGACAACTTCAACAATTGGATCACCTGCCTTTTGGTCGCCCAGTTATAAAAAATCGTCCCTTTAAGCTGTTCATAATATTTATCCCAGTTTATTGAATCATAAGCTGCATCGAATAGACGTTGGGAGTTATCAAGATCCTTTTCCAAACATTCAAAGCCACCAGGATAAACCACTGCCCGTCTGAAATTTTTTCATGCTCCCTGACTGTCAGAAAGCATTGTCTTTTCATATCCTAATTGTAGTGTATTTAATTTTATTACGTCGGAGTTGTCAAGGCTTAGAATAAGATGAGACAGCAGGTATTAAGCTTATCTCACTCAAGTGGTTGCTCCGCCTACGATTGTGAATCTGTCAATTTGGCAAAGGATCTTGATGTCCTTCTTGTCACTCAAGACAAAAAAGTACTCCACAACTTTCCAGAAACAGCAATATCTATGAGTCAAATCAATCTTAAATTTAAAAAAGTTGACAAATAGTAAACTAATAATCTATTGGAATTCTATGAAGAATTTCGGTCTGATTTTTAACAACAAAAACACCAGTGGCATTAATTTAAAGCTATACTGTATCTATTATTTTAAGGAAAATTTTTTATGCTGGATGTCCAAGTAAAAAACCAATTAATTAAAATTCTAGGAGCAGATCGATATCTTGACCGGCTCGAAGAGGTCGCCTGTTATGCCTATGATGCGTTTGTAGTAGAAGCCCTGCCCGATGCGGTGCTTTTTCCGGAAACAACAGCTGAAGTATCAGAACTGTTGAAAATCGCTTCAAGATATAAAATACCGGTCACAGGCCGTGGTGCCGGCACAAGCCTCTGCGGTGCATCTATTCCGATAAGACAGGGAATTGTGCTTTGTCTGTCAAAAATGGACAAGATCATAGAAGTGAATACCCGTGACCGTTATATTATTGTACAACCCGGAGTTGTCAATGCTGATGTCCAGAAAGCGCTTTTGCCGTTCAGATTTTTTTATCCGCCTGACCCTGGTTCCATGAATACCTCCACCATTGGCGGAAATATTGCCATGAATGCCGGAGGCCCCCGGTGCTTGAAATACGGCGTTACTATTGATTATGTACTGGGGATGGAAGTTGTCCTGGCATCAGGTGACATCGTCCGGTTCGGCAGTAGAAATGTCAAAGATGTCACAGGCTACAGACTCTCTTCTCTTTTCTGCGGATCAGAGGGAACACTGGGAATCATCACAGAGGCGATCTTAAAAGTCATGCCAATGCCTGAGGCTGTAAAAACCCTGATGGTGACCTTTGATAATCTTGATAACACGACAAAGGCTGTAACCGATATTATTGGTTCCGGCATCATACCTGTTGCCATGGAGCTCATGGACAAGTTGACCCTGAATGCCATTGAAGATGCAGCAAATCTGGGACTGGACCGGAAGGCCGAAGGATCACTTCTCATTGAAATTGACGGGGTGAAAGAAGCCTGCGAAAAGGAGATGAACAAGGTCATTGAAAAAGTCCGGCAAAATGGCGCCATTCATATCCAGGAAGCCAAATCCGACATTGAAAGGGAAAAACTCTGGACAGCAAGGCGGTCTGCCTATGGTGTATTTGCCAAGCTTGCTCCTGATATTGTTACTGAAGATGTGACAGTTCCTGTAAGCAAAGTGCCTTTAATGATACGTCAAATTATAGAGATTACAGACAAATATGGCCTGAAGGTCGGCGTTCTGGCCCATGCAGGAGATGGTAACATGCATCCCATGATTCCTGCCAACAAGGAAGATAAGGAAGAGTGGGCAAAGGTTAAAAAAGCATTCTCTGAAATTTTTCAGGCCGCAGCCAAGCTTGGGGGTACACTGTCCGGCGAACATGGGATCGGGCTTGCCAAAGCTGAATTTCTTCCCCTTGTGATGAATAAGGATACTATTGATTTGATGAAAAAAATCAAACAGGCCATTGACCCTGATTTGATTCTTAATCCCGGTAAATTTGTATGAATAGGAAACTTAATATAACTGGAACCTTTGTATGACACCAAAACCACTCCAAAATTGCGGTAAATGCGGGCTATGCCTGAATGTCTGCCCGGTATATAAAATATTAAAGCAAGAGCAGGCATCCCCGCGGGGAAAGCTTCAGCTGATTAAGGCCTATGATAATAATACCCTTGCTTCTTCTCCCCTGCTGAAAGAAATCGTATCAAAGTGTCTGATGTGCGGTTCATGTGCTGCCAATTGTCCTTCCGGGATCAATCACTATTCAAAATTCATGGAAATGAGAAAAAAAATGGCGGAAGCCCAGGGAGAGACTCCGGCCATAAAAAGTCTGATTTATCTTCTGGGCCGGGAATACCGGTTAAAATTTGGTGCAGGCCTTGCCAGAACCGGGCAAAAATTTGTGCCTGACAGCTTTGCCAAAACGTTTAAATTTGGCAACATCCCCTTAAAAAATTTTCCAAAACTAAATTCCATCCCATTTAGAAAAGCCAATGATGAAGTTATCTTTCCCTATAAACGACAGATTGGAACCGTTATTTACTTTACCGGGTGTGCCACAAACTATTTATATGAGGATACAGGATTTGCCTTTATTGAAATCTTAAAACATATGGGATATAAAATTATTATTCCAAAAGACCAGACATGCTGTTCCATTCCATTATTATTTCATGGGGCGGCAGACAAAGCCTTTAAAAATATCATCACCAACATCAATGCATTAAAAAACCATGAAGCTGATGCTGTTGTTGTGGACTGTTCCACCTGCGGAGAAGCATTGAAAAATGAATACCCGCGCATGATTGAAAAAAAGGGCCAAGACCCTTCCTGCGCAAATAAAATCGCCTCAAAGGTAATTGATTCCCTCTCTTTTATTGATCAAAATTTTGACCGGCTTGAATTTGATCCCAATGTCACAGACAAACTATCTGTCACCTATCATGCCCCCTGCCACACAAGAAATAGTTTTGGATCAAACACACTTGCTGAAAAACTATTATCAAAACTGCCCTTTGTAAATTACAAACAAGCTTCTGATGTAAATGAATGCTGCGGTGGCGGCGGTACTTTTTTTTATGAATATCCCGAAGTTTCAAAAAAAATGATTGACAAAAAAATTAAGAATGCAAAAGCTGTTCAGGCATCAATTTGGATCACAGATTGTCCGGTCTGCAGGATGAACCTTTCCGGCAATCTGGACATGAATGACAGGTTGCAGGTTCTGCACCCTTTAACCCTTATTCATTCGGCATTGAAACAAATATGAAAATTAAATTGGAAAAAGGTCTGACCTGCCTTGATATTGATATCTCTGATAATAAGGTAATTGACATCATTATTGGAAAAAATGTTCCTGTGACCAGCCATGACCGAATCAAACACATTATTTCACAAGGGATAAAAACCCATACTCCAAAAGGAATCATTCACAAGAAAATCGCAGTTATCATCCCGGATAACACAAGGCTGTGGGCCAGGGGGGACATTTTTGTGCCTCAAATTGTAAAAACCCTTTTAGGCCTGGGCGTTTCAACGGATAATATTAAGATCATAATTGCTTTAGGAACCCATGATGATATGGATAAGGACCAGTTCTCCCAGCTTGCCGGGACCTTTTGCACCCAGAGAATTGAAATCCTTAATTCTGCAAATAAGAATTACGACCGTCTTGTTTATATCGGTGAAACCTATAAAAAAACCCAAGTCTATATCACAAAAGAAGCAGTTGAAGCAGACCATATTGTCATCTTCGGAGGCATCCTCCACCATATGCTGGCCGGGTTCGGCGGTGGCAGAAAATATATATTGCCCGGCATTGCAGGGTATGACTCTATTCAGCAGAATCACTCTCTTGCCATGAAAAAAGACGGATCAGCCCACCCCATGGTCCGGCAGGCAAAGCTCTGGGGAAATCCCATTAATGAAGACCTGAATGAGGCAGCAGACATGTTTTTAACGAATAAAACCTGCACCTGTGTTGCTATTGCAGCAAATGGAACCGGTGATATTTTTCATGCCGATGTCGGCCCTTTGCACAAAACATTTATGGACGGCTGTAAAAAACTTGACCAGGCCTGTTGCATCCACGTCCCCCAAAAAGGAGATTTTGCCTTGATTTCTGCCGGGGGTCACAGAACGGACGGGCAATTGTATCAATCCACCAAAGCCCTTTTTAATGCTGCCAATATTGTCAAAAAAGGCGGAAAAATTCTATTTGTTGCCGGGTGTTCCCAGGGTGTGGGAAATGAGACTTTTTCATCTGTTCTAAACACTTTTAAGGATGAACCTGAAAAACTGGGCAGAAAACTGACAGAAAATTTCACCATGCCCTCATATGTTGCCTTCAGGGTGGTGGATATCCTTAAACGCTTTGATGTAACCCTTATTTCAGATTTATCAAAACTTAAGACTGAATCATTAGGATTTAAATATACTGACTCTATTGAGAATTACATTGAATGCTTAAAAGGCAAAGGTTATATTATACCATTTGCTGAAAATATTCTGCCTGTTTTAGAGGCTTCATAACAGGTATTGCTTGGTATTACTGGGGACAGATTTTAAATCTGTCCCCCTAAAAATAAAAGGAGGTATCATGGAAAGAAGGACGTTTTTAAAAAAAGCAGGACTCACAACAGCAACAGCAGCTGCAGCAGCATTAACCATCGGAGCACCGGCAGTCATTGCATCGCCGAAAATTCAATGGACTGCCACTTCATTCTGGAATCCAAAAGTCAGAATCATGTTCGACATGATAAAGGTCTTTTGCGAGAATGTAAAAGAGATGACGGACGGCCAGTTTGAAATCAAACTCTATGGCGGAGGAGAACTGGTACCTCCTCCGGGTGCGTTTGATGCCGTGTCCAAGGGAACAGTTCAAATGGGTACGGGGTCTCCCTATTTCTGGGCCGGAAAATCAACGGCGTTTAACTGGTTTGGCTCTATCCCCTTTGGAATGAATGCCCAATCAGTCAACTCCTGGTTCTATGAGGGCAATGGCCAGACCCTGATGAATGAATTGTATGACCGGTTTGATCTTGTGCCTAGGATTATTGGAAATTCAGGTATGCAGATGGGTGGCTGGTACATGAAGAAAATCAATTCTCTGGAAGATTTTAAGGGCTTGAAAATGCGCATCGGCAGTATTGCGGGAAAAGTTCTTTCCAAGGTGGGTGTCACAACCGTATTTGTACCACCGGGTGAAATCTTCCCGGCCCTGGAAAGAGGTGTGGTAGATGCGGCTGAATTTGTAGGACCGGTTCATGATATATTGCTCGGGCTCTATAAAGTCGCTAAATATTACTACACTCCGGGATGGCATGAACAAGGCCCCACACTGGATGTCTTCTTTAACAAGAAAGCATACAATGATCTGCCAAAACATTTTCAGCGCATCCTTGATATTGCAGCCGCTGATATTAATATCAGAACCCTGGCTGCATTTGATGCCCAGAGCGGTGCAGCCCTGGACACGCTGGTAAAAGAGCACAATGTGGATGTACAGGTCTATCCTGAAGATATACTGAAAAAATTAAAAATCATATCCAAAGAGGTGATTGAAGAAGAGTCCCAGAAAGACCCGTTTGCTTTAAAAGTGCATCAAGATTATATGGCCTTCCAGGCAAAAACAGCTGTCTGGGGAAAGATGTCTGAAAAAGTCTACTGGAATACAATGGCTTAAATTTATGGAAACCGTTAAAAAAGCAGTCCTTTTTTGTGATAAAATCAATGAATGGATCGGCAGTGTTATTGTTACGTCTGCGGTTTTTATCTTCATTCTGGTCATCTTTTCAAATGTGATTCTGCGTTATGTTTTTAATACCAGTTTTGTGTTTATGGCTGAACTGGAATGGCATGTGTTTGCCTTTATTTTTCTGATGGGTGCAGGCTATACGCTGCTGCATGAGGGACATGTCCGGGTGGATATTTTTTATTCAATTATGGATAGGAAAAAACAGGCTTTAATTAATTTATTCGGTGTCCTGTTTTTATTGATTCCCTCCTGCTATGTAGTTCTTACCACAACCATTCCATGGGTTATTGTCGCATATCAAATAGGAGAAGTTTCCATTAATCCCGGCGGTATTCCTGCAAGGTTTTTATTAAAGGCAACATTACCGATAGGTTATTTTTTAATGTTGATTCAAGGACTCCTGCTTGGTGCAAGAAGCTTTTTTATTATTTTGGGAAAACCCTTGGAAGATGAATAAGATAGGTATTAAAGACATATGTTAATTATGATTGTATCACCGACTGGAAGATCAAATGCTGATTGATTATTTACCGTTCTGGATTGCTGATTATCTGGCTGCGTGGCTTTTTCTGGTATTGACCATTGCCTTAATGGGAGGATTCCCCGTCACTTTTACCATGATGGGGGTTTCCTTCCTTTTTGGCCTTATCGGGTTACATCCCAGCTTTTTTGACCTTTTGCCCCTGCGGATGTGGGGCATAATGAACAATACCATGTTAATGGCAGTTCCATTGTTTATTTTTATGGGGCTTGCGCTGGAAAGATCCGGGCTTGCAAAGGAATTGCTGGAAACAATGGAGGAGCTTTTCCAGAATGTAAGGGGCGGGCTTGCCATTTCAGTTATCATTGTCGGGGCATTATTGGGCGCATCCACTGGCATTGTCGGAGCAACCGTTGTGACAATGGGATTGATGTCTTTGCCCACCATGCTCAAGCACAAGTATTCAAAATCCTTTGCTGCAGGCACTGTTGCCGCGTCAGGAACATTGGGCCAGATCATCCCTCCCAGTATTGTTTTGCTGCTTTTGGGACCGGTGATGGAGGTGCCCATAGGCGATATGTTTATTGGTGCTGTCATTCCGGGTATGATTCTGGTTGTTCTATATTGTCTGTATATCTGGACGTCCACCTTTTTTGGGACAAAACATGTCCCGGCTGCCCAGGAAAAAGGCGCTGTTTTTGACAATGCCTTTCTATTAAAAATTTTCAAAGCACTTGTCCCCCCTTTATTTTTAATTCTTGCTGTACTCGGGACAATTTTTGCCGGCATTGCCACACCAACAGAATCCGGTGCCATGGGTGCTGTGGGTGCTGTTATTCTGACTGCGATGAATGGAAAATTATCCTTTAAATTACTACATGAAGTTGCAAAAGGAACCATTAAAATGACCTGCATGGTGTTTATTATCATCATGGGTGCCACCTGCTTTGCCCTGGTTTTTCGGGGTCTTGGCGGCGATGATCTTCTCAGGGAATTTATTGCCAGCATGAATCTGAGCGGGTGGCAGTTAGTGACCATGGTCATGATTTTTATCTTTATTCTGGGTTTCTTTCTCGATTTTATTGAAATCACCTACATCCATATTCCCATCATAGCACCCATTGTGGTTGATTATGGGTATGATCCCCTCTGGTTTGGTATCCTGTTTGCCGTGAACCTGCAAACATCGTTTATGACCCCGCCCTTTGGCCCTTCTCTGTTTTATCTTAAAGGTGTTTGCCCACCGGAAATCAAAACCACGGATGTGTATAAAGGTATTATTCCTTTTGTTCTTCTGCAGCTTATCGGACTAACCATAATCGCCATCTGGCCAAGCCTTGTGACCTGGCTTCCAAAAGTTGTTTATGGCAATTAGAAAACTTAATTTATAGAAAAGAATAAAACCATGGATGAGAAAACAATCTGCAGGAATATTAAAAAACTTCGAAAGCAAAACCATCTTACCCTGGAAAAACTTGCCAGTCTGACAGGTCTCACAAAAGGATACCTGTCAAAGGTCGAGCGATCCCAAAAAGCACCGCCCTACTCCACATTGAATAAAATTGCAGGTGCCCTGGGGCTTGATGTGACAAATATTTTTGAACAAAATATTGAACCCTTAAATGACATCAGAATAAGCGTTCAAAAAAATAATGCGCGCAAAATTATTAAAGCAACCTCCCAGCTTTCAGGTTATGACTATGAAGTCCTTGGTGCAAACAAACCCGGCAAAAACATGGAACCTTTTATCATTTATTCGCCCTGGGAAATCACAAAAATGTATTCCCACGAGGGTGAAGAATTTATATATGTAATGGAAGGCAGTCTTGAATTTTTATATGGAGAAGACACCTATATTTTAGAACAGGGTGACAATATTTACTTTGACTCCTGTGTACCACATTCCGGCAAAAGCCTGGGAGATAAAAAAGCCAGGCTTCTTGTGGTCATCTATTTTTATAAGAGAAACCGGCAATAAAAAAATTCAACATATAAAAAATACCATTTTCCCTATGCTAATAATGCAGGGCTACTTACCGAATTAATTGGCCAATAGCCTTTCTCACCAGGCTTCAGGATAAGCAACATCCACAAAATTCTGCTCAATTTTGAATTTATGTTCCCGCTCCATGGCAGCAAGATCCAGGAAAACTGCTTTTAATTGTTCCTCATCACAATTTTCCGCAAGGGCTGTATATTTTTTCATTGCAATTTCTTCATTCTTCATGGCAATTCCAATTGCAGCCTTGAGATCTATTTCCTCATTAACTTCAGGTATTTCAATGGTTTCAGACACCTTGAAATCCTTGTCAAAATCAAAAAAAGATGTCTGTATTTTTTTCTGGTCTAAAATACGGGTCAATATTTTTTCATGTTTTTCTTCTTCTTTGGCAAATTTTTCAAACAATTCTTTGAGATGGGGTTCTTTTATCCATTCAGCTACTTTTTCATAAAATTGTTTTGCCTCAATTTCGCCTTTAATCGCATCTGAAATAACCAATTTGTATTTTTCCAAATCCATAATTGTCCTCCATATGTGTCTACACTTTGTTTAAAAATAATTGATGCTGCGCCTGTATCCTAAAAAAAATTTTACAGGATTATATTAGCCCATAAAAAAAATGACCGCAAGAAAGATCCTGATTATCTCCTTTAAACCCTTATTAAAATTTCAACCAAACCCGCAGGCTGCCGCACTGGTTCATTATTCACTGGAAAAAATATTATAAATTATCTGACAGATAATTGATTACATCTTTTGCCGGGCGATCATAAAACACACCATAGTGTGAGGCAAAATCAGGGTGCATGCCCCTGATAAACAGATAGAAAATACCGCCAAAATGGGTGTCGTAATCATAATCTTTTAATCGCAGGCCAAGATACCTGTGAAGGGCCACAAGATAGATATGGTATTGCAGAAAATAGTGGTGGTTTGACATGGCATCAAACATGGCAGTCTGTGAATATTGATCATAGGTATCACCCAGATAATTGGATTTATAATCAACAATATACCATTTGTCTTTATGATGTATCACAAGATCAATAAACCCCTTTATAAACCCTTTAAAGGATTGAGCAGTCAATTGGGAAAGCTTTTTTATATACCCTGATTTTTTAAATTTCACATCTGATTGTTCAAAGGCTTTTTGTACAGATGACATCTGAAAAGACGGGACGGAAAAAGCAAACTCAAGCTCGTTGAATCGTTGATCAGGAAGGATATCTTTCAGGTAAAACCCTGATGTTCCGGCCACAAGCTTTGTTTCAAGCACCTCTTTCACAGATTGATCAGCCATTTGAATCATTTCGGTGCCCAGAAAACCAAACATGTCAAATTTTGATTGAACCAGTTTAAAAATTCCCTCTGAACCCATTGTAAAATCCAGTGTTTCAAAAATAGAATGAAACAGATCACCTGATCCTGCACCTTTGGGGAATTGGGCAAGGGTTATAATGGGTCTGGCTTTATCACCATCTGACTTCTCCTTTTCCGGCAGGGCTTCCTGGTTCTGGGAAAGGGCAATAGCTGAAAAGCTAGACATTTTCCAGGAAGCCTTAATATCTTGACTGATTTTTTCAGCAGATAAAACAGGATTTAATGAGTCTGATCTGTCTATAAACCTATTAGATAATTCATCGGAATAGTGCTGCAAAATAATGCTTTGATCTGCACGGGTTCCAAGCTGTTCCAGATCGTTGATCATTAATTGATCCTCTTTGCAACCGCAGGAATGCAGCAGGGTGCCAAGGGCCGAGGTCTCAACCGATTTAAACCCGCCCCAGATGATCCTGCACATGGCAGATGCCCTTGTTAGAGCCACATATAACAACCTTCTTTGTTCTGCCCTGTCTTCTTTTTCAAAATGGGTTTGAGAATTTTCAAGATCCTTTGACCCAAGATCAAGGGTCAACTGGTAATCTTTTCCAGGATCATGGAAAAGGATGTTTTCTTTTGGGGGTTTTCGCGGTCCTTCCCAGAGATATGGAAGGTAAACAACTGGATACTCAAGCCCTTTGCTTTTATGAATGGTGACAATGGCCACAGCCTTTTTATCGCTTTCCAGCCTGAGTTCATCCGCGAATTCATCTCGAAGGTCTTTGAACAATTGCCGGGCATACCATTTCAATAAATAATATGGAGATAGCTGCTGTTTGAGACAGGCTTGTGAAATCAATTCTATCAAATGATAAAAATTGGTCATCCCCCTTTCGTCAAGGCTTAAGTTTCCTTTTAAGAACGCTTCATCAGAATGAAGCAGGGCCATGGCCATGGAGACAAAACCTTTGGTTTCCCAGATTTTTTTATACTCTCTGAACCGGTCCTGCCACTTGAAAAAAAGTTCTTCTTTTTTATCAAGGCTGACAATCTTATCCGATGAAAAACCAAACACGGAAGTACACAGGGCTGCATTGATATAGCCCTTATTATCAGGGTTATTTACCGCCCATAATATATCATGCAGATCAATGGCCTGGCTGGAGTCAAAAACAGATCCTGTTTTTGAAAGATATGAAGGAATATTAAGATCAGACAAGGCCTTTTGTATCTGTTCTGCCTGCTTGTTTGTCCGGACAAGCACGGCAATATCTTCAGGGCTGATCTTTTGAGGATTCATGCCGTTGCTGCCCTTGTCTATCAATGATTTATCCGATTGCAGTAACACCAGGATATCTGTTGCCACAATTTTTGGAATAATCCCGGCTGCAGTGTCTTTGCTGATAAAACCCTGATAGTCAAGAGTCTGGCTTTCTCTTTTTATAAAACAAAACTGCAATGGCGGAACAAACTCTTCATTGTCTTTCAGGAAATTCTTTGCTGTTTCTGGAGTTTTGACCTTTAAAAACTCAATGGGTTCGTAGAGAAATGGATTGATACTGCCTGAGAAAACCTCATTAATTGCCTTAACAAGCAAAGGCGCTGACCTATAATTTTTTTCAAGGGTAAATTTTTGATCACTTTCTTTAGATGCTTTTAAATAAGCAAAAATGTCTCCCCCCCTGAACGCATAAATAGCCTGTTTGGGATCTCCAATCATGAAAAATGGCGTGCCTTGGGAAGAAAAAAGCTTTGAAAAAATATCATACTGCCGGGGGTCTGTATCCTGGAACTCATCAATCAGACAGGCTTTATAGGTTTGTCTGACAGCCTTTTGAAGATTGTGCGCATCTTGTTTTTCAAGGGCTGCTGCAAGGTCGTTAACAAGATCGTCAAAAAAACATATGCCTATGGCTTTTTTCATTTTATCCAGATCTTTGTTGAAAAAAGCTAAAAATTCAATTTTCAGGCTGATAAGATTATTTTCAAACACTTCATAAAAAGAAAGCATTTGCTCGCATAAATCAAAAAATTCATGCTCAGGCGGCATCTCGCCGAATTTTGTTTTTAGTTCCAATCTTGTCTGAGTAAATTTATAAAGGCTATCCCCATCTTCTGTCATTTTAAAAAACGTATCCACATCTTGCTGGTCTATTTTCAGACAAGAGGCTTCAAGCCAGACAGGTACATTTTTTTTCGTATAACTTCTTTTATCAATTCCTTTGTGATTCTGGATCAAATCGATGATTTCATCGTCCCTTATCAAAAGGATATCATGGATTTTTTTTAAGGTTTCTCTATATGGGCAAAAGATATTCTCAAAATTTTCCGCCAAAGGTCTGCAAACAAGGTCGGATCTTGAAACAAACGGGCCAAAGGATGCAGCAAAGCTTTCCGGTGTTATCTGCCGCTGGTTTAAATAGGATAAAAACAGGGGATCCAGATTGTTAACATGACCCATGAAAAAATCATAGCTGACCTGTCTTAAAAATAGCGATCGGTCCGGCATAAGCTCAATATCAAAAAGGGAATGGCTTTCAAATGCATTTTCTTTTAATATCTTGAGACAAAAAGAGTGGATGGTCATGATGGACGTCTGGTCAAAACTATTTAATGCGTGCTGCAGTCTCTGACAGACCAGGGGTAATTTTTCATGGCTACGGAGAAATCCTGCCAGATCATCTTTGCTGTCACACGGTTTTTCTAAAAGGCTTACAAGGGTATTAAAAAGGCGTGATCGTATTCTCAGCTTGAGTTCTGCTGCTGCGGCTTCCGTAAACGTTACCACCAGAATGGATTCCACAGGATACCCCATGGCCGCAAGACGACAATAAAGAGTGGTAATGGTATATGTTTTCCCCGTCCCTGCACTGGCTTCAATCAGAGTTGTTTTTTCAAGATCTATTATAAAAGGATCCAGAGGCTTCATCATGTTATTTTCATATTTTCCAGCAAGGGTTTATACACGGTTAAGGAATTTTGGACAAAACCCGAGGCAAGCAATGTATCAACACTTTCAAAAGGGTCGTTATTCTCAACACAAAGAGATACATATCGGTTTTCCTTTTCCCCTGTTTGATAATACCCGCCATACCAGCTGGCCTTTGCTCTATTCATGGCTTTAAAGATCAAATCTCTCTCATGCTCGAATGGATTCAATTCTGAAGGGTCCAGTTCTGATAGGTCCGGCTCAAATTTTTCCTTTAACAGGGCCTGTGCAAATAACCAGGATGTTTCGCAGAAAAAATAAAAAGGGTGCTTCCTCCCTTTATCATAAATTTGAATCAATTCCTTGAAATATTTAAGAGCAACCGATTCCAAAGCAGGAAATGAACAGGTTACAACGGGCTTTTTCCCTTTGGGGTCCCGCCCGATAAGAATGGTTTCCTTAGGATAATCAGGAGGAGCACAGATATTTAAAAACAGATGTCTGATCCAGCCGGAAAGCAATCTTGCACTATTGAGCTTTCCAAAACTTAAGGAATACATCCCATCCTCTCTTATGTCTGTGAAATTTGCTGAAACTATCAAGCCGTCTATATTTATTTCCAAGGCAATGGGGGGCAATTGTTTTTTAGATACAATGGTTCTGGCAGCATCAATTACAGGGCTGGCAATGCTCACCATTTTTTCATATTCAAATCTGCCTTTCTCTCCAAAGGGAAGACTTCCCATGGCCTTGATAATTGGATAAAATTGAGTTTCCCTGGAAGATCTTGTTTTTTGTTCAACCAGAAAACTGCCAAGGGTATATTGATCCAGCCCTGATATGGAAAAGATTTCCCTGTCATGGGTCTGGTCTTCCACATCCGGCACTTTTATGTTTAATCCTTCTTTCATGTAATCTTGAACAGGATTTTTGAAAAAATGAATTAGTTCATCAAGGGTAATGCCTGGCAGCTTTTCTTTTGATTCTTTTTCTGCCGATCCATGGACAAATATACGCTTTTGGGGCCTGCCCTCTTCCGATCCAATTAGCGAAAGTGCCCTTGCAATATGACAATTATCCTTTGAAAAAGAAAAAAAATAATCAGTTTGATTAAAATATGCTTCATTAAATGGATGGAGTGGATGAAACAAATGATAGACATACCCCTCTGGAAAAACAAAGCTTTGATCCATGGTGTCGGCAAGTTCACTGACAACACCGGCACAAGGGATCTTTGAGTTATCCTGTATACTCATTCCTGTATAGGTGATAATAAACTTTAACCTGGCCGACAGCAGGGTTTCAAGGAATAGATATCTGTCTTCATCCCTCTCTGATTTATCACCAGGCTTTGGATATTTTTTTATCAGGTTAAAGCCCGGGGTGAAAGCCTGCCTTGGAAAAGTTTTTTCATCCATTCCCATCAAAACGACAATCTTGAAAGGGATACTGCGCATGGGCATGATATTGCAAAACGTTATATTTCCTGCCAGAAAATTCCCCTGGGAAATATTTTGATCAAGCTTGTGCTCAATATGGGAATTTATCACTTCAAATGAGACAAGGTCACTGAATTCTGCTTTCTGGGCATTTTCCTTAAGTTCATCAATGGTTTGACTCAGAAAAACCAGGTCTTCTCCGTTTTTATAATTCCGATCCATTAATAAAATGGATATTTTTTTCAAGGCCTCACACCATTTTTCAATTGTTTTTTTACCGGCCAGGGTTTCAAGGCACAAAAACAAAGTGTGACAAAAGGCTGCAAATTTACCCAGCACCTCAAGATCAAGTCCTTCAAAGGATTGACACGGCAGGATATCCTGCACTAATGCGCCATGATTTTCAGGCATGGCCATGCCCATAAAAAGCCGCTGCAGTCCAAACTGCCAGGTATTTTCTTCAAAGGCCGGCAATCCCAGAGTTTCTCTGTGATCCCCATCCCTGCCCCATAAAATTCTGGCATCCTCAGCCATTTTTTCAATATAATAGATCTCATCTGTCATGATATTAAATTTTCTGGCAATGGATTCAGACAGCAAAAGATCAAGTACCTGTTTCTGCTCAAGCCTTGCGTTCCTGAGTGCCAATATCTTTAAAAAAGCATCCAGAGATTCAGATTCAGATCTTTTCCTGCGGTCACTGATGGAAAATGGCAGGAATGTTTCAAGGGAAAAGACGGATTCGATAAATGGTGCATACGCCTCAATATCAGGCATCATCACAATGATATCATGGGGGGCAAGTTCAGGATCTTTTTCAAACTCGTTTAACAAAAGATCCTTTAATACCTGGGCTTCTCTCATGGGAGAATGACAGGCATGGATACAAACAGAGGTGTCAGATGCAGCAATGGTGACAGGGGCATCCTCGTGTCCTTGTTTTCTCAGGATAAGATTTAATATATCTGACTGAAGCTGCATAAGCATGGTATTGGATTTGCCTGATCCATTTATGGGGTCCTGGAACAAATCATCAAAAGGCTCATGGTAATTAAATGCTTCAAGACAAGAATGAAACCCTTTTCCCGCTGTTCCCAAAGACGACAGTAGCGGATTTGTCATTTCATAGTATAAATGCTCAGGATCTATGCCTGCTTCTCCCTTCAGGGCCAGCCTCCCTATCTGCCGTTCTGACTTGATATCAAAAAAGAACTGGTTGGATGGCGTTAAAAGAAAAAGGTTGATGTCCATTATTTCAGACATTTTTTCAAACACCTGCAAAAACAGTTCAGGAAGTGCTGATATGCCAAAAAGTGACATCCTTGACGGAAGACTATCCGTGTTGATGTTTGTTGAAGAAAACTTTTCCAGAAAGGTGCGGGCTTTAAATGCCAGATGATTTTGAGGGTCTTTTGATACAATGTTTGCCCAGAGTTCTGCCTGCCATTGGGCCACAGGGTCTTTCAAGGCTTCATGGGATTGATGGTTTTGCCAGTCAATAAGCATGTGGGACCTGTAAACCTGGTAATCGTCAAACACTTTTGCAATCTTCATGGAAAGCTGATAAAGTTTTTTTCCTGTTTCATCCTCTTTTATATAGTTTTCAATACTTGACAGAGATTTTTGTGACCTGTTCTCATTAATTAATTTCATGATTGACCAGAAAAGAAGATTTTCATTCAAGCTTTCATACTGAACTTGCAAATCTTGCTGATTCTGTTGATTTTGCTGATCTTTTGGGGGCATAAAACTTGTGAGAATCTGGTCAATCATCTGTCTTGGAAAACAAAAATGCATATTTGCACAGATCCCCAGGTTTTGCGCCATTTGCATGGAAATCCACTGCTTCATCCCCCTGGACTGGATACCGATCCATTCAGGCATCATTGGATTGTCCGGCACTTCTTCCAGAACAGATGCCAGCGCGTCCATCAGATTTTCCATTTTATTGCTTTTAAAGATATTGAACAAAAATTTTGTTCCCCGGGATTACATGTTTTTAAGCACCATATCAGACCCTGAAACCTCAATCAAACGCATTTATTTTCTGCTTGAACATCCCTGCAAAAAATACGCTGCTTAGAACAATTAAGGATATAATAAATTCTAAAATTCATAATTATCAGGACTTGTGCTTAAAAAAATAAATTAATAATAAAAACTTTAAATGCTCCATGAATAAAAGCTTATAATAAATTAGCGAGACAAAAACAACCTTATATTATTCTGAAAAATTATAATGTTTTTGAAGAGTGGGGAACCCATTGGACTGTTTTTGTTTTTACAACAGATGGGATAAGCCCCAGGGTGACGATAAAGACAAAAACCATGACAGAGCTGAACAGGATCAAGGTGTCGTAGTTGCTCAAGGTCAGTCCCTTAAAGAACCAGGTTTCGCTTAAAATGCCATATTCAATGAGCTTGCCGCTGATCACACCGGAAATAGCTGCTCCCCCCCATTGCAGGGACATGCAAACAGAAATGATAACAGATTTATTTTTTACAGGTGCAAGCGCCACCATTTCAGATGTAAGGGCAATGGAAGATGATGCCTGAATCAACCCGAGACCAAAGGTGAGGAAACTGAAATAGGTCACCTGGGGAACGGGAGCCAAACCCCTTAATATCACCAGAAATAAAAACAGAAAATATGAAAAATGAACCACAAGGAAGACCATTTTTGTTCCGAATTTATCCACCAGTTTTCCACCGGTGTAAAAGCCCACCATTGCTCCCAGAAAAAGCATGGTTCCCATATGAACAATGGTGTCATCGGAAAAATGCAATACATTTTTTTCAAGCAATCCCATGGTGACGGGCCAGGTACCTGTGGCAAGCATCAATAAAAAACAGTATGCACAGAATGGCATATACCCGGGCACTTCCGGGATGCCGGCAATTATTTCCAGTATGGATTTTTTCTCTGGCCCGCTTTTTTCTATTTCCGGAATTTTTGAATAGAGAAATATCTGGAGAATAAGAAGGCAGGTGAAGAAAGTCAGAATAAGCTGATAGGTTCCAAGGGATGTACTTCTTTCCAGGATAAATGTGAGGATAAAAGAACAGCCAATGGCAAAAATCTGCCAGGAAACCCGCATCGTCCCGAAAAAAGATCCTCGTATTGCTTCTGAAATCAAGGGGCTTAAAAGGGCAAACCAACCTGATAAGAGTGCAGAAACTCCAATGCTGAACAAGATAATTCCACAGACAATAAATTTGATTGATGTCTGTGTATCAAAAAAACCAGCCAATATGATGAAAGAAAACCCCGCAATTGTTAGAACAATTCCTGATATTCCGATTTTTTTCTTACCGTAACGGTCTGCATAATAAGCAAATGGGACTGATAAAAAAAACAGAATAACCGAGGGCAGCGATAGCAGGATTAATACATCGGAACTTTTTAATCCCATCTTTAAAAAATACGAGAGTAAAAACCCATTTTTGAAAAACAGCTGGGGCATGATGCTTGCGCAGACAGAAAGAACAATGGTCATCATGATTTTATTTTTAAATATGTTCATGCAAACCTTGAAAAAGAATAGTTTTTAAATTTCATACTATGTTGATTCCGGCCTGCATTTGATGCCTATTCGCCTTCAAATTCTGTGATGGAAAACACCTTACAGTCTTGAATCTGATCTCTTCCTTTCAACTCTGGAAGCTCGACGATAAAAGCGCATTCAATAATATCAGCACCCAGTTTTTTGACAAGCTTTACTGTGGCACCAACCGTTCCGCCAGTGGCAATCAGATCATCGACAATGATGATTTTTTCACCCTTTTCAACAGCATCCTCATGAATTTCAAGGGTATCTTCACCATATTCAAGGCTATAGGTTTCCTGGATGGTTTTCCAGGGCAGCTTTCCTTTTTTTCTGACAGGGACGAACCCGATACCCAGTTTATAAGCCAGGACTGCGCCAAAGACAAAGCCTCTTGCATCAATCCCCACAATCTTGTCAATACTCATGTCTTTATATCGGTCATACAGAATATCACACGATTCTTTGAACGCCTGGGGGTTTTGCATCAATGTGGTCAGATCTCTGAATATCACCCCTTTTATGGGCCAGTCTGAAATACTTCTTATGGTATCTTTTAAATCCATTCCTCTTTCCTTTGTATTTTATTTTGTCTATTTTTATTCTTTTAATTCTTCAATTACATTTACAATCAATTTTATTACATTATGAGCATTCTGATCAAATACTGCCAGGATCTCTTCCCAGGTAACAGGTGCTTCATCCCCATTCCAGCAGTCATAATCCGTGGACATGGCAATGGCAGCATAAGGTATGGCCACTTCATTTGCCAGCATTGCTTCCGGGGCCGTTGACATATTGATAACATCGGCCCCCCAAGTCCTGAACATTTTGGACTCAGCAACAGTTGAAAACCTTGGTCCTTCAATGGTGACGACACACCCCTTTCCATGGACGTTCAAATCAAGTTTTTTTGCTGTTTCATAGAGTTTTTTTCTTAAATTCTCATCAAAGGGATGCGCCATGACTGGATGAACCAGGCCATTTTCAAAGGAATCTGCAAAGGTATTTTTCCGAAATCGAGTAAAATCAATGAATTGATCCAAAATGACCAGGTGTCCCCTGTCTATTTCATGCTTTAAACTGCCACAGGCTGTAGTGGCAATAATATGGGTAACCCCTGTCTGTTGAAAAGCTTTGATATTGGCACGGTTATTTACCTGGGTGGGACTGTACTGGTGTCTTCTGCCATGCCTGGCAAGAATAACAACCTCTACATCATTTATTTTTCCGGACAAAAGGGGAGAAGAAGGGTTCCCATATTCCGTGGTAATGTCAAGTTCATCTGGATCTTTTAAAATATCAGGATCATCAAGCCCTGATCCACCTATAATGCCAATTTTCAACATTTTGTTCTCCTGTCAGTTTTGTTTCCAATTTTTACCTTTGCATTTCCCGCTTTTAAAAGCGCCTACCATAATTGGATTAACTTATCAAGAATAGGGTAAATATATTTTCCACACAACTTTCAGACTTAAGTCCTTGTAGTCGAGGTCAAACCTGCCAACTTTGAAAGTTGAGTTTTCCAGAATGGCGAAAACATCTGTCTTGTTAATTTTATATGGTATTTAAATTATGAATGAACTATATCAACAACACGACAAAAGATTAAAGTCTTTTTTATTACAATAAGGAACCCAATGAAGACCATATTGTTTACCTTTCTCTCCCTTGTTGCTTTTGCTGCCAATTCAATTTTGTGCCGGTTTGCTTTGGGAGGAGAACTTATTGATGCAGCAAGTTTTACGTCCATCAGAATTTGTTCAGGAGCTGTATTCTTAGGTATCATTTATCTGTTTACAAAACGCAATACAAAGCACATTGCTTATAAAAACCAATGGTTGATGCCGGTCATGCTAACAATTTATGCCCTGTTCTTTTCCTATGCATATATAAGTTTAAGTACAGGAACAGGTGCCCTGATTCTCTTTGGAGCAGTACAGGCAACCATGATTATTTCCGGATGGATCTCAGGCGAACGAATGAATTTCATCCAGTTTGCCGGGCTTTTTCTGGCCGTTGCCGGCCTTGTTTACCTGGTATTTCCAGGCCTTAGTGCGCCTTCGCCATTGGGCGCTGTTTTAATGGCAATTGCAGGTATAGCATGGGGTATCTATTCCCTGATGGGAAGGCAGGCAAAAGATCCTGTAATAACCACTGCAATGAACTTTATTTATTCCATCCCCATTGTTCTGATTGCAGGCTTTTTGATATCCTCGCCTGTATTGATTACGTCAAAAGGTGTGCTTGCGGCTGTCATATCCGGGACACTTGCCTCTGGGGCCGGGTATGTCATCTGGTATGCAGCATTAAAAAGATTGAATGCAACCAGGGCGGCCATTATCCAGTTGACCGTGCCCGTGATAGCAGCCATTGGCGGCATAATTTTATTGTCAGAGGCATTTTCTGCAAGACTTTTTATTGCCTCGATCATCATACTTTCAGGTGTCGGGCTTGTACTGAGCAAAAAAAAAAGATAAATAAATTTTATCCAAAAGCCATAAAAAAATGCTACTCTGTAAAAAATGAAAAAAATTAGCCTTTTTTGATATCGGATTAAATCATGGCCATTGAAATAGAAAAAAAATTTCTTTTAAAATACCTTCCATTATCTTTGCTGACCCGTGGCATCCTTATCCGCCAGGGTTATATGGTAAACAAAAAAGATAAGGTAGTCAGGATTCGCCTTTCAGGGGACCAGGGTTTTTTTACCGTCAAAGGCATCACCTGCAATGCATCCCGGAAAGAATTTGAATATCCTGTCCCGCAACAGGATGCCATGGAAATGCTCTCGCTTTTCTGTAAAAAACCGTTGATTGAAAAAACAAGATATCAAATTGAATTCAACGGTTTTGAATGGGTTATTGATTTATTTGAAGGTAGAAACAAAGGACTTGTTGTTGCTGAAATAGAACTGGATTCAATTGATCAGCCTTTTGAAAAACCTGACTGGATTGGAAAAGAAGTGACCCATGACCCCAGATACTTTAATTCAAACCTGATTAAAGCACCCTACTCAACCTGGAAATAAAAGACCTTTAATCCCTGGATTTCATCTGAAAAGGAATAAAGGTCTTTTATTATTAAAATATTTTAAACCACCCACCTCTTTTTCCGTATCAAGCTATAAAAGCTCACAAATAACAACATCATGCAAAGGCTTAAATGGGTAAGATCCAGAACAATAACTGTTATGTGGCCGAAATAAATATTGGAAAGGTTCTTTACAACCATTAAGATACCAGTGACAATCAATCCTGCAAGTACCAATATCCCAAAATAGCCGATCCCGGTTATTTTAATCAATCTGGATCTATTTAAGATAAAATCAATAAGAATATAAGTGACAAGTGCAATTAACACAATGGCAGCAATGTAGTGCATGATATGTGTCACATAAAACTGGGCAAGCCAGCCTAACCCCGGGATATCGGCGATATAATACCGTTTGAAAATCGGCATCTGGGCAAACCCGGACAATGTTATAAAAAACAGGGTAATCCCATAAATATATTGTCTTGTTTTTCCTGTGGTCTTCATTATTTGTCCTCCTTTGAGCTCAAGTAAAACTTTCCAAATGCAGCAGCTACACCTGCAAGGGGAGCTAATATCATGGCTTTGGCAAGGTTGGTCCCATCTGCCATCATGTCTTTGACTTTATTTAAATGGGGCTTTCCTTTTCCTTTTTCAATGGACTTGTTCAGTTCTTCAAAGGGGACAGGAGAGACATAAATCGTATTTGTTCCGCCATTTTCGTGTTCGCCGTAAATATATCCGTTCATCTCTTTGGCCAGGGCATGGGCCTTTTTCAGGATTTTATTTCTCGGGCCTATGGTTTGAACATCTTCAGGGCAGGCTTCTATACAGGCGGGTACTTCACCTTTTTCAAGCCGGTTGTAACACCGGTCACACTTATACATCACACCGTTCCCGGCAAGGGCGGGCAGGAGATTAAGGTAGAGACCGGTACCGGTCTGTCGCTCGGGAATCTTCCATGGACAGACAGTTTTACATTTGGAACCGCCCAGGCAAAGGTCGGGATCAATTCTCGAAAGACCGTTCTCCTCCTGTTTTGCCGATCCCCAGGGACAAAGTTTAACACAGGGGGGATTGTCACAATGCATGCAACGCCGGGGAATGGTCAAGTCAATCTTTTCGCCATTAACATTGGCTGATGCGTGCTGGATGAAAAGCCAGTTATAGGGAGTCAGGCGATCTGTCACATCTCTTTTATCTGACCAGTCCTCTATCGGAACCCTGTTGGGGTACATTTTGGGAAATGGTTTTTTCGGCTCAGGATATTTATCGGCATTTGCCTGCTGGCATGCAAAGACACACTCTTCGCACCCAATGCATTTGCTGATGTCCAGTAAGGTCGCCAGCGGCTCTTTGTTTGTATGGGTTATGGATTTGGCTGCCCGGGCAATACCTGTGGTCGCAACCACAGATCCTGCAATAGTAATGGAGCTCTTTAAAAAGGCCCTGCGCGAAAGTTTAGAAGTCATTTTTCCTCTCTTTTGATACGTCTTTAATCATATCATATATTTGGATGGATATTTTTGTTTCTTAAATCGTCTTGATAAAATCCTGGAAATTCATTTTATCATAGCTTGTCGTATGAATATACTTTAAAATCTGTAAAAATTGTTCTGCATCGACATAACCCGGGATACTGCTGATCTTTGAATTGTCTGGTTTAAGGAACCATAAGGTTGGCAATCCCCTAACCTTCCATTGCGTGGCAAGTGCTTGGTTTTTATCAGTATCCACTTCAATACTGATAAAATTTTCCTTTAAATATTTTAAAACCGCTGCATCTCGAAATGTTGTCGTTTTGAGTTTTGTGCAATAGGTACACCAGTCTGCATGGAAATATAAAAAAACGTGTTTATTCTGGCTTTTGGCCAAATCCATACCCTGTTCATATCCCAGCCAGTCAATTTTTGAAGTATCGCTGATTTGTGCAGGCTCTTTCTCTTGAATAAAATCAGTCTGTTTTTCAGGTTTAAAGTTATTATAAACGATAAAGCCGATTATTGCGACACAGATTATCACAATAACAAGCACATTTTCTTTTTTCATATTCAAACCCTTCATTTGAATTCTATTTTAACAAATAGTGAGAGACCAGATTTAAAAGCAAAGAGTATGCCAAAAAAGAAAATTTTTTATAAAAAAATTTTCTTTAACCATTTAACAAGCGCATACTGGTTTTTGGCTTACCTGATTTCTTTTCAATCACAATTATTTCATAAAATTTTTTGTTCAAAAGCGTTAACAATTCATTAACACCGTTACCAGATTAACACAATCTGAACGATTTGGTGAACCGAATCACTTAAGCTGTATCCCATGCTTTTTAATGCGCTTCCACACTGTTATCCGGCTGACACCTAAAATTTTTGCAGCCCGGGTCTGATTCCCGTCAGCTTGCTTAAGCGCATTGAAAAGATTTTCTTTTTCAGACAATCCTATCTTGACCATGGAATCTTGTTCTACCATTCTCAGCGGTTTGTTCTCAAGCTCAAGAGAATTAAAATTTATTATTTTTTCAGGCAAATGTTCTATCCCGATGCTTTTTCCCCTTGCCAGAACAAAACCATACTCCACACTGTTTCTCATTTCCCGGATATTGCCGGGCCAGGGGTATGCCACCATCAAACGCATGGCTTCCGGTGTAAATCCCAGAATATTTTTTCCTGTTTTTTCAGCATGAAGAGTGATGAAATGCTGAATAATCAAGGTAATGTCATCTTTGCGCTGCCGTAGCGGCGGACAGGTTAAAGGGAAAACATTGATCCTGAAAAGCAGGTCTTCCCTGAAGATTCCCTGGGCTATCAATTTTTCAAGATTTTTATTTGTTGCCGTAATAATCCTGACATCAATGGGAATCGATGTGTTTGTACCGACCCGCTGAATCATTTTTTCTTCCAGAACCCTGAGCAGTTTAACCTGAACTGAAAGGGGGATATCCCCGATTTCATCAAGAAAAAGACTTCCATTGTGCGCAGCTTCAAATCTTCCTATCCTGTCAGTCTCAGCACCGGTGTAAGCTCCCTTGACATGACCGAATAATTCACTTTCAAGAATATTTTCACTTAAGGCGGCACAATTTACTTTAATAAAAGGTTTGGATGCCCTGTTCCCGGTTTCATGGAGTGCCTTGGCAACCATTTCCTTTCCCGTGCCACTTTCCCCTAAAATCATTACCGGTGTATCCAGGGAGGCCACACTTTCAATATGTTCGTAAAGAGTCTGCATCACAGGCGTTCTTCCGATAATGCCATGAAATCCGTCATCAATATGATACATCCGTTTGATGGAGGCCAGCTCATTTTTATAATTAATATTTTCAGATATATCTTTCAGGGTTTCAACTGCACCGACAATTTCATTTTTCTCATTAAAAAGTACGGTTGCATTTTTTATAATAGGAATGGTCCTGTTATTCCGATTGGTAATCACACATTTTTTTTCCCTGATAAATTCCTCAGAAAAAAGTCCGCACCAGTTCTTTCCTTTACCTTTTCCTACAATTTTACATCCTGTACAATTTAAAAGCCTGCAGGATTGCCCCTTGAGCTCTTTTTCCGTGTAGCCTGTAATCAATTGAGCCATCTGGTTGGCAACAATAAAAGTGCCCTTTTCATCAACGATGATGATTCCATCTGGCACAGAATCAATAATATGCCGCCATTGTTTACCGATATCCATATTTCCCTCACAAATATTAACATTGTTAATCAACAAATTAACATATCGTTAACATATTCACAATAAAATTATTCAACCCGATAGTAAAAAAATAGCGCTTATTAATTAATATTCTATAAATTTAAATACTTATGTCACAATTATAAAATATTTTTTACAATGGCACATTCATTGCTTTTATTGGGTTATACAAAAATATTATGAATAATAATATCCATCCACATCCAATTAACACTGAAAACTTTAAGGAGAACAGATGAAAGCAAACAAAGTAAGAATTTTTATTTTGGCCCTTATAGCAGGCCTGGTAATGCTGACAGGATGCACACCGACTCAGACGGTAAAAACTGCTGAAACTGCCAAGGAAGATACATCATGGATGTTTCATGACATTGTTGATGCCCAATTTGTAAAAGCACACATGAGTGTTCCCATGCCCGAGAATGTTCTGGTCATTGATGCCCGTCCCTACAAAGGCAAATATGCAAAGGGCCATCTTCCCGGAGCCATCAACATCTCATTTTCGGAATTTGACAAAAAATTGAACCTTCTACCAGCAGATAAAAACACCCTGCTGATTTATTATTGTGAAGGCGTTAAATGCAAACTCAGCCATAAATCCGCCCAAAAAGCTGAAAAATTAGGGTATAAAAATGTAAAGGTATATGCCAAGGGATATCCTGAATGGGTAACGCTTAAAGGCAATTACGGCTCTGTGAGCGCTGAGCATGTGGCAGATCTGATTGCTGATAACAAAACCGTGATAATAGATGCAAGGCCCCAGAAAACCAAATTTAATAAAGGACATATTCCCACAGCCATAAGCCTTCCCTTTTCTGAGTTTGATAGCCTTCAAGGAAAACTGCCAAGAGATCTTAACACCCCGGTTATTTTTTATTGCGGTGGTCTCAAATGCAGACTAAGTCACAAGTCAGCAGAAAAAGCACTTGCAATGGGATATACCAATGTCACTGTTTTTGATAAGGGATACCCGGAATGGAAAAAAATATATGGGGCTTCCAAAGAAACCATGCAGGTGAAAGCCGGCAAGGTGGAAGGATCTATTGATCTTGAACGTTTCAAATCCATTATTGCAAACAATCCTGAGTCTGTCATGCTCATTGATGTTAGAGATGCAGATGAGTTTGCAAAAGGGACCTTTAAGACTGCTGTCAATATCCCGGTGGAAAACCTTGAACCCAAAATCAAGGATCTTCCTGCTGACAAACCCGTTATTTTTGTATGTTCTACCGGAGCCAGAAGCGGAGAAGCCTATTACATGACAAGAGAAGTGAGAGAATCTTTAAAAGACGTCTTTTATGTTGAAGCTGAAATCGATTTTAAAAGTGATGGCAGTTTTGAAATCAAAAAACCCAAATAAGTCTGAATTTTAAAAAAATATGATCAAAAAGGAAATATCATTATGTTTAAAAAAAATATGACCGCAATCATGATACTGATGTTTGTACTTGCATCTTTTTCCATGGCATTTGCTACGGCTGAAGGACCTGGCGGCAACGATCGAAAAGGCAAATATACCTATCGAAAAGTATATAAAGCCTGTGCTGAAACCGGCGGGGTTGAATCTGCCACTCCAAAAATGAGCCCGGCAAATAAAACCATGGCGCAGTGGAAAGAAATTTTTGAAAATAAAAATTTTGATGAATTCGGTTGCCTGGATAACTGGACAGCGCTTTCTGATAATGATGTCCTTGACATTTATTCATATTTTTATAATCATGCATCAGATTCACCCTCACCTGCCACGTGCAAATAAATATTAAAAAAGGGGGGGGGGATTTTTTCTTCCCCCTTTTTATTATGCATATTTAATAAACCCATGGAGATGTATATGAAATCACGGTATTTTTTAAAACATTTTTTACTAGTGATTGCCGTAACCACTTTTTTTTGTTTCTTTCAGACGGTCTTTGCATCGAGTCCCGATAACGAAGAAGAAGCATTAGGCCGCACACTTGCCAAACAGGCTGTGAAAGACAGTAAACGCTGGACTACCGTCGACCATGCAAAGATTGATGCATTGAAACAGAATTTCACATCTGGAGAACAAATCACAAAAGCCTGTTTGTCATGTCATTCTGAAGCCGCTACCCAGTTCCATAAATCCATTCACTGGACCTGGCTCGCTTCAGGAGATAAAAGCGATATGCGATATGGCAAGGCAGGTTATTCAGTGAATAATTTTTGTATTTCAGGAAATGCCATGGAAGACAAAGGCTGTCTTTCATGTCATCCTGCCTGGAATAAAAAAGGGGTCCAGGGTGAAGTCAACTGCCTTCAGTGCCACAATTCATCGGGATTTAATTTTAACGAAGCCCTTGGAGACATTGAGGCTTTTTCTAAAGATGGTGACCCTGACACCAAAGAGATGATGAAAGATCTCCAGAATGAAGTCAAAGAAGCCGTCACCCAGGTGACTTTTCCCACAAGAAAAAACTGTGGCGACTGCCATTTTACAGGCGGAGGCGGCGATGGTGTAAAACATGGTGATCTTGACACCTCTTTAACAAAGCCGAACCGGCTGCTGGATGTTCATATGGGAACGGACGGCAAAGATTTTTCCTGTACCCGGTGTCACACAACTGTGGATCACAATATTGCCGGCAGAATCTATACAAATCCAGCTGTTGCGACACGGAAAAGCCTGCTTGAAGATGATCTGGCACCAAAAATCACCTGTGTATCCTGCCATAGCAGTGAACCCCATAAAAATGATTCAAAAATGAACGACCATACAGATGTGGTTTCCTGCCAGGCATGCCACATCCCGGAATTTGCAAGGGTAAATCCCACAAAGATGTGGTGGGACTGGTCTAAAGCAGGCAAGATGAAAGACGGCAAACCCTATGTTGAAAAAGGCCCTTTTGGAAAACCGGTTTACAAATCCATCAAAGGGGAATTTAAATGGGAAAAAAATGTCGTACCGGAATATTTCTGGTCCAATGGATCCCAGACCAGTACAACCGCAGACGATGTCATTGATCCTGCGCAAATTGTAAAAGTCAGCCATCCCGTTGGCGACAGAACTGATCCGGAGGCCCGCATTTTCCCGTTTAAAATTCACCGGGGGAAACAACCCTATGATAAAGTTCACAAAAAACTTTTAGCACCTTTGCTTTCAGGGGAAAATGGCTACTGGGAAACATTTGATATGAATGCTGCCATCGAACACGGCAATAAGGCCATTGGTATACCCTATTCCGGAGAATTCGATTATGTGGAAACAACTTATGCCTTTCCCATCACCCACATGGTTGCACCCAAGGAAAATGCATTGAACTGCAACCAATGCCATATCAGGGAAAACTCAAGGCTTGCCAATATCACCGGGCTTTATATGCCTGGGCGAGACAAATCAAACCTGTTTGATACCATTGGATGGCTCTCGGTCCTTGGTGCCCTGGCAGGTGTATTGCTACATGGTATAGGTCGATTCTTTACCCGGAACGGCAAGGAGGAATAAATGAAAGATAAAAAAATCATCAAAATTTATCTTTACACAAGATATGAGCGTATCTGGCACTGGCTCCAGGCACTTATGATTATCAGCCTGATCGTTACCGGCCTTGAAATTCATGGAACATACAAATTGATTGGCTTTCAAACAGCTGTTAACATCCATAATTTTATTGGTCTGTCCTGGTTGATCCTGTTTGCCTTTTTTGTATTCTGGCTGTTTACAACCGGAGAATGGAAGCAATATATACCCACAACCAAAAAACTGTTTTCAGTGGTTCTCTACTATTCCTGGGGAATTTTCCAGGGTAAGCCCCATCCCGTGCAAAAAGCAAAAGGTGCAAAACACAACCCCTTGCAGCGGCTGGCTTATCTTGGCATATCTGCCATGCTGCTGCCGGCGCAGATGGCAACAGGGCTGCTATATTACCTGTATAACGATATACCGCAAATTTTGCCCCTGTCGGTATTGGCTGTCATACACACCCTGATTGCACTCTTTCTTTTAAATTTTCTGATCATTCACCTTTATATGACGACCACGGGTCATTCTCTTTTCAGTCATATTGCAGGAATGATAACCGGTTGGGAAGAAATTTACGAAACAACCCAGATTGAAGACTGGGAAACCCAGGCAACAAAAAAGAAATAAATCAAAATGCGGCAGGATTCAATCCTGCCGCATTCCTTGGCATAATCACCAGGACAGCTTAACCTCATATCACACAGGCTATCATCGGGCCTTTTCCATCTTTATGTCTCGATAATACGATACACTAATGTCTCATAACTTTGCCATATCGGAACAACTGTGACAGCGTTTATCCATATAAACATTGCCAAAATCATAGTTTAAATAATCTTGCCAGAGGCAGATGAATCGTTTATGGTATTTTTTACCAACTGATCTTATAGTTTATTTTAATTTTATTTTTCTTTTATGGGATATTAATTGCTTTTTAGACAAAAAAAATTTTAAAATAAAACCAATTGTTAATTGGAGGCATTTATGGACCCGGTTTTTTTATCTAGATTACAATTTGCCACAGCAACCATGTTCCATTTCCTTTTTGTACCCTTAACCCTTGGAATTACAATAATTATTGCCTACATGGAAACCAAGTATGCAAAAACAGGGGAAGAAATCTATTTAAGAATGACAAAATTCTGGGGCAAACTTTTTTTAATTAATTTTGCCCTGGGTGTTGTCACAGGGATTACCCTTGAATTTCAGTTTGGAACCAACTGGTCAAGATATTCCGAATATGTGGGCGATGTATTTGGTTCACTTTTAGCCATTGAAGCATCTGTTACGTTCTTTCTTGAATCCACATTCATCGGCATCTGGATTTTCGGCTGGAAAAAGCTGTCTGCCATAGCCCATGCAAGGGTGATGTGGATTATTGCCGCAGCCGGTAATTTCTCGGGCATCTGGATTTTGACGGCAAACGGTTTCATGCAGCATCCGGTGGGCTATACTATCAGAAACGGCAGGGCTGAACTTACCGATTTTTTTGCGGTTATTTTTAACTATCACAGCATTCTTCAGATTTTCCATATGCTTCCTTCCGGTCTTCTTCTCGCCGCTTTTTTCATCATGGGGATTTCTGCTTACCACCTGCTGAAAAAACAGCATGTGGATCTTTTTACCAGATCCTTTAAGATTGCTCTCCCCATTGCCCTTGTCTGTTCAATTTTAGTCGCCGTTGTCGGCGATTTTCATGGAGTGAATGCAGCCAAAAACCAGCCGGCCAAACTAGCCGCCATGGAGGCGCACTGGGAAACCCAGGCCAGAGCACCAATTGTTTTGTTTGCCATCCCTGATGAAAAACAGGAAAAAAATCTTATTGAAATTGGTTCAATACCAGGCATATTAAGCTTTTTGGGATTTCATGATTTTAATGCGGAAGTAACCGGGCTTAGAGACATTCCAAAGGATGAACGTCCACCCGTCCTGCCTGTCTTTATCGGATTCAGGACAATGGTAGGCATTGGCACACTCTTGATCCTGCTGAGCCTTTATGGCTGGTTTCAAAGGAATAAACTTCTGGAAAGTCCATTCTATTTAAAATTGATGCTTTTTTCCATCCCCCTTCCCTATATTGCCATAGAGATGGGCTGGGTGGTTGCAGAAGTTGGCAGACAACCCTGGATCGTGTATGGTGTTCTGAAAACCTCGGAAGCTGTCTCCCCCATTGCAGGGACCCAGGTTCTGTTTTCACTGATTGGCTTTATCGTAGTTTATAGCCTTTTAGGTGCCATAGGCTTTTATCTCATGACCAAATATGCCAAACAAGGCCCGGAAACTGAGGCTGCAACTAATTAAAACTATTACAGGAGCTTAATATGCTACTTCAATCTACCTGGTTTTTCCTGTGGGGACTCTTATGGGCTATATTTTTTATGACAGACGGGTTTGATTTTGGAGTCGGAACCCTTTACCCCTTTATTGGGAAATCAGAACAGGACAAGAGAGTGATGATCAATTCCATAGGTCCTTTATGGGATGGGAATGAAGTCTGGCTGATCACAGCAGGTGGTGTAACCTTTGCCGCCTTCCCACAGGTGTATGGCACCATGTTTTCTTCCCTTTACACCCCTTTAATGCTGATTTTATTTGCGCTCATTTTCAGGGGTGTTGCCTTTGAATTCAGAGGGAAAATTGAAAGCAAGGCCTGGAAAAAGCTCTGGGATACATTTATTTTCCTTGGCAGTTTTTTACCTGCCCTTCTTTTTGGTGTTGCTTTTGCAAACATTTTTCAAGGGATACCCTTTGACGGCGACGGCATTTACCACGGCAATACATTAAAACTGCTCAACCCTTATGGATTGTTGGGAGGCATTTTGTTTGTCCTCTTATTTTTACAACATGGCGCAAACTGGCTCAACATCAAAACCAGAGGAGAGCTTCAACAAAGAACAATTGCTGTTTCTAAAAAAATTTGGCTCGTTCTTTTACCAGTTGCCGTGATTTTTCTGATTGCAAGCTATTTTACAACAGATCTTTATGCCAATTATTTTAAAAACCCTTTTCTTTTCCTGATTATCCTTGTAACTATAATTGCCCTGTTTGCCATCAGGTTATTCATTGCCGAACAAAGTTTTTTTAAAGCCTGGTTTGCTTCTGCATTGACCATTGTTGGTGCGACATTCTTTGGTATTGCCGGACTTTTCCCTGCGCTATATCCTTCCAGCATGGATAAAAGTTTTTCATTAACGGCATTTAACGCATCATCAAGCCCCTTAACTTTAAAAATCATGCTGGGTATTATACTGGTATTTATCCCTTTTGTCATTGGGTACCAAGCATGGGCCTATAATTTTTTTAAAGACCCTGTAACCCAGGAAGATCTTGATATGGATGAAGCATATTGATAATATGCTTGAGAATAATAGACAGGCTTGACTTATTGACTTATTAATAGATAAGCCAAGCCCCACACAACTCAACAATAAATAAAAGGAGATTTAAAATGGACAAGTACGTATGCAACCTTTGTGGTTATGTGTATGACCCGGCAGATGGTGATCCAGACAATGACATTGATCCTGGAACAAGCTTTGAAGATCTTCCTGATGACTGGACCTGCCCAATCTGCGGTGCTGAAAAAGACGAGTTTGAAAAAGAATAAATGATTATAACAGCCGGGCAGCCCAATTTCTGCTGCCCGGCTGTTTTTTTTAAGAATCAGCCAGATCAAATGCCAGGATATCTGAAATATTTAATTCCAGCATTTTTATACTTGCCAAGGCCCTCTTTGAATTTTTTTCCAGAGCGGGAAATTGTTTTGCCTCTGCTTCAAGTTCAATCAATAATTGTTTTATCTTAAGTATTTTATCGTTAACCCCTTTTAAGTCGGAGAAATTTTTCATGGCCTGCCTTCCTTTTCATCAAAATTTTTTTTCCGCAGATCCTTAAATCGCTTTGCCTTTACTTCATACCTTGGCAGGCTGCCATAATCATAAAATTCAATCTTATACCCCAGGTTTGTTTTCAGCCGGAGCTGATCTTTTAATATATTTTCAATGCTCAGTCTTGTGACTCCGGGCAAAAGCTCGACTTTAAGTTTTATCCTGTCTACATCTCCTTGTTTATCCACAACAATCTCAAACTCATCGCCAAGTCCATCAATGGATCTGACCACTTCTTCTATGGAGCCGGGAGAGAGCAGCACTCCTTTTACCTTTGTAATATCGTCTGAGCGACCAATGACACCGCCTTTGATTAACCGAAAGGAACGGCCACATGAGCATCGGTCTGAATCCCATTCAATTACATCCTTGGAGTCAAACCGGATACAGGGCTGGGCCATCCTGTCCAGGGCAGTGATAACCATTTTTCCTTTTCGGCCCGGCTCTTCTATGATTTCCCCTGTATTAATATCTTCTATTTCCACAAGAAACATGGCTTCATTGACATGCATTCCGCAAGGCTGATGTGAACACTCGTATGACCATGCACCGATTTCCGTTGCACCGGAATGGTCATATACCTTAGCACCCCAGGCATCTTCCATTCTTTTTTTCGTGCTTGGGATACCGGCACCCGGCTCTCCTGCGCAGGTAATCTTGTTAATGGAAAGCAAACTTGAATCGATTCCCATGCTCTTTGCCACATCTGCCATTCTTAAGATATAGGTCGGGGTCGCCATCATGGCTGTTGCATTTAATTCTTTTATTTTCAATATGCGAGCCTGGGTATCAAGAACACCACCCGGCACCACTTCGCAGCCCAATTTTTCAGCTGCATAGTGACCTGCCCAGAATGCCACAAAAATATTATATCCAAAAGGAATAAACACCCGGTCTTTCGGCCGATATCCCTGGGCCCATAAAATAAAAGACCAGCATTCTGACCACCATTCCCAGTCCTGCCAGGTATCGGGCTGATAAACGGGCTGACCTGTTGTACCGCTGGTCTGCCTGAAGATTGACACCTTTTCCAAGGGTACACACAAGGCATCTCCATAGGGGAAGGGATCTTTATTCTGAATCCCCCTCATCATTGATTTTTCAACCTTTGGAATCTTTTTTATATCATCAAAGGAACAAATATCATCCGGGGTTAACCCTGCCGTATCATAGAGTGCTTTGTGAAATTTTGAATGGGCATAGGCCCAGTTTAATATTCGTTTAAATTTTTTAAACTGCAGAATCTTAAGTTTTTCCAGAGGCATTGTTTCCAAAACCGGGTTCCAGTATTCGTTGTGATTCATCTATTCACCCTTTTTTTTATGCTTAAAAAAAATTATTCGATTTTCTTGCCCGCAGTCTTTTCAATAGCCGATATGATCCAGTCTCCAAGGGCTTTTTTATTAACCGATTTAATTTCTTTGTAAATCAGCTTTAAATCAAGCTCTGCTCTGGCCATTGTCTTATGCCCGCCAGCTGAACCATACATGGAAAATGCTTCTTTTGCCGTATTTCCTGCACCTTTTCTTAATCCATCATTTCGAATTACAATTATCAATTTATTTTCATAAACACCTGAAATAACACTCCAGTTAACCTTTACAATGGTTAAAAAAAAGTCTGCCACAACCACCAGTTCATCGGGCTTTGTTATATTTCCTGCATGGAAAAAAACCCGGTTGTGAATCAGTTTTCTTTGTTTTATGGCCGATCCTAAAAAATCAAGATCTTCCTGGGTAAATGCCGCTCTTTCAACCTTGATAACAATATTATTATCTGCAAACTGATAAAGATATTGAAATGCCCTGATATCTTTCAGGCTTGCCTGCCGGGTAAAATCAGAGGTATCGGTTTTAATCCCCAGCATCAGGGCTGCGGCAAGCTTGGCAGAGGGTTTTATTTTTTTTGACTTGATGTATTGTGTCATAATGGTGGAGCAAGCCCCATAATCGGATCGAATATCTACATATGTGGCATTATCACAGGTCAATGGATGGTGATCGATAATGGCATCATAGCTAAATTCAGAAAACCTATCATTATGATCAGGCTGGGAGTCCACCACGACAAATTGATCAAAATTTTCCTTTTTTATATCATCCAGCAAAACCAGTCCAGATTCTGTATATTCGATCATGGCAAGATTATCCGGCCGACTGATTTTATTAAAATAGGCAATACAGACTTCACTGACCTTTCGCCACAACAGTCTTTTAACTGCCATGGCACTGGCTATGGCATCGGGATCAGCATTGATCACAATAAGCACCTTTGAACCCGCTTTAAAAAGGCTGAAAAATTGATTGAGTTTTTCCCGGTTATTCATCTGCAATTTTCCTGTTATTAGTGCTGAAAAACAGTGTCAGTGTAATAAAAGAATATCCAATAATGGCAAGAATGGCAAACCATCCGTAAAAAATACCCAGGGGTGCAAGAACAATGGCTGTCAGCCAGTGGATGAAAATCACTGTTGGAGAGTGCAATTTTATGGGGAAATCATCAAATCTGCAGATAACTGACAGGCCACAAAGGTTCCAGCCATATAACGAGGCAAACACATGCATATGAAGCAGCCATTTTATTTTTTGGGGATCATACCCTTCAGACATCTGCAAAAATATATATGCAATTCCGGAAATGGCGGTTAAAATCAAAAATCCAATGCCTGAGGTTAAAAAAAGTTTCTGCTGAATTTTATCTGCAAATTTTGAGTAAAGATAAAACACGGTAACAACTGCCGTGAAAAGTGCAAAAGTAACAAAAATCTGGGGGATAAACTTTTCAAATAAAATAAAAACAAAGAAGATGATCACACCAAGGGTAATGGTCCAGAAACAAACTTCCATAACTACCTTGGCTGATGAAACTTCTATTTTTTTAAGCATGGAAAAGACCAGAGAAAGCGTTATCAGTGACAAGGGGAAAGAAAACCCCAGGAAAAATGTATTCAGAGTCAATTTTTCCATGGTCACAAACTTAAAATATTCATTGTTTAAAATAACCATGCCTGCCATGACAATCCCCATGGAAAGGCACAATAGTGATGCCTGGTGAAACTTTTGGGATACAGGTTCCTTAGATTTGAAAAAACCTATGGGGAACAAAGAGAATTTTTTAATTCGAATTTTTTCCACCAGCACAAACAGCGGAACTGAGACAAAGATGGTAATGGGATAGATTTTTAAAAAGGCTGAAAACGCGTAAATTAATGACCCCAGGAAAAAAAAACTGACGGTTTTGGATACTTTCACCCTGCCCTGGGTGTAATATAAAAGGATGGTTCCACCGGTACAAAGGTTAAAAAGAAAAATATGAAGTCTTTCAAAACTATAATTGTCAGCCGGGAAATAAACATGAATGAACCCAAAAACAAGGGCTGTAATCATTAAAAAGGAAAAGAGAATTTTTAATTTAATATTCATTTCAGGTTTGCCTAATATTATTGCCTTTATTGTTTTTTATTCTAAAATTATAAACCCTATCTGCCAAGCATATCTTTCAGTGCGAAAGAAAGCGTTTCATGTTGAAACAAGAATCCATTATCCAAAAGCTTTTCAGGCTTAACCCGGGCACTGGCCAAAAGGGTTTCTTTGCCCATTTCCCCCCACAAAGCCAGGGCCACAAATCTGGGGAGGACAAAAAATACTTTTTTTGAAAAGATACTGGCCAATGTTTTTGAAAACTCCTTATTGGTGACAGGATTTGGAGCGGTCAGGTTTACAGGTCCCTTGATTCCATTATTCCCCAATATGTATAAGATGCCTGATATTGCATCATCCATACTGATCCAGCTCATATATTGTCTGCCATGCCAGAGTCTTACCCCGCAACCTGTTTTAAACGGCAGTTCCATTCTTGACAGGGCACCGCCGACCGGGGTAAGCACCACTCCTATCCTGAGCTGAATGGTTCTGATCCCTGCCTTTTGAGCATCCATGGAGGCATCTTCCCATAGTCTGCAAACCCTGGAAATAAAACAATCTCCCATATCAGCTGTTTCGATTAAGGTCTTGTCTCCTCTTTCACCATAAAAACCGATTGCAGAAGATGATATAAAGACCTCAGGTTTATGATCAAGATCTTTCATTTTCTCCACAAGCAACCGGGTTGGAATCGTTCTGGAGTCAAGGACCTGCTTTTTTTGCTTTTTAGTCCATCTTCCCCTTGAAATATCAACACCGTTTAAATTTATGACTGCATCAAGGGGGCCTGCCTTTTCAAGGTCAAGAATACCATTATAGGGATCCCAGAATAATTCATCCTTTAAAAGATTTTTCTTTTTTCTTACCAGCCGGATCACCTCATGGCCGCAGGTTCGCAAAAAAGGGACCAAAACACTTCCTATAGTTCCACTGGCTCCGGAAATAAGAATTCTTTTGGTTTTAAATGTATCCACATGATGTTCAAGATCATATTTGAGCACTCTGTGCCTGTAGCTGAACATTCGCTCAAATTCTTTTCTGGCAAATCCATAAAACGGCCGGCTTAAAAATCCAAAGGGCAGTTCAAACTCAACCTTATCTTCCATGATTGAATTTTCTTTGCCATCCGCTATAAACCTGTGGGTATGTTCCCATTTGGAAAAAGGCCCTTTTATCTGCCGGTCTTTAAATACTTTGTTTTCCTGATAATCTATATGCTCGGCCTCCCAGATCATGGGTATCTTAAAAATACTTATCCGGAAGGCTACTTTTACTCCTTTTTGAATCCCAGGGCCGCTGCGGGAAATCATTTTCAAGGGTGCCCATGGCGGTGTGAGTCTTGATATGGCCCCATCCCTTGCATGCCAGGCAAAAAGCGTTTCAACGGGGGCATTAATTTTTGTTCTTTTTATATAAACATTATGACTCATGTTTTACTCAATTCAATAAATGATCAATAAATGTTCCATTGATTTTACGTATCTTATAATATATTAATAAACTTCAAGTTAAAACCCTTTTTATAAGGGAACAAACTTAAGATTTTAAGGCACACTCTTTGCATTAATTTGCATTAATTTGAAAACACTAAAATAGTTTTAGTAAATTATTTAAATTGATTGATTGTTATTAAGGGAGGAAACAATAAATGTATAAACCCATTGAAATAGCGGATGGGATCTATTCTGTCGGATGCCGTGACTGGGATATCAGAGATTTCCATGGTTATTCCACCTATGAAGGTACAACCTATAATGCATTTTTGATACTTGGCGAAAAAAATGTTCTCATTGACACAGTAAAAGAAAAATTTTCAGATGAATTTTTGTCCAATATCAGCAAAATTATTGACCCAAAAGATATTGACATCGTTATCAGTAATCATACTGAGATGGATCATTCTGGATCCATCCCCAAACTGATGCAGATAATAGGAAAAGACAAACCCCTCTATTGTTCAAAAATGGGGGCGATAAACCTGAAAAGCCATTTTAAACAGGACTTTAATTTCCAGGTTGTGGGAACTGGCGATACGCTTAAAGTCGGAAACAGAACATTTTCTTTTCTTGAGACAAGAATGCTTCACTGGCCGGACAGTATGTTTACCTATCTTGTGGAAGATGCAATCCTGTTTTCCAGTGATGCCTTTGGGCAGCACTATGCAGGTGACAAATTCTTTGATGATGAAATCGGTGATGAAATCATCCCGCACGCTCGAAAATATTATGCCAATATCCTTCTTCACTTCTCTCCAAAAGTACAGACTCTTTTAAAAGATGTTGCAAAAATGAACCTGAAGATTAATATGATCTGCCCGGATCATGGTATTCTCTGGAGGGATAACCCATCCAAAATTATTGAGGCCTATGATAAATGGTCCAGGCAGGAGCCGACAAAAAAGGTGGTTGTCATCTTTGACTCCATGTGGGACAGCACAACCAAGATGGCCCGATCCATTACCAGTGGCATTGAGTCGGAAGATGTTGCTGTAAGACTCATGAATACCAGGAAATGGCATAGAAGCGACATTATGACAGAAATTATTGATGCCGGGGCAATTGCCGTGGGTTCTCCAACTCTCAATAACGGCATTTTTCCAGTTATTGCAGATGTTATGACCTATATCAAGGGTCTACGGCCCCAGAATAAAATTGCGGCTGCCTTTGGTTCTTATGGATGGAGCGGCGAAGCTGTAAAAATCCTGAACAAGGAATTTTCTGAAATGAAACTGGATATTATTGATGAGGGTATTAAAGTCCAATATGTTCCGGATGAAGATGATCTGAATAAATGTTTTGATCTAGGCGTAAAAATAGCTAAAACATTAAAACAAAGATTGTCTGCCGCAAATAATGGTTGAACAAAACCTGAAATTTTTGTGAGCATACGCTCATCTGCGAGCCGAATACAAGGCGGGAAAAAATTTTAACCGGAGGAAAAGATGGCTAACGAGTTTAACGCAAATGATATTTTTGAAATTGCTATAAAAATTGAACAAAATGGTGCAATATTTTACCGGAATGCTGCAAAACAGGTGGAAAAAGAGGAACACAAACAATTTCTCCTTGAGTTGGCCAGGATGGAAGACGTTCATGAAACAACCTTTGCCAATATGCAAAAAGAATTAAAAGATGAAGAAGCATTTTCCACCACCTTTGATCCTGATGATGAAAATGCCCTTTACCTGAAAGCGCTTGCTGATACCCGGGTCTTTTTTGAAAAAGAGCAGCCTGACAACAGCTTTAAAGGAATATTGAGCACAGCTATCCAGGCAGAAAAAGATTCCATTGCCTTTTATCTTGGAATGAAAGAACTGGTTTCTGCAAAACTTGGACAATCAAAGATTAATGATATTATTAAGGAAGAAATGAGCCATATCAGGGTTATTGCAGGAAAATTGATGGAGTAAACAGGCGGGGTCAAACTTTCCTTATTGTAGTTATTCTCAATAACGACAATAAGGAAAGCCTGACCCCATTATTTCTTATGATTTCCAAAGACCATGGAGATTGCAATAGGCCCTTGCAACGACCTCATTGGAATCAGTTTTAAATGTGGCTTCAGGCTGGCTTGTGGGTGTCAGCATCATTCTCTGCACATAGTTTCCTTCACAGCTAGCAAGTTCAATCCACTCAATCCAGTGAGCATCGACCATGGGATGGGCAACACTGCCGACCTTTACTAAATATCCCCCATCAACTTTTTCAATCACAGGCACATGTTTTTCCAGTGCTGCATCTACCTTATTTTCAGCCAGAAGATCCATGTCTTGTCCACAACAAACAATGGACGGTTTTTCTCCATGAAGTACCTGTGCGATATTTCCACATTTACTGCATTTATAAATACCGAGTTTTTCAGCCATTTCATCTCTCCTTTTTTTATGTTAAATTAATAGTTTTTAATTACAAAGGCAAAATAGAAATTCAGACAAACAAAATCAAATTTGAGTTTTTAATTCCTTATATGCCATTTAAAAAGATTTTTCCAGAAAAATCTTAGAGGAATCACCTGTTAAAATCTCGTTAAAAAATTTTTTCGCCAATTCGTTTTCATTGTTGCCGACTTCTTTAAAAATAGATGCCATTTGAAAATAGATTTCATTTTGAGATTTCAAAGCAAAGTAGAAAGTGGGTATTTGGACATCTTCCTTATATTTTTTTTCAACTTTTAATTTGGACATTCTTTATCCCTCCTGGTTTTTTTATTACATACTTAATACTTACTATTTAAAGCAAGCATCATACCAGTCGATCAAAATCATGTGTCTTTCCTGCAAAAACTTTCTCGGGCTAAACAAATTGTACTATTTCATAAATGATCTGAACTAAAAAAAGATCTGAGAGACATTCATGTCTCATGTTATCGTATCAACGATCCTTAACAAACAATACAAAAATGTGTCATTAATCAAAGAATTCTTGCAATCTGTGATTCCAATTGTTGTCCTTAAATCATTGCTGTAATACTCTTTCCATAGTCCTGGGCAGCCTTGATGCCGCCTCCCACCCAGCTTGCCTTGAGCATCAAAGGACCTGATACCATTTTCATCCCATAGATATTTGCCATGGTATCAAAAATCCTTCCAGGTGCCTCTCCGCTCCATCCATAGGCACCAAAAGCGCCACCGGGTTTGTCTTTAAGCTCGGCTCTTTCTGCTATAAACAGAATCTGTTTCATGGATGTAATCATTTCACCATGATAGGTTGCAGAGCCCAATACATAGCCATCATATCCTTTTAAATCGTCTTCACTCTTAATCTGGCTTGTATTTTTAACATCAGCCTCATGCCCTGAAATGCGAATACCTTCTGCGATAAGTTCTGCAATTGCTTTTGTCTCATTAGCTCTTGATGCATACACGATTAAAACTTTTCCCATGTTTCCTCCTTTGTTCAATTTTGTTTGAATAAGATTCTTGAATCCGCCATTTTAACATTCTTTGTTCCAGTCATAAACATGGCTTTTTTCAAGGTTTTTTTAATATGTTCAAGGTGCAGTTGCACCCCAAGGGCTCCGGCACCAACTGCGGCCCGAATAATATCCCTTCCCAGAAGAACGGCATCTGCACCCAGTGCCAGCATTTTCAACACGTCATACCCCGTTCTCACTCCTCCATCTGCTGTAATAGTAACAGAATCCCCAAGTTTCTCACGGATCTTGGGCAGCATGGTGGCAACACCCGGAGTTGAATCCATGACCCTGCCGCCATGGTTGGATACAGAAATAACTGAAACGCCTGCATCTGCACACTTTAGTGCCTCGTCCGGGAGCATGATACCTTTGGTAATAAAGGGCAGGGATGTAAAATTTACCAATTCCTCAATATCCTTGACGCTCTTTTTAAATACAGGCTGCCCATGCAATGCCATAATGGTAGACCCGCAGCCATCCAGATCAATACCAACTGCTTTGCAGCCATAGGTTTCGGCTTTTTCAATAAGTTTTTTCAAAACATCCTGGGCCCTTGGCTTGAATATGGGTATGCCATAACCATTGCATGCTTTCATGGCATTCAATGACGGGTTGTCCTCAAGTGTATAAAACCAGGTGTCCCCCCGAAGCCCGATAGTGCCTGCATCTTTTGACCCGTTTAAGACAGATGTGCAGAACATGGTTTCATCAAGGGCATCATTATATTTTTGAGCCCCTGCTGTAGACGAAGCTAATACCGGAAATTTGAGATCCATACCCAAAAATGAACAGGAAGTATCCGGCTCAAAATGATCTCCCAATACCGACATATTAAATTGGATATCTGCAAGGGCTTGTGAATTTGCCCTGAAAGACAGTCCCTGCCCTACACCGCCAAGCCCGATGGGTTTTCCATAGGCCTCCCGCTGGCATATTTTATCAAAACTGCCGTCACATGAAGGATATGCAGCACAGATCCCCTTGAGCTTTGTCCTGGCCAAATCCCTGACCTGTTCAAGGGATTGGGGGACATCCTCCATATTCATGATCATTCTATCGTCTGCATGACAAACCTCACAAATGTCGGGTTTTTTTTCACTGTTTAATTTTGTATGACAAACAGAACAATACCATTGATTCATTGATTTTCTCCTTTTGTATTTATAAAAATACATTAGCAAAATCCAGGCCAAATTTATATTAAAAATTTTTCAACATATTTATTCAAGATTTTAACATGTAAATCACACAGTCCAAATTTTACTTTAAACTTGCAAATCTGGTATAAATCGTGCAAGATTTATTATCTTAAATAAACAAATGGGGTCAGGCCTGCGTTGTTGCGTTATTTGACAAATAACGCAACAACGCAGGCCTGACCCCAGACACCACAGACATCAAAGGAGAAATTAATGGCCACGAACAAAACAACATTATATGCATTAAGTACTTGCAGCCACTGCAAATCAACCAAAAGGCTTCTTTCTGAATGCAATGTTGAATTTACCTATATAGCGGTGGATGATTTGGAAGGGCAAGAACGAAAAACAATTCTGGCGGAAATCAGAGAGCTGAACCCCCGGTGTTCTTTTCCAACCATTAAAATTAACGACATTGTCATTGTCGGATATAAAGAAAAACAAATCAAGGAGGCTTTAGGGATTAAAGATGAAAGTTGAACAATTATACACAGCATTAAAAAAATCCCAGGAAGCAAAAGGTATTTATTTTAATAAGGATAAGGACCTGGTGTTTGAGCTTCTTGAGTCCCTTATTTTAAATAATGACCGGTATGGATATATGGCCTGCCCCTGCAGACTTGCCTGTGGTGACAGGGAAAAGGACAAAGACATCACATGTCCCTGTGAATACCGTGAACCTGACCTGGAAGAATTCGGGGCCTGTTTTTGCGGCCTTTATATATCCAAAGCGCTTCATAACAATGAAATCGAATCAGAATATATCCCTGAAAGAAGGCCCCCTGAAAAAATATTTTAATTTTTAAGGAAAGACTCATGGATGAATGTATATTACCGGTAAAGAATACCGGCCTTCGCGGTGTTGATGTGGCCAGTTCAAAAATTTGCGATGTCCGGGGAAAACAAGGAAAGCTGATATATCGTGGATTTTTAATTGAAGACCTGGCCAAAAATGCTAGTTTTGAAGAAGTCTGCTTTCTTTTATTGTATGAAAGACTTCCCAAAAAACAAGAATTGGAAGCTTTTAATCAAAGCCTGAAACAAAAAAGAAAGGTTCCGGAAAACATCTTTTCTTTTCTTAAAACGCTTCCAGTAAAAATGAACCCCATGGATGTCCTGCAAATGGCAACCCCTTTATTGATACAAACCGATGAGACTATTGGGGAATCCGGCATTGAAAATATACTTTTCAGTGCTGAAAATCTCATTGCAGGAATAGCGACCATTACAGCTGCCTGGGACCGGATCAGAAACAAAAAAAACGTGGTTCCACCAGACAATGACTTAAACCATGGGGCAAATTTTTTATATATGCTAAACGGTGAAAAGCCTGATGATGAAACCGCCCGGGTTTTTGATACAAGCCTTGTTCTCCATGCGGAACACTCATTTAATGCTTCCACATTTACTGCAAGGCAGGTGGCATCCACAAGGGCTCATATATATGCTGCCATATCTGCAGCCATTGGTTCTCTTTCAGGCGCCCTGCACGGTGGTGCCAATGTCAGGGTCATGAAAATGTTAAAAGAAATCGGGTCTGTTGAAAAAATCGATGCCTACATCAATGACATATTAGATTCTGGAGAACTCATCATGGGGCTGGGTCATGCCGTTTACCAGACAGATGATCCCCGGGCCATCATTATTGCGCCCATGAGCAAGAGAATGGGACAGATCGCCAAACAACCCCAATGGTATGAACTTTCAAGAGAGCTTGAGAAAAAAGGAAAGGCTGCGTTCAAGGCAAAAAAACACAGTGATATCTATAGTAATGTGGATTTTTACAGTGCCTCTCTTTTCTATACCATGGGCATTGCCACAGATCTTTTTTCCCCTTTGTTTGCTATTTCAAGGGTGAGTGGATGGGCAGCCCATGTCATTGAAGAACAATATGCCATGGCAGCCCCGAAACCTTCCCTTTACAGGCCAGGGGCAGAATATGTCGGCGAATATTGCGGACATGATGAATGTGTATTCATAGATATGGATAATCGTTAAAAACAAAAAAGGATTACCCAAAAAGGATTATAAAAATGAAACAATGGCAATGTACTATTTGCAAATATATTCACAAAGGTGAAACCCCTCCTGAAAAATGCCCGGTCTGCGATGCAGACGCAAGCAAATTTATAGAAATCAACAAGGCCCCCACGCTGGAAAAGTCCATTAAAAAAGAAAGTCCTGCAATAAAACCCGGACCGGACGCTCTTGAAAAAAAAGAAGTATTAAAGCCGGCCCCTGCCATTAAAGAAACAGGGTTTAAAAAAATAGAATCCCTTCTTATCAAGCACCATGCCCACCCTGTTCTGGTGCATACGCCCAACGGGATACTGCCAGCGGCAGTTATTCTATGGCTTTTAGCCTGGATTTTTGACTATGACCTTCTTTCCAAGGTTGCTTTTATTAACCTGATTTTTGTCATCCTTTCCCTTCCTTTTGTGATTCTCACAGGAATTCTTGAATGGAAGAAAAAATATAATGGTGCCCTGACAATAATTTTTAAATTAAAAATCCTTGCCGCCACCGTGACCAGTGTTTTATGTGTGATAAGTCTTGTATGGTTTCTGATGGACCCTAAGATTTTATCATCCCCAAAAGCCTTGATATTTATTTTCATAAACATCATTATGCTTATTGCCGCTGGCATTGCAGGACATATTGGTGGAAAACTTGTGTTTAAAGATTAACCATTCAAATTAAAATGCTCTGAGTTTGCCTGGAAACTTTGCTGGGCAATGGAAGGATAATGGCATCAAATTTCGATTTCCATACCAACGGGGCAATGATCTGATCCAAATACATCATTATGGATAAAGGCTTGTTTGACCAGGCCTTTATCCATAAGATCCCTTGTCACAAAAAAATAATCAATGCGCCAGCCAGCATTATTTTTTCTTGCATTAAACCTGTATGACCACCACGAATACTTGACTTGTTCCGGATGAAAATGCCTGAAGGTATCCACATACCCCATGTCAACCATCCGGTCCAGAACATCCCTTTCAATTCTTAAAAAACCGGATCGCTTGGAATTGGGTCCTGGATTTTTCAAATCAATTTCATTATGAGCTGTATTAAAATCCCCTGTAATAATCAGACTTTTTCCCTGGTCTTTCAATTTATTTGCATGATTTAAAAACCAGTCATAAAAATCAAGTTTATATTTGAGCCGATCATCGTTCATCTGGCCGTTGGGAAAATAAATATTAAATAAAATAAAATCCTTATAATCCAGTTGAATCACTCGTCCTTCATTATCAAATTCAGGCCTTGAAAACGAAGTGATGACTTTTTCAGGTTCTGTTTTTGAATAGGCTGCAACACCACTATATCCTTTTTTTATAGTTGAATAGGACCAGAACGATTTATAAGAATGCAAATCAATCATCTCATCGGTCCTCTGGTCTTCCTGGAGTTTTGTCTCCTGGAGAAGGAGAATATCAGGATCAAGGTCATGAATAATTTTTGTAAAATCTTTGTTTATCGCTGCACGTAAACCATTTACATTCCATGACATAATTTTTAATTTTTTTTTATCTGACATAAATCTTTCCTGTATTGTTTATTTTTTTTGTCTCATGATACAAGGGTGTATCAACATCCTTTATTTCAATTAAGAATTATTCTTGCATCTGCTATGACACACCGGTCCTTGGTACAAATCACTGGATTTAAATCCACGGATTCAATATCATTTTCAAGTTCCATGATCAAATTGGAAAAATTAACCATTAAATGCGTCAGAATTTCCATATTCACCCCGGCCTTACCCCTATATCCTGTTATAATCTCTTTTGCTTTCAATGATTCCTTCATTGAAAAAACATCGCTCGGCTTAATCGGAGCCATCCGGATCGCTGTATCATTATAAATTTCAACAGACGTACCACCAATGCCAAAAACAATAACAGGTCCGAACTGAAAATCATTTTTTGCCCCAATGATAATCTCAAGGCCCTTAACCATCTGTTCAACAAGGATACTTTCGCACCCGTCAAGTTTTTGCAGTCTTGCCATTTCAATTTTCAGATGATCACTTGAAAAAATACCTGTAACAACGGCATTATGCTCGGTCTTATGCAGTATTTTTTTTGAAACTGCTTTTGCCACAACCGGGCCATTACAATCCTTAAGAAATAGATCTGCTTCTTCAAAGGAATTGGTTAAAATAAAATCCGGTATATCAAAACCCTGTAATTTCATTAATGCCTTTGCATCTGGTTCCAATACCCATCCTAAGGATTTGCTTTTCTCCAGGATTTTTTGGCTGTCCTTCTTTAACCTGTCCTTCTTTAACATGGCCTGCACCTCATCAAAGCCTTGGCCATCATAACAGCCCCTTCCACAGAGGATGCCACTGGAATATTATTAAGCTCAAATCCTTCTATAATGATTTTATATTTGTCCTCGTTGGGAACATAGGCAATCATGGGTTTTCCCTCATTTCTGGCCACCTGGCTGAGCTTTGCCCCGATATCGGCTGAAACACCCGGCGAATAAGGAATTAACAGGGCCAGGATACAGTCAATGTTCATATCCCTTGACAAATGTCTTGCCGAGGTCACAATATCGCTGTCCACTGAACTCCCGGTGAGATCCAGGGGATTGACAAGGGAAACAATATTTCTGATTTCAGGTGACAGCTTGTCCATAATGGTATTCATTGTTTCCTTCTCTATCTCAGGTATTGATATGCCATACAGTTCACAGGCATCTGCAGCGATAACACCATGCCCTCCACTTAAAGAAATAATACCGACATTACCCTTAATACCTTTGGGATAACAGCTTAAAGCCTCACAAAAGGAAGTCAGTTCATACTCACTATCTGCCTCAGCCACACAATATTGTTTCATGATTTCTGAAAACACCCGGTAGTTCCCTGCCAGAGAAGCCGTATGGCTGGAAACCGCCTCAATACCCTTTTTGCTCTTTCCGGCCTTAAAAACAACCACTGGCTTTGAACATTGTTCCGTTCTTTTAATAAATTTTCGCCCTTCTCCTTTTTCAAAGCCTTCAATATAAAAAGCGATTACCTTTGTCTCAGGATCCTGATCAAACCAGTCCAGCATATCTGTTTCCTTGATATAGGCCTTATTCCCTATGCTGACAGCAAGAGAAACACCAATTCCCTGGCCTGCAAATTTAACCATCTGATCCACCAGAACACCCCCGCTCTGGCTGACAAAACCGACATTACCCTTGTCCGGGCGAATGATCCTTTCTCCAGGGAGGAAAAACGTATCCACATGATCCGGGGCATAAATCCCAAGACAATTGGGGCCGACAAAAGGGAAAGAGGCCTCTTTTGCCATATCAACGAGCCGTTGCTGTAATTTTAAATTTCCTGCTTCTGCAAATCCGCCGGATATGATCACAGCACCCTTTACCCCCTTTTGTATACATTGTTCAACTACCTTGGGAACATACTCGGCCCGGACGGCAATGACTGCCATATCAATATCTTCCTGGATATGCCCGACACTGGGATAAAGTATTTCTCGATTGAGGATACCCCCCTTTAGATTCACTGGAAATGTTTTTACGGGATATCTCAGATGATTTTTATTGTAGATAACGTTTGCCGGGTGATTGTCCTGGGAAGTGGACACCCCGACAACTGCCATAGTTGATGGTTTGAAAAGATATTTTAAACCCACTTGTTTCCTTTTGATAAAAATTAATTATCCTGATCAGCCAGATAATCATCATACATTGATTCCAGGGCAAGTTTATGTTTTGATTCTTCCTGGACAAGGATCATTAACACTTTTTTTACATCGGCATTATCTGTCTTGTCTGCAAGCATTGAGTAAAGCTTAACTGCTTTTTCTTCTCTTTTCATGGCAACTTTAAGGATTTCAGGCATGGGCATGCCTTCTTTATACTCTACCTCCACCATATAATCACTTATTTTAAGATCTGTAATTTTATTAAACTCATAGGAATCAATTTTCTCTTTGTTGCCTGCCATATCTGAAAGAAGTAAAACATGATTTCCTTCTTCTTTTGCAAATCTTTCAAAGGTTTGTTTAAGTGATGCCCTTGTCGCTTCTTTGGCTAAACCCGAATAAAATTCAACTGCTTCTTTTTCGCCATCAATGGCAAAACTTAATATTTCATCAACCGATCCAAATTTCATGTCTACTCTCCTCTGTATTAACGTTTTTAATTATTTGTAAATAAATTATTACTTTTATAACATTTGCAAAATATCTGCAAATTGCATACCACATCCATAAATATTTCAATACCGTTTATATATACGATAAATAGATCAATTATCAATTAAAAATTTATTTTCCCAAAATATCCTTTAGAGAGGATTCCAGTGTTGGGAAGGAAAATAAATATCCTGAATCCAGCAAATTCTTTGGGATCGCCCTTTGACTTTGAAGAAGAGTCCTGCCCAGTTCCCCCATTATTGCCTTGATCATAAAGGATGGGGCAGGCATAAAAGCAGGCCTGTTTAATACACGGCCCAATGCTTTGGCAAATTGTTTCTGTTGGACAGGCGTGGGTCCTGTAAAATTAAATACTCCGTCAGATTCTTTGTTTTCAACGATGAATTCAATTGCTTTTTCAAGATCTCTAACATGGATCCACGGGAACCAATGCTGCCCTCCCCCCAGGGGACCACCAACAAAATATTTAAATGCCGGCATCATCAAAGATAGCGCCCCTCCATCCCCGAGAACAACCCCAAATCGCATGACTGCAACCCTGATACCTTTTTCTTCAGCCCTTAACCCTTCTTTTTCCCAGTCCACACACACCTTTGCCAGAAAATCTTTTCCCGGCATTCTTTTTTCTGTCAGCAAATCGTCTTTACAATCTCCATATATTCCCACGGCAGAAGTTGTCAAAAGCTTTTGAGTTTTACCCTTTTCCATGGCATTGACAATATGTCGTGTGGTTAGTATGCGAGAATCATAAATGGCCTGTTTGTATTTTTCCGTCCAATACCGGAAAATATTCCGCCCTGCCAGATTGATAATAATATCTGATTGAGCAACCCTTTTCTGCCACTTTCCCTTAACAGTGGTGTCTGCGCTGATCCAGTCAAATTCTTGAAACTGTGCTGAAAATGGATGGGTCATGGATGTTCCCATACCCGTTACCTGATACCCTTTTAATAAAAACAGTCTGGCAAGTTTTTTCCCGATAAACCCTGAAGCCCCTGTGATCAGTATTTTTTCCATAAGGATTGACCTATTTTTGTTGTTAAAAGATTAGATTTAAAAATAAGTCTCCTTTTTGAATAAACAATACAGAATAAAAGATGAAAGGCCCTTTTATTGAATTTTTCTTTATGAATCATGGGCTGAAAACCGCGAATTTTCTCGATTACTGCGTTGAGCTTAAAAAAAAATAAAAAAAGTGTTGCAATTTTTCAACATATATGCCAAAAAAGAAACAAACTGAACTGAATAGTAAATTAAGAGGATAATATGGCTGACAATAAAATAGATACATTAATGAAAAGAATCCTTGATGCAACAGGTATCAATTCCCAGTCAGAGCTTGCAAAAGAGCTTGAAATAAACCGGTCAGGGATAACCCATGCAAGGAACAACAATAAGATTCCAGATAAATGGATTGTAAAATTGTATCGAAGGTTTGGCTTTAATCCCCAATGGATTGAAAGCGGTATTGGAAACGTGTTTCTCCAGACACAATCAGACCAGGATGTTGAATTTAAATATATTCCAAAAGTGGCGGCAAGACTGTCTGCAGGCACGGGGTCCTTTGAGTGTGATGAAAATATAACAGATTATCTTTCTTTTCAAACAAAGTGGCTGGCCAGCAAGGGTTCTGCCAGGGATATGGTTGCCATGGAAGTTTTCGGTCAGAGTATGGAACCGGCAATTAAAGAAGGGGATACAGTATTGATTGATCAAAGTCAAAAAAATATACTTGCCGGTGCAATATATGCCGTGGGCGTGGAAGATACAATTTTAGTAAAACGAGTGGAAAAACATCCAAACAAACTGGTTCTTTGCAGTGATAACAAGGATTATGAACCCATCTATCTTAAAAGAGAAGAGGCAGACAGGGTAAGAATTGTGGGCAAGGTCATATGGAGCTGCCGGGAATACAGATAGTTTTTTTTGGTCTATTTTTTTGGCCTATTTTTTTGATCGGCGTGTTTAGTTTTTTCAACAAATGATGAAATATATAAAATAAGGGGCTTAAAAATGCAACAAAATCAAAAAACAATATATGAAAAATGTTTTATCGGGATCACAGGGATAGCCTGGGTTGCAGGTTTGCTTATTGCCGGCAGTGACAGTCCCTATATGCCCTGGCTGAATGGAATCGGGCTGATCTTGTTTTTAGGTGCAAGCGTTTTACTGGGGAAACTTTTTAACCCGTCCCACTCAGATACCCACGTCGGAATCTATCCCGGGTGTTATCAAAACCCCGCCCCCAATGCGATAAGGCCAAAAAAGGAAAATCGTAAAATCAATATTCCATATGCCCTGGGTATTTAAAATAGGTTGGGCCTCACCATCCAAGACCTGAACTATTGCATCGCCGGGTGAGGTATGAGCGTTGATTTCCTCATCCATATAATCAAACCCAGTTTATCGCAGGTTTTTTTCTTGAAGCTGTGTTAACGTGTTTATATGCTGGATATCCCATAATAATGCATGCATAAATCATACGACCCCTTGGCAGTTTAACAAGATTCCTAAGTTTTGTACTATACTTTAACGACAAATTTAAAAACCCGATATAACAGGTTCCAAGCCCTAATGAATATGCATAGTTCATTATATTGCCTGCTGAAATATTACAGTTTTCGTTAGAGAAGTTACCATTTTTTGGGGCATGGACAAGAATTAAAACAGGTGCATTATGAAGGATAAAGTCGCGGCCTTTTTTAGTTTCATCAATATAATACTGCATTGGTTCTAAATATCTTGTGATTATATCTGATGCCGGGAAAATTTTTATTATTTTATATATCAGGTTACCGGGGAATTTTTTTGTAAGATGAAAAATTTTTCCGACAAAACCAAAAATGGCATTTGAAATGTTTCTTAAGATTTTTTTATCGGAAATAACTATGTGCCCAACATTTTGAGAATTGCTTGCAGTGGGTGAATGGTTTACAAGACTGATTACTTTTTCAATTAATTCATTTGGAATATTTTTGTCTTTATATTGCCTTACACTTCTTCGCCCCCTTGCTATGGTTTCATAAACTTCTGAATCAATAAAATCAGGGTCTATTTTTTGTATTTGCGCCTGATCAAGACCGTCGTGCTCGATAGCCCCATGAGGGCATACTGCAAGACAATGGCTACAACTATTGCAATCATCTGGGGCAACTATTTCAGGGATACCGTTTATGTCTTTCCACACTATAGAAACACAGTCTTTTACGCATAACATGCATTTTGTACATTTATCTTCAATTCGGCGTATTTTCATAAAAAAACCATTTTAAAGGCCGCCAATGCCGACAGCCTGTTTTACAACGGTTAAAAGCATTTTAAATTGAGAACTGGCGCTGACAGAATGGGGTACATTTGCCGGCATGACAACTACCTGTCCTGTTGTTGCTTTAATTTTTTTGCCATCGATATTGATAAGGGCTTCACCATCCAAAACCACAATCATTGCATCACCTGGGGAGGTATGAGCGCTGATTTCCTCACCCTTATCAAAGGCAAAAAGTGTAATATTAACGTAGGGTTTGCTCGAAAGGGTCCTGCTGACAACTCTTCCCTCTTCATAATCAACAAGGCCGGCAATATCCACGGGTGTAGAAAATGGAATATTTTTAATTAACTGGTCAGTTTTATCTGTCATGATCCTCTCCTTTTAAAAAGTTCAGGTTTAATATCTTAGTTACTCAACTTTCGGCCTTAAGTCCTTGCAGACGTGGTCAGGCTTTCCTTATTGTCGCTATTTGGTTTTTCTTTCCATTTGACCTCGCCGAATAATAAAAACTTATTATCTAATGACTCGGCTACAATATCAATCTTCATATTTTTTACATGTCAAGTCAATATTTTAAACAAGAAAAATGTAGAAGAATTTGTTGTTGATGATGGTGAAATTTCAAAAAAAATATAAAGAAAGATAGGAATAAAGATGAATTAAAAAAAATAGCGGAAGACTATTTAGAAATGAATAAGACTTCTTTCATTCACGTCATAAAAGAAGATTTAGAATGGTTGAAATCTGATGATCCAGAGCCTGGTAATAAGATTTCAATAGAAAAAATCTTAAACAAAGTGGGAGTAAGAACCCGATAAAAAATCCCTTCCCTTTACAATCCTAATAGTTATTGATAGAGAAGGTATTATAATTTCAGCCATATAAACAAACATCACAACACAAATTCAAAGGGAGGTTCTATTATGATTGGAGCTCTAATTGCAAAATACAAAATTAATCATGCATATGATGCTTTGAATCGTCGTGACTTTGAAGCGTTCTTATCTGATTGAAGAGATGATTGTACATTTGTTTATCCTGGGAATTTACCAGTAAGTGGAAAATTTGAGGGTAAAGATGCCATTGCAAAATGGTTTAAAAACTTTTTGGACCAATTCCCCCAATTAACTTTTACAGTTAAAAATCTCTGTATTGATAATGTTTTTGATTTTGTAGGAACAAACACTGTTGCAGCACATTGGGATATTGACTACACAAACAAAGACGGGAAAAAAATTCAAAACAGTGGTGTTTCAATTATCAAAATAAAATTTGGAAAAGCTGAATTGGTAACAGATTATTATTTCGATACCGGCGATAAATTTAGAACTGCATGGAGCGTTACTGAAACTGAATCTGTTGAAAGTGAGGTTGAAGAAAATATTCCGGATACTTCAAAATTGATAGGCAATACAGGTACTCTTGTTTTTCATAGCCCTGATTGTCAATATTCAAAGAGCGAAAAATGTACTGCTATTTTCAGCACCAGGGAAGAAGCAATTCAGAAAGGTTTTAAAGCGTGCGGAACCTGTAAACCTTAACCAAAAAATAGGAATTAACAACATGATAAATGTGATTGCATCCATACAGGTTATAGAAGGGAAATTGTCAAAATTTATTGAAATTTTCAAATCCAATGTTCCGAAGGTTATTGAAGAGAAGGGATGTATTGAGTATGTGCCAACAGTAGACGTGCCGACAGGATTACCTCCACAGGAATTGAATAGTAATGTTGTCACAATTATAGAGAAATGGGGTGGTTTGGAAGATTTAAAGGCACATTTGACATCGTCGCACATGCTTGAATATAGAGAGAAAACTAAAGATCTTGTTGAAAAAGTCTCCATAAAAATACTAAAAGAAGCATAATTATTTATTCAAGGAGCACCCATTGGCACTGACCAAACAAACAATCATTGAAAAAATCTCAGAAAAAAATAACCAGACACCCTCCCAAGCAAAAGAGACACTGGAAGTCCTGATCGAGATTATGAAAGAAACCCTGGCATCAAAGGCATAACATCAGTTATTCTGAAAGGTACCAGTTGAACGTTAAGCTCAGGGCCACCGACTGAAAGGAGGGGGCTTGAGGTGCTGCGTTAATTTTTATGTTCTTCTTGACAAGAAGAAAAATTTTATCCTACTACTTGCTTAACAAATAGCAAATACTAATTGAGAGGTATCATTATGCGAAAAAAAATTCTTCTTACCACCCTGCT
>FLOH01000521.1_pt1 | contig 81588 bp, 76 predicted proteins | sample 756751 | NCBI WGS metagenome assembly FLOH01 (sample SAMEA4026879, study PRJEB14308) | marine metagenome | biome: coastal water; material: water | depth 74 m
TGGTTTTACACCCTGGGTGTATATGGATGCCATTGGTAAGGGCAGCATCGCCTTGCAGGAGGTTAATGATCTGGATGCAGCACTCAGCAGCGTGCTGGCTGGCCGTGCCGAAGGGGCTTATGGCAATGTGGTGGTTGCCGCCAAACGTCTGCAAGAAAATGGTCAGGCGGGGGCATTGGTGTTTGACCGTGAACTGCCTTATGCCGATGCCGATTTCAGTTTATCGACGATGGCCCATCCGCAGGTTATCGACGAATTTAACGCCTTTCTGCGTGACCAGGCGGATCTGGTCGCTGCGCTGAAAAAGCGTCATGGCGTCGATATTGATTAATGCCCGGAAAACAGCAGCCAGCAGGTAAAACTGTTGCACTGGCATGACTGGTCAGGCACAGAAGAGGCGGTCATACTGGCCGCTTTTCTGTGGCGGAATCCCGTATGAAAACCACTCTCCGTATTGATATTGTCTCCGATGTTATGTGTCCGTGGTGTGCGATTGGCTATGCCAGTCTGCGTCAGGCGCTGACGGCTATGGAAGACAAAATTGTCGCCGATATTCACTGGCAACCCTTTGAACTGAACCCGGATATGCCGGCCGAAGGGCAGAACCTGCGTGAACATCTGGCAGAAAAATACGGCAGCAGCGACGAAGAAAGCCGCGCTAACCGTGAGCGTATTACGCAGATGGGTGCCGGTTTGGGCTTTACCTTTAATTTCCGCGATGAACAGCGCATTCTCAACACTTTTGCCGCTCATCAGCTGCTGCACTGGGCGGCGGAGCAGGGCAAACAAACCGAGCTGAAGATGGCGTTGTTTACGGCTTATTTCCGTGATGGACGCGATGTCAGTAACACTGAAGAATTATGTGCGATTGCGGCAGAAACCGGGCTGGATGCCGGAGAAGCGGCTGCCGTACTGGCGGAAGAACGCTATGCCAACACCATCCGTGCCACCCAGCAGCAGTGGCAGGAAGTGGGTATCCGTTCGGTGCCGGCGGTTATTCTTAATCAGAAATATCTGATTTCCGGCGCTCAGCCACCGGAAAGTTACGTTAAAGCCTTAACCGAAATCCTGTTTGCCGCCGACGAATAGTCCGTCCGTGTCAGCCGTTATTTTTCTGATAACGGCTGACCAGCCACAGCGCCAGCATCATCACCGCAGCGCCCGCTGCCAGCCGTAATACATCGGTATCGCGGTTCCAGATCAGCAGATTAACAATCAAACCCGCCGGAATCAGCGCATTATTCATAATCGCCAGCTGACCGCTGCTGACTCTGGTCGCCCCCAGATTCCAGAAAAAATATCCCAGCCCCGAAGCGACAATTCCCAGCCATAACAGAATGCCCCACTGCAGTGGGCTGGCCGGATATTTATCCCCGCCCAGCAGCAGCCAGGCGGGCAGTACAACCAGCAATGCGCCCAGATAAAACCAGCCAAAGCTCTGATGCTGAATCAGCGGTCGTGAAGAAGGCCAGGTTTCCAGCAGACGTTTGTACAGCACCTGACCGCTGGCAAAACAGAGATTGGCGCCCTGCACCACAAAGAAACCCAGCCAGAAATCCTGACTGAGCTGGTTATAGCGCATGATCGCGGCGCCAAGAATGGCAATGATGGCACTGAACAGATAAGCCGCGCGGAAACGCCGCGCCAGCAGGTCATAAATCAGAGTCACGTATACCGGCGTAAAAATGGTGAAAACCAACACCTCAGGTACGCTGAGCAGCAGGAAAGACTGGTAATAAAACAGATACATCAGCCCCAGCTGGACGGCGCCGATTGCCATTAAACGCACGGCCAGAGCCGGGGCAACGGGATTTCTGACAAGCCAGGGAATAAATATCAGAGAAGCGAGCACAACCCGGGTTAATACGGCAAAATAACTGTCGACCTGACCGGCCAGATAAACCCCGATCAGCGAGAAGGAAAAGGCCCAAAGCAGGGTAACGGCCCACAGAATTGGCATACCCGAACATCCATACAGAAGCAGTAAAGGCGGCAGCATGCAGCAAACACCGGAGCGAATCCAGCACCTGTGGAACCGGTTGGCAACCACTGGTGGTTTTACATACGAATCCCGTCCCGGGCCACGCTCGCTGACCGGCTGGCAGGGTGAAGGGCGCGGTCTGGTGCAGATAGACGACAGCAACGCTGATGAGCGGCATTTTATCGAGCAGGGCGAGTTTCAGCTGCAGAATGGCCAGATTGTTGAAATGCAGAATCGTTTTATCTGGAAAAAAACACCAACCGGCATCGCTTTGTCACATGGCCGTCGTGGTGAGCCGGTGTTTTTATTTGAACTCATTCCAACGGCTGATGGATTATGGAAAAGTTCGCAAGATCATGTCTGCATTAATGACTTATATTCCGGAGAGTTGCGCGAAAGTGCTAATGGTTTTGAGCTGACCTGGCATATCACCGGACCGAAAAAAGATGAACATCTGTTTTATCGTTATTTTCCTGACAATTCGTAACACGAAAGAGTCTTGAGTCATTACTCTAATCCTCTTAATGTGTCACATGTTGATATCCGATAAAAATAAATACTGAGGACTGATTATGTTAGGCCAGATTATGGACCGTCCGCTGCTGATTTCCGGTTTGCTGGAGCATGCCGAACAAACCCACCCCGGCAGCGAAATCGTCAGCCGTCGCTGTGAAGGCGATATTCACCGTTACACCATGCGCGATGCCGCACAGCGTGCACGTAAAGTGGCTAATTTATTAGCCCGTATGGGGATTCAGCAAGGTGACCGTGTTGCTACGCTGGCGTGGAATGGTTACCGCCATTTTGAACTGTATTTTGGTGTGTCGGGCTCAGGTGCCGTGCTGCATACAATCAACCCGCGGTTATTCGCCGAGCAGCTGTCATTTATTATTAATCATGCCGAAGACCGCTGGATTTTTGTTGATTTAACCTTTGTGCCACTGCTGGAAAGTATTAAAGACCAGATTACCGGCGTTGAAGGTTTTGTCGTGCTCTGTGATGAAGACAAAATGCCACAGACAGCACTGCCTAATGCGCAGTGTTATGAAACCTTGCTGGCCAAAGAATCGGATGTATTTACCTGGCCGGAGTTTGATGAGCGCAGTGCTGCGAGTATGTGTTACACCTCCGGCACCACCGGTAATCCGAAAGGTGTTGTGTACAGCCACCGTTCGACGGTTATTCATGCTATGGCATCCATCGGTGAAGAAGCGCTGGGTCTGGCTTCCACATCCTGCTTCCTGCCGGTTGTTCCAATGTTCCACGTTAATGCCTGGGGTACTCCGTATTCTGCTGCAATTACCGGTGCCAAACAGGTATTCCCGGGACCAGGTATGGATGGCGCATCCCTGTGGGAACTGATCGATGCAGAAAAACCGGATTTATTACTCGGCGTACCAACCGTGTGGCTGATGTTACTGAATCATATGGACAGCATCGGTAAAAAACTCGAATCGGTTAAAAACGTTGTCGTTGGTGGTTCTGCGGCACCGCTGTCCATGATCCGTGCTTTCCAGGAAAAACACGATGCGTTCCTGATTCATGCCTGGGGCATGACCGAGATGAGCCCGATTGGTACCGTCAACGCGCATAACAACCATATGGAAAAGCTGCCGCTGGAAGAGCGCTATCTGCTGCAGGCCAAACAGGGCCGTCCTGTGTATGGTGTTGAGATGAAAATTGTTAACGACCAGAACGAAGAATTGCCACGGGATGGTGAAACCTTCGGTCGTCTGCTGGTGCGTGGTCCGTGGATTATCAGTGGTTATTATAAAAATGATGACCGCAGTAATTTCGTTGATGGCTGGTTTGATACCGGTGATGTGGCAACCATCAGTCCGGATAATTACCTCACCATTGTTGACCGCTCCAAAGACGTTATTAAATCCGGCGGTGAATGGATCAGCTCGATCGATCTGGAAAACGCCGCCGTGGGTCATCCGGAACTGGTTGAATGCTGTGTGATCGGCGCCCGTCATCCTAAGTGGGATGAACGTCCGTTACTGCTGGCCATTCGTAAAGAGGGCAGCAACCTGACAGAACAGGATGTGATGGATTACCTCAGCGATAAAATTGCCAAATGGTGGATGCCGGATGCCATTATTTTCGTTGAATCCCTGCCGCATACTGCGACCGGTAAATTACTCAAAGTGGATCTGCGCAAAGAGTATGAAAATCATCTTCTGACAACGGCAGATGTCTGATTCAGGTCCTGGCAGAACAATAAAAAACCCCGCATAGCGGGGTTTTTTATTGTCTGCTGAACGGTCAAAGAATCAGGAGACTGCGTCAAATACCTTACTGAAGCTGGATTGCTCATTAATATCAATCGGCAACTGCAGTTTGCGAGAGATGTCGCTGGCTGAAAAAATCCCGCGGATCTGATGCATCTGCTCGTCCACCACCAGGCAATGCTGCTGGTGATTATCCTTCAGGAAGTTAACAACATCACTGATGCTGGCACGGTTAACCTCATCAATATTCAGTGCCAGTAAATCTTTTTTGCGGATCATCAGGTCGGTAACCTGAATATCTTCACGGCTGTGATGCAGTTGAGCGGCTTTGGCCATAATGTTCTGTTCCGATAACTCCCGTGAACTGATAACACCAACAAAGTGCTCATTCTCATCCACTACCAGCTTCATGCGCACATGGGTTTTAATCATCGTGTTGCGGGCTTCAATCGCTGATACGGTGGAATCAATTACCAGAGGTTCAATGGTATAAAAATCGGTAAAGAACTGCATGGCACGGCTTTCCAGTGTGTAGCGTGGGGACTGTTCCGGATATACCAGTTCATCCACACTGACAACCGGATAAAGAGTGAGTTTAGGCATAGTAATCTCCTGATCATTCAAGGGCAGCAAACGTGCAAAAATCTGAAAGGTTAAATTGTTATCAGGCTGTTGGTGGGGCACGTATGGGGGATAAAGGCAGGTAGTAAACATTGAATGACTGCCAGACCGGAGTCCGGCTGTAACCATCAGGGATAAATAATGCAGGTGAACCAGTGTGGGTCAGTTGTGGATCATCGCCCTGACTGCTATCGGCGATGCTTTGCTGGCCGCTGCTGTCGATGTTCAGTAATGAATCCGGTGAACTGTTGCCGGCTGTTGCAGATACCCCGGCCAGCGGGCTGGAATCCGGACTGAGCAACAGTAAACAACAGAGCAACGTACGCAACATCTGGGAGCCGTCTCCGGTACCTGACTGAGAGGATACTTTCAGTCTAGTTCGTATGATCCGTACCGGCCATGTGGGTTCCGTTAACTTATGTTATGAAATTGATGCCAGGCTTTTGTTTACGCAGGAATAATCCATGCTGCGGCGCAGACGTAGTACTATGCCCGCGTTCGGTCCTGTCATTTGTGAGTGATTTTTATGAGCCGTCAACACACATTATTTGATCGCTTCAGCGGCGCTCTGGAGAAGGGCAGGCTTGACTGGATTGGTCTGCGTCCTGCGCGGCGAGCGGCACTGCTGAGTGTAGCGCAGACCTATGCTATTGCGGATCTCGGCCTTGAAGGCGACCGCCGTTGTCAGGGAACGCCGGGGTCGGCACGACAGGTAACACTGATTAATGCTGAGCATCTGGATGTTGTGGCAAAACTGCTTAAACGTGAGAGCATTGATCCGGCACTGCTACGGCGTAACCTGATGATCAGTGGTATTAATCTGCAGGCCTTACGTTACCAGCAGTTCCGTATTGGTGATGCCATATTTCAGGCAACGGCATTGTGCCACCCCTGTTCGCGCATGGATGAAGTGCTTGGCCCTGGTGGTCATGCGGCGATGCTCGGGCACGGCGGTTTGTGCGCCAGAATATTACGTGCCGGAAAAATTCAGGTTGGTGATGAAGTGATCTGTCTGAGTGCGGACGAACAGCTGCCCGATTAACGTCCTCCTGTTCATCATCCTGTAACGGCTATACTGCCTGATATTTATTATCCGTGATTAAGAGCTTCAGCAGATCGTTGGCTGCGCGGCAATCTTGCGCGCCTGTCTCCTGAAAGAATGAGGAACATACTTGAATAACCATAAACCGCCGTTTGTTATGGCGTTCATCTTTTCTCTGCTGCTGTGTCTGTCGCAGACAGCGGCGGCGCTAACGGTAACAGACAATGATCAGGAAATTCTGCTTGATCAGCACAGCCGTTACCTGATTGATGAGGGAGCACAGGCCGGATTAGATGACATTCTGGCCCGTGCTGGTGGGTTTTCTGCCGTCAGTGACCGCCGTCAGCTGAATTTTGGCTATACCCATGATGCATATTGGCTGCATATTGAAATACAGCCACAGCTGCAGGAATCACAGGCGTGGATTCTGGAATTTGAGTATGCCTATCTTGACGACGTTACCCTGTACATTGTCCGTGCAGATGGCCGCGAAACATTGCGTGCCGGGCGTTATATTCCTGTTGATCAATGGCCGTTAGCCGGGCGTAAACCTGCTTTCCCGCTGCAGTTGAATCCGGGCGAAAAAACCGAACTTTATATACGCATTGTTAACCATGCGGGAATGGCACTTAATACCCGTTTATTATCAGCCCGTGAATATTCTCTGCATAATACCCAGACGGTCATTATTCTGGCGCTGTATTTTGGCATGCTGATCGCATTGGGTTGTTATAATTTTTTGCTGTTTCTGGCGCTGCGTCAGAAAACCTTTATTTTATATTCGGCCTTTGTCTTTACCTTTGGCTTTGCCGCTTCCGGCATGAATGGCATCGGGTCGTTAATTTTCTGGCCGGATATGGCGCTGACAGGTTTGGCTGACCGGATTGTTCCGACCGGCTTCAGCGTGGCAACGGCACTGGCAATGATGTTTGCCCGCAGTTTTTTGCAGATGCAGACGCTGGCTCCGCGCTGGCATCGTTTTCTCGGTATGGCCATTCCGCTGTGGTGGGCCGGGGCGGCACTGACACTGATCAGCAGTGTTCAGCATGCCTTACAGATCATGTCGGTGATGGGCATTATGACAACCGTTACATTGCTGGTTACCGGAGGCGCGGCGGTGCGGCGTAAAATACCGGCGGCACGTATTTTTGTCACGGCCTGGGCATTATTGCTGATTGGCACAGCATTGTTATCGGTGCGCAACGCTGGCCTGATTCCGTCTAATTTTTTTACCGTGTATGGCATGCAGTTAGGTTCAGCAGCAGAAATGTTGCTGCTGTCGTTTGCACTTGCCGCACGTTTTAACGATTTAAAACGGCAAAAGGAAAAAGCTCAGCAGGCCTTGCTGGACACATTGCGGGAGCAGGAACGGATACTGGAAAGCCGGGTGTCGGAACGTACCGCTGAACTGGAAAAAGCCAAAAACCAGCTGGAGCGTCAGGCAACCGAAGATGCTTTAACCGGATTAAATAACCGTCATGGTCTGCGGCGTATTTTTGCGCAGATAAAAAAATACGCCCCGGATAATGAAAGTGCCGCGGTGATGCTGATTGATCTGGATGATTTCAAACCGGTCAATGATCGCTATGGGCATGGGGCTGGCGATGAGTTACTACAGGAAATTGCCCGTCGTCTTCGGGCTTCGGTCAGCGAAAATGATGCAGCCGGGCGTTTAGGTGGTGATGAGTTTGTCGTTATTCTGCGCGATGTAAAAAGTTCGCAGGTGGTGTATGAACATGCCAACCGGATACTGTTATCCGTCAGTGAACCTTTTCAGCTGAATAATGGTAAGACCGTTGCTGTCAGTGCCTGTATCGGCATTTGTCTGCGGCGCTTATCCGGCGAAACGATGAGCACACTGCTGCGTTGCGCGGATGAAGCTATGTATCAGGTTAAGCGTGGTGGTAAGCACGGTATCGCGCTGGACTATGATGGTGAACCTCATATTGGTCAGTTACCGGGTATTCTCTAGCAGGTAGTTTAATTAGTGTTAACAGTCGCCTTTAAAGCGGGCAGTAGCTTATTAAAAATAAACCACCGCCATGGAACGATCCTCAGTGCGTGCTTTCCAGTGCACCGTTACGCCAGGGTTCAATCACCACTTTGATATGCGGGTTAGGCTGCAGTAATTGCTGGAATGCCTGCGCCACACCATCCATCCCAACCTTACCGGTCAGCAGCTTTTGCCAGGGCACTTTGCCTTCGGCAATAGTATTCAGGCATTCGCTGAATTCTTCCGGCTGGTAATAATACGAGAAGCGCATATCCAGTTCTTTTACCGTGGCGTAGGCATAATTAATCGCCGACACCGCAGTATGCACACCGGTAATAACCAGCGTGGCATTGGCCGGTGCGCGCTGCACAAAACCATCAATTAATGTGTGCAGGCCAACGCACTCAAAAATCACCAGACGCTGGCCGGCGGCAATTTCTGCAGCCAGAGCCACTTCATCCTGCTGTGCCGGATTGGCGCTGGCGGTAGCGCCAAATTCCTGGGCGATCTGCAGTTTGTCCTGCTGTAAATCGGCGGCAACAATATTTTTGATGCCACGTAATTTCAGCGCCGAAATAACCGCCAGACCAATAGGCCCGCAGCCCACCACCAGAGCTGTATCCTCTGCGCCGATATTGCTGCGGTTAACCGCATGCAAACCAACGGCGAGCGGTTCGGCCAGTGCCGCGGCTTCGGCCGGTACGTTATCGGGCACTGGGAGAAGCAGAGCTTCGTCGAGAATAAAATATTCAGAATAAGCACCGCTTAACCCCGGTGTTACACCAACACCGGCACCGTTCTGGCTGAGCAGAATCGGCACCGAGGTAACCCGGCTGCCAACGGGCAGATTCTTTTCCGTTGCCGGGCCGTAGCTAACGATTTCGGCACAGAATTCGTGGCCGAGTAACAGCGGGGTATGATTATCCAGACTGTCCGGCATTACACCGAGCTTGCGGTAAAAATCAAACACCTCACCGGTGTGGCGGGTAATATGCAGATCGGAACCACAGATTCCACAGGCCAGACTGCGCACCAGTACCTGCCCGGCCTGCGGCTCGGGCAAAGGCATCTGCTGCACACTCAGCGCACCGTCCTGCATTACAACAGCATTCATGGTTGCCATAGTGTTGTTCCTGCTCAGTCGTTGCTGAAACCGGCAATCGCACCGGGTTTGATATAGCGCGGGGTTACACCCTGTGCTTTGGCGGCGGCAATAATCATCTGCTCAATCCAGCCGGCATCCATGATGTTCATGAAATTACCGTCGGCATCGAAATTAATATTGGCGCCGGAAATCACCATAAAGCCATCGGCACCACCGGATTCTTCCGGGCAATGGAAGGTATGGATCGAACCACCCGGCTCATATAAATAGCTGCCGGCGGTCTGTGGCTGATCGGGATATTCCAGATAATTCCAGCGGCCGCTCAGGGTGTAAAAATGCACCACGCCGGTATGAAAATGCTTAGGCAGGGTGACGCCGGCTTTGAATATTGCGCGGATAACCCAGGTGCCGTTTTCCGGATCGAGAAACAGCGGATACACATCAACGCCGGGCAGGGCATCTTTAATTAAATTTTCTTCGTTGGTGTTCAGGGTCAGTAAAAAATCCTGATGCTGGATAACGTCGGGTAATGCCATGGTTAGTACCTCACGGTTTTATGTTTATTGTTGGTTATGGGCGTTAATTCCGGATTCTGTTTATTGTTTAAGCAGGATCCAGCAGGGGGTATTTAAAGTTTTCGAAACCATCGGACGCGCTGATGGTGCAGCCGTTAATGCAGTTGGCTTCGTCGCTGGCGAGGAAGGCCACGACGTTGGCGATTTCGGCCGGTTGGGTAAATGTCTGACGCATCTGCTCTTTGCGGATATGGTCCCACAGACCCAGTGCTTCGTACTGGCGCAGCATCGGCGTATCCACCCGTCCCGGTGCTACGGCACAGACGCGGATACCCAGGCCTGCAAGCTCCAGCGCTGCGCATTTGGTCATCATATCGACCGCAGCCTTGCTGACGTTGTAGGCAAAAGTCATTTCGGAGGCGATGCTGGCGTACACCGATGAAGTATTAATAATTACGCCATCGCTGCCCTGTGCCTGAAACTGACGGGCGGCGGCCAGAATGCCGTAATACACACCGTGCTGATTGACCCGCGTAACCGGGTCAAAATCGGTTTTCGGATCATGCTGCAACAGAGGTTTGGCCAGGCCGATACCGGCGTTATTAATCACAATGTGCAGGCGGCCGAACTGCTCGGCGGCATGACGCACCATCTTTTCAACCTGGGCGTAGTCGGTAACATCAACCGCCAGCGTACGTACGCGGTCGGTATTCAGATTTTTAAAAACACCGAGGGCTTCGGCCGACAGATCCACAGCTAGAACCCGTGCACCTTCTTCCAGTAACTTGCTGACAATGGCCTGACCAATGCCACCTGCGGCGCCGGTGACTACCGCGGTTTTACCTGTTAAGCGCATACGTTTTACCTTGCTTGTTATTGTTGTTAAGCACCAATGTAGGTGGTTAATTGCACAGGTTCTTGACCTTTTGCGAACTTAAGTTGATATATTGCGAGTATTGAAGGTGGAATAGCGGAAGGTCTGAGGATGTATCTGGTACGCAGTGGTGCAGCCGCCCAGTTCGAGCAACTGGTGCTGGAATACGGACAAAACCCGATAGAACTGATGCAGCAGGCGGGCCTGCGTCAGGCGCAGTTCCGCGATCCGAATACCTATATCGCCTATCCGCGCCTGGCCGGATTACTGGAAATAGCCGCCCAGCGCTGTGCCCAGCCACTGTTCGGCGTTGTGCTGGCCCAGCGGCAGACGCTGCATGTGCTCGGCGATCTGCCGATGCTGGTATCGCGCGAGGCTACGGTGGCCGAAGCATTGGCGCGGGTGAATCAGAATCTGTATCTGCATGCGGCGGGCGTAGCGCTGGAGGTGCAGCCGCAGGGCGAGCAGGTGCGGCTGGCGCTGTCGATCAATGTGCAGTCCCCTCATGGAATGCAGCAACTGATGCAGCTGAGCGTGGCGCAGCTGGCGATGTTTGTCTGCAGCCTGCTCAATATCAGCAGCACCGGTCTGACGCTGCACCTGCGCCAGCCCGCTCCGGCCGGGCAGGGCGCAGATGAGCGCAGCAGTACATTACCGCCACTGCGTTTCTCTGAGCCTTTTGACGGAGTGGTGCTGAAAAGCAGCCAGCTGGCGAGCCGCAATCATCAGGACGAAGAAGCGCTGAACCGCCATCTGCAGGAGCATCTGCACTATCTGCAAAGCCGCTATCCCGGCAATCTGGCCGACCAGGCACGGGACATCATTGGCCGCCTGCTGCCCACCGGCGAATGCTGTATCGAACGGGTGGCGACGGCGCTGGGCATGCATGAACGCACGCTGCAAAGCCGGCTGCAGCAGAATGGTGAGAGTTACCGTGGCTTATTACAGCAGGTGCGACAGAGTCTGGCCGAGCAGCAACTGCGTTACGGCGCCCAGACCATCACCGAACTGGCGCTGCAGCTGGGCTATGCCGAGGTGGCGGTATTCAGCCGGCATTTCCGCCGCTGGACGGGAATATCGCCACGGGCGTGGCAGCAGCGGAACCGGCCTTAGGGCTGGTGCCAAATAGTGTGTCGGGAGAGGTGCCTGATTTTAAACGTATTTAAATACTGCCGGGTTGTGCCCGGCTGTTTAAATTGGAGCGTTGGACACCTCGTCAGTTTGACGTTGGTGTCCGCTAAAGTGGGCAGGATCATTATCCGCGTGCAGCAACTTGTTAACCGCACAACGCCTGCTTGATAGATTGAACCCGTGGATCACTTAAGATTGGCCCCTTCAATATCAGGATGTGAGCATTCACATGAGCTCGGTACGATGCGTACTCCCCTACAACCTCGTGGGGGATCAGCAACGCTTCGATAATGTTGAAATGCTCGTCATAAATTACGGCTGCTAGGACATCAAAATCTTTATCGGCGTACTTCCTGATAGCGCTGAGTTGGCGCGATTTGTTTGTGGGCGTAACGCGTCGCCCTTTGATCTGTATGCGCACACCATCTTTGCTGACGCCATCATATCCAGCCTTGGAGTTTGCCTGAAGCTCAAGATCCAGAGCCTTCGAGACTAGCCACTCCGTGTAATCACCTAGTGGGTTGTTCTGTGTGCGGACTACCCCTCTGACTTTAAGCTCATTTGTTGCAGATGCCTGAAGCTGCAGAAGCTCTTTGTCCGTAAGATCACTGAGTATCACATGCTCTCCTATTCAGCTGACGCCCGGCTCATCGGTGAGCAAAGCGAATTCGATATAGGCCGAAGGTCGGAACGAAATGCGGCCATTCTTTAGAGTAGGCATGCCTTAGCATACAATAAATCTACATCTGTAGATGCATCAATAATATGTAGTTTTCTATGGCAGTTGGGACAAAGAGCTACTGTGTTTTTGACTGTGTCTGAACCACCTCTAGATAGCCATTCAATATGATGAACCTCTAGAAAAGGTTGTCCATGGCGATCTTTAAATGGCGCGTCTAACTCACAGAGTTGACAAATCCCGTTCGCCCGTCGACGAGCATGCTCTTTAACCAAGCTCGATCGGCTATATCTCAACGAAGAATTGCTCGTAGATTCTTCTGCGTCTGAAGAAGACTCTATGAGATCTTCAATTTCTTCAAGGCTAAGAAGGGAAATACCATCAAAATCATCCGACGTTATATAGCTCTTGAAGCGATTCACATCATGTATAAAATCAGATAAATTACGAATAAAATTACTGTCATTTATGCGTCCAATTACGATACAACTATCAATACCTTTAGACGTTCGAACTTCACTAAGACCCTTAGATGTCCAATTGAGAAATGAGTCCTTTCCGATACCTTTTCGCCCTCCGCCTATCCGTCCTCGATGTAACAGATATATTTCGCCTTCCTCATCAAAAGCAAATGCGCCTGCAACCGATCGGTTTATCCCTTCAACAGGAATGTTTATCTCAACCGTGATGTTATTGGATTTGTTCTGGTCTATTTCACCTGTCACACCAAAACCATTCCAGAATCTCTTTGTTTTACCATCCTCATCGAGGAGATAGCTGTTAAACCATATGGAGTCGTTTAGAGCAACTTGCGTATTCCAACTACCGCTAGGAAAGCCAATAGTGCAATTTAGAGTATCCGTAAGTTCTGAATATAAAAGGCTTTCCAATGCCTTCTGAGCGCTGGAAATCTCTTTTCGTTTTTCTATTAGTACTAATTCCATAATTACTCTTTCTAAGTAATATAACGCTTTAAATATGGGGCGCGTGCAATTTGTGCGTCTCTGACCAGCTTTGCTGCCTGCCGCGCTTGTTAGCTTAGTTACCAACCTTAAGCTCAGCTCTCATCTGGTTGATTATCTCATTCTTGAGATTTTTCGCTCTTTCGCCGAGCACCTTCATTTCTTTGGCAACCGGTGCTTCGAAATCTTGCGCCTGCAATGCCACCTGCATCTCGCCTAGCCACTTGGAGGACATTTCAAGAATCTCTTGGTTGAGCTTTTCAAATTCAGATGTCAGGTGGAAAAGCCTTTCTGAACCAAGAATTTTTAGCGTTGTAATTTCTTCGGTTGCCTTTCTATGAGACTCCTGAATCTGGTACGGAAATCGCCCAATCTCATCTTGGAACTTGATAATAGCATCAGGTGAATTCCCAGCCTCCAACAACTCTTTAAACGCGTTCCGCAAAGTTACTTTTGAGAACTGTTCATAATCGACGCCAACGCCCTTTGCAGCCTCTTCGAATTTTCGGAAATAGTCAGAATATACTCTTGTCCGAATTTCCAATATTTTGTCTTCTCGCTCTCTTTTTACCTTAAGGATGTGCAGCAATATTGGCACAATCACCGAAGCGAGGACTACGCCTATAGCTGGGACCACGATTTTAGGGTCCAACCAAGCGGCTAATGTCGCTGTTTCTGAGACGTCTACAGCCACGACCACCTCCTAAAGCTAATATTGTATTAGTATGCATGCGCATTAATTCCGAAAGAGTCTTTCGAGAACCCTCGCATGACTTATTGACCAAACTAAGAGATTTCCCACAATTAAAAAAATCCCTACCAGGAAAACGCGCACGCCGGTTAATTCAGTTTTTTTGCGCCTGTAAACCTGTCATTCCGATGTTCAGTTCGCTGACTTTTATCGGGTTTTTCTTCGTCTGGGCTGGCAAAGCGCACATACACAAATGCAAAACGTGCCGGATCTCGTATGAACTGAAAAATCTGCGCTTTGTGTGCTCAGCACCTCTTTACATCTGAGGGTTCAGACAACAGCGCTCGCCGTTTACCTTAACTACCCGCCTTCATCGCAGCCTCACCTCCTGCCTTTACCGGCCCGGTAGGCAGGTCGTATTAATAACAGAAAAATCAGTACTTCTGACCAGGTATAAAGTACTGGTTTTGCGCGTAGGAGGCGGGGAGGGATTGAGATCGGGGGGCTAGATGGTAGAGATAGCTGATCAGCAATCCTGCGGCCGGTCTATATCCTTCACTATGCCTTTATCCGTCAGTGGCAGCAGGTATACATCCTGCGGGTTGTCGGTCAGCAGGCGGCGGGCGCCTTCGTCACCCTGACACTGAATCAGTGCACAGGCGTAGCTGCGGCTGAAGCCGACCGGGTGGCCGTTCAGGGCTTTGCCTGTGTCTGTACGCTGCAGTACCGGGCGTACAATTTTGTGCTGGTTAAGGGCTGCGGCCACGCGCTGATAGGTGGCTGGCTGGATAAAGGGCATATCGGCCAGCGCAATCAGCCAGCCATTCCAGTGCTGAGTAGCGTGTACACCAAAGGCCAGACTGTGGCCCATGCCCTGTGCCGCTTCCGGGCAGATGCCCCAGTCGATACTGAGCTTATCCAGAGCATCGCCCCATTGCTGGTCTCCGGGGCGCAGCACCACAAACAGCGGTAAACCGCTGGCGCGGATTTGCTGCAGTGTGGTGAGCAGCATCGGCTGCTGTGTACCCTGTGGCTGGCGGATTTCGGCCAGACGCTTGTCGCCGCCAAAGCGTTCGCTCTTACCGGCGGCCAGCAGAATCACGCCAATCGGGGCATCGGTGTTGCTCATATTCAGACAGTGCTCCGCACAATCGAAGGCTGATGACAGTACCACAGCAGGCCCAAAGGGAATACGCCGTATTAGCTGCGCTGCGGACGTTCTGCCAGCAGGTGGGCAAGCACCGACAGGGCAATTTCGTATGGCGTTTTACTGCCGATATCCAGCCCGATGGGCGCATGCAGGCGCTGCAGCTGTGTGCTGCTGACACCCAGCCCGGTTAAGCGCTCACGGCGTTTGGCGGAGGTAGCAAGCGAACCCATAGCGCCGATATAAAAGGCGCGGGTGTCGAAGGCATCGAGCATGGCCATATCGTCGAGGCGCGGGTCGTGGGCCAGCGCGACAATGGCACTGTGCGAATCGGCAAAGCGCTGGCTTATAACTGTGTCGGGCATGGCGCACAGCAGCTCGGCGCCGGGGGCGTTGAAGCCCTGCAGGAATTCCTCGCGGTGGTCGCAGATGGTCACGGCAAAACCGGCCGGTTGTGCCAGTGCCGCCAGATGCCGGGCGACTTCGCCGGCACCGACAATCAACAGCTGATACGCCGGCTGAAACGGCTGGATAAAGTATTCAGAGGTTAACCGACAGGTTTGCGGAGAATCATGCTGCAACAGTGTCAGGCGCTGCTCTGATGCATGCAAACTCACCTCGCGCACAAAGGGCGTGCGTGAACTCAGCCAGGCCAGCATCTGCTGAATACCGGCCAGATCATCTTTACCAAGCCGCTGCAGCAATATCTGCAGATGACCACCGCAGGGCAGGCGATAACGCGCCTGTTCGGCGGCATTATCACCAAACAGCAGCAGCTGTGGCTGGTTGCCATCCACCTGACCGGCGCGCAGCCGGGCAATCAGATCTTCTTCGACGCAGCCACCGGACAGCGAACCGGCCATACCGAAGTCGGCCGACCAGGCCAGCAGCGAGCCCACCGGACGCGGACTGCTGCCGTAGGTGGCAACCACGGTGGCGAGCCAGACCGGGCTGCCGGCACTCAGCCATTGCGCGGCGGAGTGCAGTACATGCTGATCAGTGCCTGGAGCAGACGGGTGCATAAAGTGCCCTGAGCCTTACGTCAGCTGCAACGGCAGACGACGCAGACGCTGGCCGGTGGCGGCAAACAGCGCATTGGCCACCGCTGGCGCCAGTGGCGGCACGCCCGGCTCACCCACACCGGTCGGGTCGTACTGGTTGTCGGCAATATCGACCACAATCTGCGGCGCTTCCGGCATACGCAGCAGGGCGTAGTCGTGGAAGTTGCTCTGCTGTACGGCGCCGTCTTTCAGCGTGATATTGCCGTACAGTGCGGCGGTGAGGGCAAAGTTAATGCCGCCTTCCATTTGCGCGCGGATCATATCCGGGTTAACCGCCTGACCGCAGTCGACGGCGCAGACCACACGCTTAACGCTGAAGGTTTTACCCTCAACCTGCACATCGGCAATCTGCGCGACCCAGGTGTTAAAGCTTTTATGAATCGCCACGCCCTGATGGCAGCCCGGCAGCGGTCGGCCCCAGTCGGCCAGTTGCGCCACGCGGCGCAGCAGGCTTTGTGCACGCGGATGCTGTGCCAGCAGCTCAAGGCGGAAATTCAGCGGGTCCTGCTTCTGCTGGTGGGCCAGTTCGTCGATAAAGCTCTCGGTCACAAAGCCATTGTGCGAGAAGCCCACTGAGCGCCAGTAACCAACGGGTACGCCGGGTTCGCTGTGGATAAAGCGCACGTCGATATTGTCCAGCGCGTAAGGCACATCGTTGGCGCCTTCGTAGCCGGAGCTGTCTTTCGGCGCCAGAATGCCTTCGCCCAGCTTGCCGGCACCGGCCAGCATCGGGAACATCAGTTTCGGCATAAAGGGGTACTGCGCCGGGGCGGCATCGCCGACAAACCACTCGAACACTTTCGGGTGAGCAATGCGGTGCTGCCAGCCGCTGGCTTTGCCATCGGCGCCTATCGTTGCCTGCAGACGATGCAGGCTGGCCGGGCGATACCAGTCGTGGGCGGTGTCTTCTTCACGGTTCCAGATCAGCTTCACCGGCTGTTGCAGGCGGTCGGCAATCACCGCGCATTCGGCGACGTAATCCTGCAGGATACGGCGGCCAAAACCACCGCCAATCCAGGTGGTGTGAATCACGATATCGTCCAGGCTGTAGCGGCTGTGTTTACCGGCCGCGGCCCGCGCCATGCTGGCGGACTGGGTCGGCGCCCAGACTTCCATACCATCGGCGTCGGCCTTCACCACGCAGTTCTGTGGCTCCAGCGTGGCGTGGGCCAGATAGGGCAGCTGATACTCGGCGCTTAAGGTGCTGGCGGCCTGTTCGGCGGCAGCGTCGAAGTCGCCGTCGTCGCGTACCTGTTCACCGTCTTCGTTATCCAGATCGCGGGCGTACTGAGCAAAAATAGCGTCGCTGCTGGGCGCGACCTCCGGCGTCTGCCACTCGATCTGCAGCAACTGCTGTGCCTTACGGGCCTGCCAGTAAGATCGGGCGACTACGGCTACTCCTGAGCGACCGGCGGCTTGCAGCGGGAATACATCAACCACACCGCTGGCGGCTTTGGCCGCGCTGCTGTCGAGGGTTTTGACCGTGCCACCAAAGGCTGGTGCGCGGCTGATGACGGCGTAGAGCATGCCCGGCAGTTCAACGTCGACGCCATACACGGCCTGGCCCGTTACTTTCTGCTGGGCATCCAGACGCTTGTTGTATTTACCGATATAGCGGTATTCATCCGGCGATTTCAGCGCGGTGTCTTCCGGTACGGAGAAGGTAGCGGCAATGCTCGCCAGTTCGCCGTAGCTGAGGGTTTTACCGTTGCTGTGAATCACCTGACCGTTGTCGCAGTGCAGGGGGCTGGTGTTCTCCAGCGCCCAGACCTGAGCGGCGGCCTGCTTCAGCATTTCACGCGCGCTGGCACCGGCCAGACGGATGCGTTTAAAGCTGCTGGCCACACTGGTGGAGCCACCGGTGATCTGCAGTTTGTACAGCGGGTTATCGTAAGCGCTGCCGACGCCGGCAAACTCGACCTGTACCAGCGCCGGGTCGACTTCCAGCTCTTCGGCCAGCAGGGTGACCAGACCGGTATAGGTGCCCTGACCCATTTCAACGCGGTCGAGGATAAAGGTAATGCGGTTATCGGTGTCGATGCGCAGCCAGGCATTGCTCTGCCATTCGCCGGCGCTGACCATGCCCTGATTTTTCATGCCGATGGCGGTACAGCCGGGCAGGGCAACACTGAGCAGCAGACCACCGGATGACAGGGCGCTGGCTTTTAAGAAGGAGCGGCGGCTGAGGCCGGTGTTGGTATTGGTGCTGGTGCGTAAGGACTTATCCATGGCTCAGCTCCTCTGAATTGGTCGCTTGCGGCAGAGTGACTTCACTGAACAGTTCGCCGTTGCGCGCGGCTTGCGGATGGCTGACAGCACTCATCATGCCCGCCGCTTTATGAATGGCAGAACGGATGCGCGGATAAGTACCGCAGCGGCAGATATTGCCGCTCATGGCGTTGTCGATATCGGCATCGCTGGGATTCGGGTTACTGGCCAGCAGGGCGGTGGCGGCCATGATCTGTCCGGACTGGCAGTAGCCACATTGTGGTACGTTCAGCTCCAGCCAGGCCTGTTGTATCGGCGTCAGCTGCTGTGGCGTGGCGTTGGCCGGGCTCAGCCCTTCGATGGTGGTGATGTTCTGCCCGGCAACCGCCGACAGCGGCATAATGCAGGTTCGGATTGGCTGACCATTCAGATGCATGGTGCAGGCGCCACACAGGCCCGCACCGCAGCCGAACTTGCTGCCTTTTAAGCCCAGAACATCGCGTACCACCCATAACAGTGGGGTATCGCCCTCAACATCCAGTGTGTGTTCCACACCATTTACGGTCAGCCTGATCATGGTTGCCTGCCTGTCGCTTATTTTTCTGATGGGTAAAACTCTAAGTGACCCAAGGTTACCACTGAATTAACATCAGTAAATAGCCTAAACGCAGTGTTCCGCCCAGACCGCAGAAGTCTGGTTATTCGCGGCCAGAGGCTGGCACTTTGCCGTCGCTGCTGATAAGCAGTGCGCCACAATAAAAATACAGGACAATCCGATGAACAATACCGTGCTGCACCAGTACGAAATATCCCCATTCTGCGCCAAAGTCCGGCGCGTGCTGCAGCTCAAAGGGCTGGATTATGAAGTGCGTAATATCGGCGCACTGGGAACACAACTGGGCGAAGTCAGGCGTTTGAGTCCGCAGGGTAAGTTGCCGGTACTGGAGCTGGGTGGTGAGCGTCTGGCGGACTCAAGCCTGATTGTGCGTGAACTGGAGCGGCGTTTTCCGGCGGTTGTGCCACTGATACCAGACGATGAACAGCAGCGTGCACAGGTGCATCTGTGGGAAGACTGGGCCGATGAGAGCCTGTATTTCCTTGAGGTGTACCTGCGCTTTGCGGTGAAAGAAAACCGCGGCTACTGGGCAGGGCGTGTCTGTGCAGCTGACCCGGCCTGGTTTTCCGCCATTGCCCGGCCGATAGTGCCGGCCACCATGATGAAACAGCTGAAAGCCCAGGGCATGGGGCGTAAATCATTGGCGCAGGTACTGACGGAGCTCGATCAGCACCTGCAGATGCTGAATGCCTTGTTATATGAGCGCGACTGGCTGGTGGGGGAACAGATAACGCTGGCCGACATTGCCGTGGCCGTACAGTTACAGGCGATTGCTGCCACACCACAGGGTAAGCAGGCATTGCTGGCTTACCCTGATGTGCAGTTGTGGCTGGCGCGCAGCGGTGAAGAGCCGGAGGTATAAAACAGGGCGAATCGAGCCATGATTGGTCTGTGGTGGATCAATCCGTGCCAGTTCCGGCATCTCGGGGAAAAGAGGGCTGACAGCGGTGCAGAGCTTGTTGTAAAAACAGGCCAACGACATAGAACGATGGTTCTATATTGCTGGTAAAAATAATAATAACCTCTGACTTCTCTGAAGCTGAGGTCGCTCGTTCTCTGCACAGGTGACGCTATGAAAACAACCCTGAAAACAACCCTCGCCTTTTCCCTTGGTATGCTGGCTTCTGCCGGTGCGCTGGCCATGAGCTCAACCCCGCCAAGCGACCCTATTACCGATTTTCAGAACAGCTGGGCAGGCAAAGCACTGACTCATCAGCGCAGTATCGATATGAACTCGCCGCTGGCGGATAACAGCATGCTTGGCTCGCACAATACCTATAACTCTTCGGTCTACAGCGACCCGACCCGTTATCTCGATCCGCAGCAGAAGCACTCAATCTACGATCAGCTGCGTATCGGCGCGCGTTTTGTTGAGCTGGATGCACACTGGACCGCGCATACCCATGGCTGGCCGTGGGAGTGGGGTACTGACCTGCTGCTGTGTCACTCCGGTATCGGTACCGAATGGGGCGATCTGCATGTGGGTTGCAGCCTGACTGACCGCCGCGTCAGCGATGGTGTGCAGGAAGTGGCCAACTGGCTGAACGACAATCCGCAGGAAGTGATCATTCTGTATTTTGAAGATCACACCGATGGTCATCATCAGGAACTGCTGAACATTCTGAACAGCAAACTGAACGGAAAAATCTACGCCAGCAATGGCTGTAAGAGCATCCCATCCAACCTGACCAAAGCTCAGGTGCGTGCCGCCGGTAAACAGGTTGTGCTGTGGAAAGACGGTGGCTGCTCGGATAACAGCGGCATGAAAAACCTCGCCTTTACCGGGCTGGGTGACATTGGCCGTACCTGGGAAGACCGCACCGCCGTGGGTGCCATTGGTGCCTTCTTTACCGGTGGTGCTGTGAGCCGTATCGAAAGTGCCGACGTGGTGCAGGCGTTTAAAAACGGCGTGAATATCGTCAACCTCGACAAGCTGACCTATAACGACGGCCGTATGGCAGCCGGTGTCTGGTCATGGGATAACGGTGAGCCGAATAACTACAACGGCAATCAGGATTGCGCCGTGCAGTGGGGTAATGGCCGCTGGGATGACGCAGACTGTAACAGCAACCATCACTTCGCCTGTGAAGACAACAACGGCAACTGGGCGATCAGCGCCTGGGCTGGCCGCTGGACCGATGGTGCGCAGGCCTGTTCACAGCTGGGTGGCAGCTATCACTTTGCGGCACCGACCAACAGCCAGGCTAACGAAGCGCTGAAAGCGGTTAAAGGTGGTATGAGCCATGTGTGGCTGAATGCTTCTGACCGTGCGCAGGAAGGTAAGTGGGTGGCGAACTGAGTTTGCTGCCTGATTAAGTAAAAGCCCTGCAGAGGCAAAATACGGTTCACTAACCAGCCGGTTGATTGCATGTGAACAGCCTTTGCGGGGCAAGCCCCTGCGCCCCAATCCGGGGAACTTCTCCCCGGGCCCCTGCTTTGCGCTTTCTGGCCCGTGATCCTTATTCACTCGGTTTTTACTGACCACGCGTATATTGGCCATCCATGGCCACATACGCTTGTCTGGCATCCATGCCAGACAGATCGTAAAAACTATCGCTCATGGCGGCGGGCCCAGAGGCGCGGTTTATCTCAGCCGTAACGCCGTTTTTATCGAACAATAATGTCCGTTCTGAAAAGCCGCTTAGCGGATTAATGAATGCGCCTGCAGGCCGCCGGAATGAAGAGCACTGAGCCGGTACGTCTCTGCATGGATGCAGAGCGAGCGGATAGGGCCATGGATGGCCCATTATCCGCGTTGCCGTGACCGAGGTGGTCTGAATGGAGGAAAAAGGCCTGCACAGCGCGAAGCTGGGGTCGGCCCGCCGGCAAGGGGATAAGTTCCCCTGGGAGGCATTGGGCGTTTCAAAATGATTTAAAACGTTGAGTGAACAGTATTACGTAAATGAAGATTTTTTATTGTTTGCAAGCTTCTCTAAAACTTGTTGTTAAACACCAGCATTAACCTGCTCACCAACCACACGTCCAGCCGCTGGCTGATAACGGTTATGGCGCTTAAAGGTCGCCAGATCATTAAACGGCACGCCATTTTCTTTCATCACTTTATGCGCGGCTCTGGCCGTCAGCTGGCGGATATAAAAGGGCTCGCCAACCACAAAATGGTGAATGCCGTGGGTGCTGCCGAAATTAAAACAGAATACCTGCAGCGGCCAGAACAGCGGGTTGGTTAATACCTGTGTTTGCTGCAGTACGGAATTGACGTTGCCGTAGTAGTGCATATTTGAGCTGATAAAGTTAATGCTGAACGAACGCAGATAAAACGGCGCAATTAATACCACCACCCATTTATCCAGCAGTTCAAAGCGTGCCAGAGTTTCGGCCGACCATGCCGGAATAACACCAAAATAAGGCGCAATCAGATTAATCGCATGGTAGCCCAGTACGCTGTACCAGATGCTGGCGGTGATCCATGGCAGGGGAAAGTTCGCGGCCAGCACACGGGCGGCGTGATACAGCTTTTTACCCTTCGGCGCTTCGACCAGCGCGCGGGTGAAATTTCCAACAAAGGTATCCAGCATAATCAGCCAGCGCAGTGGTCCGAAGGTGCGGCCATTGCCGATGCCGCGTTCTTCGATGTCGGCCTCGGTACCTGAGGTTTTATGATGGAGAAAATGCAGGTGGCGGCGAATCCAGGGGTTAATTGTTCCCGGGCGGAAAATCCACACACCGGCCATCATTAAATGGTGAATCAGTTTGTTGTTTTTAAAGTATTGCCAGTGAATTAAATCGTGCTCCAGCTCATGCAGCAGCGAGGTTAAAAAAGCGACCGTCGGAATACACAGCCAGGCGCTGATCATGCCCTGCCAGTAAGCAAAGCCCGTCAGCAGAATGCCGCTGATGGCAAACAGAAAAACGCTCATACCAATAAGATTCTGATTAGCGAGAATCGGGTAGCGGCGGCGGGCATCATCACCGGCAGTACGGATAACGCTGCGGATGGTTTCAATACGCTGCGCATCGGACTGCGGCAGCGTATTTTTCCCGGATGTCGGTGAATCCGGGATATATTTTTTTATTATGCTCATAACCTGTTTCCTGTTGCGGATAATCCTGTCACTCCGGCGGCTGCGGTAAAACAGTGCAAATGGCCGCCGGTTCAGAATGTATTAGCCGCTAATCCGGTTGTTAAGGCTACCTTAAAAGCGTTAAATGGCCTTAAACCCTATGGTTTTTGTCCGAAAGACCCCGTTTATTGCCCGCACACCACTCAGGAAAGATGATGAGCCAGCTACAGCAACAGGCAATCTACCCCGGTGCAGAGTTGTTTCTGCTGAAGCAGTTTATGCGCCGCGAAGGCATTGTTCCGGCGCAGGCGCTGCTTGGCACCGGACTGGATGAAGCACAGCTGAGCCGGGCCGGCTCGCTGGTATCGTCGGAGCAGTTCGACCGGATTTACCGCAATCTGTACCGCCTGGCGGCGCGTGCGGATTTTGGTCTGGCACTGGGGCTGGCGCTGAATCTGTCGCGCTGGGGGTTATTGTCGGCGGCGCTGTTCAGCAGCAAAACTCTGGGCGATGCACTGGCTACCGCCAATCAGCTGCGGGTGTTATTGCGCAGCCGTTTTACCCTGACGGCCGCGATGCGTGAGGGTGGTTATGATATTGAAGTGCGCAAACGCGAGGGCATGGAATATCCGCTGAATTCGGTGTTTGCCCATGAAATGCTGTTCACCAGCCTGCAGGTACAGATTGCTCAATTACTGGGCCGCGAATTTTATTTCACTGAAATTCGTCTGAATTATCCGCGACCACCTCACGCGGCAGACTATGAACGTTATTTTGCCGCTAAGGTGCAGTTTAATTCACCGGTCAGTGGTTTCTGCATCGACCGCGATACCATGCATCAGCCTCTGCCTCTGGCGAATCCGGCGGCCAAACAACAGGCCATGCTGGTGGCCGAGGCCGAACTGAAACGGGTGGTGCAGGTACAGAAGGGTGATATCGGCTGGCAGGTGCGGGCATTGATTCAGGGCAGCGAACAACGTCTGGCATTAGATGATGTTGCCGCCGGTTTAAATCTTTCGCCGCGCACATTAAGACGAAAATTACAGGAAGCGGGGCTGACCTTCCGCCAGATCAGCGATGAAGAATTGCTGAAAAAATCCATGTTGCTGCTGGATGACCAGCAACAGAAAGTCAGCTCTGTTGCCAGCGCCTGTGGCTTTAAAGATCTGCTCAGTTTCCGCGAAGCCTTTAAACGCTGGAGCGGTATGACACCTCAGCAATACCGGCGGCGCTGATACGGCAGGTTCAGCGTGCAGGTATTCAGAGACTTTTTAATTCACCGATAAAACGATACCCAACCCCGGCATCGGTTTCGATATAAGCAGGTCTGGTCGGGTCGTCACCGAGTTTATTACGGATCTGACGGATAAAAATACGCAGGTAATGGCTGTCTTCAATATGACTGTCACCCCAGTATTTGCGCAGCAGATATTGCTGCGTCAGTATTTGTCCCGGATGCTGGATCAGCTCCAGCAATAATTCATATTCCCGCGGCGAAAAGCGGATGCGCTCACCATCAACGCTGACGGTGCGTGAGGGTAAATCCACTTTTAAATGACCGTCGTCGTAGCCCATTGGCGCCTGTTCTTTTCCACAGGTGCTGCGCAGTACCGCACGGATGCGGGCCAGTAATTCTTTTACGCCGAAGGGCTTTTCCACATAGTCGTTACAGCCGTTATCCAGTGCTTCGACTTTTTCCCGCTCGCTGTTGCGCACCGATAACACAATGACCGGCGTTTCGCAGAAAGTGCGTAGTTCACGCAATACCTGCTGGCCATCAATATCGGGTAAGCCAAGATCAAGAATAATCAGGTCGGGTTGCTCCAGCGCAATCTGTTCAAGCCCGCGGCGGCCGGTATCGGCTTCGCTCAGCTGATAGCCCTGCGATTCCAGACTGATGGTTAAAAAGCGGCGGATCTGCGGTTCATCATCAATGATCAGAATGCGCGTCATAGCGTTCCCCGGTTGGTGTTATCCATAGGCTCAGCATTGTTTCCAGGTACGGCATTATCCACAGGCAGGCTGAGGCGGAAACAGGTGCCCTGTTCTGCGGAGCTGTAAAGAATATTGGCGCTGCCACCATGGGCGGCGAGAATTCCCTGACAGATGGTCAGACCGAGGCCGGTGCCGCCGGTCTGCTGATCGCCTTTGGCGAGGGTAAAAAACATATCAAAAATATGCGGCCAGTGTTCCGGCGGAATACCCGGCCCGGAGTCGGCAATATCAATCAGCAGACGGTTGCCGCTGGCATGAGCATTAATCTGAATATTTTTATCGGCCGGCGTGTAGCGTACGGCATTTTCCAGCACATTAAAGGTGGCCTGTTCCAGCAGCGCGGCATGGACGTAGAGCAGGGGTAATTCCGGTTCAACCTGAATAACAATATTCTGACCGTCGAGTAACGGTTGCAGGCGTTTAAGAGAAACGCTGAGAATATCGTCGATACCGGCCCAGTCACGCTCCAGCTTTAATTCCCCCTGACCGATTTTGGTCATATCCAGCAGTTTCTGAATATAGCGGTCCAGTCGTCGCGCTTCCGACAGCGTGTTGCGCAGCAGTTCGTCCTGCTGCTCTTCGCTCAGGCTGGGACGCAAATCACACAGGCTGCTGACCGATCCGATCATGGTGGCCAGGGGGGTGCGTAAATCGTGGGATATGGACGACAACAGGGCCGAACGTAATTGTTCGCGCTCTTTAATCACGGTTTCCTGCTGCAGGTTTTCTACCAGTAATACCCGGCTCCAGGCGAGACGGAGGATTTCGGCGGTGGCTTCAATACGGGTTTTCAGCCAGGCATTCACCGGCGCTTTCAGTGGTAACTGAATTTTGTGCAGATGCTGATCGTTGTCGCACAGCACGATATGAAAACAATGATTATCCCAGTGGCTGCTTAAGCTGCCTTTCTTAACACCGTTGTGTTCGTTGCTGGCGCGGGTGTGGACAACGGATTGGGTATCCGTCTGTAATAAATCGGGTCGGAACAGGGCCTGTACTTCCTGCAGAAAAATATCAATCAGTTCTCCGGCCTGCATACAGGAAGCCAGTGACTGTGCCAGCATCATCTGCTGTTTGGTCCAGCGTTCGCTGCTTTGCAGGGCATCTACCTTTTCCCGTAAACCCGCGGCCAGCTGGCCGGTAACCAGCGCGACCAGAATCAGCAAAGAGGCAGTGAGAATATCTTCGCGGTGCAGAATAAACAGGGTGAAGTGGGGCGCGGTAAAAAAGAAGTTGTACGACAGAAAGGAGACAACCGCGCTCAGTAATGCCGGGCGGATGGCGGTGGAGACGGCCGTGAGCAGTACCGCTGCCAGATAAAATAAAGCGAGACTGGCAGCCGGTAACAGCTCAGCAAAAAACCAGCACACCAGTGTGGCCAGTAACGGTGCTAATAAAGCCAGTAACCAGTGTGACCAGCGCCACCTGCTATTATCGTTCAGCAACATGCTATCAACCTCTCCAGAATACCGGGCTCAGCAGAACCATAACGGTAAGCAGCTCCAGGCGTCCAAGAATCATGGCAAAACTGAGAATCCATTTTGCTGCATCTGATACCTGGGCAAAATTACCGGCCGGGCCAATCATATCACCTAAACCCGGGCCGACATTGCTCAGTGCGGTGGCGGCGCCGGTAAATGAGGTGACAAAATCAAGGCCGGTAGCCGCCAGGGCAAGGCTGGTAATGGTCAGGGTCAGAAAGAATAAAAACGAGAACGCGACCGCCGACACCATAATATCGTCGGAGACGGTTTTACCGTTGTAGCGGATAGAAAAGGTGCCGCGTGGATGCACCAGTTTATTCATCTGATCGCGCAGAAACAGCCATGACAGCTGAAAACGGAATATCTTCATACCGCCACTGGTTGAACCAGAACAGCCGCCAACAAAAGTGACAAAAAAGAACAGACAAACACTGAATACACCCCACATGGTGTAATCCTGTGAGGCATAACCTGTGGTGGTAATCACCGACACGATATTAAACGCCACATGGGTAAGGGTGGTGAAAAAATCACGCTCCTGAGTCAGTGACAGCTGCAGGGTGAGCAGGAAAACCAGCGCCAGTACCACCAGTAAAAAACCATAGACCTGCTGATCGCGCAGTGCGCTCAGACGCTTTTGTGAAACAAAGCGGATAAACAGCGTAAATGGCATTCCCCCCAGCAACATAAACACCACCGAAATCCACAGAATGGTGCTGTTAAAGCGTCCCATAGAACTGTCATCGGTGGCGTAACCACCGGTTGAAACGGTGGTCATGGCGTGGTTAATTGCATCAAAGGGAGTCATCCCCGCCAGCCAGTAGCAACAGGCACAGAGCAGGGTAAAGCCGCAGTACATAGACAGCAGCGCGCGGGCGAGATCGTGGAAACGCGGCAGCGATTTATCCGACCAGTCGGATGATTCAGTCTGGAACAGACGCATACCACCGACGCGCAGAAACGGCAGAATAGACACCGCCATACCAATCACACCAAAACCGCCAATCCACTGCAGCATTGAGCGCCATAACAGAATGGAGGGTGGCAGGGTATTAAGCTGCGACAACACTGTAGAACCCGTCGTGGTAATGCCTGACACCGCCTCAAATACGGCATCGGAAAAATTCAGTGGATGGTTGACCAGAATCAGCGGCAGGGCGCTGTAAAACGACAGCATCAGCCAGCTCAGACTGGTCAGCAGATATAACTGGCGCGCGTTTAAGGCAAAAGGACGGTTCAGGCCCGGCGCAACCAGTGTACAGCCAATCAGCGTAACGATGCAGGCAGCAAGAAAGAACGCGCGGTACTCACCGTCACCGCAGAATAAAGAATACAGGGCCGGTACCAGCAACAGGGTGGCTATCACAAAGGCCAGCAGACCACAGACAAATAAAACCGGACGAAAAAGCCTTAACACGCAGCACATCTCCCAGCGGACAGGCAACAACGCTATTGTCCGGCCGGAGGCTGTAAAAATTCGAGACAGCAAAGCGCGGGTTGCCGTAAAAATTCCGTAAGGGGTTACAGGGGCATCGCAGCCGGGATGGCTGCCATGCCTTTCTGTGTTGTTCGAAGGAATAGGTTCAGGCTATAGCGGTTCTGACACCACAAAATAGCGGCCATCATCCAGAAGGCTGACCGAGCTGCCATCCACTTCCGCGATCTTGGTCATACCGGGCAGGGTGTATAAAATAAGTCGACTACCCTGTCTGTTGTATAAATAATCACCGCTGGTGGCTGTGTAACCGCTCAGCTCTGGGGGATGGAGTTCTTTACCGTTACGGTCGATAACGCCGTAGTTGTGCTTCGTACCCTGACTGACCAGGGTTGTCAGATAGCGGCTGTTTAATCCGGCTGATAAAAGATCAAAACGATCAGGCTTAACAACCCAGGAGGCTGCTTCTGTATCCCACAGGCCATATTTATCAGTCAGTGCGCTATTCACGATAATACGCCGGCCATCCAGATAATTGGCATCGCTAATATCCTGAGGAACAAGGCCGGCGTCCTGCCGGTAAATCCTAGTGCCTGTAGCAGAGCTGGATGTCAGCAGAAAATGATCGTTACCCAGGTAGAGGATGCTGCTGTAGTCCGGAGGGATCAGAATATTGCCACGGGTATCGATAAGTCCCTTACGGTGATTTACCTCAAGCACTAGCAGCGGTGAGCGGTTAGGTCTGATGCTGTAATCATTACTGAACAGCGGGGAAATGACTCCGTTAATCGGGCCTGCCAGCATTTGGCCCTGTTCATCGAAAATGGCGGATTTTCCGGCTTTGTCTGATGCAATCAGCAGGCCGTGTGCATGGTAAGCCGACTTCACATAGAGCGGCAGCGCCCTTTCGCCGTTGCTGCGCATTATCAGTGTGCCTTTGGGAAGGCGCAGCTTAAAGAACTTGTCTGAGCTCAGTACTTTATCCGTCTGGATGGGTGGAATATCCAGATAACGCTTTTCACTGAGAGAGTAATAAAGGCTTTTTCCCTGTTTTTGCAGCGGAAGCAGTGTTCCCGCCAGTAATGATCCTGCGATGGTAACGCCGGGTTCCAGCGCAGTAACGATGGTGCTGTCCGGACGGATAACCGACCACAGACCGTCCTGTTCAACCGCGTACAGATTATTGTCAAGGTACATCATATTGCGATACCGAAAAGGCAACAGTATCTGGCCTTTTATATCGGTTACGCCAAACCCGGTTTGGGTGTGCACCATCAGAGTGTCGCTGTCAGCCAGATTTTTTATCCAGCTGGCGGTTAATACTTCGCTGTTTTTTTCGGCATCGTAAAGGCTGTAATAATCTGCATAGCGCAGAATCATCATGCCGTGGCTGAGCAGGGTTTTGTCCCGAACATTGGCTGAGAATAAAGGTTCCGCCACTGCCGATAAGACGTTGATTTTAGATTTGAGCGGAGGATTCTCTGCTTTGGAAACCAGTGTCAGGCTGTTCTGATCACTGTTGTATGTTGCGTTTTCTGCTTGTGCCGGGATGCTATAAAAGTAAGACCCGGCAATAGCGCCGCTGTCTGTCAGGTCTTCTTCTGAATATCCTTTGCCGGATTCAAAGTGGAAATAAATATGCAATTTATCTCCATTTCTGAAGTACATAAACGGCCTGCGCTTGCTCTGTTGAGTCCATGCCAGGATCTCAGCGTCGCTCATATCGTGGCCGGTTGTTTTGTAAAGTGTAATATCCGAACTGAACTGATAGACATCACGCCGCAACCCCATAACAGTGGCGGTATTCTTAACATACAAACCATCGGTTCTGGGCATGGGTTTAAGAGAGGACAGCATTGCACAGCCGTTTAACAACAGTGCAAGCATGAATGCCAGAGTGGATTTTGCTGCAAAAGCGTTCATAAAATTCTGATCATCCCTGAGTCTGGCCACCGTGCACAGTGGCTTATTCTGTGTATAAAAAAGCAGATAGATTAAAGGATAAAAAGTGCAATATATAGCCTTTAGTATGCCTTTTATCCTGTATGTTTCGTTCTTTTAATGCGATTTCTTTCAGATTTTTTTCGGTATAGAGGGAGCCTTGGAACTCTCTCTTAATTTGCCGGAAAAGTGTAGGTTCTTGACGATGTCGTTTTTTCTGCCTCGCGGCTTATAAGTATTGGTGAATTTTATACGGGTTGTTGTTAAGTGCATAGAAAGTGGGGCTTTCTATGCACTTGATGCTGGCAGGTACAGAAAGTAGTTTTCTGTACCTGTGCATTTATGGGCGGCTCGCAGAACCGATACGCAACTGATGGTTGATGCAGTCGTGGAGCAAGCCGACGGCCTCTTCTTCCGTAGCACCGGTAAGGTCCAGTATTGCATCACATTCAGTCTGTAACCGGGCCAGTACTCCTTGTCTGAAATCAGGGTTCAGGGTTTCAAGGTCTTCTGCCGTAGTTCCGCGTTGCTGCAGCCTGTGCTGTCGCTGCTGCTCGTCGAGCAGCAGTAAAATACTCAGATGAGGTCTGGGTGCCTGACTCAGCACCGCCGACAGGTCGAGGGTGACTCCGCGCTGCTGAGCATAGGCAATGGTTGAGGCACGGTAGCGGTCCATCAGAATGTTTTCTCCGCTCTCAGCCAGCTTGTATGCCTTTTCACCCTCGGCTTGTACGGTGGCCGCGTAGAACAAAGCCCTGGCTGTTTCGCTGCTACCAAGACCGTTAATAATGTCTGTCCGAATAGGCAGCAGTTCTCTGCCCGGAGTGGTCATTAGCCGGTAGCCATATTGTTGCGCATAGCGCCGGGCGAGGGTACTTTTGCCTACGCCATCCAGTCCTTCAAGCACGATAAAAAACGGCATCGTTGTTCTCCTTATAGGGTGGGGTGTCTGATTGATTTGACGCTTGTGCTAGTGCTTCCATCTTTCGGTAATCGTTATGAGTGAAGCTGTTACTGGCGATCACATGGGGTATGGCCTGATCTTCAGATTCGATCAATCCGAATTCCTCACGTTGTTTATCCAGTGGCGTACCACGCAAGATCATCAGCGGCCAGGCGCGGATGACGGGGACCTGCTGACTCCAGCACCAGCTCAGGGATTCACGGAAGCTGGCCAGCGTTTGCTTTGGCAGGCCGTAGATCAGGGATACTTCAAACGGGATATTGCGGGCTTTGAGTTTGGTAATTACCCGTTCGGCCATGATCAGGTTGTTTGGCCGGCCAATGGCTTTGCCTTCTTCGGCAATAGCGGTTTGCAGACCGAATTCGAGTACAACGTTCAGGCCTTCCAGGGCATCAAGAAATTCGTCCTTTACGGATTCAAACCGGCACTGCAGGGCCAGCTGAGCCGTTAAACCGACTTCTTTAAACAGTGTCAGCAGCTCGACGGTGCGCTTTGTATCCAGGTGAAAGATGGGGTCGAGAATGGAGATTCGCTCAACACCGGCTTGTGCGAACAGTCTGGCTTCTTTACGGATGCGCTCATAATCGAGAGTCTGTTCTGTCAGTTTGAAGCGGTTCCCCGATTCCCGATGCTGACAGAAGCTGCAACGGAACGGACAGCCGCGCATGGTTTCCCAGCGGATGGATTTACCGATGGCCATTACGCCGTTAAGCCAGGGAGAAGCTAGCTGTTCCAGTGCGGTTTCTGATTTTTTGCCAGAATCTTTTTCGCCGGCAATGTGAATGCCCAGCTCCGGTGGTGTGTCGCCTTTGGCCAGGGCGACCATCGCCTGTTCGCCATATCCACGGACAAAAATATTGGCGTATGGGTACAAGCCCTCGAGCGTTCCTACGTCGGCATAGGATATTTGTGGGCCACCCAATACGATTGGTGCGGATGTTGAGTTGTGAATAACTTCTGTCAGTTGCTGGGTGACCGGTTCGTTCCAGATATAGGCACCGATACCAATCAGGCAGCTGATGCCCTGTACTTCCAGTTCGTGAATAGCGGTGAGCACTCTGGCTTCCAGCTGTGCGTAGTCAAAGTCGGCAGCGTTAACGGCATCTTCGATCAGGGTGTAAGCAATCCCTGCGTTTTTTAATGATGCCACGATTGAGGCTGTACCCAAGTTAGAGCGGCCATCTTGTGGACGTTCCCAGTCGGCGGATACAAATATGATGTGCTTATTCATATCCCACCTCACAAGCCGTTGGATTTGGTCAGGTGCCAGCCATGCTGGTGGGGGCATTCATAGACATAAAGCTTGAGTTGGTTCTCGCGTAAGAAGCAGTCGGCACGCTTCTTTGCACTTTCATGTGTGCGATAAAGCTGCTTGGGCTTCCCGTCACTGCCGGTGCAGTAGCGGCAGGTTTCGCTGGGAGTATGACGTTCTTCAGGGCACAGATGCCAGTAATGGCAGCGATCGCACTGGTAGGGGATCATGGCACGGCCAAAGTTGATCTTTGCCTGATCAGCCGCCTGTTGGGCTGTAATTTGGCTCTGATAGGTGTTGAGGGGCTGGCCGGTACGCTGGCTGATGCATTGAGTAGAGTGGTACATAAAGATAGCTCCGTGTTGTGGTTACAGAGCCATCCTTTGTCAGTGCATTGCACTAACAACACTTTATGCAAAAAAATTCAGAAGAAATCGTCCAGCAATTTCGTAAAGCGCTTAACCTCCTGATGTTGCTTGCGGATAAGGTCCAGAAAGGGCTTGGCTGCGGACTGATCCTTGATGCTTTTAGCCAGATTGCAGGCTTTATCGATATCCCCGGCAACGTAGGCTGCAAGTACAGAATCCAGAGGGTCCAGCATGGATACCTGTGCAAGCAGTACATTGAGAAGGTTGGTATGCTGCCCAAGTGCTAGCTGGGGTAGAATTTCAAAGGGGTTGGGAAGTTTCTCCGAGTAAAGATCTGAGTCGTCCTCCAGATAAGATAGCAATGCTGTCGTTTCGGCAGATGCCAGAGCAATACCAGATACGTTGGAGCGCTTAAGAAGCATATTGCTAATGATGTCTGACGCTTCTGCTCTGGCTTTTCTGTCCTCAAAGATTTTTTTTACATGTTTAGGGTCTGGGAAGACGGCATTGAGTACTAAGGCATTAAACAGTACGGTTTCCTGGCCAGGAGCCAGATAAACGGATTTTCGCTGTACATGCTGTTCCTCAATGACTTTCAAAAGTCCATTACGTCTAAACGAGTTGGCTTTATCTTTGAGAAGGGTGCTCTCTGCTGCCGTATCAATATCAAAAAGATCACGAATGGCTTCCGGAATACTTTTCATTTGATAAGTACTCCGTTTATCTGCAGCCGCCAATCAGGATGTCTTCAATATCGTTTTGATAGTTCCCATTATTGTCATCCACTTCTTCTGCAGAATCGTATTGGCTGATACTCATAGCAACTGAGAACCAGTCGGACTGATTGCATATTCTTTCAGAGCAGTAGCGTTGGTTTCGATGGCCGCAAGGATAGACTCTGTTTGATGAGTAATCGATGAAGGATTGGATCATTCCTCTGCAATACCCTGCGAGTAACGTATCTGATGGTGACATAATAAATTGCATGATTGTGCGTTGATTGTTTTTGCTCTCGTGCAGGGATACAAGTTGTTTGCAGCCCTCAATAAGATTTTCGCTGTCGTTGCTTGCGAATGCAGTGTTAGTGGCTGCCAGGAAAGACAGCATCAAGAGTAAATTATTCACCTGATTGCTCACTTTTTTCTATGTTGTTACTTGGTTGTGTTTTGTTTTCCTCTCGATTTTGAAATATTTTGAGTCGTAGGTGGATATTTCTTCCTAGTAGAACTAAAGCCATAAAGATTAATACTGCGGCGCAAAGCGTTGTTGATGTTATTAATGGTGATAAATCCATATTTGCATTTTGTGAAGACCCCCCTTTTAAATTTTGTATTATTAGTAACATTGTTATTAAAAAGGTGATTTGGAATGGGATGATACCAAGCCATATGAAATCCGAGTATTTTGATTTCAACCAGCCTGCACCGGCGGCGTTGCTATTTTCTTCAAGCCATTCTTTGTTTGCAGTTCTGTCGAGACTTGTGTTGCTTTTGCTCAGATATGCTAAGGCGATTAAAAGCAGTATTTCTATTTTAGATAGCTCCATTATCGAGAAATCACCATCGGATGTTAATGCCAGTGCAAACATTAGCAGTAAAAAGCCAAATATGGCGTAAGCCATTTTTCGCAGATCCCTGTGTGATGTCGAAGCTAGTAGTATCAGACCCGTTATATAGGTATATTCCATGACAGTTTTTCCATTGTTCATTATAATTTTTTTGTTTGTTCGTTCGTGCTTTGACCGTAGGTTGTATCCTTCAATATCCTCATTCAGTAATCTGTCGAGAGGGCATAAGATACGCTATTCATCTGCTACATGCCGCCTTGCTCAGCAAAACTGTTATTTCCACATAGCCTGATTATCCGCTGTGCAGGCGGAATCAGTTGCTCGTCGGCCAGTAACTCCATTTGCGTCTGTTGAGTACGGCGGATTACTGAATATACCTAATCGTTAGATTTAGTAATAGTGCCGAGTTAGCCATAACAGGAAAACGTTGTCGCGTAATCTGAGCTTAAGAGATTTCAGACGCAGGTTACAGTGGGGCAACATCGCGTTTGTTTCCGGAGAAGATCGCTGTACAGAAATAGAGGAGTAAAAATGGTGGGCCTGCTCGGACTTGAACCGAGGACCTAACGATTATGAGTCGTGTGCTCTAACCAACTGAGCTACAGGCCCTTTTGCTGCAGGGGCGTTTTGTTCAAAAAACAACCACTGAGAAAAGTCGCTGCGGAAACAGCGAAGGGCATTATAAGCAGCTCTCAGTGTGAGTGCCACCTCTTTGATTTGCATAAGAAAAGTGTCGGGTGAGGCCACTGCTCGCCGGTTCTGGCCGGACTGTTGTGCTGCTTGGTGTGTTCGTTGCTGCCGCGGCCGTCTGGCTTATAGCCAGATTAGCAGGGCTGATAACGTCAGTACTGACCCCAGGGTGCTGAGCAGAATGGTGCGCGACACCACCGCGGCATCCTGCTGATAGAACTCGGCCAGCATATAGGGGCCGGTGCCCGTCGGCAGGGCGCTGAGCAGTACCGCAGCGCTGGCCCACAGCGGCGGCAGGGCAAACACGTAGGTGGCGAGCAGCCAGGTCAAAAGCGGGTGGGCAATAAGCTTAATGCCCACCAGTGCGCCGGCGCCGCGGGTATTGCCGGGTTGTTTATGGGCGAGAAAAGCACCGAGTGAGATTAAGGCACAGGGCACAGTGGCGTCGCCGAGTAAGGTCAGCAGAGCACCGGCCACCGCCGGTACATCCAGATTCAGCAGGTTCCAGGCGATACCAATCAGCGGCGAAATCACCAGCGGGTTTTTCAGCAGGGCGATTCCTACTTTGAGCATCGCCTGACCGATACCAAGGCCTTTCTGCAGGCTGACTTCGACACAGATAACGGCGATGGCAAACAACAGGCTGACCACCACCAGAGTGGCGATCAGGGCCGGTGCCAGGCCGCTGTCGCCGAGTACAAACAGGCACAGCGGAATGCCAACGTAGCCGGTGTTGGCATAGGAAGCCCCCAGTGCCTCGAGGCTGGCGGCAGCCAGTGGTGCACCGCGCCGGGAGCGCCACAGCAGGGTGAGAATAAAGGTGGCGAGGGTCGCGAGGGTAAAGGTGAGCACAAAGCCGCTGTGCCAGATATCGGCCAGCTGAGCTTTGGCGGTGAGGTTAAACAGCAGCGCCGGCAGGCACAGCCAGACCACCAGACGGTTCAGTTCGGAAGCGGCATTTTCGCCCAGCCGGTGAGTTTTGCGCAGAATAAAACCGAGCAGGATCAGGCCAAAAATAGGCGTCAGGGTATTGAGAATAAAAGACATTGTTGCGCTGCTGCATTGAGTACGCTGTCAGCATAATGGGGTGGCTGCAACGTCACAATCTGGATTTAGTCGTAGTCGTGCTGCACAGACTTGTTGTGCTGGGTTTGTGTAGTAGAGGTTCAGATTTTCCGCACCGGGTTCCGCTGCGGAGCGCGACGAACCTGCAGTTGTTCCAGTAACCATTGCCCGGCAGGGCCAAGTGCGGTGCGGCGTGACCAGGCAACATCGATTTCCACCCCGCGCGGATAACCGCTGACAGACAGTTCCTGCAGCTGTTTGCCAAAGCGCTGCACCAGTGCTCTGGGCAATTCTGCCCAGCCGAAACCGCGTTCAGCAAACTCCATTAAGGTCAGATAATCGGGAGCCGACCAGACCTGTCCATGGCTTGGCTGGCTGCCGGGAGCATAGGTACGGATCAGCAGCTGACGTTCATTTTCCAGATCCTGCCGGCGCGGGCTGGTCAGTCTGGCCAGCGGATGGTCGCGGTGCACATACAGGCTGAACTGTGCGTTATCCGGCAGGCGGGCGGTGGCGACGTCGGCCGGGTACTGACTCTGGGCGGCGAGGATTCCCATATGCACCTGACCCTTCTGAATCATATCGATGACATCGGCGCCTTCCGCCGGGCCACAGCGCAGCTCTGTGTGCGGAAAGCGTTCGGCAAAACTGGCCATCACTTCACCATGAAAGACGACGCTGTAGATATCGGTCATCACCAGTGACAGTAAGGGTTCAATATTGGCCGCCAGCCGCTGGGCCAGAGCATCGAGTTGTTCGCTGGCGGCGAGAATGGCTTCCACCTGCGCCAGTACCTGACGCCCGGCTTCGTTCAGTTGCGGCTGACGGCCACTGCGGTCGAACAGCGGGCAGCCGATATCCGTTTCCAGATTGGCAATGGCGATGCTGATGGTCGACTGGCTTTTGCCCAGACGCCGTGCAGCGGCGGAAAAGGAACCGCTGGCGGCCGCTTCAACGAAGGCTTTCAGGGATTCCGGTGAATAGCGCATGTATTGATAAAACCGATGGAAGCTATGTTTTAAGTATCTGTTTTATGAAAGATCATAGCAATCCGCTTTATTTGCCAGACGACAGATCATGAAGACCATCCTGAACAAAGAACGAATTATTCACGCCACCGGTTTCGAGCTGATTGCTATTCTGCTGTTTACTCCGTTAATGGCCTGGGTACTGAATGCTGAGGTCGCCACGACCGGCGCTCTGACGGTAATGATGTCGTTGCTGGCGATGCTGTGGAACATGGTTTACAACGGCCTGATTGACCGTTACTGGCCAACCGACCGGCAACAGTGGCGTTTCCGCGTGCGTTTGCTGCACGGCTTTGCGTTTGAAGCCGGATTGGTGGTGCTGTGTCTGCCACTGGCGGCCTGGATGCTGGATCTGACACTGTTGCAGGCATTTTTTGTGGAGCTGGCATTCTTCGTTTTTATTCTGCCTTACACCGTGCTCTATAACTGGGTATTTGATAAGGCGTGGGGGCGTTGGCAAAGCAAAACAAAGCCGGCAGCTGCCGTTGTTTGATGTTCGGCTGTTGTTTGATGTGCGCCTGGCCAATAAAAGAACATAAAAAACTCTTGGAAAAAGTGCATAAAAAAACCCGCACGTGGCGGGTTTTTTTTATGCGCGACGATTACTCGTCGATAAAGCTGCGCAGGTGATCGGAGCGTGAAGGGTGACGCAGTTTGCGCAGAGCCTTGGCTTCGATCTGACGGATACGCTCACGGGTTACGTCGAACTGCTTGCCGACTTCTTCCAGAGTGTGATCGGTATTCATGTCGATACCGAAGCGCATACGCAGTACTTTGGCTTCTCTTGCGGTCAGGCCGGCCAGCACAGAGCGGGTGGCTTCGGTCAGGCCGTCAGAGGTAGCCACATCGAGAGGAGACTCGGAGTGAGTATCTTCGATGAAGTCGCCCAGATGTGAATCTTCATCGTCACCGATCGGGGTTTCCATGGAGATTGGTTCTTTGGCGATCTTCAGTACTTTGCGGATTTTGTCTTCCGGCATTTCCATGCGCTCGGCCAGTTCTTCCGGCGTTGGCTCACGACCCATCTCCTGCAGCATCTGACGGGAGATGCGGTTCAGTTTGTTGATGGTTTCGATCATGTGCACCGGAATACGGATGGTGCGCGCCTGGTCAGCGATAGAACGGGTAATCGCCTGACGAATCCACCAGGTGGCGTAAGTGGAAAACTTATAACCACGACGGTATTCGAATTTATCTACCGCTTTCATCAGACCGATGTTGCCTTCCTGAATCAGATCGAGGAACTGCAGACCACGGTTGGTGTATTTTTTAGCGATGGAAATAACCAGACGCAGGTTAGCCTCAACCATTTCTTTCTTGGCGCGACGGGCGCGGGCTTCACCGATGGATACACGACGGTTAACTTCTTTAATTTCCGGAATGCTCAGACCAACGCGTTCTTCAACGGCGCGGATTTTCTTCTGCGAACGGAAAATTTCCAGACGGTAGGTGTCGAGTTTTTTCGAGTAGCTGTGACCGGCAGCGATCAGGCCGTCGATCCATTCGTTGCTGACTTCGTTACCCTGAAATTCTTTGATGAAGTCTTTACGGTCCATGCCGCACTTACGGGTCATCATTACCATGATCTGACGTTCCTGGGTACGGATCAGATCCAGCGCATCGCGTGCACTGTTAACCAGTGAGTCGAAGTATTTTGGCGTCAGTTTAATGGGTGCGAACAGCTCGGCCAGTTTGGCGAGGGCTTCTTCGGTTTTCTTGTGCGCACGACCATTTTTGGCCAGGGATTTTTCCATGGCGTCATGGGCTGCACGGATTTCATCGAAACGACGGGTAACTTCGGCCATGTCGATGCCGCTGTCTTCGCTGTCATCGGTGCTGTCGTCGTCATCGGTGCTGTCATCGTCGGCTTCTTCTGCGGCAGCAGCGGCTTCCGGACCGGCTTGCGGGCCTGGCTCAGGATCAACATCGGACGGATCGATAAAACCGGAGAAAATATCGCCAACGCGGTTCGGATCTTCTTCCGCTTCTCTGAATGCGTTCAGAATGGTTTCCGCAGCGCCCGGATAGTAAGCCAGGGCGGACATCACTTCGCGGATACCTTCTTCGATACGCTTGGCGATCACGATTTCGCCTTCGCGGGTCAGCAGTTCCACGGTACCCATTTCGCGCATATACATACGTACAGGGTCGGTGGTGCGGCCAACGTCGGATTCAACCAGAGCCAGGGCAGCGGCCGCTTCTTCTGCTGCAGCGTCATCGGCGGCATCAGACATAAACAGTGAGTCACCATCGGGCGCAACTTCAGATACCGGAATACCGATATCGTTGATCATGCGGATGATGTCTTCGACCTGATCCGGATTGGCAATATCGTCCGGCAGGTGGTCGTTTACCTGGGCATAAGTCAGGTAACCCTGCTCTTTGCCTTTGGCGATAAGTTCTTTAAGACGGGATTGTTGCGTGTTCGCTGACATAGAAGCCCTGTGTTCCGTTTTTTAAGGCGGAAGAAAAACGCCGAAGTATAACTTTTAACCGATCTTTAGGCCATAGGCACGACGTTAGGTTCCGCTGTTTTTGCGGATGCCGGTGCCCGTAACCGCAGGGTTCGGTTGCTTGCTTCACTATCTTCAGCAAGGTCAGTTAACGTGGGAAATCGGCCTGGCGAAAATATGCCCGGATGTGCCGATGCTGGCCTCTTGGCTCTGTCACGTTGGTTGCTGCGCTGCTGCAGTCGTTTATTGAATCCGGCAGCATTATAAAGCGGCTGTCGTCCGGATTCAGAAGTTCTTTGTATATAAGGGCTGTTGGTTAAATCTCAAGCCCCTGCGGCCGTTTTCTTTGCTGTTTTGCGGCCACTTTGTCTGTTTTTTGTTCAGTGTCTGTTTTCAGTGACGGGCGTAAATACGCGCACGCTTTTTGTTAATGCTGTGCAGTTGCTGGTGCAGTTCGCGTTTACGGGCTTTTTCTTCGTCGCTGAGTTTCTCGCCGCGTTCAAATTTGCTGGTCAGAGTGCGCAGTTCGGCGCTGAGTTTGCGCGCGCTCATCTGTTTCAGCACCACGGCGATATCGGCCGCGGTCGGTTTCATCTGGCTGTTGGGGTTGTCGGCCAGTTGCTGCAGTTCTGCCTGATAGGGCGAGCCGATCCACTGAATAAGCAAACCAACACTGCTTTGCTGCGGTGCCTGTTTCAGCTTGCGCAGCACTTCAATCAGCAGGCGTTCGTACTCACTCTCCGGCTCGGTGTCGGGGAGTTCGAGTTCGGCTGAAAGTGATGGCTGCTTGACCAGTGCGGTCAGCGCTTTATGCACCAGTGGCGCCAGGGTGTCGGCACTGTGATCCTGATGCGGCGGCTGCGGTTCGTGCCGGTCATCATCCAGATAAGAAGGCAGCTGCTCTTCGTATTGTGCCTGTTCCGCCACGGCGGCTGTTGCTGGTGGTGATGACTCAAGGCGGTCGAGGGCAACACTGTCGGCGCCCAGTTCATCACGCAGTTTATTGCGCATCAGGCTGCGCAACATGCCTTTCGGCAGTTTATTAATTAACGGGGCGGCCAGCTGATCAAGGCGGGCTTTGCCGTCCAGGGTGTCGAAGTCGACCTGCTCTTTCAGGTGGTCGAACAGAAATTCCGGCAGATGCACGGCCTGATTCAGGCGCTGCTCAAAAGCGTCTTTGCCTTCCTGACGCACCAGGGTGTCCGGATCTTCGCCATCGGGCAGAAACAGAAAGCGTGCCTGCACGCCGTCTTCCAGTACCGGTAATACGGTTTCCATCGCCCGCGCTGCGGCGGTGCGTCCGGCCTGATCGCCGTCAAAGCAGAAAATGACTTCCGGCACGACTTTAAATAAGCGCCGCAGGTGGTGCTCGCTGGTAGCGGTGCCAAGGGTGGCCACGGCGTAATGAATGCCGAATTCGGCCAGCGCGACCACATCCATATAGCCTTCGACGATGACGATACGGGTCAGCTTCTGGCGGATTTTCCGTGCTTCGTACAGGCCATAAAGCTCGCGGCCTTTCTGGAAGATCGGGGTTTCCGGTGAATTCAGATATTTGGGTTTTTCGTCACCCAGGACGCGGCCACCGAAAGCGATATAACGGCCGCGGGCATCGCGTATCGGAAACATAATGCGGTCGCGGAAACGGTCGTACGTGCGGCCGTCTTCTTTTTCAATCAGCATACCGCAGCTGATCAGTTGCTTAATCAGCTCGCGTTCGCCGTTGGCGGCGAGAAAATTCTGCAGGTTATCCCAGCCGGGCGGGGCGTAGCCGATGCCGAAGAATTTGGCTGCCTTGCCGGATAAACCACGGTTTTTTAAATAATCGACAGCTTTGCCGCGCTGTTCATGGCTGCGCAGCATTTTTTCAAAATAGTCACCGGCTTTCTGCATCAGGTCGAACAGTGGCTGGTGTTGTTGTTCCTGGCGGGCTTCGAAGCTGACCTGTTCTTTCGGTACTTCCATACCGGCCTGGGTGGCCAGTTTCTCCACGGCATCGGGAAAACTCAGACCATCGAATTCCATCACGAATTTGAGCGCGCTGCCGGAAGCGCCGCAGCCAAAGCAGTAATAAAACTGTTTGTCCGGGCTGACGGTAAACGACGGCGACTTTTCGTTATGGAAAGGGCAGCAGGCGGAGTAGTTTTTGCCGGTCTTTTTCAGTTTGACACGACTGTCCACCACATCGATTACATCGACGCGGGCGAGCAGATCATCAATAAAAGACTGGGGTATGCGGCCTGCCATAAATGCGGTGCCTATTGCTGAGCGTATATTTGATTAAGCCGTATAAACGACAAAAGCGCTACACACCGGGATGGGTAGCGCTTCTATTGCCTGCAGAGCAGAATCAGCCCAGTTGAGACTTCACCAGTTGACTGATCTGTGCCATATCGGCACGACCTTGCACTTGTGGTTTCAGGATGCCCATGACTTTGCCCATGTCCTGCATTGAAGCAGCACCGGACTGTGCAATCGCATCAGCCACCAGTTTGGCCAACTCTTCTTCGCTCAAGGCTTCCGGCAGAAATTCGCTCAGTACATCAATTTCGTACTGCTCGACCGCTGCCAGGTCGTCGCGTCCGGCGGCAGAATACTGCGCGATGGAGTCACGACGTTGTTTGGTCATTTTGTCGAGAATAGCCAGAGCACGCTCGTCGTCGATTTCAATTCGCTCATCGACTTCTACGCGTTTGAATTCTGCCTGCGCTAAACGCAGAGCATTCAGCCGCTCTTTTTCTTTGGCGCGCATTGCCGCTTTAACAGCGTCTTTAATGGTAGCAACCAGAGTACTCATGCGGTCTCCTTCCTTCCCGTAACCCGGCTCTTAGTAGAGGCGGGTCATTTTGCGCTGTTCGCGCTGCACTTTCTTCAAGTGACGCTTAACAGCGGCAGCCGCTTTGCGCTTACGGATCCAGGTTGGCTTCTCGTAGTGCTCACGACGACGTACTTCAGACAGTACGCCTGCTTTTTCGCAAGAACGCTTGAAGCGACGCAGTGCGACGTCAAACGGTTCGTTTTCTTTAACTTTTACAGCTGGCATCCAATCACCTACGTTTTAAATCAGTCTGTTTATGGGGAAACCACAGGCCCCAGTTAGAGGGCGGGCATTCTAAATCCTTTGTCCGTGGATTGCAAAGAGTAGTTTGCAGATTGACCCCGGGCAACCGGCAGCCCGCGTATTTGCTGGGTTCTGGCCGATGAGTAGCGGAGATTATCCTGTCTTTCCTGCGCCCCCGGCGGGGCATCCCGGCCGATCGGGGAATTGCGGCTGGCGCAGGCTGGGGTGCGGCAGTATCATGCGCCCCTTCGTTAGATCGTGTGAGAAGAGATTATTTATGCGGGTTTTAGGTCTGGAAACATCCTGTGATGAAACCGGCATCGCCCTGTATGACAGCAAGCAGGGTTTGCTGGCGCACCGGGTTTACTCTCAGATTGCACTGCATGCCGAATATGGCGGCGTGGTGCCGGAACTGGCTTCCCGTGACCATGTGCGCAAAGCATTACCGCTGATCCGTGAAGTGATGGATGAAGCCGGCCTGACACTGAAAGATCTGGATGGTGTGGCCTACACCTCAGGCCCGGGTCTGGTTGGTGCTTTGCTGGTTGGTGCCTGTCTGGGCCGCAGCCTGGCCTGGGCACTCGATCTGCCGGCGATTGGTGTTCACCATATGGAAGGCCACCTGCTGGCACCCATGCTGGAAGATAATCCGCCACCATTCCCTTTTATTGCGTTGCTGGTATCCGGTGGGCACACCCAGCTGGTGCAGGTCGATGGTATTGGTCGTTACAGCCTGCTGGGCGAATCCCTTGACGATGCGGCCGGTGAAGCCTTCGATAAAGCCGCCAAAATGATGGGGTTGCCGTATCCCGGCGGTCCGGCACTGAGCGCACTGGCGGCTCAGGGCGATGATAAACGCTTTAAATTCCCGCGCCCGATGACCGACCGTCCTGGTCTGGATTTCAGCTTCAGTGGCTTAAAAACCCGGGTACGTACCACCATTCTTGAATGTGCGGTCGATGGTGTACTGGCGGATCAGGATAAAGCGGATATTTCTGCCTGTTTTCAGGCGGCGGTGGTCGATACGCTGGCGATTAAATGCAAACGGGCGATGCAGCAAACCGGTATTAACCGCCTGATTATTGCCGGTGGTGTCGGTGCTAATAAACGCCTGCGCGAAAAATTACGTACCACAGCAGAAGCTCTGGGCGGCGCGGTATTTTACCCGCGGCCGGAACTCTGTACCGACAACGGCGCCATGATTGCTTATGCCGGAACCCAGCGCTTAGTGGCTGGAGAGCAGTCGGATCTGGCGGTATCGGTGGTGCCGCGCTGGCCGATGACCAGTCTGACGCCGGTTGATTGTGTTGCGCCTGACGCTAACGCAGAAAGTGGTGCTGAGCATGGATAAGGTGTTTATCCGCGGTTTAAAAGTCGATGCCGTTATCGGCGTTTACGACTGGGAAAAACAGGTGCGCCAGCCGCTGATTTTCGATCTGGAAATGGCCTGGGATATTCGTCTGGCGGCTGCCACCGACGATTTAATGCACGCGTTAAATTATCAGGCCGTCACCGAATTTATTGAGCGCTTTGTGCGCGAGCAGCATTTCCAGCTGCTGGAGTCATTGCTGGAGCGTCTGGCTGAGGCTCTGCGTAAAGAGTTTGGTATGCCCTGGCTGGGCATTCAGGTAGAAAAACCGGCGGTTGTGCCGCAGGCACGTGCGGTTGGTCTGTATATCGAACGCGGTGACCAGCCGGCAGGAGACAAGCGCTGATGTCGCGGGTGTTCCTTGGTTTAGGTTCCAATATCGATGCTGAGCAGAATCTGGCGGCTGGTATTGCGCGCCTGAGTCTGCAGTATTCATTGCTGCGTGTGTCGCCCTGGTATCGTTCCCCGGCCATGGGGTTCGACGGCCCGGATTTTATTAATCTGGTGGTTGAAATTGAGTGCGCCTGTTCTCTGGCGGAACTTGCGGCCGGTTTAAAACAGCTGGAATTTGATTTTGGCCGCAGCGCTGATGCGGTGAAATATTCATCCCGTGCGCTGGATATCGATATTTTATTGTTTGATGATCTGGCCGGTGAGTTTGCCGGGCTGCAATTACCGCGCTCTGATATTCAGCAATTTGCTTTTGTTTTACGTCCGTTGCTGGATATTTTTCCTGACGGTGTTGATCCTGCCGACGGAACACCACTGACGCATTACTGGCCGGCATTAACCGACCAGCCGTTGTATCCGGTACGCGCCAGCCAGAATTCCATTGCCCGCGGCTAGACGGGTTTTAACAGCGGTTTTTAACACCAGTTTTATTCAGCGCTTAGTTGCTGCTGTGTTTTCCAGTGTTGCAGATGTTTATCCCGCGCTTCGTTCAGTGCGGTTCTTATTGCTGCGCCCTGATGCCCTTGGGCGATCATATCCTGAGCATTAATACTCAGCGCTTCTTTGAGTGCCGCACGCATATAACCGGCCTGTGGATAAGGCTCATTTTCCAGCCCGGTACGGCCTTTGGCATCCGCCTCGCAGACCAGTAAAAACTGTTCAAAACGCTCACTTTTGCGCCAGGCATCAAGCTGATTAAAAACTTTATTCAGTGTACTGCCTTTCAGTTCAAAGGCTCGGTGTACGTGGGTATGAAATTCGCTGCTGAGCACGGCTAATTCTGCTGCATCCCGCGGTGCTTTCAGGCGCTGATGCAGGGCTTTTAACGGCTTTTTACCGCGCGCTTCGTGGGCAATATGGCGTGGCCATTCTTCTTCTGGTGTCAGTGCTTTACCCAGATCATGACTTAAGGCTGCCCAGCGTACAGCCATGCTGTCGCTGAGTTGTGCTGCGGCTTTTAACGACAGCAGTGCATGAATACCGCAATCAATTTCCGGATGATGTTTTTCCGGTTGCGGAATGCCGAACAGGGCATCGATCTCAGCGAACCAGACCTTTAATGCACCGCAGTCGCGCAGCACCTGAAAATACACTTCCGGCTGTTGTTCACCCAGTGCCCGTTGAGTCTCGTTCCAGACACGTTCAGCCACCAGATGATCCAGTTCGCCAGCGTTTACCATATTACGCATCAGGGTCATTGTTTCGTCGGCAACACGGAAGCCCAGAGGAGCAAAACGGGCAGCGAAACGGGCGACGCGTAACACCCGTAACGGGTCTTCAGCAAACGCCGGTGATACGTGGCGTAATAAGCGTTGTTGCAGATCGGACTGGCCACGGTAAGGGTCAATAATATTGCCATTATCGTCCTGCGCCATGGCATTAATGGTCAGGTCGCGGCGCAGTAAATCTTCTTCCAGCGTGATGTCCGGACTGAAGCGGCAGTCAAAACCCTGATAACCCTGACCGCTTTTCCGTTCGGTGCGGGCCAGGGCGTATTCTTCGTGGCTTTGCGGATGCAGAAATACCGGGAAGTCGGCACCGACCTGCTGAAAACCCTGAGCCAGCAGCTCGTCCGGTGTGCTGCCGACCACAACCCAGTCACGGTCTTTCAGCGGGAGATTCAGTAGCTGGTCGCGTACCGCGCCGCCGACAAGGTAAATCTGCATAACGAATATTCCATCAATAAAAAAGCCGTCACAAAACTGTGACGGCTTTTAAGTTTAGCCTTTCGGGCATCAGAGCAGAACCTTTGCCGGGTTCTGCCTGACCGGAATCAGAAATAGAAACCGGTTTCCAGAGCAACGCCTGCTTCTTTCTCAGGATCGCTTGGGTTTGCCATAGCGGCGATATCCAGATGGATACCGAATGGCGACAGGCCAAAACCAACGGATACCATGTCTGCATCCGCCACGCTCATATTGGTGCGGTAACCCAGACGCAGCTGCAGTGTGCTGAAAATATCCAGCTCAGCACCGATAGCAGCGTATTGGGTTGGATTTTCGAAGGCGACAGGATCATTTTCTGTCAGGTCAATGTCGGCTGCGATATTGAACCAGTCGCTGTTGTAAGAAACACCGGCGCGGTATTGTGGATCCAGGGCAATGGAGCCACCTTTCAGATAAAGAGGAGTGGCAGGGGTGGCAGGGTTATTGTCGTAATCTCTTACCGGAGAACCTTTTACTTCGGCATCAGCGTAATCAAATTCGCCACCAAGCAGGTTTTTACCCACCAGACCAATCATCCAGTTGCCTTCACTACCAAAACGATAGGATGCACCGATATCCAGGTTAACTTTGCTGTAGTCCTCGCGGGAGTCTTCGATATCGTCTGTTTCGATATCGTCTTCGTTATCCATCTCGGAGGCGTAGTGCAGGGTAGACACTTTCTGCAGTTTTGGTGTGATACCAATGGCAACGTTTTCGCCGTAAATTTCAAATTCGCGGGAGAAAGATAAGGCCAGCTCTGCAACGGCGACAGCAACAACCTGAACCTGAGAGTTAAGGTCGGCATCTTTAGCTTCTGCTGAAAGCTCACCATTGTTAAAAATCCGGATGTCCCCGGCTGCGGTTGTTACGGTATCCGGAGAGGTGTAATTGGCAACCTGATCGACACTGTTGGCAATCGCTGTAATCTGAGAGTTGTTGACCGGAGCACCATCTTCTACGTTTTGGGCAATCGTATTGATCTGATTGCTGATGTTCTCATCGAGCGCTGTCTGTACGTAGCCAGATGCTGCCTGTCCGTAAGCGTTGATCAGATTCTGATCTTCCTGGGTAAAGAAGGCCCGGCCAGAAAAAGTAACGTCACCACTCAGGCTCAATGCTGCAGCAAAAGACTTGCTTGGAATCGCCAGTGCGGCACCAATGCCAAGGCGGCCGCGTAATGGATCCCCGGAAATGCTGTTGAGTGATTTTGTCAGGTCGGAGGTTACGGTGTTTACTTCCGCAAGACGGTTGTTCACGCTGTTCAGGTTTGTGTCAAAACTGTTGGCGGCAGCGCGCAGGTCATTAGCTTTTTGCAGGGCTGTCCGTCCATCGTTTACATTGATGTTGGCGATTTGTGAGGCCAGAGCATCGGCGGCATTTGCCAGGGCTTCTACGTTGTCGCTGAAGTTGCCAGCCTGGCCGTCATCAAACAAATCTTCGAACCGCGGCACGATATCGTCGTTAATATCCTGAGCACTGTCGACCAGCTCTTCTTCATCGGCCAAATTCACCCCGACCTGTGGAAAAATGAGGGCAAAGTCATCGTCCTCAGATGCCTGGGACAGCAGTGATGGGTTGTAGGCCGGAGCATGTGCGCGCTTGGCGCTGGCAACACCGGTGTTACCCATTGCCAGACCGCGTGCATCCATTGGCAGAAAAGGTGCTGCCTGGACTGACTGAATGCCGAGGGTTGCGATGGCGACTGCCAATAGTGAACGTTTGGTCATGGCTGGAATTCCTGAATTATTGTTAAACAGATGATCCTGGTTGGCTGCACATAAAAAATGCATTGCCGGGAATTATTCCCGATCTGTGATTGTCTTAGCAAATTTCACATGCAAGCCTGTTGATTGTCCACCAATGATAGTCATCTTTCGCCACGCTTGCATAACGAATATGGCAAGTCTATCCTGCCGATTGTGCTAGAGCCTGTTTGACTCGTATGAGCAGGCCCTGATTCATTAACAGAATAAGTTGATCTGAATGTTAAACGTCATCTGTCCGAAACAAGCTTCCGCCATTATGGCCGCGCCGCAGCGAATCCGCCGCGCCATGGTTGTGCGTGCCCGTTTCCGACGGTCGTTTTAGTCAGTACATCTGTTCTGCATTAAAAGGCCGCTCCCGCGGCCTTTTTTGTGGGCCGCCGGCGGTGTTCTGCTTCTCCGGGGTCTGTGTTATGCCTGTTATTGTTGCTTATTTATTGGTGGTCTTTATCTGGTCCACCACACCGATCGCCATCCAGTTCAGTCAGGATGGTCTGGATTTTTTTACCGCGCTGACGCTGAGAATGTGGTTCAGCGCTCTGTTATCTTTGCCCATTCTTTTGTTGTTGCGTCAGCCTTTGCGCCTGAACCGGGCTGCATTGATGAGCTACCTGGCCGGAAGCCTTGGCGTATATGGCGCGATGATGTCGGTGTACTGGGGGTCACTCTATATTCCATCCGGGCTGATTTCTGTGCTCTACGGGCTTAGTCCGATGCTGTCTGGTGCGCTGGCCTGGTTCTGGCTGAATGAGCGGGAGCTGACACCGGTTCGGGTACTGGCTTTGCTGTTGGCTTTGCTGGGTCTGGCTTTTGTTGTGGCCGGCCGGCTGGCGCTGGATGCCGGTGCCTGGCGTGGCATTCTCGGTACGCTGGTGTCGGTACTTTGTTTCGCTGCCAGTGCGGTATGGGTAAAGCAGGTGAATGCCGGTCTGCATCCTATGGTTCAGACCAGCGGTACGCTGTGGCTGTCATCCTTTGCTTATCTGCTGACTATGCCATTATTCGGGGTGCATTTGCCGGATGAGTGGCCGCTGGTGAGCCAGCTGGGGTTGGGCTATCTGGTGGTGTTCGGTTCGCTGCTTGGGTTCATGCTGTATTACCTGGTGCTGCAGCATCTGCCGGCATCGCGGGTCACATTGATTACGCTTATTGCACCTGTATTGGCGGTGTTCTGGGGATTCTGGCTTAAGGACGAACGACTCGCCGCCAGTTCGGTATTAGGCGCCGCTTTGTTGCTTGCAGGGCTTGCTTTGTATCAGTGGCATGTCTGGCCTGACCGTAAACTGCGAGGCTTACTGGCTTTCTCCCGGGGGATAAAAAAAGCTTAATTTTTTATTGCCGCGGCCGATAAGTGCATCAAGGGGAATCTCTGTCTGTAAACAATGCTGCTTAGCGTGGCAATGATTCAGAGCAGATTCCTGCGCCTCAGTTGTCCGGGAGATTGTTATGAAGTGGCCTTTTATTGTGGCAGGCACTGCCATTACGTCGTTGATGTTGCAGGGATGTTCCAGCGCCCTGATTGAAGACAGTAATCTGAACGAAGAACCCGAGGCTTATTTTCAGCCGGTAGAGCAGGAAATTGATCCGATTGCGCCGATGGTACTGCGTGTAGTTGGTTATGGCGCTATGGATACGGACAAAAAGAAAAGCGACGTACAGCGCCGCCTGATGGCGATCCGCGCATCGAAGATGGATGCTTACCGCTCGATGGCTGAGCGGGTGTATGGCACCTCGATTCAGGGCAGTACCACGGTGCGCGATATGGTTGTGCTGAATGACCGTTTCCGCAGCTACGTCGAAACCTATATGCACGGTGCGCGGGTAGTGTCATCCGATGTTATGCCGGATGGCAGCGTGGAAACGGTGCTGGAAATGGTGATCGATCAAGGCTTCCGTAACTGTCTGCAGACAGCCGACAGTCAGCGCTTTAATGTTGATTGCCGCGCATCATTGGGCAGCCCTTCCGGCAGCAATAACTTTGCATCCAGCCAGCGCCAGCGTGTGCAGGGCGAAGCCAGTGTTCCGGAAACCGGCTTTTACTTTATTGAGTAACGGCCAGTCTGGCGAGGAGGCTGTATGCGTATCCTGAACATTTTAATGATGATTCTGTGCTCTCTGCCGGTTTCTGCTCTGACGGTGGAAGTAACCGGAGAAGCGCCACTGAGCGGTGCCATTTCCCACGCCCGTGAGCAGGCACTGCAGGATGCTATGCGTCAGGCCAGTCTGCGTGCCGGTGCCCAGGTCAGCAGTACACAGCTGATGAGTCAGGGGGTTGTGCAACAAGATGATGTGCAGGTGCGCTCGAATGCACAGCTGAAGAATATTGAAGTGCTGTGGGAAGATCAGGCTGGTGGCTTATATCAGGTCGCGATACGCGCTGATGTTACTCCGCAGGCGATGTGTCCGGCCAGCACTCAGCGTTATCGTAAAGCGGTGGCGGTGGCTGGTTTTGGTCTGGCCCGTCCACAGCAGGCAACGCTTGGGCAGTTGCAGAATATCGAACAGGATCTGCCCCGCGTGCTGGTTAATACGCTGAATAACCGCGGTGCCATTCATGCACTGGATGCGACCCGTACCAGTCTGTATCAGGACCCACGCCGTGCGCCATCAATGGAAACTGCACAGCAGCGTTTAACCACCTCCGTGGCTCTGGCTACCCAGCTGGGGGCGCAGTATGTGGTGTCCGGTGTGGTACGTGATCTTTCGATGATGGGCGAGGCTGGCAACGACAGTCGCCGTGCATCGGGTGCGGACAGCTGGCTGGATTTGCTAGGGCTGGAAGATAACAACCGTGACCGGCAGTTTGTCATGGATGTCTTTGTGCACGATGGATTAAGCGGTGCCATGCTATTCCAGCGCAGTTATTCTGCTCATGGTGCCTGGGACCGTCCGGCACGGGAGCGGGTGCCTTTTGCCTCGCCACATTTCTGGCAGACGCCGTATGGCGCGGAAGTGCGTGAGTTACTCGGTGGCGTGGTGGATGATGTGGATGAAGTTTTGCGCTGCCAGCCGTTTATGGCCCGTATTGTAAAAGCCAAAGGTAACCGCCTGCATATTGAAGCCAGCGCAGGAGCTGGTATTCGTCCGGGTGATAAGTTTCAGGTTTATCGTACCGGTACCTTCTATAACCTCGATCTTGAACCGCGCACCGAGCTCAGCGATATGGCCACTGAAGTGGTAATCAAACAGGTGCAGCCACAGTTTGTGGTTGCAGAGATGAAGCTGACGGCAGAGCATCTGGCGATTCAGCGTGACGATATGGTCATCGCCTGGTAGTCGTTTATAAGAGCGGGGCGAATTGTATTCGCCTTTGCTCTTATTTATACCTGTGTCAGCTGTGTTACCCTGCCGCCTTTCTTCCTGAGCGGAAATCTTCATGCTGACCAATCGTCACCCAGCCTTCCTCGCTGCACTCTGGATGTCGGGTGCGCTGCTCTCTTTTATGCTGATGGCTATATCCGGGCGTGAATTGTCACACTCGCTGACCACTTATCAGATCCTGTTCTTCCGCAGTGTGATTGGCGTGTTGGTTATCTCCATTCTGCTCAGTCGCAGTGGCTGGCAACAGATCCGTACCCAACGTCTCAAAACTCACTGGCTGAGAAATATTGCCCACTATGCTGGCCAGTACGGCTGGTTTTACGGACTGGCTTTTATTCCACTGGCAGAAGTGATCGCCATTGAATTTACCACGCCGGTCTGGACCGCGTTGCTGGCTTTTTTCCTGTTAAAAGAGCGTCTGACCGGAGCACGCCTGCAGGCGTTGGTATTGGGTATTGCCGGGCTGTTATTAATTCTTCGGCCCGGCGCCGGTGTTCTGCAGCCTGCGGCTTTTGCGGTACTGGGCGGCGCGCTGGGTTATGCCTTTTCTTATATTCAGACCAAGTCCCTGACCCGCACCGATACTCCACTGTGCATTCTGTTTTATATGACGCTGATGCAACTGCCGTTCGGACTGGTGCCCTCAGTGCTGAACTGGACAACGCCTGCGGCTGAGACTCTGCCCTGGATTTTACTGGTGGGTATTACTGCAATGAGTGCGCACTTCTGCATGGCGCATGCATTCCGGCTGGCGGATGCAACCGTGGTTGTGCCGATGGATTTTCTGCGTTTGCCATTAATTGCTGTGGTGGGCTATCTGTTTTATCAGGAAAGTATTGATCTGTTTGTGCTGGCAGGTGCCGTATTAATGTTCAGCGGCAACCTGCTGAACCTGCGGGCGGAATACCGGCGTAACTGAGGTAAAAATATCTGCCAGTTACGCCGGACGGTAATTACTTATACCTCTGGTTTATTCTTCGATAGCTACGGATGGGCAGCTCTGGCGTTTTACCATGCGTTCATCCTTGTAGGTTTCCAGATGAATATCAAAACCCCAGAGAAAATGCAGGTGTTTAAGCACTTCGTGAGTGTCGGTCGACAGCGGCGTACCATTTTGCATGGTATGACGCAGGGTCAGTGAGCGATCGCCTTCAAGGTCAACTGACCAGATCTGAATATTCGGCTCACGCACCGACAGGTCATACTGGCGGGCCAGCATTTCCCGCAGAGTACGGTAGCCACGCTCATCATGGATGGCTTCAATCAGGTATTTATTTTTCTCGTCATCGTCATAAATGCTGAACAGATGGAAGTCACGCATCATTTTCGGTGACAAAAACTGCTGGATAAAACTCTCATCCTTGAAGTTGTTCATGGCGAAGTGCAGGGTTTCCAGCCAGTCGGAGCCGGCGATATCAGGGAACCACTCACGGTCTTCATCCGTCGGATTTTCGCAAATACGTTTAATATCCTGAAACATATTGAAGCCAAGCGCGTAAGGGTTTATGCCACTGAAGTAAGGTGAGTCGAAGCCCGGCTGCAGAACAACGTTGGTATGTGAGGTGAGAAACTCCATCATAAAGCCATCGGTAACCTTGCCCTCATCATAAAGATGATTGAGCAGGGTGTAGTGCCAGAAGGTTGCCCAGCCTTCGTTCATTACCTGGGTCTGACGCTGTGGATAAAAGTACTGAGATATTTTACGTACAATACGGATAATTTCGCGCTGCCAGGGCGCGAGCAGCGGCGCATTTTTTTCCAGAAAATACAGAATGTTCTCCTGCGGCTCGCTGGGGAATTTCCGTTTCTTATTATTCTTCTCTGCTTTCAGTGAAGCTGGCAGTGTCCGCCAGAGGTCATTCACCTGCTGCTGCAGGATATTCTCCCGCTCCTTCTGCCGGGTTTTTTCTTCTGCCGCAGAAATAGGTTTTGGCCGGCGATAACGGTCGACGCCGTAATTCTGCAACGCGTGGCAGGCATCCAGCACCTGTTCAACTTCTTCCTGACCATAGCGCTCTTCGCAATGGCGTACATAATTTTTGGCAAACAGCAGGTAATCGATAATTGAGCTGGCGTCTGTCCAGGTGCGGAATAAATAATTACCTTTAAAAAAGGAGTTATGGCCGTAGCAGGCATGGGCGATTACCAGTGCCTGCATCGGCATGGTGTTTTCTTCCATCAGGTAAGCAATGCAGGGATCGGAATTAATAACGATTTCATAAGCCAGTCCCATCTGGCCGCGCTTATAACCCTTTTGCGTAGCCAGAAACTGTTTGCCATAAGACCAGTGGTTGTAGCCGATGGGCATACCAACCGATGAGTAAGCATCCATCATCTGCTCGGCGCTGATGATTTCTATCTGATTCGGATAGGTATCCAGCTTATACAGTTTGGCGATGCGGGCGATTTCGCGGTCGTAAACTTCAAGCAGTTCGAACGTCCAATCGGAGTCGGTCGACAGATATTCTCTGGCCTTTTCGCTCATACAGCCTCCTGGTAACGATCCTTGGCAAACAGCTCGCGGAACACCGGATAAATATCACCGGGATTACGGATCTGAGCCATGGCAAAGCGTGAAGCAAACTGACGGCTCAGGCCGGTGTAAGCTTCCCAGAGTGCCTGATGCTGGTTGGGCGTAATTTCGATATAGGCGAAGTACTGCACCATCGACAGCAGGGAGTCACCGAGAATTTTGGCGCACAGTGGAGAGTCATCATCCCAGTTATCACCATCAGAAGCCTGAGCGGCATAAATATTCCAGTCGGTGTTCTGGTAGCGCTCTTCGACAATTTGCTGCATCAGTTTCAGAGCACTGGAAACAATGGTGCCACCGGTTTCGCGCGAGTAGAAAAAATCCTCTTCGCTGACTTCCCTGGCACTGGTGTGGTGGCGGATAAACACCAGTTCAATATGCTCATAGTTTTTCTGCAGGAACAGGTACAGCAGAATATAAAAGCGCTTGGCGATATCTTTAATGTCCTGAGTCATAGAGCCTGATACGTCCATAATGCAGAACATAACGGCCTTGCTGCTGGGTGTCGGAACTTTGACCTGACTGCGATAGCGAAGATCGAGATCATCGAGAAACGGGATGGTTTTCAGGCGCCGTTCCAGTTCCGTGATCTGTTCTTTCAGAGCCAGAACTTCGGCAGTATCCCCAGCGTTTTTCGCCAGATGCTCAGCAAGTTCCGCCTGCAGTTCTTTTAATTTCTTGCGTTTGCCGACGCTCATGCCAATGCGCCGTGCATGGGCATTACGCAGTGAGCGGACAACCGAGAGGTTATTGGGCGTACCTTCGGAGACAAAACCGGCACGCCGGGTTTTGAACTCTTTGGACTGGCTCAGCGTTTTTTTGATCATGTTGGGCAGAGCCAGATCATCAAACAGGTAATTCAGAAACTCGTCGCGGGTGATATAAAAGGAAAACTCATCTTCCCCTTCGCCCTGATTGCTGGCCTTGCCCGAGCCGCTGCCGCCTCCTCCCTGCTGGGGTTTGTCCAGCTGATCTCCGGCATGAAATTCTTTATTGCCAGGAAATACTCTGTGCTGCTTCCCCCCGGAACCATGGCTGATGCTGGGCTCATGGGTATTGCGCGTCGGAATGCTGATCTGTTCGCCGCGCTCCATATCGGTAATGGAACGGCGATTGATGGATTCCGACACGGCTTCTTTTATGTGTTGCCGGTAGCGGCGTAAAAACCGCTCCCGGTTGACCATGCTTTTGTTTTTACCGTTCAGGCGACGGTCAATAATATAAGACATGGTTCACTCCTTATCAGCCGACAGGATTGCTGTTGTCGTTGCCTACTGTGATTTACGCACGCGCAGATACCACTCAGACAGCAGCCGTACTTGTTTCTCTGTGTATCCTCTCTCGGTCATACGGGCGACAAAGTCGTCGTGTTTCTTCTGGTCGTCGGATGACGATTTTGCCGAGAAAGAAATAACAGGTAACAGATCCTCGGTGTTGGAGAACATTTTTTTCTCGATAACGGAGCGCATTTTTTCGTACGACTGCCAGGACGGGTTATTGCCATTGTTATTGGCACGTGCCCGCAGTACGAAGTTGACGATCTCGTTACGGAAGTCTTTAGGGTTACTGATGCCGGCCGCTTTTTCGATTTTTTCGAGTTCTTCGTTAATCGAAGCGCGGTCAAGCATTTCACCGGTTTCCGGATCGCGGTATTCCTGATCCTGAATCCAGAAGTCGGCATAGGTTACGTAGCGGTCAAAAATATTCTGACCATATTCAGCATAGGATTCGAGGTATGCTGTCTGAATCTCTTTACCGATAAAGCCAACGTATTCGGTCGCCAGATATTCTTTAATGAAATTCAGGTAGCGGTTATGTACTTCTTCTGGAAATTGTTCCTGTTCTATGGCCTGTTCAAGAACGTAGAGCAGATGAACCGGGTTAGCTGCCACTTCGGTTGAATCGAAGTTAAAGACTTTGGACAGAATCTTGAAGGCAAAGCGGGTGGAAATCCCACTCATGCCTTCATCAACGCCAGCGGCGTCACGGTATTCCTGAAGCGATTTTGCTTTCGGGTCGGTGTCTTTCAGATTCTCACCGTTATAGACCCGCATTTTTGAATAAATACTGGAATTTTCCGGTACTTTTAAACGTGAAAGTACGGTGAACTGAGCCAGCATTTTCAGCGTATCGGGGGCGCAATGGGCGTTGGCTAATGAGCTGCCGGAAAGCAGTTTTTCGTAGATTTTGACTTCTTCATTAACACGCACGCAGTAAGGCACTTTGACGATATAAACCCGGTCAAGAAAAGCCTCATTGTTTTTGTTGTTTTTAAAGGTCTGCCATTCCGACTCATTGGAGTGAGCGAGAATAATTCCCTGATAAGGAATGGCGCCCATGCCTTCGGTGCCGTTGTAGTTACCTTCCTGAGTGGCGGTCAGCAGCGGATGCAGCACTTTAATCGGTGCTTTGAACATCTCAACAAATTCCATCAGGCCCTGATTGGCGCGGTTCAGCGCTCCGGAATAGGCGTAAGCGTCCGGGTCGTCCTGGGAGTAATCTTCCAGCTTGCGGATATCAACTTTACCCACCAGAGCAGAAATATCCTGGTTGTTTTCATCGCCGGGTTCGGTCTTGGCAACGGCAATCTGATCCAGAATGGATGGATAGAGTTTAACGACTTCAAATTTACTGATGTCGCCGCCCATTTCATGCAGGCGTTTGACCGCCCAGGGCGACATCACATGGCCGAGATAATGGCGCGGAATTCCGTAATCTTCCTGCAGAATCTGAGCGTCTTCTTCCGGGTCGAATAACCCCAGAGGTGATTCAAAAACCGGAGAGCCTTTAATGGCATAAAACGGAATATGTTCGATCAGATGCTTGAGGCGTTCGGCCAGAGAGGATTTACCGCCGCCTACGGGGCCAAGCAGGTAGAGAATCTGTTTGCGTTCTTCCAGACCCTGAGCGGCGTGGCGGAAATAAGAGACGATATTTTCCACTGCTTCTTCCATGCCGTAGAACTCGGAGAAGGCCGGATAGCGTTTGAGTACTTTGTTGGAAAATATGCGGCTTAAGCGCAGATCTTTGGCGGTGTCGATTAATTCCGGTTCGCCGATGGCCATCAGCATGCGTTCAGCGGCTGTGGCGTATACGCTTTTGTCCTGTTTGCACAATTCGAGGTATTCCTGCAGGCTCATGACTTCTTCCTGCGTGGCGGAGTACCTGTCTTTGTATCGGCTGAATACGCTCATAGTTCACCTCTCCGGTAGCAACTGTTCGGTCTTGTAATTTTTTTCGGTTACATAAAATTCCGTTAATTAATGCCTGTTTCTCTCAGACCAGTATGGTTCAGTTTGGTTGAGTCGTGCCACTAAATAATTTTATTACACGCTTTTTTAAGGCTGGATTTCCGATCCGGATGACTGTTTTTTGTCGCCCTGATCAACCTGAATTTAATTATGCATTGAGCGTGCCGCTTATTACTGAACGGAATAGAAGAGCTGCTTCAGTAACGCCGGGTATGGCTCAGTTTCAAGGGAGGGGGAAAGGAGAGGGGAGACCACAGCGTTTGCTGTGGCCGGTGTTATCAGCTGTGCTCGCACCATTCCGGGAATGCCAGCTTCCACATTTCGTAGCCGCCATCCAGGCTGTAGACATGGGTGTAGCCCTGCTCGCCAAAGAACTGTGCAGCGCCCTGACTGGAGTTGCCATGGTAGCAGCAGACTATCAGTGGCTGATCTTTGGCTGTGGCCGCCATAAATTCTGTCAGATTCTGGTTATCGACCCGCTTTGCCGCGCGGATATGACCGGCGGAATAGCTCATGGCATCTCGGATATCGGCAATGGCAGCATTGCCCTGCTCAAACAGGGCTTTGGCATCACCGGCTGTAATATGTTTAAACGCACTCATGTATTACCTCGCTTGGCCCCGCTGTTGTATGGGGCGGTGTTATACGGTCTGAGCCGGCACCCGGAACCATTGCTGGTCGTCGAGACGCAGGGCTGATAATTCTCCGCCCCAGACACAACCGGTATCCAGAGCATAAACATTGGTGCCATTCGCTTTGCCTTCCAGCGCCGCCCAGTGACCAAACAGCAGGCGGGTGGTTGCTGCGGCGCGGTTTTCCGCTTCAAACCAGGGCAGGTAACCTGGCGGCGCCTGATCCAGACCTTCTTTACTGAGCAGGTCGAGCTGGCCGGCCGGGCTTATAAAGCGCATCCGGGTCAGATAATTGACGATCAGGCGCAGGCGCTCCATGCCCTGCAGGCCTTTTTGCCACTGGTCGGGCAGGTTGCCATACATCTGGCGGAAGAATTCAGCGCAATCTTCGCTCTGCAGTACGGCTTCGACTTCCTGTGCCCGTTTGCGTGCCTTGCGTGCACTCCAGGCGGGCGGAATACCGGCGTGGCTCATGCACCAGTTGCGCGCTTCATCCAGTACAACCAGAGGCTGAAAACGCAGCCAGTCGAGCAACTCATCGCGGTCCGGGGCATTGAGCACCGGTGTCAGGGTATCGCTGCTGCGACTGCTGTGGCCGCCGTAATGCATGGCCAGCAGATGCAGATCATGATTACCCAGCACGCAGCGCACGCGGTGTCCCAGGCTTTTGGCAAAACGCAGGACTTCGAGAGATTGCGGACCCCGGTTAACCAGGTCGCCGGCCAGCCACAGCTGATCTTTGTGCGGATCAAACTGCACCAGTGCCAGCAGACGCTGCAGAGGTTCGTAACAACCTTGAATATCACCAATTGCGTATATTGACATCTAGCAATCTTCTCGTCGAGACGTTGTGGGCGAATGTCAGTTCAGGGCGTTGGGCGTCGCCAGGGTAAACACCGGAATGGTGGCGTGAAACAGAGTGCCGTCATCGGCTTCCATCACATAGTAACCGCGCATGCTGCCAACCCGGGTGGCGAGTACGGCGCCGGAGGAATAGCGATAGCTTTCATGCGGCTCGATGGTCGGCTGTTCGCCGACCACGCCTTCACCTTTGACTTCCTGCACATCGTTGTTGCCATCGGCAATAAACCAGTGGCGTGAGCGCAGTGTCGCGGCCTGCTCGCCGCGGTTATGAATATCGATATGGTAGGCGAAGACAAAGCGCTTCTCGTCCGGCACCGACTGCTGCTCGAGGTATTCACACTGCACGCTGACCACAATGCTGTCGTCGAGGCTCATGCCTGTTCTCCGCTGTCGTCAGCGTTTGCATCAGGAGTGGCCTGCTGCAGTTCGTAAACGGCATCGGCGATGCGCACGTATTCTTCCAGCGTCAGACGCTCCGGGCGCAGCGTGGTATCAATGCCAATGGCTTCCAGCTGTTCGGCGCTGATCAGGTTTTTCAGGGTATTGCGCAGGGTTTTACGGCGCATGCTGAAGGCTTCGCGCACCACACGTTCCAGTGTTTTGGTGTCTTTCGCCGGGAAAGGCAGCACATCGTAAGGGCTCATGCGCACGATGGCGGAATCGACCTTGGGCGGCGGATTAAACGAGCCAGGGCCAACGATAAACAGCGGCTCCACCTTGCAGTAGTACTGCGCCATGATGCCCAGGCGGCCATAGTCGGAAGTACCGGGGCCGGACGCCAGGCGATCAACCACTTCTTTCTGCAACATAAAGTGCATGTCCTGCACGATGGTGTGATGGGAAAGGAAGTGGAAAATCAGCGGTGTGGAAATGTTGTACGGCAGGTTGCCGACAATCCGCAGCTGCTGACCCGGTTGCAGCAATTGGCGGAAATCGAACTTCAGCGCGTCGCCTTCGTGGATACGGAATTCCGGAAAGTTAAAAAACTTGGTGCGCAGTATCGGGATCAGATCGCGGTCGAGTTCAACCACGTCGAGCTTACCGCAGGCGTCTAACAATGGTTCGGTCAGGGCGCCCATACCTGGGCCGATTTCGACCAGCGCATCGCTGTGCTTTGGGTTGATGGCGCGCACGATCTTATCAATCACATGATGGTCGTGCAGGAAGTTCTGACCAAAGCGCTTACGGGCTTTATGGCCCTGGGCCTTAGGTACGTGACCCTGAGCCTTATGGGCATTGCCCTGAGCTTTGGAGTTATGTCTTGTCATGTCAGTTTGCCATTTGCAGTGCGACTTCGATGGCGGTCAGCAGGCTGCCGCTGTCAGCCTGTCCGGTAGCGGCAAGATCGAGCGCCGTACCATGATCGACCGAAGTCCGGATTACGGGAAGTCCCAGGGTTATATTGGCGGCGCGGCCGAAGCCGTGAAACTTGAGCACCGGCAGGCCCTGATCGTGATACATGGCCAGGGTTGCGTCCGCCTGTTGCAGATGCTTGGGAGTATAGAGGGTATCGGCGGGCAGTGGGCCAATCAGATCCATGCCTTCATCGCGCAGCTGCTCAAGGGTCGGAATAATAATATCCAGCTCTTCACGGCCAAGATGGCCATCTTCTCCGGCATGCGGATTCAGACCGGCAACCAGAATGCGCGGCTTGGCGACACCAAAGAAGGTTTGCAGATCGTGATGCAGAATACGGGTTACGCGTTTGATGCGATCCGGGGTAATGGCATCGGCGACGGCACGCAGCGGTAAGTGAGTGGTTACCAGGGCCACGCGCAGATCGCTGGTGGCCAGCATCATCACCACTTCTTCAACGCCACAGTAGTCGCGGAAGTACTCGGTATGACCACTGAAGGCGATGCCGGCGTCATTGATAATGCCTTTGTGCACCGGGGCGGTCACCATACCGGCCCAGTGTTTATCCAGTGCGCCCTGTACGGCGACGCGTAGGGTTTCCAGCACATAGGCGCTGTTGGCTTTGTCGAGCTGTCCGGCACGTACCGGAGCACGCAGACTGACCGGACAGACGGTCAGCTCGCCGGCGGCGCTTGCAATGGCTTCAGCAGCCGGGTCAAACTCACGCAGGCGCAGTGGCAGGCCAAGCTGCTCTGCGCGCTGCATTAACAGATCCGGGTCGGCAATAACGACGCGTTCGCAGCTATGCGGCTGTTGTGCAATCTGAATACACAGATCCGGACCAATGCCTGCAGGCTCTCCGGCGGTAATGGCCAGGCGCAGCGTCATGGACGCTCCTTGATATCAACATAGGCTTCGGAGCGGATCTTACGCAGCCAGATTGGCAGTTCTTCTTCAAAGCGGCGGCCGTACAGCATCTGGCGCACCTGATTGCGCTGATTTTCGGCGCCGACATCGGTCTGGCGACGGTTTTCAACCTGCAGAATGTGCCAGCCGAACTGGCTCTCGAATGGCGCGCTGATTTTTCCGGCACCGGTCTGCTGCATGGTGGCATCGAATTCCGGCACCATGTCGCCCGGATTCACCCAGCCCAGATCACCGCCACTGGCGCCGCTGCCCGGGTCATCGCTGAATTCCTGTGCCAGAGCGGCAAAGTCTTCACCGGCCTGCAGGCGCTGATACAGCTGATTAATCAGCTCTTCTGCCTGCTGCTGGTCGCGTACCTCGTTGGTGCGGATCAGAATATGGCGGGTTTTGGTCTGGGTAATCAGCTGGGTGTTGCCACCGCGTTTATCTTTAAGCTTGATAATGTGATAACCGCTGGCGCTTTTGATCGGCTCGGAAATGCCACCCACCTGCAGCTTAGGTGCCACCGGGGCAAAGATGCCCGGCAGCTGGGCTTCTTTACGCCAGCCCAGGTCACCGCCATCGAGGGCGGTGCGGCCACTGGATTCAGCAATGGCCATCTGGCGGAAATCGGCGCCATTACGCAGTTTCTTCACCAGCATTTCGGCTTTTTTAGCGGCGGCCTGCAGATCGGCCGGTGAGGCTTCAGAAGGCACGGCAATCAGGATATGGCCCAGATTGTATTCTGCGGCGGAAGCCATTTTGCCCAGATCGGAGGCGAGGAAGTAATCGACGTCCTGATCGGTGATCTGAATACGCTCACCGACCTGAAAGCGTTGTACGCGGGATATGCGCATTTCATTCAGAATCTGCTGGCGGGCGCTGGCAAAGGACACACCTTCTTTTTCCATCGCTTTCTGGAATTGCGGCAGCGTCATATTGTTCTGTGCAGCAATGCGCCCCAACGCTTCGTTCAGCTGAGCATCGCTGATACGGATACCGCCGCGGTCAGCCATCTGCAGCTGAATGCTTTCCAGAATCATGCGCTCCAGCACCTGAGCACGCAGCACATCGGCCGGTGGCAGAGCGCCACCGGCATTCTGGCGTTTTACGCTGTCAATGCGTTCAGTCAGTTCACTGGCCATCAGGATGTCGTCATCAACAACGGCGACCACTTCATCAATGGGTACCGGAGCAGCCAGTGCGTGCTGACTTGCCAGGGCAAAAATACTGCTGAGCAGGAGGGTTTTAATAGTCATGGTATTGTCGTCTTGAGTATCCGGTTATGCCTTCACTGATAATTTCGTCGGTGCCACTGCCGAAGCTGCCGAGACCTTTGAGCTGAATGCTGAGCATAAAGCCGTAGCGTTTGTCGGTGCTGAATTCGGCATCAGCATCGGTATCTTTGGGCGATGTTTCGCGGTACAGCATCTGTACCCGCCAGCAGCAGTTCTGGTACTCGATACCGGCCAGGGATTCGAGCACCGGGCTGACCGGCTTTTTCTCGGTGCTGTTGCTGTCATAAGAGCGCAAATCGCGCAGCTGGCGTCCAACCAGTGCCCAGCGGTCGGTCAGCGACCAGAAGAAGCCCGCATCCAGCTGCTTGGTGCTGGTCAGCACTTTGTCGGTTGTGTTGTTGTAACTTTGCACCGTGTTGGTGGCAACGTTCAGGAAGCGGTTATTCAACCCTTCAAAGCGCACACCATAACGACGCTGACGGGCAAAGTCTTCGTAGGTGTCCCATTCCAGCGTGTGGTACAGCGACCACTTTTCATCCGGGTTCCATTCTACTTCGCCCAGCGTACTGGATGTGGCCTGAGTATCCGCGTCGGGCACGGTGCTGCCGTTCAGCTGCACCAGGCGATCCTGGTTGTACCAGATACGACCGACGCTGGCGCGGAATTGTTCCAGACCGTCATCGCGGATAAAACGCGTGGTCAGGCCGGCGCTGACCTGATCAAGGTCGGCCAGACGGTCGCCACCGGTAAAACGGTCGCCGTTAAACAGGCTGGCGTAGGTGACGGTGGTTTTGGTGCTGTCGAAATTAGGAATCTGATCCTGCCCGGCCAGATACGGGCTTTTCACCCAGAACAGACGTGGCTCCAGCGTCTGCTGATAGTCGCTGCCAAACCAGTCGAATTCGCGTTCAAAAAACAGACCGGCATCGACACTGTAGCGGCCGGTTCCCTGGCTGACGTCCAGCTCGGGGTCGGTGAGCGTGTCGTCGGCGTTGGTCAGTTTATAGCTGCGCTGGCGGAATTCGGCCTTGGGGAGGAGAAAACCAAATGGCCATTCCAGCGGGTAGGCAATGCTGGTGTCGGACAGCAGGCGGTCACCGTTGAGGGCAGCAAAGCCGCTGAGGGTTTGTTCGCTGTCGTTAATAATGGCTTCGTCTTCGCGGGTAAAACGGGTGGCCTGCAGGCGTTGCTGAATCTGCAGGGCATTGATAACCAGCGGCTGATAACTCAGGTTCAGCTGTGGCAGACGGCGGTAGGGACGGTTACCGAGGGCGATGGTTTCGTCGATGGTCTGGAAACTCTCGGCGGTAATATCAAAATGCCAGCTGTTCTGATCCCAGAGAATCTCACCGCGGCGTGGCAGGTGGGTGGTGCGGTCGATGGCCGCAGTCGGACGCATATCGCTGAGGTAATCTTTGTCGCTGATGTTGTTGTATACCCAGCGGTGCTGCCAGCCAGCGCCGAGTTCACCGGATTGCTGATAATTCACCAGCCAGCGTTCTTCGCCTTCGGTAGCGTCTTTATTTAGGTAGCCGTAATTCAGTTCGCCGTCACCAAACCAGCGGGTTTTGTGTCTGAACTGGCTTTCCCACAGCATGCCGCGGTCGAGGATATGATGCGGCACGATGGTGGCGTCGGCATTGGCGGCAATGTTCCAGTAAAACGGCAACTGAATATCTTCCGCCTGAGCATATTCATTCAGGGTGAATTTCGGATCGAGAAAACCGGTCATGCGCTGGTCGCCGATCGGGAAGCGGTAATAAGGAATATACAGCACCGGTACTTCGGCCACGCGTACACGGGTATGCCAGGCGCTGCCGATGCCTTTATTCTGGTCGAGGTGCAGTTCACTGGCCGCCAGATCCCAGTCGTTCTGTCCGGGCTCACAGAAAGTGAAGGTGGCGTCAGTTAAATTAATCTGGCCGGCTTCTAGGGTTTCGATATGATCGGCGGAGCCACGGAAATGACGCTCCGGTACGGAATATTCGGCTTCGTAAAAATGCACTTCACCATCACTCTGGCTGATGCTGGCCGATTCACCCTGCAGCACAACCTGAGGTGCCTGCAGTGACACATTGCCATGAAACTCGCCGTAACCCCGGCTTTGGTACCAGCTGGCACGGTCGGCACGTAACATACGATCCTGCTGCTGCAGCAGCACATCACCGCTCATCTCGGTGTCGCCGTTTTTATTCAGGGTGGAGCTGTCGGCTTCCGCTTCGATCCGCTCTGAGTCCAGTGGCGTAATCGCGGGAATATGGTAATTACCACTGCAGAATTCCGGCAGAGCCTGTTGCTCTTCTGCTGTCAGTTCGGCGCGGTCGTACCAGCTCAGTGGATGCGTGCTGGTGTTAATGACCGGCGCGGTGCTGGCCTGTTCTTCTGCCTGTACGGGCATAATGGCCAGAGCACTGAGTACAGATCCTGCCAGCAGCGGAGCAGGCAGCAGAGCTTTGCTGAAGCGGGCGGCGGGGCGCAGGAAAAAGGGAACCAGGCGCTGAATGTAAGGACAAATCTGAGTCATGAGCGGCTGTAGCGCCTATCCATATTGAGTATGTTATCTTAACGCGCACAGTAACTTATTAACCGGGGTGCCGCGCAAGGCGCCCAATTCTAGAACGACTAACCCTGAGAGGCCAGCATGGATCAGCGGCGGGACAATCTCGCTCAATGGGCGGTGGCGATGATTCGCCAGCATTCCGATTTTGATGTGACCGCAGAAATGGACATGGTATCCGGAGACGCAAGCTTCCGGCGCTATTTTCGTCTGCGCTGTTTGAACCACAGCTGGATTGCAGTTGATGCGCCGGCCGATAAAGAAGACAACCCGCGTTTTGTGCGTATCGCGCAGGCCTGGTACAAACACGATGTGGCCGTACCTAAGGTGCTGGCATACGACTTTGACCAGGGCTTTATGCTGCTGGAAGACTTCGGCGACCAGATGCTGTGGCCGGCGCTGCATGCTGACGGTGTCAGCAGCGCGACGGTACAGGGGCTGTATGAACAGGCCATTACCCAGTTGCTGCATATTCAGGATTTACCGGCCGATAATCTGCCACCTTACGATGCGGCACTGCTTGATCAGGAAATGGCGCTGTTCCGCGACTGGCTCTGCGTGCAGCAGCTGGGTATGACACTGAGCAGTGCTGAAGAACAGCTGCTGGCCGACACCTTTGCCTTATTAAAAGCCAATGCGCTGGCGCAACCGGTGGTGGCTGTGCACCGCGATTATCATTCACGCAATCTGATGCTGCGCGCTGACGGTTCGCTCGGTGTGATTGATTTTCAGGATGCAGTAGCGGGTCCGGCCACCTACGACCTGGTGTCTCTGCTGCGTGACTGTTATGTGCGCTGGCCGGCGGCGCTGGTTGATGAGCTGGCCGCGTCTTACTGGCAGCAGGCACGTCCGCGCGGTATTTATCTGGGCGAATGGAACCAGTTCCAGCGCGATTTCGATTTTATGGGAATGCAGCGTCATTTAAAGGCCGCCGGTATTTTTGCGCGGCTGAATCTGCGTGACGGTAAGAGCGGTTATCTGGCGGATATTCCTAACACCTGTCAGTACCTGCTGGAAATCAGTGGCCGTTATGAAGAATGTGCCGCCTTCCATCAGTGGCTGGCTGAGGTCTTTATCCCGCAGCTGGATAAACTGCCGGCTGCGGGTACTGATCAGCGTCGTGACAGCAGCGCTGAATGAAAGCCATGATTCTCGCCGCCGGTCGCGGCACCCGGATGGCGCCGCTGACCGATAACTGCCCCAAACCGCTGTTGCCGCTGGCGGGTAAAGCGCTGATTGTTCACCACATTGAAAAGCTGGTGGCTGCCGGTATTACCGAGCTGGTGATCAATCACGCCTGGCTTGGCCATATGCTGGAGCAACAGCTGGGCGATGGCTCGGCCTTTGGTGCGCAGATTCAGTATTCGCCGGAGGCCAGTGCGCTGGAAACCGGGGGCGGTATTCTGCAGGCCTTGCCGTTATTAACCGCAACAGGGCAGGAGCCGTTTTTGCTGGTAAACGGTGATGTCTGGACCGACTGGGATTACCAGCAGGCGCTGCAGGTTTCACTGGCGAATGATCTGGCGCATTTATGGCTGGTGGATAACCCGGATCATAATCCCGCCGGCGATTTTGCCCTGCGTGATGGCAGGGTTCTGAGTGGCGGGAATATTCACCACGATCGCCTGACGTTCAGTGGCCTGAGTGTGTTACGGCCGCAATTGTTTGACGCTCAGGAAGCGGGGGCTTTTCCGCTGGCACCCTTACTGCGCCGGGCAATGGACGCCGGCCGTGTGGGCGGCACTCATTTGCGTCAGCGCTGGGTGGATGTCGGTACGCCACAGCGGCTGGCAGAACTGGATGATTATCTGCGGACGACGGCTTTATGAATTTCTGGTTTGGTAAAGCCATGGGCGCGGTGATTGGTCTGTTCAGCGGCGGCCCTTTTGGTTTGCTGGTCGGCGCTTTTGCCGGGCATCTGTTTGATCAGACACTGGGGAAAGTGTTGCTCGGCCATGAGCCCGCGTCGGCTTCTGGCAGCCGCAACGAACGGGCACAGGTGCAGCAGGTGTTCTTCCGCGCGACTTTCCGTGTGATGGGACGGCTGGCCAAGGCCGATGGCCGGGTCAGTGAGCAGGAAATTGATGCCGCCAGCCATATCATGGATCAGATGGGACTGACCGGGCCGCAGCGTAATAATGCGATTCAGTTTTTTACCGAAGGCAAAGACCCGGATGTGGATTTAATGCCGGATCTGAACCGGCTGCGTGAGCTGTTCGCCCAGCGTGCCGGACTGGCGCAGATGTTTCTCGAAATTCAGCTCAGCGTGGCTTATGCCGATGGTCGCCTGTCGATTGAAGAGCGGCGTCTGTTTGACCGCATCTGCCGCGCGCTGGATATCGGTGCTTTTCAGTTTGAATGGATTAATGGCCGGGTGCAGGCGGCGATGCGCGGTGCCGGTCAGCGCCAGCAGCATTCGCGGCCGGGTGCGCAGCCACAAAGTCAGTTACGCGATGCCTACACCGTGCTGGGCGTTACCCCCGAGGCAACGGACGATGAACTGAAAAAAGCCTATCGCCGTTTAATGAGTCAGCATCACCCGGACAAGCTGGTGGCCAAAGGTTTACCCGAGGAAATGATGAAACTGGCGAAAGAAAAAACCCAGGAAATCCAGACCGCTTACGATCTGGTGCGCAAAGCGCGGGCTTAATCTTTATGCCTGCTAGCGACCAGGGCGGGTGAAGCGCTCGCTGGCTTTCTTATCCAGCCAGCGTCCGAGCCGGAGCAGCTCCAGATGGGCAATAATCAGGCTGACCAGCAGCAGGGCAAAACCGATCACCGGCCAGCGGCTGGAAAGAATCCAGGATGCTGCATAAATTGCGATAACCAAAAGCAGCACTTTGCTGACAATATTGAGCAGGAACTCCCAGGGACCTTTGCCTGGCGGCAGTTTTTTTCTGATGGGCATTTGTAATTCTCAGAAATCCTTCACCTTGCCGCGCATATTTTTAATCGCACCGCGTTTGGTTTTACTGTCGACCCGTTTCTTTTTCGCAGAACGGGTCGGACGGGTGGCGATGCGTTTGGCCTGAACTTTACTCACACTCTGAATTAATTGCTGTAAGCGGGTCAGGGCATCCAGCCGGTTCTGTTCCTGAGTGCGGTATTGCTGCGCCTTGATAATAATAACGCCGTCCTGAGTGATGCGCTGATCACGCAGGGCGAGCAGTTTTTCTTTATAAAATTCCGGCAGGTTGGATGCCTGAACGTTAAAACGCAGATGAATGGCGCTGGACACTTTATTCACGTTCTGACCGCCGGCGCCTTGGGCGCGTATCGCGGTCATATCGATGTCAGACCAGGGAATGCTGACGCTGTGGCTGATAAACAGCGGGTCGGTAATATCGTTCATGCGTTGTATTAACGTCGCCTTTTTTTAATGGCTGGTTTTAATCCGTGCTTTTAACCGGTGCCTTTAGACAGGTACTTTTTAGACTGGTACTTTTTAGACTGGTACCTTGGCCAGATGAAAGGCAATGGCCCAGAAATGACAGAAGCCACCGCCAATCACAAATAAATGCCAGATTTCGTGGAAGCCAAACCATTTTGGCCAGGGATTTGGCCATTTGGTGGCGTAGACCACAGCGCCAATGGTGTAGCTCAGGCCGCCGTACGTAATCCATTCCAGTGCACCAGCGGGAATCTGGTCGAGCAGCGGATAAACAAACACCACCAGCCAGCCCATCAGCACATAAATGACGGTGGAGAACCAGCGTGGTGCGCTGATCCATACCAGTTTAAGAATGACACCGGTCAGTGCCAGTCCCCAGACCACGCCAAATAACCACCAGCCGCTGCTGCCGTGCAGTGGCACCAGACAAATCGGTGTGTAAGTGCCGGCAATCAGCAGAAAAATCGCCATATGATCGATGCGCTTCAGCCACTGAATGACTTCTTCTGAAGCATGGATCATGTGATACACCGTACTGCTGGCAAACATCAGCAGCAGCGTGGCACCAAAAATCATAAAGGACACCATATGCCAGACACCGCCGTACATGGCAGCCTGAGCGGCGAGAATACAGAGGGCAACAATGGCAAAAACAGCGCCGGCGAGATGGGTCAGGCCACTGATGGGATCACGGAAAACAGCATGCATAGCGTTACAACTTATTTATGGTTTGGGTGAGAGCTGCGTATGATACGGGTTTTTATCCGGGCCTGTTAAATCAGAGTGTACAGGCTCTGTCTGTCTGAGGATTAACGTGCCCGCGGAGTCTTCCCCCTGCTGGAGCCTGTATCTGGTCCGTATGGCCAGTGGTCAGCTGTATTGTGGTATCAGTACCGATGTTGAACGGCGCTTCGCTGAACATTGCGCCAATGGCGCTAAAACCGCGCGCGCGCTGCGCGGCCGCGGCCCTCTGGCGCTGGTTTATCAGACGGCGGTAGGTGCTCATGGTGATGCATTGCGAGCGGAAATGCGGGTAAAAAAACTGCCTAAGGCGGAAAAAGAGAAGCTGGTACGCGGAGAGCGTCCCTTGCCCTAAGTCTGCCTGGGCAAGGGAGTTGTGATTTTTGGGAAATAATTAACGGCGACGACGGGCAACCGCCGTCAGTGCCAGTAGCCAGATCAGGGCGCCACCGGATGAGCCGGATTTTTTGCCTGGTTCTGTTGGATCAGGATCGGTTGGATCAGGATCGGTCGGGATAACAATCTCCGGCCAGCTATCGGCCTGACCATCAGCATCGGCATCCATTAAAGAAGCCTGCGATAGTTTCAATCCCGGTACTTGTTCCTGAGTGCCAAACACCCACAGTGTTTCATTCTTACTGTTTTTACTGCTATCCCAATCGCTGAACTGCAGGCCGTCACAGGCATCAGCGGCGCTGGCGCACTGGATATGAGCCAGATCGAAGTTCTGGTTCGGAATCAGGGAGCCGTATCCTCTACCTTCGGCACGCTTTGCCAGATCGCGGGCTGCGTGGGTGTTTGTTACATCAGTCAGCGTCATTCCACCGCTTTCACCGGTCAGCGCGCCGATAAAGCGGGTGGTGTCGCTGTCCTCTGGTAAGCGCACGGTGCTGATAATCCGTAACAGCGAGCTGTCTTCCATTGAGCCTGCAATGCCACCGGCACGGGCATAAATCTGCTCGTCGAGATTAACTGTACCGCTGACCAGAGAGTCACTGATTTCAGTTTTATTAATGGAGCCTGCAAGAGCACCGATTTGGGTCCGGCCACTGGCGGCAACGGCGACAAAGCTGCGTTTAACCGTACTGCTGATGGTCGGGTCTGTGGACGAGGTCGCTGTCATTCTTCCAACCAGGCCGCCGATATTTTTATCACCGCTGATGTTGCCCTGTACGCCTGCTTCATCAACATTGCTGTCGCTGAGATAGCCGGCCAGACCGCCGCTGCTCTCTTCACCACTGACGGTGGTTTTCAGCAGAATGCGGTTGATCATCAGCTCTTCACCTGAACCGATCAGGCCGCCGTTATCACGGGCATCGCAGAACGGCTGGCAGTTTTGTACTTCACTGGCGGTAGCCGTTACTTTTGTCTCGGCCTGAATTTTCTGGAACAGGCTGCGCCAGGCGTAGCCTGCCAATGCCCCGGAGTTACCACCACCTTTAACATCGGCGGTCAGTATCAGGTCATGAATGCTGGCGAGTTCCAGGTAGCCGAACAGTCCGGTGAAGTACTCGCCGGGACGATTAATCGTGAGATTGAGTAACGCATGGCCCTGACCGTGAAATTCCGTGGCGAACTTCAGATTGAAGTTACCAATCGGCTCAAAGCCTTTGCCTTCATTCCAGAACTGATCCCCCTCATCGAAGAGGCCATTGCTGTTGGTATCGAAATTCAGGTTGCGGGTCAGCTCGTAGCCATTACAGCCGCTGGCCGGACAACCGCCATTGGCACCGTACAGGTGGGTGCCCTGAATTTCTGCCGGGTGTTCGGCCGATGTGTTATTGCGGATCTCATTCAGATCCTGCAGGTCTTCGATTTCAATCAGACCATTGTGGTCGCTGTCATAGATATCTCGGGGTGCAGCAATGCTGAGTGCCGAGGCAAAGGCCAGCAGGGCGGGAATGAAGGGGGTTAAACGCATAACGGCTCCGGACGTCCTGTTCTCAAAAACGGAATGATAATGGATACAATCTGATACAAAAATCAAAAATGTACCGATTTCACTGTTCCTCTGATGAAACAGCTCAGGCCATGGGTTGTGCCCTGCATAAGCCACCGATCGACTCTGGCGGATTTGGATAGTGACCACTTAAAGCGGGTGTGGTACAAAAGTACACAATTGCCAGACAATAACAATAAAGGTCGTTCTCATGCGTGTTCTTCTCTCGCTGTTGGTGTTCGTCTCGCTGACGGGCTGCGCAGCTACTCAGGAAATTTTTGTTCAGCAACCTTCAGCTCATAGCATCGCGGCAGAAAAAGTGCCGATGGCAGGTGCGGTATCGGTCGATATTACGCCGCCGCCGGGTATGCCGATGGGTGGCTATTCGGTGATGGCTAACCGTGGCCAGGGTTTCCGTACCCGGATCAAGGCGCGGGTGGTGTATATCAATGATGGTAAAGGGCAGTCAGTGGCGCTGGTGCAGACCGACCTGACGGCTGCTTCGCTGTTGTTGCAGCATGAAGTAGCCGCGCGGGTGGCGGAAAAAACCGGGCTCAAGCCGGGTGATATTGCCATTACGGCTTCCCACAGCCACTCGGCGCCGGTGAATTTCTTTGATAACGATTTTTATAACAAGCATATGTCCAGCGGCCAGTGGCTCGAACCGGATTTTCTGGAATTTGCCGCAAGCCGTATCAGTGCCGGCATTATTCAGGCTTATGAGTCGCGTCGTCCGGCTAAAATCGCCACCGGCAAAAAAGACATTTACGGCTACAACCGTAACCGCTCCCTTGATTCTTATGTGCTGAATAACGATGTACAGGGTGTGGAGCTTGATGATCCGCAGGCTAAATTTGAGGCCGTTAACCCATCGCTGTATATGGTGCGGGTGGATGTGCGCGATGATGACGGGAAATATAAACCACTGGGTGCTTTCTCCAGTTTTTCAGTACACGCTACGGCGCTGAGCGTACCGGTTGAAGTGTATAACGCTGACCTGTTTGCCTACGCGCAGAAAGATCTGGAATGGAAAATCCGCGACCGCTACAAAACCTCCTGGCCAGTCGTGCATGCGCTGAGCACCGGTACTCAGGGCGATATGGCACCGGCACTGGAAGAACATGGTGATAACTACTTCGGTCATTTCGATGTCGACTGGAAGGCCGCGAAAAAACTGGGTCAGGGCATCGGTGGTGAAGCCATCAGTCTGTTTGAAGCACTGGGCTCAGAGCTGAGCAGCGATATTCAGCTGGCCAGCGCCGCGCGCGAGCTGAATATCCGTGAGCATACCAAGGCTGGTGACGTAGAAATCTGTCATGATGCGGCGGTGGGCAATACCGTAGCGGCCGGTGCTTATGAACGCCGTACGCCGTGGCTGAGCGCGATTCCGTTCTTCCATGGTGGCAATGTGATGGCGCGTCGCTGGTGGTTCTTTAAAGATGGTTGTCAGGGTAACAAGCGCCATCTGGGGTTCTCTTTCCTGCAGCCGCTGCTGGAGCCCAAAGACAGCTTCCCGAATACCGTGATGTTCCAGCTGCTGCGCATTAATGACATGGTGGTTCTGCCGCTGCCGTTTGAAACCACGACTGAATCCGGTCGCCGCATTTCGGCCGCCGTCAGTAACACTTTTGCTGCTGCCGGTGAGGATGTGAAATACGTCTGGGTGGCCAGCAACGCCAACGGTTATTTTGGCTACACCACCACGCCGGAAGAATACTCCCGCCAGAATTACGAAGGTGGTCATACCTTGTATGGCCAGTACACTACGCCTTATCTGGCAGCACAGCTGGGTACGCTGGCACAGGATTTTCTGCAGAATGGCCGCGTGCAGGAATTAACACCGGAATGGCGTTATGAGCTGAAGGTTAATCACTTCCTGCCGGAGGCTGTTGTCAGCAACGGCAAGCGCGAGTGGCTGCAGCTTCCGCATGAGGTAAGTGCTGAAGAGCCCAATGAAGAAAGCTACGTAGCAGTACAATGGCTGGATCTCGGCCCGGATCAGATAGCCTTTGATCAGCGTCTGGTGCGTGTTGAACATAAAGTCGGTGATCAGTGGCAACAGCTGGTGATCAATGGCGAACCCGTGCACGATGACGGCTACGATATCGAAGTGCGTTATCTGGACGACAGCGACAACGGTATGGCGGAATACGAAAGCCGCTGGTATAACCCGGTGGTTGGGGGAGAATACCGCTTTGTCATCGAAGCGCGGGACAATCAGCCGCAGATAACATCGGCCAGCTTTACCTACGGGAGTGGCAGTGCAGGTGTTGCCTTAGCTGAATAACGTCTGAATTGGGCTATGGCGTGGTGGAATAACCCCGTCGCAGCGCCGGAATTGACGCCTGATGCCGGAGTTTCTGCAAGAATCTCCGGCTTTTTTACAGTAATGTCATATTGCTCCTTTAGATTTGGCGCCCCCGTTGAGTAGAATGACCCGCTGATATTTCCAGGGATAACAACAAATACCATGTTCAAAGCCATTTGGGCGGCCCGCTGGTTTGTAGTGCTGGGCGTTTTAACCTTCATTTTTGTTCTTGTCATCAATACACCGCTGCATTTTGTCTGGCGCTATGTTGAGCCACAGGCAGGACGTCTGCCGTTAAAAATTGAGCAGGTGTCCGGCACGTTATGGGATGGCCGTCTGCGTTTTGCTGTTCCGCAACTGCGGGATCTGGGCAGTCTCGATGCCCGCTGGCAGCTTAGCCCTCTGGCGCTGCTGGCTGGCCGCGCTGATTTTGATTTAAGCGTGCTGGGCGATGGTGTGCGTTTAAAGAGCGCCGCCCGCATTGGCCTGGATCAGCAATTGCAGATTCTCGGTGCCGATGGTTATCTCAATGCTGATAAAATCCAGCCGCTGCTGAACCGCAACCGGGTGTCGGTTGCCGGCGAGTTTGAGCTGAGCCGCCTTCTGGCCAGTGTGAATCTGCAGACCCGGCAATTCTCCGATGTCTCCGGCCGACTGGTGTACAGCGGTGGAGAGGTTGGCTTCCCGGTAGATAACAAGCCTATCCGCGCAACCATGCCAATGCTGATCGGCACGCTGGGAATGGAACCGGAAAAAGCCGTGCTGAATATTGAAACAACGGAAGGTCAGGCATTAATCCAGGGCTTTATGCAGCAGGACGGCTGGGGCGGGATCGCTATCCGCCGGCGCTTTCTGGATGTGTTAGGACAGAAGTGGCCAGCCGAAGCCACAGAAGAAACAGTAATTTTTGAAGTGTCTCATAAGGTTCTGTAACCTTGGGCGCTTCGTTTACGGAGTAAGAACGTTTTGGCAGACAAGGTGGCTGAGTTAATGAGCTGGCAGCGCTGGACGCTGGTGCTGGGGAAGACAGCCCTGACCGTCCTGTTATCCTGGCAGCTTGCGCATCTGACCTGGCTGATTGTGGCGCCGGAACCGCTGCTGCTGAAGGCGCCATCGCAGTCCCGCGGTGATGCACAAAACGGCGGGACAGTGGCAGGAACAGGCCAATATCATTTGTTCGGGGATGTTACCGCACAACCTGTTGAGGCTGTTGCCAAAGAGGTAGATGCTCCGGATACACGCCTGCGGCTGCAGTTGCTGGGTGTGACCCGCAGTACCAGCAATGAAGCATCCAGTGCCATCATTGCGCCGAAAGGTGGTCAGGGAGAGTTTTACCGCATCGGTGATGCGGTGCAGGGACGTACACGTCTGGCCGGTGTCTATGACGATAAAGTCATCCTCGACACTAACGGCAAGCTGGAAACCCTGAAATTTGACGAAGAATCCACCGCCGGCATCACGGCCAGAGCGGTTGCTGCGCCACGCCCGGAGGTTAACCGCAGTGGTTCTTTGCGCGAGCGTTTTAAGCAGGTTCGCAGTCCGTCAGAATTTATGAATATGGTTACCGAAGAGGTTGCCGGAGATGCGGAAGGCGCCATGCAGGAAATGGGGCTGGAAGCCATAGGCTCAGGTCAGGGATACCGTGTGCAGCCCGGATCGGTGCTGACAGCCTTGCAGATGCAACCCGGTGATATCGTGTTGTCAGTTAATGGCCAGGCGCTGGGTGATCCGCAAAGCGATCAGCAGTTATTGCAACAGGTAAGCAGTGAAGGCAACGCGCGCATTGAAGTGCAGCGTGGCAACAGCCGTTTTGTTGTTAATCACAAGATTAATTAAAGGATATTGAGTGTGTTAAAGCAGTGGGCATTCGTCATCATGCTGTTGGTCAGCGCCGTAACACAGGCCGCGCAGGACAGCTGGCAGATTAATCTGAAGGAAGCGGATATCGGTGCCTTTATCAGTCAGGTCGCTGATATTACCGGCAAAAGTTTTGTCATTGATCCGCGGGTTAAAGGCAAAGTAAACGTGCTTTCCAGCGAAGCGATGAACAAAGAAGGCGTTTACGAGCTGTTTTTATCGGTGTTGCAGGTTCAGGGCTATGTGGCTGTACCGGCTGGCGATGTCATTCTGATTGTGCAACAGAACGACGTTAAACAGCAGGGACGTGATCTGGATGAAAGCGTCGCAGTCGACAGTCAGGAACTGCTGACCAAAGTCATCATGATTAAAAATACCCCGGCGCTGGATCTGGTGCCGATTCTGCGTCCGCTGGTGGCTAAATATGGTCATCTGGCCGGGGTGAAATCCGCCAATGCCCTGATTATTTCCGATCATGCCGCCAACATTCAGCGTATTGAGCAAATTATTGACCGCCTGGATAAATCCGGCAGTGAAGAGCTGGAAGTGATCCAGCTGAAAGAAGCCTGGGTTGGTAACGTGGTTACCATGCTGCAGAGCCTCGATCCGGCCAAGGTATCACAGGGTACAGCTGCCAATGCTAACGAAAATACCGCCGGTTCTATCCGTGTGGTGGCCGATGAGCGCAGCAATCGTCTGATTATTAAAGGTGAGAAAAGCGCCCGCGAACGTATCCGCAAACTGATTGAAGAGCTTGATCAGCCATCCTATTTCTCCGGCAGCGCCAAGGTTATCCGCCTGCAGTATGCCGATGCGAAAAAATTGTCTGAGCTGCTGAAAAACCTGTTGTCGGACGCATCTTCTGCCGCTGATAAAGATGCCTCGCAAGCTAAAGGAAAAGCCGGTATTCATGCCGATGAAGAACTGAACGCACTGGTGGTTCGCGCTGAGCCATCACTGATGAAAGAAATTGAAGAGCTGGTGGCAGCGCTGGATGTACGCCGTGCACAGGTGCTGATTGAATCGGCCATCGTCGAAGTTACCGGTGATATCACCGATGCGCTGGGCGTGCAGTGGGCAACCGGTAACCTGGATGCGCCGGTGGCAGGCACCAACTTCTCTAATTCCGGCCCGTCACTGAGTACGATTGCTACCGGCATTGCTACCGGCAATCCGGCTTCGGCCCTGGGCAGCGGCCTGACCATTGGTGGTTATCATGAAGTAAACGGCGAAGTGGATTTTGGTGTGATTCTGCAGGCGCTGGCCAGCAACAGCCTGACCAACCTGCTGTCGACGCCAAGCATCATGACGCTGGATAACCAGGAAGCAGAAATTATTGTCGGCCAGACCGTTCCTTTCCGTACCGGTTCTACGGCTTCAAGCAGCAACACCAACCCCTTTACCACGATTGATCGTAAAGACGTCGGTATTTCTCTTAAAGTTAAGCCGCATATTCATAATGGCGAAGCCATCCGTCTGGAAGTGGAAGCGACGGCTGAGTCGGTATCGCAGACCACTATTGATGGCAGTGCGGACCTGATTACTAACAAGCGCTCTATCAAGACCATGATTTTGTCAGAGAACGAAGAAACCATCGTACTGGGTGGTCTGATCCGTGACGATATCCGTGAAGTGGAAAGCAAAGTACCACTGCTGGGCGATATTCCACTGCTGGGCTGGTTGTTTAAATCGAAGTCGGTGACACAGGTGAAGAGCAACCTGATGGTGTTCCTGCGTCCGACCATTGTGAACAATACCGGCGTTGCGCGTAAGCTGACGGAAGATAAATACAACGGCATCTGGGAATTCAGCCTGTCGGATAAACTGGGCCGGGAAGATGTTGACGCCCAGCTGGAAAAACTGTTCCAGGGATTACCGGGTAATCGTAAGAAAGATTAACAACACCTGCAGTGTTGCCGATAAAAAGCCCCGTTTTACGGGGCTTTTTATTTATCGCTCTTTTAAATTATTGAGCAAGTTCCAGTGGATTGATTCCGGCTTTGCGCATTAAATCAATCAGGCCGATTAATGGCAGACCGATCAGGCTGGTGCCATCACGGCCTTCCAGTTTTTCAAATAAATTAATGCCCAGCCCTTCCACTTTAAAACTGCCGGCGCAGTCATAAGGCTGCTCGAGTGCGACATAACGTTCGATCTCTGTCTCGCTGAGATTGCGGAAATGCACATGGAAAGGCTCGGTCAGCGAATAATATTCGCCACTGTCACCGTTCAGCAGGCACAGACTGGTATAAAAACTGACGCGCTGGCCATTGGCGCGTTGCAGTTGTGCAACGGCGTTGTCGTGGTTGCCGGGCTTGCCGCAGATCTGGTTATTCAATACGCAGGTCTGATCACTGCCAATAATCCAGTGCTGCGGATATTGTGCGGCCAGTGCCCGGGCTTTTTCGTACGCCAGACGGGCGACGTAATCCTGCGGCGATTCGTTTGTTGATGGTGTTTCGTCAATATCCGGGCTGGCGCAGTCAAAAGGAATACGTAAGCGGGTCAGTAATTCGCGGCGGTAGGGTGAACCGGAGGCGAGCAGTAGCTTCATAGTTTTACCGTTTTCACAGATATGCGGATATAAAAAAACCGGGTAAAAACCCGGTTTTCTTTTTACCACAAAGGCCGATTAAGCAGCGAAGTTCGCGTTGGCGAATTCCCAGTTAACCAGAGCCCAGAAACCTTTCAGGTAATCAGGACGTACATTGCGGTAATCGATGTAGTAAGCGTGTTCCCACAGGTCAACGGTGATCAGCGGGGTCAGGCCTTCAGTGATCGGAGTACCGGCGTTGGAGGTGTTAACGATATCCAGAGTACCGTCTTCTTTTTTCACCAGCCAGGTCCAGCTGGAACCGAAGTTGATCACAGCCATATCGTTGAATTTGGTTTTGAAATCTTCAAAAGAACCAAAGGCTGCATTGATGGCATCAGCTACAGCACCAGTCGGCTCGCCACCACCGTTCGGGCTCAGGCTGTTCCAGTAAAAGGTGTGGTTCCAGATCTGAGCTGCGTTGTTGAATACACCGCCGGAAGAGGTCTTGATAATGTCTTCCAGTGACTTGGACGCCAGATCAGTACCTTCTACCAGACCGTTCAGTTTGGTGACGTAGGTCTGATGGTGTTTGCCATAATGGTAGTTGAGGGTTTCTTCTGAAATGTGTGGTTCCAGAGCGGTTTTTTCGTAGGGCAGGGCTGGAAGTTCAAACGCCATAATCTCTCTCCATTTTTCTCAGATTGGTCAGGATGACCGGAAATCATCTGCCAGTGTCAGGCAGGAAAAAACGTTGCAGATGCAGGTATGACATGACCGGTTGCGGTCACCTGCACGAACGGAATTTCCGTGCCGGTTGCAGTGGCCGATCATAACACTGCGATCATTAAAACGGCCATCAGTTATTAGCCTGGCTGGTACCGTTATCCCCGGTCTGCAATTTACTTACCACTATTGCATATGAAACCGTCAGGTATATCCGGGCAAGCTGTTGCCTCAGGTCCGACATTCATTGACTTCATCAGTTCACTGGCGATAATCAGGGATTAGCAGCTTTCCGCTGAACATCACAGGCCAGCATTCTGATGGGGGATATCAGATGTCCGGCACTCATTCTAACAATAATGACATCAGTGTGATCGCTGATATCCGGTGGAATTATGGAACAGTCTCATTCAAATAATATTCTCTCTGAAGAAGAACGCCGTCGCCGCAAAGAAGAGCTGCGACGCCAGGCGCAGGAACGTCTCGCCAATGCCGGGCGCTATGCCGCAGGGGCTTCGTCACAGCAAAATGAGTCGCCTTTTGTTGCGATGGCGGAACCCCTTGATCCGGTGACGCCACCAACGCCTTCCAGTGAGCTGTCGACCAGTGTTCTGCCACCGGAAACCAGCAACAAAACCCCTTCGGCAGTTGCAGTGCTGTCGCTGGTGCTGGCAGGCGGAGCCATTCTGGCAGCTGGGTATCTCTACACCCAGCTGGAGAAAACCCAGACGCAACTCACGGCAGTGAATACCCTGCTGACCCAGAAAGCGGCACAGCTTGATGGTCTGAGCCAGAAGCTGTCTGCCACGGGTGAAACTGCAGATCTGTCACTGGATGCGCTGAAAGTGGTCCTGCGCGATCAGGAAGCGGCCATCGGCGAAATGGGATCACGTATCAGTGAAAACACCAACCGTATACGCAGCTTCCCGAACATGGATTCCCTGGCTCAGGATCAGCGCGATTTTGTGAAGCTGGCGTATGACCTCAAAGTCAAAGTCGGGCTGCTGGAAGAGCAGATGCAGGAAGTGGCGCCTGTGGCGCGCAGTTCAGGTCCGGGTGTGACTCAGCTGCGCTCGGAAGTTTCTGACTTGCGCAAAGCCGTCAGTGATGTCAGTCAGACTTACAGCTATAAAGAAGTTCAGGATATGAAACTGCAGCTTGAAGACATCAATATCCGTCTCGACCGGATTCAGAACGCGGTATCTGCGAACTGAGATGTACGGGCACAAAAAAGGGCAACGTCAGTTGCCCTTTTTTTATGCGTTTATGAAACCGCATAGCGTATCTCAGCGGGCACCCGGTCCCGGTGTCTGCACGGAGGTGACACTGCCGATGGCACGGGTTTCGCGTACCAGCATTTCGCCGGTGTTGGTACTGGAGCGGTATTCACCAACATAAAAATCAATGTTGTTAACCACAGGCTGAGGTGTGGTGAAAAAGGTATCGCCTTCAGCCACATCAATCAGGTCGTCGTTTTCTTTATCACGGCCCAGGGCGTTGTCACGTACAGGACGGGATGCTTCTTCAGCCGCTGCCTCACCGGCCGCGGTCGGGCCCATGGCACCCTCAACCACAGTGCCGTCCATTTCAGTATTCAGCATTCTGGCGAGAGGGAAACTCTTGGATGTGGTGCGGTTGTACCACTCATAGCCGACGTATTCGGAACGGTCTGAGGTTTCACGCGCATCTTCCACAGCCTGTTCCAGGTCGGTGGTGGCGTAAGCAGCCTGAGCTTCTTCATCAGTCAGGTACTCAGCGGCGCTGGCTGAGGTGGAAATGAGGGCTGTCAGCAGAGCTGATGCAAGTTGTCTGTGATTCATGACGGACTTCCTGACAGTAAACGTTTGTTATTTTTTCTACAATATACTGTAACGCTCACTTTGTGTACAGGTTCCTCCGTTCACTCATGCAAAATGCTTGCATCACCGTACAGGCCGGTTAACATGTCAGTCTGTAACTGAACCGGTAACCTGCTCGGGCAGGCACAATAATAATGATAAAAAGAATCTTACAACTGACACTTCTGTCTTGCCTGCCATTGTTTCTGGGGGCATGTGACAACTTCCGGATTAATACCTTCGACCAGTTCGGTTCGTATCCGAAATGGCTCTTCGGGCCCGACGGTCACGAATACAAGCCTGTCGGTTACCGCTGGGATTATGAGCGCAATGCGTTGTTGTACGTTTACCGTCCGGCCACCCGCTGGTCGATGGATGAAGTCGAAGCACCAAGCTTCAACGTCAACGGCAAGCGCCTGTTCAACATCAAAGGTGGCTCATACACCTGGTACGAACTGGAACCCGGTCAGTACGATTTCCTGGTGCGTCGCGGTATCTTCGGTATCGAAGGCCTGGGGCCGCTGACCAAAACCTACAGCGACTTCTCTCTGAATGTGAAAGCCGGCCGGGTGTATTACCTGCGCTATTCTGAGATTGACCCGCAGGGTGTGATGATCACCGAAGACGGTAAGCCGGGCGGTGACGGCCCGCTGCAGCTGGTTGGTTCTGACATGGCCGTACCGGAAATCAAAGACACCCGCATGCTGCATCATGGCCGTGATCTGTTGTCGACGCCGTACCGTCTGGCCGACAGTTCTTCCGCCGTTACTTCGCCGTCGGCGCCTGCTCAGCGTCGTCAGGAACAGCAGCAGGAAGAACAGGCTCAACCTATTATTCTGCAGTTTCCGGAAGACGAACCGGAAGAAGAGGAAACCACCGGCGACAAGTCAGACTGGTGGCCCTTCTGATTTCCTGAGAGCCTGAGTCGTTTTAGACACACGTCTCTTGCGCTACAATACCTGAACCCCGGACGCCCACATCAGTGGGCGTTTTTTCAGCCGGACTCGTTACCCAGGCTGACCCGGCTTGCCTTGTTGGCCGGTTCAGGCGTTCATGAGAGAGAAACCAGATGACAGTGATCAGGCAAGAAGACCTCATCCAGAGCGTAGCGGATGCTCTGCAGTATATTTCCTACTACCACCCGAAAGACTTCATCGACGCCGTGCATGAAGCCTATCAGCGTGAAGAATCCAAAGCTGCCAAAGATGCGATGGCGCAGATCCTGATCAACTCCCGCATGTGTGCCATGGGCCACCGTCCGATCTGTCAGGACACCGGTATCGTCACCATCATGCTTAAGATCGGTATGGACGTGAAGTTCGAAGGCGACATGAGCGTTGAAGACATGTGTAACGAAGGTGTCCGCCGCGCCTACATGAACCCGGATAACGTACTGCGTGCCTCGATTCTGGCTGATCCGGATGGCAAGCGGGCCAACACCAAAGACAACACTCCAGCCATCATCCACATGAAACTGATCCCGGGTAACACCGTGGATGTGGAAGTCGCAGCCAAAGGCGGCGGCTCAGAAGCCAAGACCAAATTCGCTATGCTCAACCCGTCTGACTCCATTGTTGACTGGGTACTGGAGCAGGTGCCCAAGATGGGTGCTGGCTGGTGTCCGCCGGGTATGCTGGGTATCGGCATCGGTGGTACTGCTGAGAAGGCCATGATCATGGCTAAAGAATCCCTGATGGAACCGATCAACATCCATGAGCTGCAGGCCCGCGGTGCGCAGAACCGCGCTGAAGAACTGCGTCTGGAGCTGTTCGAGAAGGTCAACAAGCTCGGTATCGGTGCACAGGGGCTGGGTGGTCTGACGACGGTACTCGATGTCAAAGTGCTGGACTACCCGACCCACGCCGCGAACAAACCGGTGGCCATCATCCCGAACTGTGCCGCTACCCGTCACGCGCACTTTGTGCTGGACGGTTCCGGTCCGGCTGCACTGGCAGCGCCAAAGCTGGAAGACTGGCCGGAAATCAGCTGGGAAGTGGGCGACTCCGTACGCCGCGTGAATCTGAATACCGTCACTGAAGACGACGTAAAAGACTGGAAAACCGGTGAAACCATCCTGCTGTCCGGCAAGATGCTGACCGGTCGTGATGCCGCTATGCAAGCGTA
>FLOH01000523.1_pt1 | contig 81421 bp, 83 predicted proteins | sample 756751 | NCBI WGS metagenome assembly FLOH01 (sample SAMEA4026879, study PRJEB14308) | marine metagenome | biome: coastal water; material: water | depth 74 m
GGAATCATCCATTGGGTTCAGGGTAACGAGGCTTCCCTGCGGTCCCGGGTATTCGACGTCGTCCGGTGCCGATCGCTCACTCGTAGCCGAGGTAGTCCAGCGCGTCGTCAATCGTCTCGACTCGCACCACGATGATCTTGTCACCGGCAGCAGCCACGGCGTCGTCGTAGTTCCCGGCCGGGATGAACACGACCACTGCTCCGGCGTCGATCGCTGCATGGACCTTCTGTGTCACTCCCCCGATCGCTCCGACGGTGCCGTCGCGGGAGATCGTCCCCGTGCCGGCCATGCGAAGACCACCGGTGAGATCCTGTTCGGTGAGTTGATTCATGATCTCGAGAGCGAACATCATCCCCGCCGAGGGTCCGCCGATGTTCTGCGAATCCATTTCCACCTCGATGGGGAACTCGATGATCGGTTCGTTGTTGTCGAGCAGCACGCCGACCATCGGCTTCGATGGATCATCAACGTGCACCCCAAGGACGATCTCAACATCGACGACTTCCACCTCGGCTGAACCTTCGATCGTCCGTTCGATCGAGAGAACCACGCGATCGCCAATCTTCTTGTCGGCCAGGTTGTCGATCACGTCGGAGCGGAATGCGACCTCGTTCCCGTCGAAGCCGATGATGACGTCATCGGCGAGCAGCACGCCGTCGGCCGCCGAGTCCGGGACCGTCTCGATCACCAGCGCACCGGTCCCGATGTAGGTAGGTTCGTATCCGAGTCTGGTGAGCGCCACGAATTGTGCATCGGTCTTCGACTGGCGCATGCTGGCCAGATTCTCGCGGCGGAGATCCTCGGGTGAGACCCCGGTGGGACGAATATTCTGACGCGGCGCCACGTCGATCTTCGGATTGATCTGCCCAGCGACGTATTCGAAGACGTTGGCTTCGCGCAGTGAGACGGTCAAGAAGAACATCTCACCCTCGATGACCTGTTCCTCGGCGTCGACGTGAATGAAGTCGGACGTGTCATAGAGGGGTCCCGGCGACAGCGTGTAGTAGGCGACCTTGATCGGCCATGCAACGGCGATCGCAATTCCGATCGCCATGAGCACGGCGGCGAGAATGAACGGCCACTTGGGAATGCGGTATCGCTCAGACGCGCCGGGTTCAGAAGTGTCGGCGCGGTCCTCGTTCATCATGATCGGGTCGTCCATCGTCGGCGAGGTTACCGAAGATCGAGATTTGCCACGACCGCTACGCGATACGACGACCCGCGATCAGATCGGCTTGCACAACGATTCGGTACCGCGCCGATCCCCTGGGATGGCACGCGAACATGGTAAGGATCGGCCTGCCCACGTCATACGAGATCCAGAGCTCATCGGGTTCGACGATGAAGGTATTCGAGACCTTGTACATGACCTCGAAACCTGACCCGTCTTCGACATAGACCAGATCACCGTCCTCAAGGCGATCCAAACCCCAGAATGGCCGGGAGTGGGTCGTCCGATGGCCGGCAAGCACCATGTTCCCGGATCCGCCCGGTGCGGACGTCCCTGCCCACTGGGCCACGCCGCGATCGATGACGGACAGGGCGATCCCCGATCGGATCGTCTCGTCAAGATCGATCTCAGGAATCCTGATCCTCGACACGACGATGCCGGATTGTTGGGTGCGGTGGAACGATGGCTGACGCGCCGGAGCCGGCGTGGCGTCTTCAGGCGAGGCCGCTATAGCGGGCAGCGTCGCGAACACGCTGAAGACGAGGCCGAACACGGCCATGAAACGAACTGCCGATCTCACGAGTCTCATTGTCATCCACATCGGCCGATACTGACTCCCCCTTGAGTTGAAGACGCCCAAGGCTCGAAGGAAGGACCGAACATGCAAGCTCTCCACCCCAACGTCATCGGCGGCGTCGCTCTGCCGCGGAGAGATGTGACAACGGCCGTTCTCGTCGTCGGATTCGCACTGGTCACTGCGGCAGCCGCCCAGATCCGGATCCCCCTCCCCGGTACGCCCATCGCGATCACCGGCCAGACCTTCGGCGTCCTGCTGGCGGGCGCTGCGCTCGGGTCCCGTGCCGGCGCCGGAAGCATGCTCCTCTACGTGTCACTCGGAGCGATCGGAATGCCGTTCTTCGCAGGTGGAGAGGGCGGCTGGACGTACGCGACGGGTGCATCGTTCGGCTATCTCATCGGTTTCGTCGTCGCGGCATGGCTCGTCGGCCGCTTCGCCGAACAGCGCCAGGATCGGATGATTCGAACGGCAGTCCCTGCTTTCTTGATCGGGAGCGTCGCCGTCTACACCCTCGGCGTCACCTGGCTGTGGGCCACGGTCGATGCGATCCCAAGCTTCGGTGATGCGCTGAGAGCAGGCTTCTACCCGTTCGTCGCCGGTGACATCATCAAAGCATTGCTCGCGGGAGTCCTGTTGCCAACGGCCTGGGTGGTAGTCGAGAGAGCAAACAGATAACAGGCAACCGGCAGACGGTTCGGTAGCTTGAAGCTTGCAGCTTCCAGCTCGCAGCTTGCAGCTCGTAGCGACGGCTTCACCGCTGGCTACAAATCCATCTCTTCGCCGAGGTAGGCCTTGATGACGTTTGGATTGCTCTGGATTTCTGAGGGGATACCGGTGGCGATCCGCTCGCCGAAATCGATGACCATCACCCGATCGGCGATGTCCATGACGAGGCCCATGTCGTGCTCGACCAGGATCATCGCGATCCCGAGTTCTTCTCGGATGTCGAGGATGAAGCGGGCCATGTCCTCGGTCTCCTCCAGGTTCATGCCTGCCACCGGCTCATCGAGCAGCAACAACTCGGGCTTCATGGCCAGAGCACGACCGAGTTCGACTCGTTTCCGAATACCGTAGGGCAGCATCGCAACCGGATACTTGCGCCACCGGGCGATCTCGAGGAGATCGATGATGTCCTCAACTACCGCCCGGTTTGCGAGTTCTTCCTTCTTGGCGGGGCCGATCCACAGCGCGCCGTCCCACCACGAGGTCTTCGTTCGAACGTGGCGCCCGAGCATGATGTTCTCAAGCACCGTCATGTGGGCGAAGAGTTCGATGTTCTGAAAGGTACGAGCGACCCCGAGTTCGGCGATCCGGTCCGGTCGCCGGCCCATGATGTCTTCACCCCTCCATCGGATCGCACCCTCTTGCGGCTTGTAGACGCCGTTGAGGCAGTTGAAGATGGAGGTCTTCCCGGCGCCGTTCGGTCCGATGATCGCGAAGAGTTCCCCGTCGTCGACGTGGAAACTCGCGTCATCGAGAGCCTTGAGTCCCTTGAACGAGAGGCTCACGCCCTCGAACTCGATGAGGTGGTCGAAGCCACCGGGGTCTGTCCCATGGCCGAAACCGAGCGTGGTTCTGCCTGTTGTCACGACAGCCACCGCTTCCGCCGCTTGTAGTGCTTGACGTCGCGGAACGACTTCCGCTCCCCTTCGCCGTGGAGCCCAAGGTAGAACTCCTTCACATCCTCGTCGCCAAGCAGCTTCTGCGGATCGCCGTCCATCACGACCTTGCCGGTCTCCATGATGTATCCGTAGTTCGCGATCGACAATGCCATGTTGGCGTTCTGCTCGATGAGCAGCACGGACATGCCCTGGCGATTGATGTCGGCAATGATGTCGCGGATCTGCTGCACGAGCATCGGCGCGAGACCAAGGGTCGGCTCGTCGAGAATGAGCAGCCTCGGATCGGCCATGAGCGCACGGCCGATCGCGAGCATCTGCTGCTCACCGCCGGAGAGATACCCGGCCGTGTCCTTCCGCCTTCCCTGCAGAACCGGGAAGAGGTCCATGACCCGCTCGTGAGCCGCAGCGACCGAACTGCGATCGGAGTTGGTGAAAGCGCCGGCTCGCAGGTTGTCGTCGACGGTCATCTCAGCGAAGATCCGCCGTCCCTCGAGCACCTGGGCGATCCCCATCCGAACGATCGCCGACGGATCCTTGCCGTCGATACGTTCCCCATCGAGGGTTACGGACCCCTTGGTGATGTCACCAGAGTGAATGTCGAGGATGCCGGTGATCGCACGCAACGCTGTCGTCTTGCCTGCGCCATTTGCCCCGAGGAGCGCAACGATCTGGCCGTCGGGCACGTCCAGCGACAAGCCCCGCAGCACAAGGACGACATCGTTGTAGACGACCTCCAGGTTGGCGACTTCGAGCATCCGTTCCTCTCGGTATTCGGTGGGTGGCCGGACCCGGAGGTCCGGCCACCCGATCGTTCGACTAGAACTGGTAACAGGCCTCGGTGAATTCGAAGCTCTCGGCGGTCGGACCGACGAAGTCCGTCGCGATGATCTCCGAACCGGAACCACCCGCTTCGAGATTGGCTACCGACGGACGCCACAGCGTGATCGCACGCTGGATCTGATCGGATGTACTCCCCGTGTAGTTCTCGGGCGGTGCCACGCCCATGAAATCCACGTTGTCGAGCGTCCGGACGGCTGCGAGAACACCCGCACGAGTCATGTCGCCGAGCTCGTATGCCTTCTGAAGCGCCGCATGCACGAGCATCGCCTCGACGACGCCAAGTCCGACGTAGTCGTTGGCCGGAATGTCGGCACCCGAGGCCTCGACGAGTTGCATCGTCAGCGCCATACCGGCCGAGTCGCCGCCCCACGGCTGCATGTAGAAGCCGCCGTACCAGTCACGCTGGATGGCGTCGGCGATCGGCGAGACGAGGAACGCCGGGTTGTACGTTGGGCCTGCACCGGACCACTTCGCCTCGAAGCCCTGCGTAAGTGCTCCGCCGTACACCTCGGAGAAGGTCGATGGCGTGGTCGTGATGTACACGAGGTCGGCGCCCGAAGCCACAATCGCGTCTGCGACCGGCTTCAAGTCCTGACCGGGGACGATCGTGCCGGAGCCGTCGTAGACGACTTCGATACCGTTGGCCTCGGCCCATATGAGGGCGCCGGCCATCGGATCGAGTCCGAAGTCACCGGGGATCGACGCGATCGCGAGGGTCGGAGCGTCGTTGCCTTCCTTCTGTTCCTCCTCCAGAATCCAGTCGAGGAGACTCATCGCCTCGAGGCAGTATGGGGCACCGGTGTGGAGCACCGTGGGTGCGATGTTCGTGTCGGTCCAGCCGGAGTACCACGTTGCAGGGACGGCGATCATGCTGTCCTCTTCGAGAGCATCCGCGATCGCGAGCGTCTGGGGCGACCCTGTTGTGTGGCTGATCGCCACGACCTGGTCGCGGATCTCGTCGTACGCGGCAATGTGCTGCTCGACCTGATAGTTCGTGTCACGGGTCTCCATCAGGACCTCGAGACCGCCGATTCCGCCGTTGGCGTTGACCCACGCCCAATACATCTGCTGTCCTGCGATGATCGGATTCACGAGCGGAGCGAACGCCCCGGTGAGGTCCGCCGTCTGTCCAACGGTAATCGTCCCTGCCTCGAGATCGACACCAAAGTCGGTCTTGATCTCGGTCGGTGCCTCGGTTGTTTCCGTTGCCGCGGTCGTCGTCGTCTCTTCGCCGCCGCTCGCTGCAGCAGTCGTGGTGGTCGTTTCCTCGCCGCCGCTCGCTGCAGCGGTCGTTGTCGTGTCGTCGCTGTCGCTACTGCATGCCGCTGCGATAAGCGCCAGTGCCAGCACCAGGACGAACAATCTCATCTTCTTCACAATTTCCTCCTCCGACCCGATCTCATGCCCTGGCCAGGGGCGATCGGGCGATTGCTAGTAGGTGAATGGCCACGATTTCCAGTAGTTGCGTATCCGGATCCAGATGCCGTAGAGACCGAGCGGCTCGAAGATTAGGAAGCCGATCAAGAGCAGCCCGTACAACAGCAGGTTGAATTGTCCGACGTTGAGGCCGGGAGACGTGCCGGGGAGCGTGGAGACGATCCCCGGATCGTCGAGGCCCGTTGAGACGAAGATGCCGGCGACCCAGGACAGGAGGCCGGTTCCCGACTCGGCAGTCGAAGCGAGCAGGCTGGTGAAGTCCTGCACGATTCTCGGCAGAAGGACGACGAACGCCGAACCGAGGAGCGTGCCGCTGACGGTGCCGATGCCCCCGATGAGCAGAATCGCGACGAATTGGATCGACATGAACAAGGAGAATCCCTCGGGTACGAGACGGCCGACGAAGGCCCCAAGGATTGCTCCCGTGATCCCGGCGAACCCCGACGAGAGGGCGAACGCGAGCACCTTGTTCTTCGCATCGGCAACGCCCATGACCTCGGCTGCGATGTCCCGGTCGCGGATCGACATGAAGGCTCGCCCTATTCGTGTCCGCTGGATGTTCTTCGCGATGACCACCGCGACAACGACGAACGCCAGCATGAGAAGGTACGTCTTGGCTTCACCCGTCATCGCGATCCCGAACCACGAGCTATCGGTCGTGAAGTCAAGGAGCGGGGCACCCTCCTTCCAGATACGGAACTCGAAGCCGGGGAACTTCCGGCCGGCCTGGGCTCCGCCGGTGATAAATGGCAGGCTCCGGAAGATCCACTCGCCGATGAAGACCAGCCCGAGCGTCACGATCGCGAGGTAGATGCCCCGGACGCGCACGGCCGTCGGAGCGATGAGTGCACCGATCGCCGCGGCGACGATTCCCGCAGCGGGAAGCCATATCCAAATAGGCAGCCCGAGACCCCAGGTCGACTCGCCGACCTCTCCACCGAGAATCGCAGCGGTATAGGCACCAATACCGACGAAGAATGCGTGGCCCAAGGAGACCTGGCCGGCGAGGCCGGAGAGGACGTGAAGGCCGAGCGCTCCGATAGCGAAGATCGCAACCCGGCTGAGGATCTTCAGCCAATCGTTGTCGGCAAGAAATCCGAGGCCGGGAATCACACCGAAGGGCAGAAGGACAAGCAAGGCGAGGAACACCAAGGCCGCGCTCTTCTGGGTCCACGTCGGCAGTAGCGACATCTCCGAGGAGTACGAGACGTAAAGGCGGGGGCGAGTCCTCATACGCGCCGGATCTCTTCAGTTCCGAACAACCCGTAGGGGCGCACGAGCAGCACCACGAGCATGACAAGGTATGGCATTACGCCCGCGAAGCCGAGGCCAAGGAATGACCAGGTCGGGCCTGTGATGTATGCGCCGGCATACGACTCGGCGAGTCCGATGATGAATCCGCCGACGACGGCTCCTGTGATCGAGTCGAGTCCGCCAATGACGATCGCAGGCAGCGCCCGGAAGGCAAAGAACGCCGTGGTGTTGCCGACACCAATCGACGATCGGGGGAACAGCGACGAGAAGATGCCGGCGGTGGCAGCAAGACCCGCACCGATCGCCCACGCCATTGCGAAGATCCGGCCTGCGCTGATGCCCTGCGCCATCGCCGCTTCCTGATCGAAGGCGGTGGCCCGCATCGCAACGCCGTACCGGGAGCGGAAGAACAGCGCGATACCGACCAGACAGATGACCGTCACAATGACAGTTGCGATCTCAGACTTCGCGACGACCGCCGGTCCGATATTGACGATGTCTGCTCCCCAGGGATCGCCGAGCGGCCGCGGGTTGGCGCCGATGAAGTCGTTGGTGATCGTTCGGATGACGATGTCGAGAGCGATCGTGATCATCACTACCGAGAACAGCGGTTCACCGATCATCGGGCGAATTGCGAGCCGCTCGAGAACGAGACCGACGACGGCGGTAATCAGGACTGCAACGAGCGCCGAAAGAATCCACTGCGCGGTGGTCGGCAGGAACGTCGCATAGCGACCTGGGAAGTTGATGACGGTGGCGAGGTACGCGGCGAAGAAAGCGCCCAGCGCGGCGATCGCACCGTGGGCGAAGTTGAGGACCTGCGTTGCCTTATAGATGAGGACGAGACCGAGGGCGAGCAAGGCGTAGATAGCGCCCAGGGCGATGCCGCTCGCCGTCGCATTGGCAAACTTGTCGGCGGCCTCCTGGCCGCCGGCTTGTGCGAAGATGAGGAGATCGAGCGTCACGATCTGTACATCTCGGTGACCAGGTCGGAGAACGTGTCCTCCATCGTCTTGCGCTTGATCTTCTGCGTGGCCGTCAGCTCGCCATCTTCGTGATCGAGCTCTTTCGGGATCATCCGGAACTTCTTGATCTGCTCGACCCTGGCGAACTTCTCGTTGGTCTCGTTGACGAGGCCTTGCACCAGCTCGATGACTTCGGGTTTCTCCGACAGATCCCGGTATGTCGTATATGGGATCCGCTTCGACAGCGCCCAGTTCCCGACGACGTCGTATTCGATGGCGATCAGGGCCGTCAGGAACTTCCGCCCGTCGCCGATGACCATCGCTTCCTTGATGAACGGCGAGGTCTTGAGACTGCTCTCGATCTCGGACGGAGAGATATTCTTCCCGCCGGACGTGATGATGATGTGCTTGATACGGTCGATGATCTTGAGATGGGTTCCGTCGACCCACACACCGACGTCGCCGGTCATCAACCACCCGTCGTCGGTAAAGATCTCGGCCGTCGCCTCCGGTTTGTTCCAGTAACCGAGGAAGTTCCCGCCGTGTTTGGTCTGGATCTCACCGGTCTTCTCGTCGAGGCGGAGTCCCGCACCCGGGTACGGTTCACCGACAGTCCCGACCTTGTTCCGGCCGTGGAAGTTGAGCGTTGCGACGGCGGCGTTCTCGGTCATCCCGTACAACTCGACCATCGGGACCCCGAAACCCATGAAGAACTCGATGACCTCCGGTGCGATGGGTGCGGCACTCGTCCCGGCCCATCGGCAGCGTCGGAGCCCGACACGTTCCTTGAGAGCACGGAACATCAGCGGGTTGCCGACCAAGTAGGCGAGGCGAGCACCGATCGTGTAGTTGCCATCGTTCTCGACGCGGCTCCGACCGATGTAGGCCGCAAGTTTGTAGCCGAGCGCGTTCACGAGCCGCTTCAGGAATGACGCGTCGTTCAATTTGATGAGGATTGTGGCGTGGATCTTCTCCCAGATACGCGGCACCGCGAAGAACAGCGTCGGCTGAATCTCCTGAAGGTTGATCTGCACGGTCTCTATTGACTCTGCGAAGTTGAGCACCACACCGGATGAACACATCGTCCAGGTCGACATGATCCGTTCTGCAATGTGCCCGAGCGGGAGGTAGGTGAGGACCATGTCGTGAGGACCGGGCATCGTGCCGTCGGCCGTGCGGTCTTCGGCAAGGATGAGCTTCTCGATCGCAAACGTGGCGTTCTCGTTGCTGAGCATCGCCCCCTTCGGCGGCCCGGTCGTCCCCGACGTGTAGACCAGCGTGACGATGTCATCCGGACGGGCTTCAGCCATGGTCGCGGCGACGGTGCCGGGATGCTCCTCGCGATGCGCCCTGCCGAGTTCCTTGAAGTCTTCCCAGAACATGAGTCGGTCGTCGTCGTACGAGCGGAGGCCGCGCGGTTCGAGGTAGATGATCGTCTTGACGTTTGGAAAGGCGTCCGGACACGCCTCAACCACTTTGTCGACCTGTTCCTGGTCTTCGGCGAGGTGGACCTTTGCACCGGAGTCGTTGACGAGGTACCGAACCTCGGTCATCGGATTGGTCGGGTACAACCCCGTCGACATCGCCCGGATGGCGACGGCTGCGAGGTCGACGATCACCCATTCGGGACGGTCTTCGGAGTGGATGGAAACGACGTCACCGCGTTGCATGCCAAGAGCGAGCAGCCCGTGTGCTGCGATAACGATCTCCTCCCAAAGCTCCGACCAGGTCCGCTCCTGCCAGATTCCAAAATCCTTGTCGCGCATCGCAACGGAATCGGGGGTGGAGTGGGACCGCTCGCGAACCATCATGGAAACGGTGCGGTATGCACCGGAGAGATCGGGTTCACCCACGCGTTCAACCGTCGTCGTCACCGCTCCGCTCCCTCCCAGTAGTCGGATGCCGCGGTACTTTAGAGGTTTGAACCGGTGCCTGCCCGTATCGCGGCGCAGAGCAGCGCGCACGCGTGGTTGCCATCCTCGTATGTGGCGCTCACCGCTCGCGATTCACCAAGTACTCCATTCCGCGGGCCCACAGCGCCGCATACGGGGACACGAACCCTGGGTACCGGGCGTTAGTCGGGTTGGCGTCCGACGACCATCTCTGCGGCCTCGCGGACCGAAGGGTTGCGGTCTCTGGCCGCCGCTCGAATCGCCGGCTCGACGGCCGGGTCGTCAAAGACGGTCAGGGCAACGACCGCACGCCGCCGGACCTGGGGTGGAGCGGCAGCAACGAGTTCGAGCAGCGTCGAGAGCGCCGCTTCGTCCCCGATCGCTCCGAGCGCTGCGACCGCCGCCTCCCTGCCTGCCCGGTCTCCTCCGGTCGACGCCAGTTCAATGAGCCACGGCACCGCCGACGGATCGCGACGCTCACCGTACGCCGTGGCAATCGCCTCGATGACCCGGGGATCGTCATCGTGGCGACCACGTGCGAGAGCATCCGCGCCCTCCACTCCGGCGCCACCGAGAGCCTCAGCAGCCATCGCTCGAACCGCACCGTCTTCGTCTTCGATAGCGAGACGGCAGATTTCATCAACCGACTCGCCGCCGAGGCCGGAGGCAACACACGCCGAGATCGCGAGTCGGCGCACTGCCGCTTCTTCATGGCTGAGATACGGCAGCGGATCGTCGAGCAGTCGGACCAAGACCTCCCGATCGGCATCCCGGGTTGCGTCACGAGTGATGGAGGTCCTCCCTCACCCATTCGGCCCCGCCCGGCCAGTGTTCCTTCTTCCAGATCGGCGCTCGAGCCTTCACCTCGTCGATGAGATAGCGCCCCGCTTCGAACGCGTCACTCCGGTGTGGCGACGAGACGGCAACGGCGATCGAGATTTCACCAACGCTCAGTTCGCCGACACGGTGGATCGCGGCCACTCTCAATACCGGCCAGCGGTCCCGTACTTCGGCGACGACCTCCGCGATCTTGTCAACGACCCGTTCGTCGTAGGCCTCATACTCGAGGTGCGTGACGTCGGTCCGTCCCGGCGAGTGATCACGCACGGTCCCAACGAAGAGCACGACCGCACCGGCCCCGGGTGCGGAGACCGCAGCGACAACCGCAGAAGGATCGACCGGATCGGGTGATACGGCGATCAGATCTGACTGCGGGGATAGGTGGTGTGAGGGCATACAATCGACTCCGTGGACGACATTACCCATGGCAATACACCAGAGCCACCGGAGGCTCGGCCGGATGACTCAGAACCGGGGTCGTATCTGACCCCATGGAACGTGCCGCCGGTCGCTTCGCCGCGGGTCCCCGAACCCGTGGAACGCCAAGCACCCGAGACGGAGACCCGTGGGCACATCTCGACCGGTGTGGTCGCCTTCGTCTCTGCAGTACTCGGCGCCGCCGCCGTCGTCGGCATTCTCGCTCTCCTGGGCCTGTTCTCATCGGACACGGTCGTGGCATCCGCACCGACAACCACAACTCCTGGAACCACCGTGGTCCAGCAGGTCACCAACGAGATCATCGCCAACGGCGGGGATCTCGATGTCGCCGAGGCCATCGCCGTCAAGGTCCTTCCGTCCGTCGTGACCGTCGAAGTCGGCACTCTCCAAGAGAGCGTCCTAACCCTCACCGGAAGCGGCTCGGGCGTCATCCTGGACGACGGGTACATCGTCACCAACCACCACGTGATCGAGGACGCGACCGTGGCACGGATCGTGCTCGAGGACGGACGCACGTACGACACCGAGATCGTGGGCAGCGACTCGTACACCGATCTCGCCGTCCTGAAGGTGGACGTCCAGGACCTTCCGCCGATCGACTTCGGATCGACGGACGACCTGACGATCGGACAGTTCGCCGTCGCCGTCGGGAACCCGCTCGGTCAGGTCGGCGGTGCCTCCCTGACCACCGGTGTGATTTCCGCACTGTCCCGCACGGTCGAATTCGGCGACCAGGCAGCGTTGTACGGGATGCTCCAGACCGACGCGCCCATCACCTCGGGTTCGAGCGGGGGCGCTCTCGTGAACGCCCAGGGAGACCTCATCGGAATCACATCGGCCATCGGCGTGGGCCGCGGCGGCGCCGAGGGCATCGGATACGCGATCCCTGTTGACCTCGTGCGGCGCATCACCGACGAGATCATCGAGACGGGAACGGTCCGCCACAGCTTCATCGGCATCTACGGCGCCGACTACGTCAAGACGGCGGAGGATGGCGCTCTCACTCCGTCCGGCGCCGTCATTGCCCAACTCTGGGATGGCGAAGAGGGATCTGCGGCGGGAGAAGCCGGGTTCGTGGCAGACGACGTCATCGTATCGGTCGAGGGACGTGCGATCACAACGATGCAGGATCTCGTCATTGTGCTCCGTCTCTATCACGTGGGAGACGAGATCACCGTCACCGTGCTACGGGATGGAGAGCCGATTACCGCCGGTCTGATCCTGGACGAGCGGCCGGAGGATCCTGCACCGATCATCGACGAAGAGACCCCCGGTGGCGGGTGATCTTCCGTTCAGCGGTGACGGCGATGATCTCTTCGCCCAGATGTTCCGCATGTTCCAGTCGTCGGGACCGGTCAACTGGAAGCTCGCGAGGGAGCTGACGAAGAACCTGGCAGGAGAGCGCGAACCGATCGAGCCAAGCATCGCAGAGGAGTACCGGGAGCTCGCCCATGTGGCCGAGTTGCGAATCCAGGCCACGGCGGACTTGCCGGCACCGTCCCCAGGAGAGCTCAATCCCACGGACCGCGCAACCTGGGCCCTGGACAACGAACAGACCTTCCGCATCCTCATTGAGCCCCTCGGAGACAAACTCACCGGCGGCTTCGGACAGCTCCCGGGCGCCGATTCGTTTGGCCAGATGGGAGCAATACTCCAGCCCCTCGGTCCGGCGCTTCTCGGCATGCAGGCCGGCACGATGGTCGGGTTCATGGCTCACCGTGTCCTGGGTCAGTTCGACACCGGGATCCCGGCAGTCGACCACGACCAGCCGTATCTGATTGTCCCGAACGTCGAGGCATTCGCGTTCGAGGCGGCGGTCGATCCGCGCCAAGTCCGATTGTGGGCCGCACTTCACGAGATGCTCTTCCATCGGCTCATGAAGATCGAGTGGCTTCGGGGCCACTTCGTATCCGTGGTCGCGGCCTTCTACGAGACCGTCGAACTCGACCTATCCGATGTTATGGGCCAGATCGGCGCTCTCGAAGACCCGGATCGGATCCGTGAACTGCTTGGCGAAGAAGGAGCCTCGGCTCCCGCTCTCTTGAAGGGCACGTCGGATCCGGAGCGCCTCGCGTCGATCCAATCGTTCACCGCGTACATCGAAGGCTACGGCGACTACCTGGTCCGGAAGGCCGGAGCCGATGTTCTGCCGGATCTCGATCGAATCGAGGCGGCGAACGCCCGCCGGCGATCCGAGCCCGATCAGACCGAACAGTCGCTCCAACAGGTGATCGGTCTCGAGCTTCAGCGGCATCGAGCCGGCGACGCCGCCGCGTTCTGCTCCGAAGTCGAGCAACGGTGGGGCGAGTCTGCGCTCGAGCGTGTGTGGGAAGAGCCCGAGAACCTCCCGAACCTGGCCGAGCTGACGGACCCGGTGGGTTGGGCGGCGCGAGTGTTGATGGATATCTTTGAGTTGTGAGTAGCGGTGCCCTACTGCCCTACTGCCCTACTGCTCTACTCATCTACTCATCCAACCGATACCCGACCCCGCGCACCGTCTCGATGCGTGGAGCCCCATCGACCTGTTCCAGTCTTCTGCGGAGCCGACGGATGTGCTGGTCCAACGTCTTCGAGTCGGTCCAGGTGATGCCCCAGATCTCGTCGAGGAGTCGGTCGCGATGAACGATCCTCCCCTGCTCAACCATCAACGCTTCCAGGACCTCGAACTCTTTGCGGGGTAGGTCGAAGACAGTCTCACCAAGGCGAAGCTGGTACCGACCGGGATCGAGCACCGCAGCACCAACGGTCAACAGTCCCCCGTCAGCTCTGCCCTGGACTCCGGTCGGCGCTCGCCTCAGGGCAGCTCTGACGCGCGCGAGCAGCTCCCGAATGGAGTAGGGCTTGGCCAAGTAGTCGTCGGCGCCGAGCTCGAGTGCAGTCACAATGTCGGACTCCGCGTCCTTCGCCGACAGCACGATCACCGGGACGGTCGACTCCTCCCGTATCCGACGAAGCACGTCGAGACCCGACATCTCGGGAAGCATGAGGTCGAGCAACACGACATCGGGAGGATCATTGATGAAGCTGACCACTGCGGACCGACCGTCGAACACGGCGCTCGATTCGTACCCCTCCCTCTCCAGCGCCACCGTGAGTGCGTCGACGTATGCGGGTTCGTCCTCAACAATGAGTACTCGCATCTCTTCAGTCTCTCAGGAGCGGGAGGCGCATCGTGAAGACGCTGCCCTCCGTCGGTACCGACTCCGCCGAAACGGAGCCTCCATGTGTCCTCGCCACGTTTCTGACGATGGAGAGACCAAGGCCTGTGCCTCCGGTCGACCGATCGCGCCCGCGATCAACGCGATAGAACCGCTCGAAAATGCGTTCGAGATGGTCAGGAGGTATGCCAATCCCGTGATCCATGACCTCGATCAACACGTCCTCCCCGATGGATCTGGCTCCGACTTCGACGACTGACTCACTTCCCTGATCGGAGTACTTCACAGCGTTGTCGAGCAGATTCGCGACGGCAGAGACGAGTTGCTCCCGGTTCCCATCGACGACGCCATGGGTATCTGATCCGTGCGTCACAACCCCTATCCCCGTCTGCGCGGCTGCGACAGCGACACGACTCACGGCCTCGTCCACCACCGAGTCGATGTCGACCGGCACGAACGGTGTCTCGAGCGACTCGATATCGGCGAGCGTGAGGATGTCGTCGATGACGTGAGCCATGCGGTTTGCCTCGATCCGCAGGTGTTCGGTGAGGCGCCGGCGCACGGTGGGATCGTCGGCATCGGCGATCGTTTCAGCGAGCACAGACAGAGCACCAAGCGGGGTCTTCATCTCATGACCCGCATTCGTGAGGAAGTCGCGTCGCATCGCCTCGATACGGCGACGCTCGGAGAGATCCTGCACGTAGCCGACGGCGCCGGCGACCCGGTCGCTTTCGACGAGCGGAACCGCTCTCAGTCGGACGATGCGGCGCATCGGGGTATAGAGGTCGAGTTCGAGGTCCTCTTCCCTTCCGGTTGCCTGGACCCGCCGGAGAAGAGCCATGATCCTTGTACCGGCCACAGCATCACCGAGACGACCGGAGAGAACCCGGTCGGCAGCCGGGTTGGCGTAGACGACTCCACCACGCTCGTCGGAGATCACCACGCCGGTCTCGGACCGTTCGGCGGCAGCCCGAAGACGGCTCGTCGCCTGCTCGGCATCGTCGAGGCGCCGTTCGAGACCCCGAACGCCTCTATACAGCGCTCGCGACGCGACCTTCGACGTTGAGGCGATCTCGAGACGTCCGAGGATGCGATCAACGTCGCGATCAAGGCGCCGGTACCGAACCCAGAGCACCGCGAGGAGCACGACCGCTACGACGAGCAACAGGATGAGGATCGTAGACAACACAGGACGATGTTAGGAACGTGTGTCGCCCCGAATGGTTCCGATGGGCGCCGATGCGCATGAATTCACTCTCCGTTCACCTCCAGGTACGACCCGCTTCAACGACGCTTCGTACCTTCCCCTCGACTGGATCGGATTTCCGACGCTTCGAACAACCCGGAGGTACCTCCTCATGCAACGCAAACTCTGGCTGACAGCGACGCTGGTCGCTTTCGCTCTCACCGCGGCCGCCTGCGGTAGCAGCAGCGACGAGACCACGGGCACCGCTACCGGCGGCACCGACGGAGCAAGTGGCACGATCCTCGTCTCGGGTTCGTCGACCGTCGAGCCGATTTCGGCTCGGGTCGCAGAGGAATTCTCGAATGCAAATCCCGGTGTGGGAATCACCGTCGAGGGTCCCGGCACCGGAGACGGATTCAAGAAGTTCTGTGCCGGCGAAACCGACATCTCGGATGCATCTCGACCGATCAAGGACGAGGAGATCGATGCCTGCAGGGAGGCGGGAATCGAGTGGATCGAACTGCGGGTTGCAGTCGATGGCCTCTCCGTCCTCACATCACCCGACAACGACAAGGCGTCCTGCGTGACCTTCAACGACCTCTACGCCCTGACGGGTCCCGAATCGATCGGATTCGACACATGGTCCGATGCGGCAGATCTCGCACAGGAGATCGGTGGTGTCTCGGCCACGAACTACTTCGATGAGGATCTGGTCATCACTGGGCCCGGCGAGGAGTCCGGTACGTACGACACGTTCGTCGAGTTTGTCATTGAGAACCTCGCCGAAGAGCGCGGTGTCGACGCTGTTTCCCGCCCCGACTACGTCGCTTCGCCGAACGACAATGTGATTATCGATGGCATCGCCGGATCCAAGTACTCGCTTGGATGGGTCGGGTACGCGTTCTTCGCAGAGAACACCGACACCGTTATGGCCCTTGAGGTCAACAACGGGGAGAGCGGCTGTGTTGCTCCTAGCGCCGAAACGATCGCCACCGGCGAGTACCCGCTGTCCCGCCCGCTGTTCGTCTACGTGAACGCCAAGAAGGCCGTCGACAATCCAGCGGTGACACAGTTCGTCGATTACTACCTGTCTGAGGACGGCTTGAAGCAGGTCGCCAACGCAGGCTATGTTCCGTTGGCGGACTACGGCCCGACTCAGGATGCCTGGACTAACAAGGTCATCGGGCGGAGCTTCTCCTCATAGACCGAACGACGCATAGACAAACGCCGCCGAGGTAGGAGGGTGGGGCACGACCCGCACCCCCCTCCTACCCTCAAACCCGGTACACATGACCTCACCACACACATCCATGGATCTGAGCGGCAACCGTCGTCGACGCAACAGGGAGCGAGTCGTCCGGGCTAGCTTCTTCGCTGCCGGCCTGATCTCGATCCTCATTAGCGTGGCGATCGTCCTCACCCTCGTTGGTGAAGCGTGGACGTTCGTCAGCGGCCTGGCCAAGCAAGGCGAACTCGGCTCCCTGTGGTCGCTCGGCTGGTTCCCACGCCGCGGTCTCTACGACCTCAGGACGATCATCGCAGGCACATTCATCATCGCCCTGATCGGTATCATCGTCGCCACCCCGCTCGGTCTTGGCTCGGCCATCTATCTTGCCGAGTACGCAACCCCGAGAACCCGACGCAGACTCAAACCCCTTATCGAGATTCTCGCCGGCATTCCGTCCGTTGTCCTTGGCTTCTGGGCCCTCGCATTCATCGGGCCGCAAGTCGTTCAGCGAGTGTTCGAATCGGCCGGCGTGTTCAGCATGCTCTCCGCCGGATTGGCGGTCGGCGTGCTGATAACCCCACTCGTCGCTTCGGTCTCCGAAGATGCCATGCGGGCCGTTCCCGCATCTCTCCGAGAAGCGTCATACGGACTCGGCGCCAACCGGGTCACGACCACCCTCCGGGTCGTGCTGCCGGCAGCCATCTCAGGCATCGCTGCTTCGCTGATTCTCGCCTTCTCCCGAGCGATCGGCGAGACGATGATTGTGTTCATGGCCGCGGGGGCCGTCGGTGGGGCCCTCTTCACGATGAATCCGCTTGATCCAGGTCAGACGATGACGGCGGCCGTCGCGTCGCTCGCGATCGGCACCGATCAGGTCGCAGGCGAGGGCCTCGCGTTCCAAAGCCTCTTCTTCGTTGGACTGCTTCTGTTCCTCATGACTCTCACCCTGAACGCGGCGAGCAATCGGCTCGTCCGTCGATTCAGGGAGGTGTACTGATGGCCACTCGAATCAGCGCCTCACAACGAGCGACACGAGAAGCGGTTCGCTCGGCGCTGGAAGGGAAACGAACGGAGCCGGGTGCCGTCTTGTTCCGGCTCCTTCTCCTCACAATGCTCTTGTCACTGCTGCTCATCCTCATCGTGCTCCTCGCCGACATCTTCATGAGCGCCTGGCCCACACTGCGCGATCGGGGTCTCGACTTCGTGTTCTCAGGTCTCTCCCTGAACCCGGAAACGGCAGGTGTGTGGACCGGCATCATCGGCTCGCTCGCCATAGCCCTGTTCGTCGTCGTCCTCGCAATTCCCACGGGTGTCGGTGCGGCCGTCTACCTCGAGGAGTATGCGCCCGACAACGTTCTGACTCGATGGATCGACACAGCGGTGAGAAACCTCGCTGGTGTGCCATCCATCGTCTTCGGACTGCTCGGCCTCACGATGTTCGTCGTGTTCGTGAATGCCATCGGACTCGGTGGAACCACCGGCGGGAAGAACGTCATCGCCGCCGGCATGACCATGGCAGCGCTGGTATTGCCCATCGTGATCATCACCGCGGCCGAAGCAATCCGTGCCGTCCCGAACGAGATTCGTGAAGCCGGCTACGGCGTCGGAGCAACCAAGTGGGAAGTCGTCAGAAGCCACGTCCTGCCGTCCGCATTCCCCGGAATCCTCACAGGCACCGTGCTCACGATGGCCAGAGCATTCGGTGAGACCGCCCCGCTCCTGGTCATCGGTGTTGCGACCGGCTTCTTCTCGGCTTCGGCCGATGCGACGGTCTTGGAGAAGCTGACGGGCCCGTACACGGCTCTGCCGGTCATCGTCTTCTCGTGGTCCCGCCAGACCGATCCCTCATTCCTCAACACCCTGGCCCCGGCCGCGATCGTGGTGCTGCTCTCAGTGCTCTTCTTCATCAACGCGGTGGCGATCTACTTCCGCAACAAGTTCGAGAAGAAATGGTGAACGACATGAACGACACGCTCAACACGGTTGAAAGGGCACCTACGGGCGCTCTATCCCCACCGTTGCCCGGCGGAGCACTCACTGTTGACCGGAAGAAGGGCATCGCTCCAACAGGGAATGAGGCGGATGACTCGAACCCTGTGATCATCGACGTCGAGAATCTCAACGTCTACTACGGAGACTTCCACGCCGTCAAGGATGTGACCATTTCTATCCGGCAGAACGAAGTCACTGCTCTCATCGGTCCCTCTGGATGCGGCAAGACCACCGTCCTTCGCAGCTTCAACCGGATGAATGACCTCATCGAAACAGCCCGGATCGAAGGAAAGGTCGAGTATCACGGGATCGACCTGTACGGCAAGAACGTCGATCCCGTCGAGGTACGCCGTCATATCGGCATGGTGTTCCAGAAGCCGAACCCGTTCCCGAAGTCGATCTACGACAACATATCGTTCGGCCCAAAGATTGCCGGTTACCAGGGCAATATGGACGACCTCGTCGAGGAGACCCTCCACAGGGCAGCGCTCTGGGAGGAGGTCAAGGACAAGCTGAACGAATCCGCATACACCCTCTCCGGCGGTCAGCAGCAGCGGCTCTGCATCGCAAGGGCAATCGCAACAAGTCCCGACGTCCTGCTGATGGACGAGCCGGCATCGGCACTCGACCCCATCGCAACCCTCAGGATCGAGGAACTGATGTACGAACTGAAGAAGGACTACTCGATCATCATCGTGACACACAACATGCAACAGGCCGCCAGGGTCAGCGACCGAACGGCATTCTTCAGCGTCGAGGTCGGCGAGAAAGGCCAACGCACCGGCCGCCTCGTCGAGTTCAGTCACACCACCCACCTCTTCACCAATCCCGACGAGCAAGAGACTGAGGACTACATCACCGGCCGCTTCGGCTAGGAGACACGATGACCACGCTTCATCCGGAACATGCCCATGAACAGCAAGGTGAAGTCGAACTCCGCCACCACTTCGATGACGAACTCGACGAGATTCGACGCGGCCTCGTAGACATGGGATCGCGTGTTGTCGAGAACGCGAAACGTGCGGGTGAGGCCGCCGTTGAGAACCGACTCGATCTCGTCGAGGTCGTGCGCGCCGGCGATGGCCCGATCAACGAGCTCTACCGCATCCTCGAACAGCGCACGTTCGAGATCCTGGCGCTCCAGCAACCGGTCGCGGCAGACTTGCGTTTCCTGGTCGCTGTGACCCGGATCCTGTACGAGATCGAACGATCGGGAGACCTTGCTGTCAACATCGTGAACCGCGTCGCAGCCCAGAATGGATTCCCCCAACTTGGCGACGTACAACGTCTCCTCGGACGTCTCGTCGACGAGTCGTTGAAGGTCTTTGCGGCCGCGGTCGAAGCCATCGCCAATCTCGATCCCGTGATCGGAGCCAATGCCGAGGAGGCAGACGACGTCGTTGACGACATCACCGAGCGGTTCTTCGGCACGATTCATGCACACAGCGCGGAGCTGGGACTGGAGTGCTCGGTGGAGCTCTCACACGTCGGTCGATTCCTCGAGAGGATTGCCGATCACGGCGTGAACATCGCCCAGAACGTGACCTACGTCATGACCGGAGCCTTCCCAGACGAGGACGAGCGCACCTCGCTCGGCTAGCATCCCGGCCGACGTCTTCCGACGCGGGGGTTGTGGATTGCTCGGTGCGTGCCCTCGACGGACCGGCGACTCTCGGCCGACCGCCCGGCACCTGGACATTCGTGACTGCTGAGCGCCAACAAGAAGGATTACCCGAGGAGATCGCCGCGGCGCGCCGACGCCGGATGCCCGGGTGGGCAAGACTGCTCCTCGTTCTCGGCCTGCTCTACCTGTTCCTCGTCGGGGTCGGACTGCTCGAGGGTGGCATCAAGGGCGTCACCGGCGGCGCCAGCGAGAGTCTCTTCGATGGCATCACGAACCCGCTCGCGGCGCTCGCGGTCGGGATCCTGGCCACCGTCCTCGTCCAATCGTCTTCGGTCACGACATCGACGATTGTCGCTCTCGTCGCCGCAGGCAGCCTTCCCATGGAGGCCGCCGTTCCGATGATCATGGGGGCGAACATCGGCACGACCATCACCAATACGCTCGTCTCGTTGGGCCACGCGAGACGATCTGAGGAATTCCGACTCGCGTTCACTGCGGCGACGATGCACGACTTCTTCAATGTCCTCGCCGTCGCCATCATTCTCCCCCTCGAACTGCTCTTCGGGGTCCTCTCCAAGCCGGCAGCCGCCATGGCGGAAGCGTTCGGGGGGAAGGTGGGCGGGGGAAAGTTCGACAGCCCGATCAAGGGCGCGGTGAAGTGGGGCACTGGTCACATCGAATCCGTCCTCCAGTTCATCACCGACAACGAGAGGGCCCTCGGTGCCCTGATGCTCATCGTCGGCCTTGCCATCATCTTCCTCACGCTGACGTTCATCACCAAGAACATGAAGATCCTCGTCGCCGCCAGGATCGAGCGGTCGCTCAACGTCGCACTCGCCAAGAGCGGATTGATCGGCATGGCCGTCGGGATGCTCATCACGATGGCGGTCCAGTCGTCCAGCATCACGACATCGATCCTGATCCCACTTGTGGCGTCGGGCCTTCTGCTGGTCCGGAACGCGTACCCCATCACGCTGGGAGCGAACGTCGGCACGACGATCACGGCACTCCTCGCGGCCTTCGCCGCCGGGACGGTGGACGGACTCACGATCGCGCTCGTGCACCTGTTGTTCAACGTGCTCGGGATCCTGATCCTCTACCCAATCCCGAAGATCCGGGGAGTGCCCATCGCGCTGGCGAGCGGTCTTGCCGGTCTCGCGATGAACCGAAAATGGGTCGCCGTGGCATACGTGGCAGGAGCGTTCGTCGCGCTGCCGATTCTGATTATCTTGATCACATAGGAGGTCAACATGGTGTTCCAGTTCTTCAAAGGAGGCGACTCGACCATCGACGAGGTAGAGACGACGCTCGTCCAGATGGTGCTCGACGGTCGCGACGTTTTCGACACCGCGATGGAAGCGTTGTTCGGAGGCGGGACCTCGAAGGAGACGAAGCAGGAACTCAAGTCGACGGATCGCGGCATCAACACGGCCCAGCGCGACGTCCGGCGAGACTTGATGATCCATGCGTCGCTACATGACACGGTCGATCTCCCTCTGGTGCTCGCCTACATGAGCACCGTCAAGGACGCCGAGCGGATCGGCGACTACTCGAAGAACTTCTACGATCTTGTGAAATTCGGTGCCGACTTCGAGAACGCACCAGACCATGACGAACTCGCCGGGTACCGCGACCGCGTCTCGGCACTCCTCGGCGATGCTGCTGCAACGTTCGAGGCTCGCGATGCCGATCGGGCCCGTGAACTGATCGCCAAGGCCGATGCGTTCCTCGACGAGTACGACACCCACGTCAAGGTCGCATACCAGTCGACCGGTACACCGAGCGACGCCGTCTCCCGGGCGCTGTACTACCGATTCTTGAAGCGCATCACCGCTCACGTCATGAACTTCCTGACGTCGATGGTGCTGCCGGTCGACCGACTCGACTACTACGACGAAGCGAAGGACGACCGCGAGTAGCGCGGTTCGAGGCCGATTCTCAACCGCTAGCGTCGGGGCATGGATTTCTCCCACAACACCCGCACGCTTGAGTATCTCGAACGTCTCCAGTCGTTTATGGACGACCGGGTCTATCCCGCCGAAGCGATCCAGGAGGAGCAGGTCGCAATACAGGGAAGCCGGACCGAGGCGACCCCGGTGCTCCGCGAACTCAAGACCGAAGCCCGCTCTCGTGGACTGTGGAACCTCTTCCTCCCTGATCCCGAGTTTGGACCCGGGCTCAAGAACATCGAATACGCACCGCTTGCCGAACTCACGGGCCACAGCCTCGAACTCGCACCGGAGGCGGTGAACTCCTCGGCACCCGACACCGGAAACATGGAGGTGATCCACGACTTTGGCACGGAGGCACAGAAGGAGCGGTGGCTCCTCCCTCTTCTCGACGGTGAGATCCGGTCCTGTTTCTCCATGACCGAACCGGCCGTTGCCTCATCCGATCCGCGCAATCTCGAATCGACGATCATCCGCGACGGGGACCACTACGTCGTCAATGGAACGAAGTGGTGGTCGACGGGCGGCAACTCGTCGGACTGCAAGATCGCCATCGTCATGGGGATCACGAACAAGGAGGCGCCACCGAAGGATCGGTATTCGATGATCCTCGTGCCGAGCGAAACGCCGGGCGTCGAGGTGCTCCGGGACGTCCCGGTGTTCGGCTATCACGACCGCGGCGGACACGCCGAGATCCGCTACCACGAGGTCCGCGTCCCCGCGTCCAACCTGATCGCCGGAGAGGGCGCCGGGTACATGATCGCTCAGGCGCGGCTCGGCCCTGGTCGGGTGCATCACACCATGCGGGCGATCGGAATGGCCGAACGGGGCCTGGAGTTGATGGTGACCCGGGCGAAGGAGAGGGAGGCATTCGGTGGCCCGATCGCGCGCCAAGGTGTCGTCCAGGACTGGATCGCCGAATCTCGGTGGCGCATCGACCAGGCCCGCCTCCTCGTTCTGTACACGGCATGGAAACTCGACACCGTCGGAAACCGCGAGGCCCGCAGGGAGATCTCAGCGATCAAGGTCGTTGTTCCGCGTATGACGTTGTGGGTGCTCGACAAGGCCATCCAGGTCCACGGAGGAGCAGGCGTCTCGGATGACACACCCCTCGCCCGCATGTGGGCCGCCGCAAGAACCCTCCGGATAGCGGACGGTCCGGACGAAGTGCATCAGATGGTGATCGCGCGCAGGGAGATCGGAAGATAGAGGGAAGTAGAGAGTAGGGAGAACGACGAGCCGGAACGGACCCGAACACTGAGCCTGCGTCCTGTCTCTCTACTCTCTACTCTCTACTCTCTACTCTCTACTCTCTACTTCTCACCCGAACAGTCGGCTCCACATGCGCTGCATCCAGCCGTCCATGCCCGGTCTCGGCAAGAATGCGAGCACTTCCTCGAGGTGGTCGGGAGGCAAGTCGCCGACGAGGGCGACGGCCATGCCGGGAGCGTTCCACAGCACCCAGAGACTCGCCGGATTGATGACCCGTACGTACGTGTGCCCTCCGACTGGGTACGGGAGATCATCTTCGATTACACCCTCCCAGTCCACACGACCCTTGGTTGTGAACACCGAGAATGAGAACAGGCCATCGGTGTAGAACGCCTGATGAGCACCCTGTGGCCCGGCGTAGGCGTCGACCAATTGGTATCCGGCGGCGCTAGCCGGGAGACCTGCTTGCTCCACCGGCAGCATCATCTCGTAGACGCGCTTGTCGGTCGTCGCCATCTCGGGATCGACCGATACCGAGAACTCGACCATCGAAGAGTATCGGAACACGGTGCCGTCGTCCGAATACACTTCGGTCGCAACCGGAGCGGAGCTTGACTCGTCGACGATCATCCGCATCCGTAGGAGACCCGATTCCGTGACTTCGAGCACGTGAGCCCGTCGCCCGAGATACTCCGTCGCTCCTCCCGATGAAACGGTGTAGCGGGCGGCAAGATCGGGCTGTATCGCACCGACGAACGAAAGCGCCGTTTCGGTCGGCCCCGTGACGCGCATGCGTCCGTCGCCGATGCTCGCGTAGGAGGACCCCGAACCCACGGTCGTCATACCCCCGAGGTGTTGGATCTCGACCATGCCGACGCTCTCGAACCCATCCCACGTCGTGCCGACAACTCTGTGTCCGGAGTAGATCGCCTCACTCGCGTCGACGAGGTAGTCCGCAAGATCATCGGCGAGGGCGGGGCCGACGACGGCCATCGCGAACACAACGGCAAGACTTCCGATCATGAGGATTCGGCGGGTGATCATGGCGCCGCCACCTCGATGCTGGCAGGAAGAACGGCGAACCCCGGCTCAGCCGATGCCCTGGCGATGTGGCGGGTCGCCAAATCGTTGAGTATGAACACCGGATCATCGCCGCCGCCCACCGCGAGACCGACGAGAAGCGCCGCCGCCGCGGCAGCACCGAAACCGCCTGCGATAATGCGCCGCCGCCGGTGAGGGACGACCGTCGCAGGGATTTCAGCGGTCATCGTTGTCTCGACGCCAGGAAGAGACCGGACAGCGATTCTCGCTCGGTCGAGTTCCTGGAGTTCGACCCGACAATCGGTGCAGTCGACAATGTGGTTGGTAACTCGCCGGTGCTCCAATGTGACCAACTCCCCGTCCAAGTACGCGGAGAGCCGATCGCCGAGATGACCGTCGGGCAGGAGGGCTGCAGGCACTTCGAACTCAGGCAGGAGCCGGAGCCTCGTGCGGATGGTACGCAGGGACAGGAACTCCTCGATCGCCTCCTTGTCCCCGTCGAGCAACTCGCTGACGACCGCCACCTCCTCCGGCGTCAATTGGCCATCGAGGTAGGCAGAGAACAGCTCGCCGTGTTCATCGGGATCGAAGGTCAAATCGGCCATGTCAGCATCCCTCTGAGGAGTTTGCGACCCCGGTGGATCCTGCTTCGCACCGTTCCAACCGGTACATCGGCCGCTTCGGCGATCTCGTCGTAGCTGAGGCCGACGACGTCACAGAGCACCACCGCTTCGCGAAACTCGTACGGAAGCTTGAGGAGCGCCGCCTGCACATTGTCGGACAGGCGGATCGAAGCGAGTACTTCGTCCGGCGAAGGACTCGAGCCGAGGGCATGGTGATCGCCCTCCGGCAACGCTGATTCCGGCCGACGCTTCTTCCTGCGAATGCCGTCGAGAAAGGCATTGCGGGTGATGCGCCAGAGCCAACCCTCGAACGATCCCGGCTGATACGAGGGCAGTCCCTTCCGAACGCGGAGAAGGACCTCCTGAACGAGGTCGGCGGCATCGTCCGGGTTACCGGTGAGGCGGTAGGCGAAGTTGTAGATCTTGCGCCCATAGCGATGCGCAACGTCTTCCCAGGTCGGCGTGAATTCGTCAGTCATGTATCCCCACAACCATGGGAGAAACGCCCAACAGACCGATCCGGTTCCCGAATACTCGCGCGGGGATCAGGCTTCTTTGGAGTCGGAGGAAGCCTCGTCGTCGGGGATGCCTTCCTCGACGCCCTTCTTGAACTCCTTCGTCGAGGCACCGATCGATCGAGCCAGGCCGGGAAGCTTCGAGGCGCCGAACAGCAAGAGGACCACCAACAGGATGATCAACAGTTCAGGCCCGCCAATGTTCTTGAGCACAGAGTTCCTTTCGTGACAACGAGTCTAGAGACGTTGGCGCGCTCATCCGACGTTCCGGCTGCCTGAATCGTTCTCGGCACTGAGAGCTTCAGCGGAGAGGGCCGCGGCGTACACCCGGCCTCGCAGGGTCAACGGATCGCGAAGCTATCCACGAACGCCTGGAGGCGCTCCCTCGTGATGAAGCGGCAGCGAGGATCGCTTCGCTCCTTCTGGTACACGACGTATGGGCTGAACTTGTCGGTGATGAGCAGGGCGCGCTCCGGGTTGCGCTGCGCCACCGCAACGACGAAAGTGTCAACAACCAATTCCGAGAGCTCGGGGTGCTCACCGGGGGCATGCGAGACGATTACTACCAGCGCATCGGACCCGGCCTTTCGTGCCGTGTACACCTGTGCGATCCCGCTACCGCTGGCTGATACACCCGCTCGTTCGACAACGATCTCGTAGCCGCTGATTTTCAGGAGCGAGAGTGCGAGGTCCTCGAGCGAGACGCTCGTAGGATCGATGCCCGAAGCCCGCAACCGTGCATCGACCGTCTTGGCGATCGTGATCTCGTCGAGGAACGGCGGCAAGCCCTCCCCCCTCGGTTCACGGGCGGCTACACCGGACTGGATGTCGAACTCTTGCTCGCCGAGATGGGCCAGGGGGTCGTACCCAACAAGGGCTGCATGGGGGGTGAGTTCGGGAGCGGCAATCACAGGGATCACGCCCGGCTCCTCGAACTCCCTCGTCCCGATCTGAACCGCTTCATCACCTCGGCGTCCGAAGACCGTAGCTCGAGTGACCTGAGCGATTGGTAGACCATCGGCTCTCTTCTCGTGCAGCACAAGCCACGCGTCGTGACACAGCATGGCGCGAAGGTGTTCGTCCACATGGCCCTCGGAGAGAGGCACGTCATAGTGAAACACTGCCGTGTTGTCGTGAACGTGGAAGTCCATGAGGATGGGACGAAGCCGGTCCTGTGCCACCGGAACGGGCCCGGAATGTGCGACCACATCGGAAGGACTGCCCTTCAGAGCCGAGACGACGGCCCAGACGACTGCGACAAGCACCAGTCCAACGACGACAACAACAAGCGCAATGGCTATCAACGCGGCGGCTCCTTCGTGTGATGCACTACCGCGATTCTACGCCAAGCGGCTGAGCCGCCGGTAGTCCATATTCGGTCATCGCTGAAGACGTACCCCACGGTCGCTGGCTGACCTTCGAGATCTGTCTCGGAAGCCGAGCAACAAACACCGACGACCGACATCGCTGCGCGAGGCGCTGCCCTCACACCGCTTTGCGGTGGGTTGCCGCGATCTGACGCTCTTTGCGAATCCTGCGGCGCTCGCGTTCGGACATCGCGCCCCAGATCCCGAATTTCTCACTCGAGACGATCGCGAACTCGAGACACTCATCGAGAACGGTGCACTCGCGACAGATGCCTTTCGCGGTGCGGGTCGAGGCGCCCCGCTCCGGGAAGAAGAGATCGGGATCAGCCCCGCGACAGTTCGCGAAGTCGTGCCACGACATGTCGAAACCGTCGGCGCGCAGGGCTTCGATGAATTCGCCGAACATCGGGACTCCCGTCAATGTGTAATTACAACAATGGGATTGTCCCAACCCCGCGCGCGCTTGTCAACCTGAATCTCGACGCGCGCCTTGTCATGCAACGATCGCGGCCGTTTCGACAGACCGGGCTGACGGCGCGATAATCACCCTGTCGAACTATCGGAGGAACGCAACGTGACGACGAAGACACGCCGTATCGAGGTCAACCGGCGATCCGGTTGGAGCTCGTGGCTCGGACCCTTCTTCACATCCGACATCGGGATGAAGTGGATGATGGCACTGACCGGCATCGGGTTGCTCGCCTACGTCCTGGTCCACATGATCGGCAACTTGAAGATCTTCCTGGGACCCGAGGACCTGGACCACTATGCCGAGGCGTTGAAGACGCTCCTCTACCCGATCGTCCCAAAGGGCGGTGTGCTCTGGCTCTTCCGTTTCGGCCTCCTGGCGATGTTCGGCATCCACATCTGGTCGGCCACCGTCCTGACGCTCAGAAACTGGGCGGCTCGCGGCAAGATCCGATATGAAGCCAAGAGGCAGTACTCCGCCGTCAACTACGCCAACCGCACGATGCGCTGGGGTGGCGTCATCATCCTGCTCTTCGTCATATTCCACGTCATGGATTTGACGACCGGAAGCGTCAATCCTGAGTACGTTGGCGGCGCGGTCTACAACAATGTGATCTACAGCTTCGAACGCTGGTACATCGCGCTCTTCTACGTGGTCGCCCAGATCGCCCTCGCCTTCCACATCTACCACGGGGCGTGGAGCCTGTTCCAGAGCCTCGGTCTCTCCAATCCCCGGTACAACGACTGGCGCCGGTGGTTCGCCGTGGCATTCGCCCTCGTGATCCTCATCGGAAACTCGTCGATCCCGATCGCTGTGCAGTTCGGTCTCCTGACGGTCTCCGGCTGAGAAAGGGCATCATCGTGAACACAGAACACACCCCCCTGCTCGACGCCAAGATCCCTGAAGGACCGATCCAGGACATGTGGACGAAGCGTCGTTTCGACGTGAAGCTCGTCAACCCTTCCAACCGTCGCAAGTACGAGATCATCGTGGTCGGTACAGGACTCGCGGGTGCCGGCGCGGCCGCCGCACTCGGAGAGCTCGGCTACAACGTCAAGGCATTCACGTACAACGACTCCTCCCGCCGGGCGCACTCCATTGCGGCCCAGGGAGGCATCAACGCCGCAAAGAACTATCCGAACGACAACGACAGCGTCTTCCGGCTGTTCTACGACACCGTCAAGGGCGGGGACTACCGATCGCGCGAAGCGAACGTCTACCGGCTTGCCGAGGTCTCCAACGCCATCATCGACCAGACGGTCGCACAGGGCGCCCCGTACGCCCGGGAATACGGTGGCCTGCTCGACAACCGCTCGTTCGGCGGCGCCCAGGTGTCTCGCACGTTCTATGCGCGTGGCCAGACCGGCCAGCAGCTCCTCCTGACGTCCTACCAGGCGTTGGCCCGACAGGTCGGGCTCGGAACGGTCGAGTTGTTCACTCGGACCGAGATGCTCGAACTCGTCGTGAAGGACGGACGGGCTGTCGGGATCGTGACCCGCGATCTCATCACCGGTGAGATAAAGAGTCACTCTGCTCACGCAGTCGTGCTGGCCACCGGTGGCTACTCGAACGCCTACTACCTGTCGACGAACGCCATGAACTGCAACGGGACGGCCGTGTGGAGGGCCCACCGAAAGGGAGCCTTGTTCGCCAACCCGTCGTTCACACAGATCCATCCGACCTGCATCCCGGCCAGCGATGAGCATCAATCGAAACTGACGCTCATGTCGGAGTCACTCCGGAACGAGGCCGGATCTGGGTATCGAAGACCGCCGACGATAACCGCCCGGCGAACGACATTCCCGAAGACGAGCGGGACTACTACCTCGAGCGGCAATACCCGGCCTTCGGCAACCTCGTGCCGCGCGACGTAGCGTCGCGGGCAGCGATGCGGATGGTCCAGGACAACCGGGGCGTCGGTCCGTTAAGGAACGGCGTGTACCTCGACTTCGCCGACGCCATCAGTCGTTTGGGACGTCAGGTGATCGAGGACCGCTACGGGAATCTCTTCGAAATGTACGAGCGCATCACCGATGAGAACCCGTATGAGGTTCCGATGCGGATCTACCCGGCTCCCCACTACACAATGGGCGGCCTCTGGGTCGACTACAACCTCGAAACCACCATTCCTGGGTTGTTCGCGTCCGGCGAGGCGAACTTCTCGGACCACGGTGCGAACCGGCTTGGAGCTTCGGCCCTCATGCAGGGCGTCGCAGACGGCTACTTCGTCTTGCCTGCGACGATCTCTGGATATCTGGCGAAGTGGCTCAATGTGAATCCGGTTCCCACCGAGGACGACGCATTCGTGGAGGCGGAACAGTCGGTAGCGAACCAGATCGAAAAGTTCCTCTCTATCAACGGAACTCACTCGGTCGACTACTTTCACCGGCGTCTGGGCAAGATCATGATCGACAAGTGCGGCATGTCACGCGACCGCGAGGGCCTCGAATCGGCGCTCGAGGAGATTCCGAAGCTCAGAGCGGAGTTCTGGAGTGACGTCAAGGTGCTTGGCGCAAACGAGTCGTTGAACCAATCGCTCGAGCGTGCGGGACGAGTCGCCGACTTCTTCGAACTGGCTGAGCTGATGGTTCGCGATGCCCTCGACAGGGAGGAGTCGTGCGGCGGTCACTACCGCGTCGAACACCAGACCGAGGAGGGCGAAGCGAAACGCGACGACGAGAACTTCGCGTTCGTGTCGGCATGGGAGTGGAGGGGAGAAGACTCGCCACCCACCCTCCACAAGGAGGAGCTCGAGTTCGAATATGTGGCCCTGTCGCAGAGGAGCTACAAGTGATGGATCTCACCCTCCGCGTATGGCGGCAAACAGGACCCAATGTCGAAGGCGGCTTCGAGACGTACGCAGCCAAGGGCATCAGCCCCGACGCCTCGTTCTTCGAGATGCTCGATGAGGTGAACGAGCGACTCAACGACGAGGGCGTGGAACCGATCGCATTCGACAGCGACTGTCGCGAGGGAATCTGCGGAACGTGCGGTGTGATGGTGGACGGGCATCCCCACGGGCCACAGAGTGGGACGGCGTCATGCCAGCTCCACATGCGGAAGTTCGCCGATGGCGACACGATCACGATCGAACCATGGCGAGCGGTGGCATTCCCCGTCCTCCGAGACCTCATCGTCGATCGTCAGGCATTCGACGAGATCATCCAGGCGGGTGGTTACATCTCGGCGAATATCGGTGCAGCACAAGATGCCAACCTGATTCCGATCCCGAAACCCGCAGCGGAAGCCTCGATGGATGCGGCTTCGTGCATCGGATGTGCCGCGTGTGTCGCGGCGTGCCCGAACAGTGCGGCGAATCTGTTCACAGGGGCGAAGATCGCTCACCTGAATCTGCTCCCTCAGGGTGCGCCCGAGCGGTATCTCCGCACGGTTGCGATGGTCGAGACGATGGAGTCGTTCTTCGGCTCTTGCACGAACTACGGAGAGTGCGAAACGGCGTGTCCGAAGAGCATCTCGATCGACGTCATCGCGTGGATGAACCGCGACTACGTCGCAGCCCAGTGGAAGAACTTCAGAAAGCAGGGCCAGCAGTGACGGCACTTCGTGTCGTCACTGCTGTTCCATTCTGAGTACCACGTACGTGGTGCGCAGCAACGACTTTGATTGGTCGCTCAAAATTGGTGGCTAACATCCGCCTGAAGACCACGACGAAAGGACATAACTTGGCCACGTTCCTCAGCGAAGAGCACATGACCGCAGCCACCGAGGCGCTGAATGCTGATGCAGGATTCGAGGGGGCAATGACCGGCGTTGGCCTCGGCCTCCAGTTCGATGTGACCGACGCCCCTGCCGGTCCGGTCGCCTACTACCTTTCGGTCGGCGACGGCGTCGCGACGCTGGCACTCGGCACCCTCGACGACGCGGATGCCTCAGTCGCCAGCGACTATGAGACGGCCGCGGCCATCGCCAAGGGCGAGTTGAACGTCCAGATGGCGTTCATGACCGGCAAGATCAAGGTCGGCGGCAACATGGCCAAGGTCATGATGTACCAGAGCCTTATCAACGAGTTCGCCAGGGTATCGAGCACGCTCGACCTGGATTTCTAGCTACGTAGGGAGTAGAAAGTAGAGAGACGGGCGTTGCTGGTTCGGGTCTCTCTACTCTCTACTCTCCACTCTCTACTCCCAAACAGAGAAGGAGGGGCGCCGATGGCGCCCCTCCTTCTCTGTTTGGCTTCGCTTCTCGGATCAGCCGGGCTTGACCTGATCCTTGAAGGCCTTGCCCGCCTTGAATGCGGGGACGCGGGTCGCCGCGACCTTGACTTCTGCACCCGTCTGGGGGTTTCGAGCGGTACGCGCCTTGCGGTCGCGCGCCTCGAACGTCCCAAATCCGGTGATCTGAACCTTGCCCTCGGTCACGACGCCGGAAACAATGACGTCGAGAGTTTCGTCGATGACCTTGGCAGCGGTTGCCTTCGACTCGCCGGAATTGCGAGCGACCGCTTCGATGAGTTCACCCTTGTTCATAGAGACCTCCCTGGTTGGTCGTTGATGCTGACGTGAATCACAGCAATGTAACCCTACTGGTACCCCTACTCGCGGGCAAGAACTCTTATGGGGCAACGGATCCTGCTGAACGAAGAGCCGAGTAGAGTGTCGCCGACAAGGAGACGGTGTTGAAGCAGAACTGGAGCAAGATAGCGATCACCCTCGGTCCCGCGATCGTCATCGTGTCGATCGTCTGGGAGATGGCGAGGACGAATCCTTCCTACGGCTACCTCGCTGAGCCATGGGCGATGCGCGGCCACGAGATGGACCAGGGGTGGGCATACTTGGCAGTCGGAGTCGTCCTCCTTCTGATGGGGCTCGCCGTCTCACCCAAGAGGGCTGTCGAGATCCCGTATTCCGCAACGGTCATCGCGTTCGCAACCGTGGCAGCAACGGTCCTCGCGCTCGTCTTCGGACCCGAAACGGTCTCCATCACATTCAGCGGAGTGATCGTCGCCGTGCTCAGCGTGCTCCTCGCCCTGATGCTCTATCGAGCCTTCAAGAGCCTTGTCCTGCCTCGTGTTCCGGCGCTCGATCGGTTCATCACTCGCGTGGTTATTGGACTCGGCACGCTGGTCGCGGTCTTCCTCCTGCTCGCCACGACGGTTGGAGGTAGCACGGTCGACATGAACCCGGGCCTCGCCGCATTCGTCGGGATCGGTCTCCTCGCTCTCTTTGCCCTCGCGACCGCGCCACACGGTCTGGCCGCGAATCGGCTCCTCATCTACTCCTCAGCGCTCGGCGGTGCCGTGATCACGCTGTCGGGTGGGTCACTCCGAACGACGCTCATGGAGGCTCAAGTAGCCGCAACGGGAGTATCCGCTCAGTACAAGGATGTGCAAGTCGGGTATGGCTGGTTCATCGCCCTGTTCGGCATCCTGATGCTCTTCATTGGCGCGGTCGCCCTCTGGGCAACACGAAGGGATGTCATCATTGCCCGGACGCGTGCACGGGAACAGCGCGCCGCCGCCGAGAAGAGCGCCAACGAGATCCGAGAATCGTACGAACAGTACGAACGCGAGAGAGCCGCCGCGGCCTCGGCCCCGGCCTCAACCCCTTCAGCTCCTCAAGCCTGACACCGACCCAACAACGAAAGAGAAGGAACCCGGGTCCCTTCTCTTCCTCTGTGCCCGGAGCTGGTAGCCGGCAGCTGGCAGCTCTAGTAGTCGATCTCTTCCAGATCGGCAACCTTGGCCTTGACCGCGGCTGCGGCTTCGCGAAGACCGGCGCTCTCTTCAGCGGTCAGCGGTGCTTCGTACACTTCGGTGACTCCGCCGGCGCCGAGTCTTGCCAGAACGCCGAGGTAGACGCCTTCGATGCCGTACTGCCCGGTCATCCACGCACACACCGGCATCTCCGCTCCACTGTCCGTGATCACTGCTTCCACCATTGCAGCAGCCGCCGCCGAAGGGGCGTAGTACGCAGAACCAGTCTTGAGGAAAGCAACAATCTCAGCTCCACCGTTGCGGGTGCGATCGACGAGCTCCTCAATCGAGGCCTCGTCGAGCACCTCAGACATCGGCCTTCCGTCGACCTTGCACAACGACGGTACGGGAACCATCGTCTCGCCGTGGCTCCCGAGCGTCACGGCCTCCACGGCAAGGATGTCGACGCCCGCACGCTCCGCGATGAAGTGTGCCAGTCGCGCCGAATCGAGCATGCCTGCCTGCCCGATAACTCTCTCCTTCGGGAAGCCGGAGACCTCCGCCGCCAGAGTGGTCATCTGATCCAGTGGATTCGTGACGACGATGATTACGCAGTCCGGTGAATGGGCCGCAATCTCCTCGGTGACGGTCTTGACGATCTTGGCGTTCACGCCGAGCAGGTCCATGCGACTCATGCCGGGTTTCCGGGGGAGGCCCGCAGTGATGACGACAACGTCGCTGCCTGCGGTGTCGGCGTAGTCGTTGGTTCCAGTCACCAGGGTCCGATATCTGAGCACGGGACGGGACTGATTCATGTCGAGGGCGAGACCCTGAGGTAGCCCTTCGACAATGTCGATCATCACAACCTCATCGATGATGTCGGCCTCAGCCAGACGCTGGACGGTCGTGGATCCGTACTTCCCGGCCCCTACAACGGTGACCTTGCTCATCGCGACTCCTTGTGCCTGGGGAACAGGTCAAGGCTAGTTCAGACAAATCGTGCCGAATCCGCGAAGGAGCAGTGCCGCCCAGTGGCACAGTGTCCCGTAGAAGCAACCAGCCAACGATGACAAGGGCTACATCCTCTGAATCATCGCGGTTGCAAACTCGCTTGTCTTGACCTCGGTGGCACCGTCCATGAGGCGGGCGAGGTCATAAGTGACGATCTTGTCGCTGATGGCGCCTTCCATACCCTTGACGACCAGGTCCGCGGCTTCATCCCAGCCCATGTAGCGGAGCATCAGCTCGCCCGAGAGGGCGACCGACCCGGGGTTGACCTTGTCCAATCCTGTGTACTTCGGAGCGGTGCCGTGCGTCGCCTCGAACACGGCGTATCCGTTCACGTAGTTGATGTTCCCGCCGGGCGCGATCCCGATCCCGCCGACCTGTGCGGCAAGGGCATCAGAGATGAAGTCGCCGTTGAGGTTCATCGTTGCGATCACGTCGTACTCGGCGGGTCGGGTCAGGATCTGCTGGAGGAACGCATCGGCGATGACGTCCTTCACGAGGATCTTGTCACCCGGATCGCCGCCGCAGTCGTCCCATCCGACCGCGACATCGGAGAACTCATCCCGAACGACCTCGTATCCCCAGGTGCGGAACGCACCCTCGGTGAACTTCATGATGTTGCCCTTGTGCACCAGCGTCACCGATGGGCGACTATTGTCGACCGCGTATTGGATCGCAGCACGGACAAGGCGCTTCGTTCCCGTCTCGGAGATCGGCTTGATGCCGATGCCGCTGTCGGTGCGAATATCCCAGCCGTATTCGTCGGCCATGAAGGCGAGCAACTTCGCTGCGTCCTCGGAGCCTGCTTCGAGCTCCTTCCCTGCGTAGACGTCTTCGGTGTTCTCGCGGAAGATCACCATGTCGATGAGTTCGGGATGTTTGACCGGAGAGGGAACGCCCGCGTACCAACGCACCGGACGGAGGCAGACATAGAGATCAAGAATCTGGCGTAGCGCCACATTGAGACTGCGGATACCGCCGCCGACGGGCGTCGTGAGTGGGCCTTTGATGCCGACGAGGTGCTCCCGAAATGCATCGGTCGTTGCCACCGGCAACCACTCGCCGGTCGCGTCGAAAGCCTTCTGACCGGCGAGGACTTCCTTCCACTCGATCGTGCGCTCTCCGCCGTAGGCCTTCTCGACTGCCGCGTCCAAGACCCTCTTGGCCGCAGCCCAGATGTCGGGACCGATCCCGTCACCCTCGATGAATGGGATGATCGGGTCGCACGGGACACTGAGACCCGCGTCGGTCATCGTGATCACTGAACCCATGTGTATGCACCTTTCGTCGGCGGCTGATGCCGCCTCGCCTCAAGTGTTCTTCTGTTCGGCCAGCGAGACCGTGTTCGCCATCAGTGTGGCGATCGTCATCGGGCCGACCCCGCCTGGTACCGGTGTAATCGCCCCCGCTATGTCGACAACCGCATCGAAGTCGACATCGCCGACGACACCGTCATCCGTTCGGTTGATTCCAACATCGATGACCGTCGCGCCGGACTTGACGAAGCGTTCGTCGAACATCTTCGGTCGGCCGACGGCTACCACCAGGATATCGGCCTCACGACACACCCGGGCCAGGTCTGGAGTGCGGGAATGCGCATGGATCACGGTGGCATCGAAGCCCTTCGCTCCCAACAGCAAACCCAGGGGCCGGCCGACGAGGAACGACCGACCCACGATCACGGCGATCTTCCCCGCCGTCTCAATCCCGTAGTGGTCGAGGATCCGCATGATGCCTCCGGGTGTCGCAGGTAGCGGTCCGGGTCGGGACAACACGAGCCGGCCAAGATTGAAGGGATGCAGACCATCGGCGTCTTTGCGTGGATCCACCATCTCGACGGCCGCCTCAGCGTCGAGGCCATCGGGCAACGGCAGCTGGATGATCATCCCGTCAACGGCCTCGTCGGCGTTGAGTTCAGCGACCACAGCTTCAACGTCGGCCTGCGACGCCGCGTCCGGAAGATGTCGGTCAAAGGACAACATCCCCGCTGCTTCGGCAGCTCGGTGCTTGTTCCTCAGGTAGACCTTCGAGGCGGCATCGTCGCCGACCAGCACAGTTGCCAGCCCGACGGTGCTTCCCTTCTGTCTCAGCGCCTCGACACGCTCGGCAACCTCGGTTCGCACCGCGGCCGATACCTCGCTACCGGAGAGGATGATTGTGCTCAATGTCGAAAGTGCCTTTCTCCTGTGAACATCAGCGCGACGCCGTGTTCGGTAGCAGATTCGATCACGTCGTCGTCCCGGATGGACCCACCGGGTTCCACGATGGCCACGACGCCTGCAGACGCAAGTGTGTCGGGCCCGTCACGGAAGGGGAAGAATGCATCGGAAGCGCACACCGCACCCCGAGCGCGCTCCCCAGCCTTCGCGAGGGCACGTTCGGCCGCGCCCACACGGCTCTGATCACCCGCACCCACACCGACCGCAGCGCCGTCGCTCACAAGCACGATGGCGTTCGACTTCGTGTGGGCAACAATCGTCCACGCCATCTCCATGTCCCGCAGTTCGGACGGTGTCGGATCGCGGGTCTTCGACTCCCACGATGACCTAGGTGTCGATGTGCGATCTCGCTTCTGGATGAGATACCCGTCATCGATCGCCCTCATATCGAGATCGAAGGGCGACGGGGGCGGTGCGATGAGGATTCGCAGATTCTTCTTCAGGGCGAGCATCTCTCTCGCTTCGTCGGTCGCCGATGGAGCGATCACGACCTCGACGAAGTACCGGCCGATGGCCTTCGCGGTGTCCCCGTCGAGTGTCCCATTGATCGCGACAACTCCCCCGAACGCCGACAATGGGTCACATGCCCAGGCACGATCGAACGCCTCCACCATCGTGTCCCCGATCGCAGCACCGCAGGCGTTCATGTGCTTCAGGATCGCAACGGACCCCACCGGGAGGTCATTGACAAGACGCCAGGCTGCGTCGGCGTCGGCGTAGTTGTTGAACGACATCGCCTTACCCTGGAGTTGCTCCGCCCGTGCCCACCATCCGCTCGAATCGTGTGTTGCATACAGCGCAGCGGCCTGGTGCGGATTCTCCCCGTAACGGAGCGACGCCACCTTCTCGACCGCCAGCACGAGGCGATCCGCACCATCCCTCTCCAGCCAATTGACGATCGCGGCGTCGTAGGCCGCCGTACGGAAGAACGCCTCCTTGGCGAGCTCGACGCGGAACTCCGTTGTCGTGCCGCCCTGTTCGATCGCGTCCGCGATGTCGTCGTAGCGGTCGGGCGATACGACGACTGCTACCCATGCGTGGTTCTTCGCCGCGGCACGGATCATTGCTGGACCGCCGATGTCGATCTGTTCGATCGCCTCAGCCGGGGAGGGGTCGGACGCCACGGTTGCCTCGAACGGATACAGATTCACCACGACCAGCTGGAACGGCTCGATGCCCCGGTTCTCGAGGTCGGCGATGTGGGAGGGGCTGCCGAGATCGGCGAGGATACCGCCGTGAACGACCGGATGCAGCGTCTTGACCCGACCACCCAGGATCTCGGGGGCCCCGGTGACTTCGGAGATCGGGGTCACGGGAACACCGGCGGCATCCAGCGCAGCCGCCGTTCCCCCGGAGGCGACGATCTCGACACCGGCCCCGTGGAGGCGACGAGCGAAGTCGACCAGCCCGGTCTTGTCGGAGACGGAGATCAAGGCGCGGCTGATCGGGAGAAGATTCATCGACGCGACATGTTAGGGGGGCGACAGAGTCCGGAGTCGGGCGCGATCCGCCCGGACGGTGGAGGCGACAGTAGAGCAGTAGAGCAGTAGAGCAGTACTTGCTACTTGCTCATCGCTTCCATCATCGCGGAACCCATGTCGGTCGGGGTTGGGGCCATCACGACGCCGGCGGCTTCGAGCGCTTCGATCTTCGCCGCGGCGGTGCCCTTCCCTCCTGAAATGATCGCCCCGGCGTGACCCATGCGCTTCCCGGCGGGCGCTGTCGTTCCTGCGATAAACGAAGCGACCGGCTTCGTCATGTTCGCCGAGATCCACTCGGCGGCGTCTTCTTCTGCGGTGCCGCCGATCTCACCGATCATCAGCACACCCTCGGTGGCCGGGTCGTCGTTGAACGCCTTCAGCGCGTCGACGAAGTTCGTCCCGTTCACCGGATCACCGCCGATGCCGATCGCCGTGGTCTGTCCCAGACCATTCAGCGTGAGCTGGTGGACCGCCTCGTAGGTGAGCGTGCCGGACCGGCTCACGACGCCGATGCGGCCGGGCGTGTGGATGTATCCGGGCATGATGCCGATCTTGCACTCTTTCGGGGTGATGACTCCTGGGCAGTTCGGTCCGACCAGCCGAACAGCCTTACCTTCGAGGTAGCGCTTCGCCTTCACCATGTCGGCGACCGGGATTCCCTCGGTGACGCACACGATGAGAGGTACGCCTGCGTCGGCGGCCTCCATGATGGCGTCCGCGGCGAATGGTGGCGGCACATAGACGACCGACGCGTTCGCGCCGGTCGCTGCGACCGCCTCCGCAACGGTGCGGAAGATCGGAATCTCAACCCGATAGGTATCGGCACGATCCGGCACCCCGGAGCGATCCGTTTCACCTTCGAAGACCTCGGTCTGCCCGGCCCGACTCGGGTGCACCGCGCCGACCATGTCGGTCCCATATGCAATGGCCTTGTCCGTATGGAATCGGCCGGTCTTACCCATCCCCTGCACGAGGACCTTCGTGTCCTTGCCGATCATCACACTCATCGCGTCAACTCCAAGATCTTCTGAGCGCCATCCTTCATGTCCGTCGCGCTCACGAGGTCGAGTCCTGACTCATCAAGCATCTGCTTGCCGAGCTCGACATTCGTTCCCTCGAGTCGAACGACGAGCGGGACAGAGAGGCCGACCTCCTCGACGGCCGCAATCACACCCTCCGCGATGATGTCGCACCTCATGATTCCCCCAAAGATGTTCACGAAAATTCCCTTCACGTTCGGGTCCTTCGTGATGATCTTGAACGCAGCGGCGATCTGTTCCTTCTCAGCGCCCCCGCCGACGTCGAGGAAGTTGGCCGGCTCCCCTCCGACCGTCTGAATGATGTCCATCGTCGCCATGGCAAGGCCCGCTCCGTTCACCATGCATCCGATATCACCATCGAGCTTGATGAAGGAGAGGTCATACTCCTTGGCTTCGAGTTCCGCCGCGTCTTCTTCGCTGACGTCCCGGAGCTCCGCCACGTTGGGGTGACGGAAGAGGGCGTTGGCTTCGAAGGCCATCTTCCCGTCGAGAGCCATCACCTGACCGTCGGTCGTGACAACGAGCGGGTTGATCTCAACGAGATCGGTATCGAGCTCGACTGCCGCTTTGGTGAGCGCGTCGAGGAATCGCACGCCGTTCCTGAAGGCATCCCCTTCGAGACCAAGCGAGTAGGCGATGTGCCTCGCCTGGAACGGGAGGAGACCGAATGCTGGATCGATCTCCTCCTTGAGGATCTTCTCGGGTGTCGCTTCCGCGACAACCTCGATTTCGGTGCCACCCTCGGTCGATGCCATCACAATGTTGCGGGAGCTGGCACGATCGAGCAACACCGAAAGGTAGAGCTCGGTGGCGATGTCGATGCCTTGTTCGATGTAGAGCCGGCTTACCTGCTTGCCTTCATCTCCGGTCTGGATCGTAACGAGGGTCGAGCCGAGCATTTGACGTGCGAGTTCGCGCACCCGGACCTCAGCAGCCTCAATGCCGCCGTCGATCCCGTCGGTGACAACGGTGACCCCGCCGAGGTCGGGATACTCATTGAAGCGACCCTTTCCGCGGCCGCCGGCGTGGATCTGCGACTTGACGACGACAACGGGATTCCCGCTCTCCTCGATAAGTGGACGAACGGCCGCCACCGCCTCGTCTACCGTCGTGGCGACCCGGCCCATGGGGACTGCGATGCCGCGGTCGGCCATGAGAGCCTTTGCCTGATACTCATGGATCTTCAAGAGGATCCACCTCCGTTCATCGGTTTCCAATCAGCGATCTGACAGGTGTTCAGCGACCCACGCTGCGATGTCCTCGAGCGGTGTACCCGGGGTGAAGACCGCGCTGATTCCGGCCGCGTGGAGGGCCGGGATGTCTTCGTCCGGGATGATGCCGCCGCCGAAGACCACGATGTCGGCAGCATCCCGATCGCGCAACGCTTCCACGACGCGGGGAAACAAGGTGAGATGCGCCCCGGAGAGCGTCGAGAGACCAACCCCGTCGACATCCTCATCGACGGCGGCTCGAGCGATCTGGTCCGGAGTCTGATGGAGCCCTGTATAGATGACTTCGCACCCGGCGTCGCGCAGCGCTCGTGCGACAATCTTCGCACCCCGGTCGTGCCCGTCGAGGCCCGGTTTGGCGATCAGAATCCGTGGCGGCATGGCTCGGAAGGCTAGTGGTAGTCGGACCTGGAGGATTCAACGCCGACCGGTTCGCAGACCGGGGCCGGACTCACGCCTCGGATGCCGGCCGCAGGTAGTTGATCACGTCGATCGCCCGATAGGTGTCCCTGCCGGCGGGGAGGAATCGAGCCACACCGGCGACATCGTCACCGGAAGTGATGAGTTCGCCCTCAACGTCACCGTTCCGCTGAACCTGGGGAAGTCCGATATTGGCAATCAACGAGTTGCAAAGGCACTTCCGGCCGATGGTGTCAGCCTCCGACCCGCCCTTCCTCAGATAGTCGTCGACGGGTTCGGACGGACATCGCCATCCGACCGTCCCATCGTCGCGCCGGTATGCCGTTCGCAGGTAGCCCAGGTCGCAGATACGAGAGCGTTGCTCATAGACGGCCTGATTCGAGAGACTGTCTTCGAGCTCAACGACCTTGAACGGGAACCCGGTCGGGGATGCGACCGGGTCGGTGTAGATCTTCGCTCGGCCCGCCCTGCTGAGTTCGACCACCCGCCGTTTCGTCTCTTCAGTGAAGCCGGATTCCTCGCAGTAGGCGAATGCCGTACCGACCTGGACACCGGCAGCGCCGAGTGCGAGTGCCGCGGTGATCTGGTCGGGTTCTCCGTATCCCCCCGCGAGCCAGAAGGGCAGGCCGAGATTCCGGAACACATCGAGATCGGGGATGTCTCGATCCCCATAGATTGGCTCACCGTCAAGGCTCAACTCGACCTTCCCCCTGGGCGGAGCGTTGTGGCCTCCCGCGGTCGGTCCCTCCACGACAAAGCCGTCAACCCGACCACTCGCCTTGCGCACGAGCGCCGTCGCGAGAACGTGAGAAGATACGATCGCAAGAAACTTCGGCCTTGGGGCGGGCGGTAACGTCCCGTCGCCGAACTCGACGGGGTCGAACGACATCGTGAAGGTCTCGCCGCGCAGGGCTCCTTTGACATCCAGCCGATACTCAACCGGGAGCCCTTCGTTCAGCCGGTCGAGCACACCGGGGATCGCCATCGGGATCCCGGCGCCCATCAGCACGTAGTCGACTCCCGCAAGCATCGCTCCGTAGATCGATGGGAGGTGGGGAGACTGAATCTTCTCGAGATAGTTGATCCCGACCAGCCCATCGTGACCCTCTTTCGCCAGGTTCACCTCGACGAAGTTCGCGGCCACCATGAGCTCAACGAGATTGCGGGAAGGTTTGACCCGCGGCATCGGCTTAGAACGGTATCGCTCCCCCGACCCCTTCCCACCCTCGATGAAATAGGTACCGAGGATGCGGTCGGATACCCCTGCGATCGGGAACGCAGCGAGGGCTCGCCTCATGTCGCCATCCGGATCGCCGTCTTGAAGTCGCCTGACGAGAATCCCATCAAGGCCGGTGCCGGACACCACACCGAGGTACCCCGCATCGGCAACAGCGCGGGCGAGACGCCAATCGGACACACCGGCACCCATGCCTCCCTGGATCAGAACTGGCGGGTCGGTGGTCACGCCGTCATGGTAGGACAGTGCCCGGTACACGGAAGGAGCGCCTCGCAAGTGTCTGAACTCACAACGCTTCGATTGCGGCGATCACTTCGGCAGGCTCTGTTCGCTTGCGGTCGTCAACGTCGACGAAGGCGTAGACGATCGTGTGGTCCCCATCAATCACGCGGGATCAAACCTTCTCCAGCGGGGCCCATGCCAGCAGGAGACGCTTCTCTCCCACGCCCTGGAATGCGACAACCGCCTCGGCGGCCTCGCCGCGGCCGATCACTTCGACGACGATTCCGTCCCCCCAGTGGGTGTGTCGGACGCGGTCGCCGTTCGTGATCTCCACGCCGTTCCCGGTGGCACGGGGCTTCTGGAGCGTCGCTCGCGTTGACCCGCTCTTGCGCTTGACGCTCGTCGTCAAGTGCTCGGGAATCTCACCGAGGAACCGACTCGGACCGTTGTACTGCGACTGTCCCCAGAGATTCCGATTCCACGCACGGGTGAGGAAGAGTCGCTGTTCAGCTCTTGTGATCCCCACATAACAGAGGCGTCTCTCCTCCTCGAGTTCGGTTGAGTTTCCAAGCGATCGGAAGTGGGGAAAGACGCCGTCCTCCATGCCGGTGATGAATACAACGGGAAACTCCAGCCCCTTCGCATTGTGGAGCGTCATCAAGGTCACCTGGTCGCGGTCTTCGTAGGCATCGATGTCGGCAACCAAGCTGATCGCTTCGAGGAAGAGTCCGAGTTTCGCCATCGCATCGAGTTCGGACCACTCCGCGGGGCCCATCGACGCTGGGCCGATCTCCTCGAATTCGGCGACGGCCGAGGCAAGCTCCCGGAGATTCTCCTCCCGGCCCATCGCCTCGATCGATCGATCCGCTCGGATCATGTCGAGATACCCGGTCGCGTCGAGAACGGCTTCGATCGCTGCCGCGGGTCCGGCGCCGGCTCGCTCGAGAAGGTGGTCCATGAGAGCGACGAATTCCTCGATGGAGCGTTTGGCTCGCGCCGTCAACCGTGGGTTCTCGTCGACTCGACGCAGCGCCTCGAAGAAGCCGATCCGATGAACTTCTGCGAACCGGTCGATGTGTGCGACGCTCGTGTCTCCGATCGCCCTCTTTGGTCTGTTGATGATGCGCTTCAACGCGACCTGGTCGTCCGGGTTCACAATGCTGCGCAAGTAGGCGAGTGCGTCCTTGACCTCGCGGCGGTCGTAGTACTTCAGGCCGCCGACGACCTGATAGGGAACCCCGTAACGAACGAAGACCTCTTCGATCACGCGACTCTGGGCGTTGGTTCGGTAGAAGGCGGCGATGTCGGAGAGAGCCATCCCTTCGTCTTCGAGATCCCGTATCCGGCCGGCGATGAACGCTGCTTCAGCCTGTTCGTCTTGTGCCTCATGAGTAACGATCGGCTCACCTGCGCCTTCATCGGTCCAGAGACGCTTCGGCTTCCTGGAGTCGTTCTGAGAGATCACGGCGTTGGCCGCGTCGAGGATCGTCTGGGTCGATCGGTAGTTCTGCTCGAGGAGCACAACGGTGGCGTCGTCGTAGTCCTTCTCGAAGTCCAGAATGTTGCGCATGTCGGCGCCGCGAAAGGCATAGACGGACTGGTCGGAGTCGCCGACAACGAAGACGTTCCTGTGCTTCGCTGCGAGGAGCTTGACGAGCATGTACTGGGCGTGGTTCGTGTCCTGGTACTCGTCCACCAGAAGGTACCGAAATCGTTCCTGCCAGTGGACCAGGACCTCAGGGAACGCTCGGAGGATGTCGACCGTGAGCATCAGGATGTCGTCGAAGTCAACGGCCGATGCTTCGACGAGGCGCTGCTGATAGAGCCGATAGATATCGGCGGCCTTCTCGTGGTAGAACCCTTCCCCACTGTCGGAGAATGTTTCGTAGTCGATGAGTTCGTTCTTCGCATTCGAGATCGTCGCCCGGATCGCCTTGGGTGGGAAGCGCTTTGGGTCGAGATCGAGGTCGCGGATGCACATCGTGACGAGTCGCACCGAATCGGCGTCATCGTAGATCGTGAACGATGACCGATACCCGAGGCGCGGTGCCTCACGGCGGAGGATGCGGACGCACGCGCTGTGGAACGTCGAGACCCACATGCCGTCGGCGACCTGCCCAATCAGGCTCGCCACTCGTTCCCTCATCTCGCTCGCAGCCTTGTTCGTGAACGTGATCGCCAGGATCGAGTACGGCGAGACGCCCATGTCGCGAATCAAGTGGGCGATTCGGTACGTGAGGACCCGGGTCTTGCCGGACCCGGCGCCTGCCACCACCAGAACCGGCCCCTCGGTGATCGCAACAGCGTGGCGCTGCGCAGGATTGAGGTCGCGGAGAAGCGGGGAGTCGGGCATGGGAGACCGATTCTAGAGACCCCCGTGAAGTGAACTACATGTGGGTAAGTAGGGCAGTAGAGCAGTAGAGCAGTAGAGCAGTAGAGCAGTACTGATCTACTGCTACGCCGTTTGTTCTCTGGCCCTGCGAGTCGAGATCAACTCTCTTAGCTTCTCGGCAAGGCCGCCTTCACGGAAGTCGGCCTTTCCGAAGAACGCATCTACACCGGCCCCACGGGCCCGATCGACGTCTTCGCCTTCTGCGACGCCCGAGAGCATCACCATCGGGATGTCGCCGTGCCGCTGTCGAACCATGTGGGCCAGCGCCACCCCATCGGCCCGAGGCATGGAAAAATCGACCACGATCGCGTCGAAGGACCCGGAGTGGAGCGCAGCGAGCGCATCCGCAACGCTTGCCGCAACCGAGGTGCTGAATCCACTCGTCGCGAGGGCCGACGAAACGACCTGTTGGACACCACGGGAATCGTCGACGATAAGGATGCGCGCCGGGGAGAATCCGGAATCATCGGGTGCCGCTTCACGGTGCCGTTCGGCGAGACGGGTCGTGTCGACGAGCAAGACCACTTCCTCTCCACCGAGCAACGCCGCACCGGTTACCGCATCGAAATCTGCAAGGACGGCGCCAAGTTCCTTCGCCGCGACGCGGCGTGTCCCGACGACCGCTTCCACACCAAGTGCGATCGAACCGGCCGCGCTCGCTGCAATCACGATCGAGGTGGGCACACCCTCGGATGCAACGCCCATCAGATCGCCGAACGATGCGAACGGGATGTCCCCGTCGCTCCGCTCGAGAACGGTGCCGTGATCGGTAACTGCAATCGTCGCCAGACACATCTCGATGATGTCATGCACGCCGGTCTCGGGGATGCCCCACATGATGCCCCCAGCCATCACCAGCAGCGCCTTCTGCATGGCCTGGTGGAGCGGTACCACCATCGATACTCTGGTCCGTTTCCCGGGAACGCTCTCGATCGTGAGCGAGCCGTTCATAGCTTCAACGGCCTCGCGAACGGTCGCAAGGCCCGCGCCGTCACCGGCGAGTTCGTCGGTCGTCTCGCTGGTTGAGAACCCGGATTGATAGAGCAGAGAACGTAGAGCCTTCGGAAACGGTTCGGCCGTGGGCTCGAGGAGGTTCAGCTTCAGCCCTTTGTCGCGAATCGCGCTCCAATCGATGCCGCGGCCGTCGTCGGTGACCGAGACCTCCAGATTGACATCCGTCTTTCGCGCCTCGACTCGGATAACTCCGGTCCCAGGTTTGCCGGCCCCGAGCCTCGAATCGACGCCTTCGATGCCGTGTACCGCCCCATTGACGACGAGTTGTCTGATGGCATCGCCGAGTCGATCCAATACCTGGCGATCGACTGGAATATCGTCGCCGATCAACTCGATTCGGATCTCCTTCCCCGTCTTCCGACTCAGGTAACGACCCAACTGCGGGAGCGTGTTGGTGAGGTCCCGGAGCGGTGCTGCGGCAAGGCCGAGCGCCCGCGCCTCGATCTGTTCCGATGCCTGATCGATCGGTTCCATGCCTTCCGAGATCTGCGAGATACGTTCGGCGAAGAACGGGTCGGCAGCGGCAACTTCGGCGAGCTCTGCGAGTTGATCCTTGACCGACGCAACATCCATCCGAAGCGAAACAATGTGGTTCACGAGGCCGTAGAGCTGCCCTGCATTGATCGAGATCGCTTCTTCACTCGCCCAGGTCTGCACGGCTCCCACGAGACCGCCCAGATCAGTCGATTCCATCGAGGCTCCGGCGGCCGACCTTCCGCTCGACGGCAGCACAACCACATCGCTGGTGTCGGGTGATGTACCTTCGCCCAGGCGGTCGTGGCGCACTTCACGGTCATTGGTGTCGTCGACGAGGGATCGTGCCGTAGCTCGGGGGAACTCGATAACCGAGGCGATCGCGCCCTCGACAACCGTCTCCTCATCGGCGATCAGAGCACTTGTGGTCGGTTCCTCCACCACGAGAAGAGAGACCTCGGGGAGTGCGCCATCATCCATGACGTCCTGGTCGGGCAGCGGTGAGTCTGTATCGTCTACTTCCTCCGGATCGATGGTGACCGAGTCGGAAACCTCGGCCTGCATCGATCGTCGAAGAGCGGCAAATGCCTCCTGGGCCGACATTGGCTCGTCGCCTTCGCCCTCCCCGTCGGGACCGTCGAGTTTCTTCTCTGCCCCGACATCAGCGATCTCGACAGCCATGATCGGCACTTCTACCCGGACTTCGGCAGGTGTCTCGAAGCGGATAATGGCGTCGTTTCCGATCGGTCGAGCCACAGCCGGCGAAGGGCTGGATGGAACAGGAGCAGACGGCGCGGCAGCAACGGATGTCACCTCCGGATCGATCACCGGGACCGGCGGTAGCACTTCTGGGAGCGACTCCCCTTTCAAGAACTCATGAACGGCGGCCATCGCCTCGACGAGTTCGGTGGGGTCATCGAGCGCCCGCGGTATCGCGGAACTGAGGATCTCGAGAACGCGACCGAAGGTCGGCTCCGGCGTGAGGTCTCCGTGCTGGATCCATCTCCAGAGCATTTCGAGCATGAGGCCGGCGGAAGCGATGTCGTCGTATCCCATGACCCGGCCGGTGCCCTTGATGGTGTGCCCCTCGCGGAGCAGGTCGCCGGCTTCTTGCGGCGTGATCGTTCCTGCACGCAGCGCCTGCGCTCCCTCGACGAGGCGAGCAGATCGCTCTGCCACCTCCTCGATGAACATTTGCTGCAACTCTGGGTCGCTGCTCCAACTCACGGATGTACCTCAAACCTTTGCGTTCCCGTCGTGCAGATATCGACGCACGGGCGACCTCGCTTGAGGGTTAAGGAAGGAAGCTGACAGCAGAAAGCCAGATCCGGAAAGGCAATCGGCAACAGCATCCGGGGCTGTCAGCTGTCAGCCGCCTACTCCCACTCGATCGTCGCGGGGGGTTTCGAGGAGACGTCGTAGGCGACACGGTTGATCCCGGGGACTTCGTTGATCACCCGTGACGAGATCGCCGCCAGCACGTCGTACGGCAGTCGAGCCCAATCCGCGGTCATCGCGTCGTCGGAGGTCACGGCCCGTACGATCAACGGGTAGGCGTAGGTTCGGCCGTCACCCTGGACTCCGACCGTACGAATCGCCGGCAGCACACCGAACGTCTGCCACAGCTCCCGGTGGAGCCCGGCCTTTCGGATCTCGTCGAGAACGATTGCGTCGGCTTCGCGGAGGATGTCGAGTCGTTCTCTCGTGACGTCCCCGATGATGCGCACCGCAAGCCCGGGTCCCGGGAACGGCTGGCGCCAAACGATCTCTTCCGGAAGACCAAGTTCCTCACCGACGGAGCGGACCTCGTCCTTGAAGAGGTCCCGCAGCGGCTCGATCAGCGAGAGCGTCATGTCGTCGGGAAGGCCACCGACATTGTGATGGCTCTTGATCTTCGCAGCATCCTTGGTACCCGACTCGATCACGTCGGGGTACAGGGTCCCCTGGACCAGATACTTGGCATCCGAGAGATCGGTCGCCACCTCTTCGAACACCCGTATGAACGTCTCACCGATGATCATGCGTTTCCGCTCCGGGTCGGTGACGCCTTCGAGCGCATCAAGGAACCGGTCCTCTGCCTTCACATGGATGAGGTTCATGTTGAAGGTGCGACGGAATGTCTCATCAACCTGTTCTGCTTCTCCCTTGCGCAGAAGACCGTGGTCGACGAAGACGCAGACGAGCTGGTCGCCGATTGCCTTGTGGACCAGCGCCGCAGCCACCGAGGAATCAACGCCGCCCGAAAGCCCACAGATCACCGTGCCGTCGCCGACTTCCTCCCTGACGGCGATGACGGATTGCTCGATGATCCCAACATGCGTCCATGTCGGGCGTGCCCGGCATGCTTCGTAGAGGAAGTGTTTGAGAATCTCCTGGCCCCGCGGCGTGTGGGCCACTTCGGGGTGGAACTGCACGCCATATAGTCCCCGGCTCGTGTCCTCCATCGCCGCTACCGGTGAGTCGCCGGTCGACGCCGTAACAACGAAGCCGGGAGGGGCTGCGGTCACCGCGTCGCTATGGCTCATCCAAACGACTTGTTCGACGGGGAGCCCGGCAAACAGGACCGCGTCGGCAGTGACGGTGAGATTCGCGGGCCCATACTCCGCGACGTCGTTTCGCTCGACGGTGCCGCCCAGACCGTTCGCGAGGATCTGATGCCCGTAGCAAATGCCGAGCACCGGAATCCCCAGAGCGAAGATTCCCTTGTCGATTGCATATGCCCCTGCCTCGTACACGGAGGCGGGGCCACCCGACAGGATGATCCCGACCGGTGTCCGATCTGCGACCTCGTCGGCGGATATGTCACGTGGAACGATCTCCGAGAATACGTGTGCTTCCCGAACCCGGCGTGCGATCAACTGGGCGTACTGGGCCCCGAAGTCGACCACCAGGACACGGTCAAAATCACCCTCCGAGGCATGCCCGGTCGCGGTGGTCACCACGTCAGCCCATCCCCACGCCTTGCGACCGCTGTAGTTGCTTCCCCTCGGTCTGCAGCGCGGGTGCCACCATCACCTCGGCCTTCTGAAACTCCTTCACATTCGCATACCCGGTGGTCGCCATCGAGGTTCTGAGGGCTCCGAACAGGTTGAGTTTGCCGTCGTTCTGGTTGGCCGGCCCAAGGAGCAGTTCTTCGATCGTCCCAATTGTCCCCACTCGTACACGCGAACCGCGGGGCAGCGTTGGGTGGAACGTAGCCATCCCCCAATGCACGCCGTTTCCCGGTGCTTCCTCGGTTGCCGCGAATGGGGAGCCCAGCATCACCGCGTCGGCCCCGACCGCGATCGCCTTGGAGATGTCGCCACCGGTGCGCATGCCGCCGTCGGCGATGACATGGACGTAGCGGCCTGTCTCTTCGAGATATCGCGTACGGGCCCCGGCTGCATCCGCGATCGCGGTCGCCTGGGGAACGCCGATCCCGAGTACGCCCCGAGTCGTGCATGCGGCGCCCGGTCCAACACCGACGAGGACGGCGACGGCTCCGGTGCGCATGAGATGCAGCGCTCCTGAGTAGGACGCGACACCGCCGACGATGACCGGCATCTCGACGTCGCGGATGAACTGAAAGAGATCGAGCGGCTTGGTTCTGGTCGACACGTGTTCTGCCGACACAACGGTGCCCTGGATCACGAGGATGTCCAGCCCACCGGCTTTGGCCGCGGCGATGTACGTGGTGACATGTTGAGGGGTCAGGCTCGCGGCGGTGATGATCCCGGCGTCCTTCATCTCCCGTACGCGTTGTGTGATGAGGTCCGAATCGATCGGCGCGGCGTAGAGCAACTGCATGCGCTGTGTCGCCTGATCGTCCGGGAGCGACGAGATCTCGTCATAGATTGCCAGCGGATCCTCGTACTTCGTCCAGAGACCCTCCAGGTTCAGGACGGCAAGACCACCCAGCCTCGCAATCTCGATCGCCGTCGACGGACTGACCGCCGAATCCATGGCTGCTGCGAGAAGTGGAAGATCGAAGGTGAAAGCGTCCATCTCCCAACTCAGATCGACGTCTTCGGGATCCCGAGTCCGCCGCGACGGGACGATGGCGATGTCATCGAACCCGTAGGCCCGACGACCAGATTTGGCGATACCGATCTCGATTTCCATGGGAAAAGGCCCCTTGTGTGGACAGTAGATGCCAGCGAGGAGAAGGGTAGTCAGGACGTAGCTCTCAGCTACCCCGCCACCAGCTTCAAGCGGGAAGCTTCAAGCGGGAAGCTGAAAGCTGGTAGCTGGTAGCTGGTAGCTGTACGCTCAGATCCTTCCCAGACCTACGGCGTCTCTCGCTTGCTGCTGGATGCGTTCTGCACGCGTTCTTGCGTCGAGCGCTCCCCTCTGGAGAATCCGTGCTACTTCCGCGTCATCGAGGGTCGTGAGCGTTGCCCGGATGGGTGCGAGCTCTGCGACGATCGCTTCCGCCACGGCGTCTTTGAACCGGCCGTAGCCACCCGACCCGTACTCATCGGAGAGGTCGTCGATCGAACGGCCCGTCGTCGCCGACATGATCTCCAGCAGGTTCGAGATCCCCGGTTTCTGCTCAATGTCGTGGCGGACGGTCGGATCGGAGTCTGTCACCGCCGACTTGACCTTCTTGCGGATCACATCAGGGGCGTCGTCAAGATCAATCCTGTTCTTCGGATTCGGGTCACTCTTCGACATCTTGGCCGTCGGCTCAGCGAGGGCCATAACTCGGGCTGCAGTCTCCGGAATCAGAGGTTCGGGGATAGGAAAGACGTCCCCATACCGGTTGTTGAAGCGGGCGGCAAGGTCGCGGGACATTTCGAGATGTTGCTTCTGGTCGTCTCCAACCGGGACCAGGTCGGCGTGGAACAGCAGGATGTCGGCCGCCATCAGAACGGGATATGCGTAGAGACCCAGATTCGATGGGATCCCCTTGTCGATCTTGTCCTTGTGTTGCGTCATGCGGTTGAGGACACCCGTCGGTGTCAACGTGCCGAGAATCCAGGCAAGTTCGGCGTGCTGGGGTACCTGGCTCTGCATGTAGAGGAGGGAACGGTTTGGGTCGATCCCGAGGGCGAGCACCATCTTTGCCGTATCGAGTCGGCGGCGGTTGAACTCCGCGGGGTCATAGGGGACCGTCATCGCGTGGAGGTCAACGATGCAGTAGATGACGTCGTGGGCGTCATCCTGCTGGAGCGCGACCCAGTTGCGAAACGCACCGAGGTAGCCGCCGAGGTGCATCGCACCCGTCGGCTGAACACCCGAGAACACCGTCTTCTTCTGTTCTGTCACCGTTCCTCCTCACAAAGAAGTAGCAGGGAGAGAGTAGTGAGGAAGGAGACCGGAGCCCCACACGAACGGTTCACACGAGCAAGACAACGCCGGGCATGCAACCGTCAGTGCGTGGCCGGAGATGACATCCAAACCAATCGACCGTTGACGCGGCGCCCGAAAGCAGCCATACTCACCGACCCATGTCCGACTCAGCGACCGCAACGATCATCATCACCTAGGCGCACACGAACCCGTGTGCGCCCGTAACCCTCCGCCCAGCGGGGGGTTTTCTCTATCCGGAGCAGAATCATGACCACCATCGAGATGTACGACACGACACTGAGAGACGGAACACAGCAGGAGGGGATCTCGCTGACGGCTGGAGACAAGCTGGAGATCAGTCGCCTCCTCGACGAACTCGGGGTCGCGTATATCGAAGGCGGGTGGCCCGGGGCGAATCCGAAGGATGACGAGTTCTTCGAGCGAGCACGCACCGAACTCGAACTCTCAACCGCGACCCTCGTCGCATTCGGATCGACGCGCCGCCCGCGCGGGTCTGCGGCCGACGATGGGCAATTGGCCGCGTTGATCGACGCCGACACCGAAGTTGTGTGCATAGTTGGCAAATCCTGGGACTACCACGTCGAACACGCCCTACGCACGGAACCTGAGGAGGCTCTTGCGATGATTGCCGACTCGGTCGAGCACCTTCGCTCGGCCGGACGGAGAGTCTTCTTCGATGCCGAGCACTTCTTCGACGGCTATCGGGCCAATCCCGGATTCGCTGTTGCGACGCTGCAGGCCGCTCATGATGCCGGCGCAGAGCGGCTCGTTCTCTGCGACACCAACGGGGGCACCCTTCCCCACGATGTGGAGCGGATTGTCGGAGAGGTCGCAGAAACGATTCCGGATGCAGTGCTCGGGTGCCACTTCCACAATGACTCCGGAACCGCCGTCGCCAACAGCCTGGCCGCGGTGAACGCAGGGGTCGCGCAAGTGCAGGGTTGCGTTAACGGGTACGGCGAGCGAACCGGCAACGCCGATCTGTGTTCGGTGATCCCGAATCTCTCGCTCAAGATGGGGTACGAGACGATTCCACCCGATCGGCTCCCCCACCTGACCAGGGTGTCGCATCACATCGCCGAGTTGGTCAATCTCACGTTGGACGATCACCAACCGTTCGTCGGAACGTCGGCCTTCACCCACAAGGCCGGCCTGCACACTTCGGCTCTGGCGCGTCGACCAGATGCGTACGAGCATCTTCCGCCGGAGTCCGTAGGAAATTCGACACGAACGGTCGTCTCCGAACTCGCCGGACGGTCGACCGTCCTCGCCAAAGCTCAGGAAGCCGGTCTCGACCTCTCCCCTGAGGAGGCACAGGCAATCGTCGATCGCATCAAGACGCTCGAACACGAGGGGTACCACTTTGAGGCCGCAGAGGGCTCGTTCGATCTGCTTGCCCGCGAGGTGCAAGGGTGGAAACAGCCGTTCTTCGATCTGGAGTCCTACCGGGTCTTCGCCGAACATCGGGACGGTGAAGTCACCGCCGAAGCCACGGTGAAGGTTCACGTGAATGGCAAGCGGGTTGTGACGACGAGCGAGGGCGACGGCCCGGTAGCGGCTATCGATGGGGCGCTGCGCGCTGCCCTCTGCGATGCCTATCCGCATCTCGCCGACATCCATCTCACCGACTACCGGGTCCGCGACCTCGACTCATCCGACGGGACAGCGGCACGGGTACGCGTCCTCTGTCGTCACAGCGACGCCGACGGCTCCTGGGGCACGGTAGGGGTGCACCAGAACATCATCGACGCGTCGTGGAGAGCGGTATGTGAGGGACTCGTTGTGGGGCTGCTGAGAAGTACTCCGTAATCCGGACCGTCCCTGGCGACGCAGTCGGTCGTCGATGCCGCGTCCTGCTCATGGCTCACCGCTCATGGCTCACGGCACATCGCACGCAGCTCGGGGACTCGTTACCCTTCGCGAATCTCCGCGTCCACCGTCTGCATCTCCGCGGTCTCGAACGTGAGCGTGACCGGGATGATGTCTCCGACCTTGAATTCGACATCCTTGTCGATGCACATCACGTGGTAGCCGCCGGGCTCCAGCACCGCTTCGCCGCCGGCGGGGATCTCGATACCACCCTCGGCCTGCTGCATCTTCATGACGCCGTCCGCCATGATCGTCTGGTGCAGCTCGGTGGCTCCGCAGACGGACGCATGGGCAGAGACAAGCCGATCCGCAACGTCGGTGCCCTTCAGGGTCATGTAGAACGCTCCATTGTTCGCCACCTCTGGTGATGAACGCCCCCACGGATCATCGACAACGATACCGTCGCTTCCCGAGCTGCTGCAGGCTCCTGCCAACAACGCAAGCGCCACAACGACAGCGGACAATGCTGGTCTCTTCATCGAGAGTGCCTTTCTACTCAAGACATCAGCGGAGGTGGCGACCGATCTCGGACGCGAGACCCGCCGCCGTTACGATCTCCGATAGGGCCAAGCGAGCTCCCGCTGCACCGTGGTGATAGGCGGCGGATCGGGCTGCGATCTCCGCAGGAAGGCCGCCCGCCACGAACGCTGCGACCATCCCGGTCAGTACATCTCCGGTGCCGATCGTGGCGAGTTCCGGACCTCCCGATGTGACTACCCATGTGTTGGTAGCGTCGGCCACGAACGTCGGGTTGCCCTTGAGAAGCACGACCGCCCCACTCTCCCGAGCCAGCTCCAGGGCCGCAGAGTGCGTCGGTTCGCTCCCGGTCAGCCGAGTGAACTCGCCTCCGTGCGGAGTAATGATGGTGTCGTGCTCTCTTGAGAGGGCGGCCGAGCCGTCCAGGGCGTTCAGGCCGTCCGCATCCAGCACGACTGGCCCGTCCCAGCGGTCGAGCAACGCATTGACGAAGCTCTGATCGACGGACCCAAGACCTGGGCCCAACGCAAGCACGTCGTAGCGATCCGCCGCAGCAAGCACGTCGTCGACATCGTCGAGACTGAAAGTGCTGCCGCTGCCTATTCCCCGGCTCATCACGCCGGGGTCCAGCGTGGCGTAAATCGTCTTGAGCGCACCGGGACAGATCACCGTCGCGGCACCCGCTCCGGCGGAGAGGGCCGAGCGGGCCGCGAGCATGGCGGCGCCGGTTATGCCCGGTGATCCGCCGACGACGGCCACGGAGCCGACCGACCACTTGTGTGCATGACGGGTCCGCACCGGTGTGGGAGCGTCGAACTCCTCGCAAAGCATCAACTCCGGACGAGGCTCATCAAGCCCGATGTCCACGACGAACAGTTCTCCGCTCCGCTCCGGTCCCTCGCCGAGCAGGTGGCCGGTCTTCGCTGCCTGGAAGGTGACCGTCACATCGGCGTAGAACGCTGAATTCCCAACGATTCCGGTGGTGGCATTGAGCCCCGAGGGAACATCGACGGCGAGCACAGGGACGTCGAGACGAGCCCACGGAACAACGACCTCCGGCAACGAACCCCGGAAGCCAACCCCGAAGATGGCGTCGATGATCAAATCGGCCGACTTCGGCCGGCCCAGCACCTCAACGCGAACGCCTGCACGTACTGCGGCGATAGCCGCCGCCCGCGCCGGAGAACCGTCCCCTCTCGGATATCCGAGCGATTGAATCGACACCTGAACCCCACGCCGGGAGAGATGCTTCGCGGCCACGTAGCCGTCTCCGCCGTTGTTCCCCCGACCGGCCAGAACGATCACTCGATCCCCGTATCCGATCCCCATCTCGACCGCGGTCAACGCCACCCCAAGACCGGCCCGCTCCATGAGCAGCGCAGGCGGATCGTCAGACGCCATATCGAGACGACGCGATTCGGCGGGAGTAATGAGCGGTTCCATGGACCGAAGAGTAGATCAGCAGATCAGTAGCAAGTAGAGCAATACTGATCTACTGATCTACTCAGCCACTTCGCACATCAACTCCCACAGCCGATCGACATGGACCGCTGTGGTCTTCGTCTGACCTATTGAGACGCGGATGAACCTTCGGTCGTCGATCGACGACGGGGTCACATATGCCCACCCGGATGCGTTGATTTCGTCGGCCAGAGCGTCGGTCGCCTCATCCCCGTCGGTATGGCGGAATGACACGAGTCCGAACGGCGCGGGCGCGATCAGCTCCAGGGAACGATGGCCCTCGACTCGCTCGGCCAACGCGGCGGCTAGGGCAACGTGCTCACGGACATGGTGCCGGATCCCCTCGGCACCATAGGAACGGAGAACGAACCAGAGCTTGAGAGCACGGAACCGCCGACCGAGCGGGACATGCCAATCGCGGTAGTCGATGACCTCTCCCGACTCCGATGCTTGGTTCCGCAGGTACGGAGGCAGGATGCTCAGTGCACCGATGAGAGGCTTGCGATCGGCAACGTAGAAGAGCGAGCAATCGAAATTTGTGAACATCCACTTGTGCGGATTGAACGTGTAGGAGTCCGCGAGTTCGAGCCCGTCCTGAAAGTGTCGGAACTCAGGGCATGTCATTGCGGTTCCTGCATATGCAGCGTCCACGTGGTGCCAGAGACCGTGGAACCGGGCGATCTCTCCGACGGCTCGGACGGGGTCAACGGCTGTCGTCCCCGTCGTGCCCACGGCGGAGACGACGGCGACCGGAATCAGACCAGCCGCGACATCGTTCTCTATCGCTGCCTCGAATGCATCAGCGCGCATCGCATATCGATCGTCGACTGGGACGAGACGCACATGGCCGTACCCGGCGACCCTCGCTCCCTTCTCGACCGACGAGTGCGCCTGCTCTGAGGCGTAGACGACCATCTTCCCGGCCTCCCCGACCGCTCGCTCCCTTGCGACGACGAGAGCTGTGTGCGTGGAGTCGGACGCGCTCATCTGGATGACACCCCCACCGGGGCCGGTTGTCTTCCACGATTCCGGGAGTCCGAGCAGGTCGACCAGCCAATCGATGACGACCTCCTCGATCTCAGTTGCCGCCGGACTCGTTGACCACAGCATGCCTTGGACTCCGAGACCCGCAGCAACAAGTTCCCCGAGAATCGACGGCGGCGACGTGTTGGCCGGGAAGTATGCGAACCATCCTGGCGATTGCCAGTGGGTGATACCCGGCATGACGATCTCATCGAGATCGCGCAGAATCGCATCGAACGGCTCAGACTGTTCGGGGGCCACACCAGGCAGCATCGCCCGTATCTCCCCCGGCTTGGCCGCCGACACGATTGGCCGATCACCAACCGAGTCCAAGTAGTCGGCGATCCAGTCGATCACCTGGTACCCGTACCGACGGAAGTCGTCGGTAGACATGTGGTACGGCGGCACAGCCGCCGTAGCTTCCGGTTGCGAGCTACCAGCTACCAGCCGAGACTCGTCAGAAGGCGCTTCCTTCACAGCAGTACCTCAATGTCCATAGTCACACCATCCTCGGAGCTGGCGGCTCGTGGCTGGCAGCTCATGTCTCATGCCTCAGGTATCCCAGCAGTTCTCTCACCATGAAAGCCGTGGCGCCCCACAACGTCCCCTCCTCGAATTCATAGAACCACAGTTCGTGACCATGCCACTCATGGGTGACCCATCGGGACTCATCGAGCAGGTGATCGACCGGTGGCTCGATGATGCTGTGAACCTCGGCGGGATCCGCGATCAGTTCATCCGGTCGATCAACCCTGGCCACGACCGGCACGATGAGTCGCGTGCGATCGCGAGTCGATACCGGCGTAAGCCCGCCGAGGATCTCGACGACATTCTCCCCCGGGAGCCCTATTTCCTCCCATGCCTCTCGTTTCGCGGTCGCGACGGCATCTTCGCCATCTTCCCGACCACCCCCCGGGAACACGACGTCTCCGGGGTGGGTCCGCATGTGCTCGGGACGTCGCGTGAAGATGACCCGGTGTATTCCTTCTGCGTCCTCATACAGGGGAACGAGCACGGCGTAGCGTGCCGCCGGTGGTGATGCCACCGGGGAGAGTCGCTCGAGTCGATCCCATACTTCCATCACGAGAGCATACGTCGGTAGTCTGCACTCGATGGCGCAGAATCTCCACAGCCGACCGCGGCATACGCCGCGGTTCATCGTTCGCCCGTTTCGGCGTCGCGATGTGGGTCCGATGCACGATGCCGTCCAAGCCTCACTGCCGGAACTCGAGGAGTGGCTCCCATGGGCGATCGGCTACGACCGCTCGGTCGCTCATCGATTCATCCGTGACTCGGCGTCGGCATGGAATGACGCCCGCGCTTTCGACTTCGCCATCCGTCTGCCCGACGAGCCCGACTTCCACGTCGGCAACATCTCCGTATGGCCCACGTCTCCTGCGAATCGCGTGGGCGAGATCGGATACTGGGTTCGCTCGGATCTCACCGGCGAAGGCATCGGCACCGAGGTCACCGCGCGAACGATCCAAGTGGGGTTCGAGGAACTCCACTATCACAAGATCGTCCTGAGGATCGCCGTCGGCAACGAACGGTCCGATCGCATCGCAAAGCGTCTCGGCTTCACCCTCGAGGGCACACTTCGCGACGAAGTGAAGGTGGGCACCAATTGGCTCGATCACACCTCGTGGAGCCTGCTGGAGAAGGAGTGGCCGACCGTCCGCGACCAGCTCGCCGACCAAGAGATATTGAGTAGGTCGGTAGATCGGTAGAGCAGGAGAGCAGCAGATCAGCAGAGCAGTGATGCAGAGAGGGGCGGCCCTCGCGGACCGCCCCTCTCTGTCTGGCTGAAAGCTGCCAGCTGGTGGCTGGTAGCTCTCCTAGAACCCCATCCCGCCCATGCCGCCGCCGTCGTCGTGACCGCCGCCGCCCATCGGAGGAGCGTCTGCCTTCTTCTCTGCGACGAGCGCTTCGGTCGTGATGAGCAGAGCCGCAATGGAAGCAGCGTTCTGCAGCGTCGACCGGGTCACCTTCGCAGGATCGATGACACCGTCCTTGATGAGGTCGGTATACACACCCGTCATGGCATTGAAGCCCACGTTGCCTTCGCATTCGTGGAGCACCTTGTTCACCACGACGCCGCCTTCATGCCCGGCGTTCACCGCGATCTGACGGAGCGGAGCCTCGAGTGCACGCTTGACGATCTGACGCCCAGCCTTCACATCGTCGGTCCCGCCACGGAGCTTGTCGATCGCACTACCCGAGCGAAGCAGAGCAACACCTCCGCCGGGGACGATGCCCTCTTCGACAGCAGCACGAGTCGCCTGGACGGCATCCTCGATACGGTGCTTCCTCTCCTTGAGTTCGACCTCCGTCGCAGCGCCGACTTTGATGACGGCGACGCCCCCGGAGAGCTTCGCGAGACGCTCTTGGAGCTTTTCACGATCCCAGTCGGAGTCGGAGTTCTCGATCTCCCGTCGGATCTGCTTCACGCGAGCCTCAACGTCGGCATGGGTGCCGGCGCCTTCGACAACCGTCGTGTTGTCCTTGGAGATGACAACCTTGCGGGCCTTGCCGAGCAGGTCCATCGTGACCCCGTCGAGCTTGAGACCGACCTCTTCGGAGATGACGGTCGCACCGGTGAGGATGGCGATGTCCTGGAGCTGAGCCTTACGACGCTCGCCGAATCCGGGAGCCTTGACGGCCACGGACTGGAAGGTTCCGCGAATCTTGTTCACGACCAGTGTCGCGAGCGCTTCACCCTCGACGTCCTCGGCAATGATCAGCAGTGGCTTCCCGGACTGCATGACCTTCTCGAGGATCGAGAGCATGTCCTGAATCGAGCTGATCTTCGAGTTGACGAGCAGCACATAGGGATCTTCAAGGACGGCTTCCTGACGGTCGATGTCGCTGATGAAGTACGGCGAGATGTAGCCCTTGTCGAACTGCATACCCTCCGTGAACTCAAGCTCGACTCCGAACGTCTGGCTGTCCTCGACGGTGATGACCCCCTCATTGCCGACCTTGTGCATCGCATCCGCGATGCGGTCGCCAATGACGGTGTCGGCTGCAGCGTTCGCAGCGACGTATGAAATGGCGCCCTTGTCGTCGCTCGATACTGGTGTCGCGCTCTCTGCGATGCTTTCGACAACCTTGGCGACGGCCTCTTCGATGCCGCGCTTCATCTCCATCGGGTTGCTCCCGGCGGCGACGAGACGGAGTCCTTCTCTGACCATCGCCTGGGCGAGCACGGTTGCCGTGGTCGTTCCATCACCGGCCACGTCGTTGGTCTTGTTTGCGACCTCCTTGGCGAGTTGCGCACCCATATTCTCATATGGGTCCTCAAGCTCGATCTCCTTGGCGATCGTCACACCGTCGTTCGTGATCGTGGGCGAACCCCACTTCTTCTCCAGAACGACGTTGCGCCCCTTGGGGCCCAGCGTTACCTTGACGGCGTCGGCGAGCTTGTCGACACCCTCCTGAAGGCTACGACGAGCCTCCTCGTTGAATCGAAGTTCCTTTGCTGCCATGTGGTGAGCCTCCTAGGCGAGAACAGCGAGAACGTCGCGGGCGGACAGAATCAGATAGTCCACACCCTCGACCTTTACTTCGGTGCCGCCGTACTTCGAATAGAAGACGACGTCTCCGACATTGACGTCCATGGGAATCCGCTCCCCATCTTTGATCTCACCCGGTCCTACGGCAAGTACGTCGCCGAGTTGCGGCTTCTCTTTGGCCGTATCCGGGATCACGAGGCCGCTCGGGGTGCGAGATTCCTCGTCCTCCTGGGGCTTCACCACAATGCGGTCGCCCAGAGGTTTCAAGTTCATCCGACTCCTCCTTCAGTTCTAGCAGTCGGTCATTACGAGTGCCAAGACTAGCACGAATCTGGCACTCACGAACGAAGAGTGCCAGATCGAGGAGATCAGCACATCAGTGGCACATCGAGCAGGTACGGATCGGCTGATCTACTTCTTCACCACGGACTCCAGGTCCGCACCTTCGATGATTCCTACGACTCTTCCCTCGTCCACGACCACAAAACGACCGGTCTTGCCGGTGGGACGGGTCGCCATCGCGTCAAGCGGCATGCGCACGTCGATCACGTCCCCTGGCCCGATCTTCGCCATCGCCGCAGATGCACGCATCGAGACCCGGCGGGCTGGAGAGAGCCGATCGAGTTCCGACTCACCCAGGACACCTCGGATCCTTCCGTCGATTTCGACGGGGAGCGATCGGAGGCGGACGCCGATCTGAAAGAGGTCGATCACGGTTCCTACGAACATCTCCCCCGGTACCGGATCCGGGGTCTTGCGCATTATGTCACCGGCGACCAGGCCGTCCACTCGCACAAGAAGGCGCTCTCGTCGACCCGCCACCTCTGCGCTGCGGACCAGATACCACCCCAAGATGATCCACAGCAGAGCCCAGGGATCGAAGCCTGTCAATGCAGCAGCGATCGCCACGCCGATCACGATCCAACCAGAGATCCGACCTGCCACCACCGCGATCTCAGTCGCTCTCACCCGATCTCCCTTGAAGTGCCACACGGCGGCACGAAGCGCACGGCCTCCGTCGAGGGGGAACCCGGGTAGGAGGTTGAAGACAGCAATGAGGAGGTTCGCGAACGCGAGAAAACGGATCGAGGATTGCACCTCCGGCACGCCCCCTGCGATGGCGGCGACCAGCCAGGCAACACCCGACACCATAAGAGACGCGACGGGTCCGGCGATCGACACGAGGAATTCGTCTGACGGGCGTTCCGCCTTCCCGTCGATCGTCGTATACCCGCCGAACGCGAGGAGTTGGATCCGGCGCACGCGAAGACCGCGACTCCTCGCGAGGACGGCGTGGCTTCCTTCGTGAACCAGCACCGAAAGGAAGAAGAGTGCCCCTGCCCCGATCGCGATAACCGTGGCGAACGCGGGATCCGTCTGCGGATATGCAATCCCGATGTCGATGTACAGCACCCACACCATCGCTGCGGCAACCACGAGGACCGACACATCGGCAACAACCTCGACGCCACGGATCCGCCCGAGACGGATGCCCCGGTTCACGAACCCAGCCGCATACTCGAATCGACGTCGGCGCCCCAGTCGTCCGAGGGTGCACCACTACTCAAGCGGTCAACTGCAACGGCGGCGACCATCGCCCCATTGTCGGTGCACATCCGGATCGAGGGGATGAATAGATCAACCCCCCGTCGGTCTGCTTCCTCCCGAAGTCTGGTGCGGAGCCTTCTGTTTGCGAGCACACCGCCACCACCACCCACGGATTCGACCCCGGTCTCCTCCACCGCATTGAACGTCTTCTCGACCAGCACATCCACGATCGCCTCCTGGATGGACGCGGCAACGTCCGCCCTCGGTGGGAGCGTGCCCTGCGCCTTGGCCTTCTCCAGGTAGGTGATCACTGAGGTCTTGAGTCCGGAGAAGGAGAAGTCGAACGGGCGGTCCCTCAAAGCCCGCGGGAATGAAATCGCTTCGGGATCGCCATGCTCCGACTCGGCGTCGATGACCGGCCCGCCGGGATATCCGAGGCAGAGGAACCGGGCCAGTTTGTCGAAGGCTTCCCCTGCTGCATCGTCGATTGTTGTCCCGAGCGTCTTGTATTCACCCCACTCGCGAACGTGAACGATCTGGCTGTGTCCGCCGGACGCGAGGAGCACGATCGCCGGGGGCCGATACTCCTCGAACTCGAGACGCGGCGCATAGAGGTGTCCCTCCATGTGGTCGATGCCGTAGAGCGGTCTTTCGAGCGTCCAGGCGAGCGACTTTCCAAACGCGTAGCCGACCATCAGCGCGCCGATCAATCCCGGACCGCGCGTTGCAGCGACCGCATCGAGTTGATCGGGATGAACGCCGGCGCTCGCGAGCGCTTGATGGACCAGGGGCCGGATCGCCTCGACGTGTGCTCTGGCGGCAACTTCGGGCACAACACCGCCGAATCGGGCATGCTCCTCTGTCTGGGAGGCCAGCACGAATGAGCGGACGTTGAACCCTTCCAGAACCGCAATGCCGGTCTCGTCACAGCTGGTCTCAATCCCGAGGATGAGCGGATTGATCATGCTGCCTCCTTCCCCAGTTCGCTGCGGATGCCTTCGAGCCGAAGGCGGTATTCCTCGGCGTCCACGTCGACGGCCCACATGACGATGGCGTCTTCCCCGGCGTAATAGTCTTTCCACTTGCCGACCGGCGTGAATCCGAATCGCTCGTAGAGTCTCTGAGCGTTCGTGTTCGTCGCCCGAACCTCGAGCGTGAGGTGCCGTGCGCCGCCGCCAACGGCTCTCTCGACGAGAGCGAGGAGGAGTCGCGTCCCGAGCCTCCTTCGCCTGAATCCAGCGACAACACCAAGCGTTGTGATGTGGGCGTCGTCCCCGCTCAGCATCAACCCGCCGTATCCGAGAATCTCCCCGTCTCTCGTCCCGACGAAGTACGTACGACTGCCGTTGTCCAATTCGTCGAAGAAGATCCTTGCCGACCACGGCTCCGGGTATATTTCTCGCTCGAGCATCGCGACCGCTGGAACATCGCTGCGGGACATGGTCCTGATCGTCACGGCCATAGCCCTTCGGATCGGAAGGTCTTCCAGTTGATCTGCACATCGGGCTCGCGCATGTAGTCGGGCCGCAGATCCTCGGCTGCGACGAAGTCGCCGTGAGCGGCCCTGATGGCGGCGATCTCGAGCATCACGTCGGCCGACGGATAGCGAGGACGACCACGCCGAACTCGGTGGAGCCCTCCCCACATCGCCTCCGGCAGTGCCTGCCAATCACCCACGACAAGCATGTCGGCTTCATCGGCGTCGAGCGTGGCCCGGAACTCCTCGGCACCCATCACTTCGGCGGAACCGTCGGGAGCGACACCGCCGGGGAGCGGCCGATACGGACCGGCGGCTACCTGACCCCTTCTCATGTCGACGACGGACCAAATCCGCCGACGTCCGGTCGCAGCACGGAGCGCCTGCACGGTCAGCGAAGAGACGGCGATGACGGGTGCTCCGACACCGGCGGCGAACGCTTGGGCGGTGGCGATCCCCGCCCTGATGCCGGTGAATGGGCCCGGGCCGACATCGACGGCGACGGCGTCGATATCGTGTCGACTCCAGCCCGTTTGTTCGAAGCAGAAGTCAATGGCCGGTATCAGGAAACCGACGTGTCCACGCCGATCGACACGGACACTCATGGCCGCGAGCGATCCGTCGTTTCCGAGGGCGACAGACGACGCGGGTGTCGCGGTCTCAATGGCGAGGATCTTCACGCGACCTCCTCCAACGACCGATCCAACCACGAGCCGAAAGGGACAATCCGGAACCGTCGTCCGGTCTCGCCGTCGATCTCGATCTCAACGACGAGCCGATCCATCGAGACCGCTTCCTCGATCGCCTCTCCCCACTCGATGACCAGAACACCGTTCGCAGCCGTCTCCTCGAGATCGAGGTCCTCGAACTCGAGGATCGATCCGAGCCGGTACACGTCCGCATGGACGAACGGCACGAAGCCGTCGCGATAGACCCGTGCGATGACGAATGTCGGGCTCGAGATAGGGTCCGGCACGCCGAGCCCCTCTGCGATGCCGGAGGTGAGCAGGGTCTTCCCGGTTCCGAGCCGACCGCTGAGCAACACGACGTCCCCCGGTCCAAGGACGGATGCGATGCGCCGGCCGAGGGCAAGCGTCTCTTCAGGGGATTCGGTTCGTGTGGTGATCATGCTCATCTCAGCGGCCGAACAGGCCGAGTTGCTCCGAGTCCTCATCAGACTTGATTTGAGACTCGGCTTCGGCCTGATTGGCCGGGTGGTCAAGGTTACCGTCGATGGCGTCACGGATGAGAGCGAAGTCGTACCTCATGTCCTCGAGGACCTGGGCGGAACCCCGCAGAGCGGCCGCCGGGTGAAACGTCGGCACGAGGCGGCGTCCCCACCACTCGTAGGCCGTGCCGCGCACCCGCGTGATCCCGGTCTCGGTCTTGAGGAGGAGCTTCGAGGAGAAGTTCCCGAGCGTGACAACGACCTTTGGATCGATACATTGCAGCTGTTCGCGAAGGTATCCCTTGCATGCATCGATCTCGTCGGGTCGCGGGTCCCGGTTGCCAGGGGGGCGGCACATCACGACGTTGGCGATATAGACATCCTCACGTTCGAGTCCGATCTCGCCGAGCAGCCGGTCGAGAAGCTGGCCGGATGGGCCGACGAATGGGACACCCTGTTCATCCTCGCGCCGTCCGGGGGCCTCCCCGACGAACACCACATCGGCTTGGGGGGCGCCATCACCGAACACAACCTGCGTCCGGTCTTCGGAGAGCCGACACGCGGTGCATGCGAGCGCGGTGATCCGCAACTCATCGAGCCGATCGATGGCATCCATCGTCATCTCGGACTCGGGGATTCGATCAACGCCGACTCGATCGCCCGGCCGACGGCGACGAAGGCGGCTTGCTGCACGACGTCGATGTCGGCGGTCTTCGTTCCGAAGGACACGACGAACGCCGAGTCCCCGTCGTATCGAGTATGGGTAGGCCGAACGCAGGCACCGAGGGCGTCGTGGGCGCGGATGGCGACTCGACGCAGTTCGTTGCGATCCTCGATTCCTGCGTCAGTGGCGACACAGATGAGCGTTGTGTTGTCCCCGAGAGACGGGCCGATGGGCGGAGCCAGCGATGCCGGTTCACCTCCCGTGAGCGGCACCCCTTCGAGCGAGAACACGTCGCCGGCGGCGTTCAGCACGACCAGTGCGCCCACGGTGGCATCGCCGACGGTAACGACCGCAGACCCGACGCCTGCGAACTGGATGGCTCCCGGTCCGCGCCACGCCGCGACGGTCGTGCCGGCGCCTGCTCCGACGCGCCCAAGAGAAACGGCTTCGGAGGTGCGGTTTCGGTACGCAGCTGCCCCGTCCTCGGGGGTGGGCCGCCCCGGTTGATCTCCGGTCATCAGATCGAACACGATCGCCGACGGGACGATGGGCACCGGCCCGGCCGGCGTCGGTGCACCGCGCCCTTCCGCTTCGATCTCTGCGACCACACCGGTTGCGGCGGCGAGACCGAAAGCCGAACCCCCGGCGAAAGTGAGTGCGTTGATAGTGACGGGCTTGATCGCATCGCCGAGTGTTGCGGTCTCACGAGTGCCGGGTGCTCCGCCCCGCACATCCACCACAGCGACGTTGGGTTCCGGGAATGTCAGCACGGTGACCCCGGTGGCGGCGGCGTGATCGGTGTAGTGGCCGACGGAGACCCCCGGTACGGCAGTGATCGTGCGGTTCATCATTGGAATCCTCCGCGAACGTATCGGCGAGGCAGCCTCGGTCCGAACTGACAGACCACTTCGTAGTTGATGGTGGAGAGCAGGTCGGCCCACTCGGTCGCGGTTACTTCCTCGTCGCCCTGCCTTCCGATGAACACGACTTCGTCCCCGACTTCAACCGGATCGTCCCCGGTGTCGATCACGACTTGGTCCATCGTCACGGTGCCGGCGAATGGGTATCTGTTCCCTCGAATCAAGACTTCCCCGCCGAGAGAGGAGAGCCGGCGCGGGATGCCGTCGGCATATCCGAGAGGGACGGTCGCGACGGTCGATGGGCGCTCGAGGGGCCGAATGCGTCCATACGAAGGGCGGGCACCGGCCGGAAGCCGCTGCACGAAGGAGACCGCCGAGACGACCCTCATGGCGGGCGTGAGTCGGAGTTCACGGCCGGTTTCCGGCGCCGGCCGGAGACCGTAGATACCGAGTCCTATCCGGGCGAGATCGAATCGGGCTTCCGTGTAATCAAGGGCCCCTGCGGTGTTCGCAGCGTGCACGTACTGGACGTCGATACCCTCGGATACGAGAAGATCCCGGAACTTCGCTAGGGCAGCAACCTGCCGGGCAGTGAACTCAGGATCTTCCTCCGCTACCGGAAGGTGCGTGGCGATTCCTTCGAGGACCAGCCGCTCATCGGCGTCGATCCGTCTGGCAAGGTCGATCGCCTCGATCGGAGAGGCACCGACGCGGTGCATCCCGGTGTCGACCTTGAGATGGACCGGGTACGGGGCCCTGCCGCGACGATCGGCAGTCTCGGCGACGGCATCGACGAAATAGCTTCGGTAGACGAATGGAGTCAACGACCACCCGACGACGGCGTCGAGCTCCTCAGGCAGTGGTTCAGACAGGACGAGGATCGGCGCCTCAATGCCGGCCTCGCGGAGACGCACACCTTCGGAGACGAGCGCGACGGCCAGATGGGTCGCACCGCCCTCGATCGCTGCTTCGGCCGAGGGAACGTCACCGTGGCCGTAACCATCGGCTTTCACGACGGCACACACGGCGGTCGGATAGATGGCATCGCGGATGACCCGCACGTTCGATTCGATCGCGTCGAGGTCGATCTCGATCCAGGAAGGACGCATAGGAAGCAGGGTAACGAATGTGGGCGCTTCGCGACTTCGAGCGTCATCGCGAGCAGGGGGGCCATTCGACTCTAGGTCGGTGCCGATTGAGTCCGTACGCTCAGTACGCGGAAGAAATCCGGTCGGTGGATGAGATGCCCCGGCCACGAGCCAGGAGAAGAGCGACACAAGCCAGGAAGACACGCATGAGAACCGGTCGGCCCGTATGTGATTCGGTGCTTCCGGAGGGAAGTGGACACATCACCGAAAGGTGACATCCCGCCGGACATCGGATCCCGATCTGCAGAACATCGTCGCCTATCTCCGCACTCTGCAGAAATCCCCTCCCCGGGACGGGTCCGACCAATGAAGCGGCCGCTCTTCGGAGCGGCCGCTTCACGTCTCAATGCCGTCGGTTGTGCCTGCGTTCACAGGTGTTGTGAACGCAGGCACAACCGATGGCGGGTCAGGGCTCCTCGCCGACGGCGATCGCCATCACCATGGCTTGGTCGCGAGTGTGGGTGACCGTGACGAGGACCTCGGTGACGCCGAGCATCTTCGCCCGATCGGCCGCCCGGCCGGTGAGAACCACCCGTGGCCGCCCTCCTCCGGTTATCTCAACATCAGCCCACCGCAGATGGCGCCATCCGGTGCCGAGACTCTTCATGACCGCCTCTTTGCCTGCGAATCTCGCTGCCAGCCGTGCGGATGGATCGCGGAATCGAGAGGCGTACTCCCACTCATGATCGGTGAAGCAGCGCCGACGGAATGCATCACCGTAGCGATCGAACAGATTCCGGACACGATCGATCTCGACGAGATCCACCCCGAGTCCAATGATTTCCATTCGCGCTCCCTGTCTCAGCCGCTCTGGTGTAAGTCCAGCCCTATTCGACGGTGACGGACTTCGCGAGGTTACGCGGTTGGTCGATGTCGTGTCCGCGCAACCGGGCGACGTGATACGCAAGGAGCTGCAGCGGCACAACGGCGTTCACGGGAGCAAGGAGATCGTCGGTCTCCGGAATCCTCAACACGATCTCTGCGAACTTCTCGATCTCCGTGTCAGTGTCATACGCCACCGCGACGACCTTGCCACCTCGCGCCTTCACTTCCTGCACCGCAGAGATGGTCTTGTCATACGTCGCGCGCTGCGTCACGACGACAATCACCGGAACGTCCTTTGTGATCAACGCCAACGTGCCGTGCTTGAGTTCGCCGGCCGGCATCGCTTCGCTGTGAAGGTAGGAGATCTCCTTCAGCTTCAGCGAACCCTCCATGGCGACGGCATAGTCGAGGCCGCGGCCGAGGAAGTAGATGTCGTTGGCGTCGACGATCGCATGTGCAGCCTCGACGATGGCCTCGTCGTTCTCAAGGATCGCCTCGACCTGCGCAGGCAGGTGATTCAGTCCGCGGGAAATCTCCCTTGCGCGGCGACGGTCGATCGAGCCACGGGCCACACCGAGGCGGAGCGCCAGCAAGTACTGACCGATCAGCATGGCCGTGTAGGCCTTCGTTGAGGCGACCGATATCTCGGGCCCGGCTCTGGTGTAGAGGATGTCGTCGGCGTAGCGACTCAGCGTCGAACCCACAACGTTGGTCAACGCCAGCATGCGCCCTCCCCGCTCCGCGGCGAGCCTTGCCGCAGCAAGCGTGTCTGCGGTCTCACCGGACTGCGAGATCGCAATGGTGAGATCGCCTCCCTTGATCATCGGGTCGGCATATCGCATTTCGTGGGCGTACTCCACCATCGTGGGAAGTCGGAGCACTCGCTGGAAGACCTCGCGACCAACGAGGCCGGCGTGATAGGCAGTGCCGCAGGCGGTGATCCATACGGTGTCGAGATCTCTGGCGAACGCGTCATCAAACTCGACGTCTTCGAGCCAAGCAGTGCCGTCTTCGTCAAGGCGGCCCGCGAGGGTCTCCGTGATCACGACAGGTTGCTCGTGGATCTCCTTCAACATGAAGTGCTCGAAGCCACCCTTCTCGGCTTGTTCTGCGTCCCATTCGACGTGCAGAAGATCCCGATCGACCGGAACGCCTGCGATCGTCTCCACGATCGCGCCGTCCTCGGTAATGGTGACCATCTCGTCGTCTTCGATGATGAGAAAATCGCGGGTGTGGTGGAGCACCGCAGGGATGTCCGATGCAAGGAACGTCTCTCCGTCTCCGAGCCCGACCACGAGTGGACTGATCTTGCGTACCGCGATGATCTTGCGCGGTTCCCGCATTGTCATCACGACCAGTGCATAGGCGCCCTTCGCTCGGCCGACCGCCCTTCGGACGGCCGGCGCGAGGTCTCCGTCGTACTCCTGGGCCACGAGGTGCGCAAGAATCTCGGTATCGGTCTGTGAGGTGAGGACCGCACCACCGGACTCGAGTTCCTCACGTAGCGTCTGGAAGTTCTCGATGATGCCGTTGTGGACGACGACGAACTCGCCGGTCGGATCGGTGTGTGGATGTGCATTGAGATCGCTCGGTTCACCGTGCGTTGCCCATCGGGTGTGACCGATCCCGATCGTCCCTTCCAGCGGTTCCTCCTCGAGAAGGGCGACGAGTCGGGCGATCTTTCCTTCGGATTTCCGAACGTTGATCGTGCCGTTCGTAACGGCAATACCGGCCGAGTCGTAGCCCCGATACTCGAGACGTTTCAGCCCGTCCATGATGATGGGGGCAGCTTGCCTTGGGCCTACGTATCCCATGATTCCACACACGCGCGCGACCTCCTCGAGGTTGGACCGGAGGGCGCTGCGGGACTGTTTCCCGCCTCACTCGGAATTGGTTTGTCCCCGGGATCGCTCCCGGGTTTTGTCCAACCCCGTAACGACCGTGAGCGGCCGAGAGGGCACCCGCCGACTGTTCGATAGTCCCTCTTCCTCGTCACCTCGCGAATCGCGAGGGCAGGCGCTTGGATTGATCTCCGGCCGGTCGATTAGTTGTAGGAGAGAGAGTAGTCGGGTAGCTGGGTAGCCGAGCTAGCAAGTGGGAAGTAGAGAGTAGAGAGTAGAAAGTAGAAGGTAGAGAGTAGGAAGCAGGAAGTAGCAAGTAGCAGGGAGCAAGTAGCAAGTAGCAGGAAGCAAGAAGCCCCACCAAAGCACGACCGCGGGCCTGGCGGGTCAGGCCAGTTCGGCCTCTACCGTCTCCGCAATCATGGCGGCTACGTCGCCTGCTTCCGACTCGGTCGGGGCCTCGACCATGACCCGGACCAGAGGTTCGGTGCCTGAGGCGCGGACGAGGATCCGTCCACGACCGCCAAGAACACGCTCACCGGCAACGATCGACGCCGCGATGGCATCGTTGCGTTCGAACCCTCTGTCCGTCACCGTGACGTTGGTCAGGACCTGCGGATACGCATTCATCACGGTCCGCAATTCACGAAGCTCCTTGCCGGTGGAGGCCATCACCTCCATCAGCCGAAGTGCCGTCCGGAGCCCATCGCCCGTGGCCCGGTCCTCGAGGAGAATGTGACCCGACTGTTCGCCACCGAGGACCGCACGTGAAGTGCGCATGGCTTCAAGAACGTATCGATCTCCCACCGCGGTTTCTATGACCTTGATTCGGAGTTGCTCCATCGCCTTTCGGAAACCGAGATTTGACATCACGGTGGTCACCACCGTGTCGTCCTTGAGCCGACCTCGCTCCTTCATCCACTGGGCGAAGATCGCCATGATCACGTCGCCGTCGGCCACGACACCGTCCTCGTCGACAGCGATGAGTCGATCGGCGTCACCATCGAACGACAAGCCGACGCGCCCTGCGGCGCTGCGCGCCACTCGCTCCGGGTGGGTTGCGCCGCAACCCTCGTTGATGTTCATACCGTCTGGATCAGCGTTGATGAACTCGACGGTTGCTCCGACCCGCCCGAACAGCGCAGGGCCGGCAAGGAAAGCAGCACCATTTGCGGCGTCGGCGACGAACTCCAACCCTCGCATCGAGTACTCAACGGGGCGTGAGATGGTCTCGACATAACGTTCAATGGCGTCGTCCATCACGGTTTGGATGCCGATCTTCGGGCCGATGCTACGGAGCCACGGCTCGCCGTCGAGGAACCGAGCCTCGATAGCGGCCTCGTCGTCGTCGGAGAGCTTCGTACCGTTTGCACCGAAGAACTTGATTCCATTGTCCGGAGCCGGATTGTGGGATGCGCTGACCATCACTCCGAAGATCGCGTTCGTATCGCGCACGAGCCGCGAGACAGCGCCAACGGGGATGATTCCAAGATCGACGGTATCGATACCAACCGAATTGAACCCGGACATGAGGGCGGCCGCGAGCATCGGACCAGACCGGCGTGTATCACGACCGACGATCACATGCCCTTCACGGTCTTCTCCCGCGGCTCGGGCTAGATCGAACGCCATCGCCGGAGTGAGGGCATCGTTCGCAACGCCGCGAACCCCATCGGTACCGAAGAGGTGCCGTTCAGCCATCCTGGCTTCCCCCATTGCGATCGATAGGTAGCGGACGCAGCTCCTGGATCAACGCTTCGTGAACTGAGGTGCGCGACGAGCCTTGCGGAGGCCGTACTTCTTGCGCTCAACCTTGCGGTCATCACGACGCAAAAGACCAGCCTTCTTCAGGATTGGCCTCAGCTGGGGGTCGATCTCGATGATCGCCCGGGCGATGCCAAGACGGAGCGCGTCGGCCTGCCCGGTTGTTCCGCCTCCCTCGAGCGTGGCGTTGACGTCGTAGCGGCCTTCGAGTTCGGTGATCCTGAGTGGCTCAATGACACGAATACGGTGCGTGGCCTCAGGGAAGTAGACATCAAGGCTCTTCCCGTTGAGCGTGATCTGGCCCGTTCCGTCAAGAAGCCTCACTCGAGCGACTGAGGTCTTCCGGCGGCCGGTGGCCTGAACAAGCGGTTTCGTCATCAGGCTTCAGCCCTTCCATACGTGAGTGTGAGCGGTTGCGGTTCCTGCGCCCGGTGCGGGTGATCCGGACCGGCGTAGACCTTGAGCTTCGTGAGGATCTGGCGACCAAGTCTGTTCTTGGGGATCATTCCCCTGACAGCGTTCTGCACCAGCCGATCGGGATGATCGATCCGCATCTTTGCCAGCGTGTCGCTCCGGAGACCCCCCGGGAAACCCGAGTGGCGGTAGTAGACCTTCTGAGTCTCCTTGTTGCCGGTCACCGCGACCTTATCGGCGTTGACGACGATCACGTAGTCACCCATGTCCATGTGGGGAGCGAACGTCGGCTTGCCCTTGCCGCGCAGAATCTGCGCAACCTCGGAAGCAAGACGTCCGAGGGGGATGCCCTCAGCGTCGACGACGTACCACTTCCGCTGAAGGTGGGCCGGCGTGGGCGTAAACGTTTTCTGCAGCTTGGCTTTCATCGGGAGTCCTCAGACGGAACGAAACGACCCCCGGGGACCCGGGAGCGGACTCCAATGCTATCGAGTCCTGTGAGATAAGGCCAACCGGATCGGCCCATCGGACGGCCACAGCCGATCAGCGGTCACAGCACCACCCATGACGGCACGGCGTCTGGGTCCGCAGCGTCGTAGGTGACTGCCATCAATGTGAGGCCGAATGGCGGTGCGAGGCCTCGGACGACATCCCGGCTGTGGGCCGCGAGGATCGCCTGCACATCTTCGGGCCGGGACCGCCCCTTCCCCACGTCGACCGATACGGTCACGATCGACCGAACCATCTGGTGGCAGAACGCGACCGCACCGATGGAGAGTTCGACGAGGTCCCCGGTTCTGGTCCAATGGGCGTCAAGCACCTCCCGAACGGTGGTTCGTCCGGGAGCCTTTCTGCAGAGTGAAGCGAAATCATGTGCGCCGATGAACGCTCCGACCGCTTGATCCATCGCATCAACGTCGAGCGGTTCCGGCACGTGCCACGCGGTGCGGGACGTGAGGGGATCCTGCACCGACCGATTGGAGATCCGGTATCGATATCGTCTGGCAACGGCGGAGAATCTTGCGTGGAATCGGTCCCCTACCTCCGTGACCGCATTCACAGCAATCGCTGGCCCGAGTTGCCCATTGAGGCTGCGCTGAAGCCGGTCAGTGTCGAGTGGTGCATCGACGGAGAAACTCACCACCTGGCCGACGGCGTGCACACCGCCATCGGTGCGCCCGGCGACGACCGTCTTCACCTCTCCTGTGATGCGGAACAGAGCCTCTTCCAGATCTCCCTGGATGGTCCGAACGTTGTTCTGGCGGCCATAACCGTGAAAGTCAGTGCCGTCGTATGCGAGGTCGATCCGGTAGGTCGGCATGTTCAGAAGATGCTGAACCCGCCGAGGATCGTGGAGACGACGATCCACCCTGCCCAGCCGAGCACTGCGGCGACGAGCGACCGATCCAGCGGAAGGTCCGAGATGTAGTGGGTGCCGTACGCGACGACGAGGAGGAACCAGAGGGAGCCGACGAGCGTCCCGATCAGCCCCACGCCGAAGACCTGGGTCGTGGCAATCGTCAGCAGCAGCGTCGGGAATGCGAACCCAGCGATACGGAGGTACACGGGATAGTGACCATCCCCGCGGAACAGGTAGACGGCAACGGCATATACGAGTCCGCTGTAGATGAGCCAGAAGATGACCGTCGACAGCAGAGCCGAGAGGACGCTGACCAGACCCGTCACGAGTCCGAACAACGACGTTCCTCCAGCGATGATGATCAGCACTTCGGTAATCGCAACGACGATGAGCGCATCGCCGGTCGCGCGATCATTGAAATCCATCCAGACGAACGCATCCCTGTCGAATCGGATCGCTTGGAGGAGTCGGTTGAGAACGACGCCCATCGCCTGCCTTCGGTCGGGTCGATGCAGGTTACCTCCGGTTTGTCACGAGCATGCCCGGCGGAGGATCTCGGTGGCCCGAACTACAGAGGCGTCGACATCGTACGCGTCGAGATCGTCCCAGCGCACCCAGTTAGCATCGTGAACCTCGTCGGCGGCGACCAGGGCCTCATCGAGGGACCGAAAGGCGAAGCGCAGATCGAAGTGCTCGTGGGCGGGTTCCGGAGCACGCTGCGGGATCGGATGGATGTCGAGGTCGATGAGGTCGGCAAGGATCGGCTCCACGGCGACGCCCGTCTCCTCGGTCACCTCTCGAGCGGCTGCAGCGATGGGCGAGGCGTCCCCCGTGTCGATGTGTCCCCCCGGCTGGAGCCACCTGTCAAGACGTCGATGGTGGATGAGCAAGAGGGACGAACCGTCCGGTGATACGACAAACCCCGAAGCCGTAAAGTGTCCGGGATCGAACCGATCTCGATCCGTCGGCGCTGCCGAACGGGCGAGCTCAAGCGATCGGGCCAGTGCCGACGGCGAGGACACGGCCATTGCGCCGTCCAACAGAGATTCGATCGTCTGCATAGCCCAGGATTCTACTGAATCTCGTCCGAACGCGAGGATGCCCCGGCCGAGACCAGGGCATACTCAGGGCTGGTTGCTGGTTGCTGGTAGCTGGGAGCTCGTAGCTCTACACCAGCTCGATCATCGCCATCTCGGAGCCGTCGCCGCGACGCTTGCCGATCTTCGTGATCCGGGTGTAGCCGCCCGGACGGTTCGCGTAGCGTGGGCCGACGTCGTCGAACAGCTTCGTCACGACGTTGTTGTCACCGATCTTCGCCAGGACAAGGCGCCGAGCGTGGAGATCGCCGCGACGAGCCTTCGTGATGATCTTCTCGGCGTATGGGCGCACGTCGCGAGCCTTGGCGTGTGTCGTTGTTACCCGCTCATGCTCGATGAGTTGAGCGGTCAGGTTCGCAAGGATCTTGCGCTGATGACTGGGACTACCACCGAGGCGGGCCCCCTTCTTCGGTCGTGGCATCAGACAACTCTTTCCGTGTGATCTGCGTCGGCGAGCGATTGGAGTGAGAAGCCGAGTTCATCGAGCTTCGCGACGACTTCTTCGAGCGACTTCTGCCCGAAGTTGGTGATGTTCAGAAGGTCTTCCTCGCTCTTCGCAATGAGCTCGCCGACCGTCTGGACCTGAGCACGTCGCAAGCAGTTCCTGGGACGTTCGGACAGGTCGAGCGCCTCGATCGGGAGATCGAGATGCTCCTGGCCGGCTGCCTCGGGCTGGATGATCTCGTCGAGTTCGAGGGCGTCGTAGTCGTCGAGGTCGGCGAACATCTCGAACAGGTTCCGCAGCGTGCCGCCAGAAGAGGAGATTGCCTCCGCAGGAGTCACGGACGCGTCCGTCTCGATGTCGAGGACAAGCCGGTCGAAGTCGGTCATCTGGCCAACCTGCGTGCTCTCGACTCGGTACGCGACCTTGCGTACCGGCGAGTAGATCGAATCGATCGGCATCACGTTGATCGCGTCGGATGTCTTGTTCTTGTCGGCGCTGCGATAGCCGACTCCGCGCCCTGCCGTCATCTCGACTTCGAGCCTCGCCGACGACGACAGCGTCGCCAGGTGAAGGTCGGTGTTGACGATCTCGACACCGGCCGGCGCCTTGATGTCGCCCGCCGTCGCCTCGCCCTTGCCCGAAGCGGACAAGTAGAGCGTTTGCGGCTCGTCGACTTCAATGCGAAGGACGACCTGCTTGAGGTTCAGGATGAAATCGACGACGTCTTCGACAACGCCCTCGATGGTCGAGAACTCATGTTGGACGCCCTCGATCCGAACGGATGTGATCGCCGCGCCCGGAACCCGGGACAGCAGCGTACGCCGCAAGGTATTTCCGAGCGTATAGCCGAAACCCGGCTCGAGCGGCTCAACGATGAACCGCGATCGGGTTGCGTTGACGATCTCTTCTTCGATGGTAGGCCGCTGCGTGATCAGCACGGAGAGACTCCCCTTTCGGGTTGGGGTGTTACTACTTTGAGTACAGCTCAACGACGAGCTGTTCCTGGATCTGGGTATCGATCTGTTCCCTGCTGGGCAGATCCTGGATGGTGATCTTGCGTTCGTCGGCCTCGGTGTTCATCCACTCTGGGACCGTGCGGTCACCGGTGTCGATGGAGTGGAGGATCGGGAGAATCTCGAGACTCCGCTCTTTGACGGTGATGACGTCACCGCCGCGGACCTGATACGACGGGATGTCAACCCGCTTGCCGTTCACGAGGAAGTGGCCGTGGTTGACCAACTGACGAGCCTGCGGCCGCGTCCGAGCCAGGCCGGAGCGGTACACGACGTTGTCGAGTCGGGTCTCGAGAATGACGAGCAGATTGGTGCCCGTGATCCCCGACTGGCGAGCGGCTTCCTTGTAGTAGCGCCGAAATTGCTTCTCGAGTACGCCGTACATGAAACGGAGCTTCTGCTTCTCGCGGAGCTGGATCTGGTACTGAGATTCGCGAATGCGCCCTCGGCCGTGCTCACCCGGCGGGTAGGGACGCCGGTCGAAATACTTCGCCTTGTTCTCGTCGAGGAGTTGGCGAGCGCGTCGGCTCACCTTCGTTCTGGGTCCCGTGTAGCGAGCCATCGTTAACGCATCCTCCGCTTCTTGGGACGACACCCGTTGTGCGGTACCGGTGTGACGTCCTTGATCCCCGTGACCTCGATGCCCATGTTCTGGAGCGTGCGGATTGCGGTCTCGCGACCGGAACCGGAGCCGCGAACGATGACGTCGAGCTTGCGAATCCCCATCTCACCGACCTTGCGGGCGGCCTGCTCGGCGGCGACCTGAGCGGCGTACGGCGTGGACTTCCGAGAGCCCTTGAAGCCGACCGACCCGCCGGAAGTCCATCCGACGACTTCGCCCTGCTGGTCCGTGATCGTGATGATCGTGTTGTTGAAACTGGCGCTGATGTGCGCTTGACCGTGGGAGATCGTCCGACGGGCTTTGCGACGCGGTCGTGGTGCTTGCTTGGCCATTACTTCGTGACCTTCTTCTTGCCCGCAACCGGAGCGCGACGCCCCTTGCGGGTGCGGGCGTTGGTATGCGTGCGCTGACCGCGTACGGGGAGGCCGCGACGGTGACGGAGACCCTGGTAACTGCCGATCTCGATCTTCCTCTTGATGTTCTGAGCAACCTCACGCCTGAGGTCACCTTCGACGTTGTAGTTGCCATCGATGAACTGGCGGATCTTGACGACTTCCGAGTCGGTCAAATCCCGCACCTTGGTGTCGTACGGAATCTCGAGCGAATCGAGAATCTGCTGGGATCGGGTTCCCCCGACACCAAAAATGTACGTCAGGCCGATTTCGACCCGCTTCTCCCTCGGGAGATCTACTCCTGCAATTCGTGCCATGTGTGCGCTACCCCTGACGCTGCTTGTGTCGCGGGTTCTCGCAGATCACCCAGACGCGACCATTGCGCCGGATGACCCGGCACTTCTCGCACATCTTCTTGGCGGATGCTGATACTTTCATCAGTGGTGATCCTGCCTCGGTTCGATTCTTTCGGACGTCGCATCCGAGCGTCACCGAGGCGAGCACCGGAGTGTCCGCAGCGAAGGGTGACCTCTACACCGGCGGTGACCGGGTATCGCCCGGACCCGTCGATATCAACGACGTCTTTGCATGTGAAAACGCAGCCCGAAGCCGGGCCGCTAGCGGGAGTGTAGGAAGGACTGTTGTGTAACGACAAGTCGTGAACCACGTACTCCGTGGTCGTCGGTCCGTACTCCGTGGTCCGTGTTCAACGGCAAGGATCGCGGATCCGCTCCTTCGGCCGCCTAGCGTTGTTGCCATGTCCCACAGCATGACTGTTGTCGCCGTCGTTGCCGTCCTCGTCACGGTTGCGTGCACCGACACCGCGGCTCCGGCCACCGAACCGGAAGGGACGCCGGCCAGCCTCAGCTACGTCTTCGATGGCGATTCGATGGAGGTCGATATCGACGGCCGGACGGAGGAGGTCCGCCTGCTCGGAATCAACGCCCCGGAGGGAGACGAGTGCTTCGGCGGCGAGGCCCGCGATACGCTCATCGGCCTCATCGCCGATCAGGACCTGGTCCTCGTCGAAGGCTCCGGAGACGAGACCGATCGCTACGGCCGCCTCCTGCGATACGTCTACGTCGATGGCGAGAACGTGAACGGACGCATGCTTGCCGAAGGACGCGCCGTCACCCTCCAGGGCGAAAACCGGTACAACGACCAGTTCGTCGAGATCGGCAACCAGGCCGCCGAAGCGAAGCTCGGTATGTGGGCACCCGATGCGTGCGGACCCGCCCCGCAGCTCGGAGCGAAGATCGTCGACTTCGAGTACGACCCACCCGGACCTGACGACGAGCGGCTCATCGATGAGTACCTGACCGTCGCGAACAGCGGTACGAAGCCGCTGAATCTCGCGGGCTGGATCGTACGCGACGAGTCATCCCAGAATCGCTATGTGTTCAAAGGCCTCAGTCTGAAGTCCGGTCAGTCCGTGACCCTCAGAACCGGGTGCGGCGAGGACCGCTCCGATACCGTCTTCTGGTGCTCGGAGCAGTCCGTCTGGTCGAACGACGGCGACACGGCGATCCTCCAAGACCGCCGCGGCAACGTCGTCGACAGGTGGACGTACGCCGGTAGCAAGTAGCAGGCCGCAAGCAGAGCAATACTGATCTACTGATCTACTGCTCTACTGCTCTACGGATCTACCCGCTCTGGCTGACGATCAGGCATGCGGCGTCGTCGTCCGTGGTCTCGGTTCCCATTGCCGCACAGTCGGAGAGGTTGATCGCGCTACCTCCGGAACTCTCGACCCACATGGTGTTCCGGACGGTTCCTTCTTCACTCTCCACATTGAACGTTTGGCGCTCCCACTCGTCCCCACTGCTGCCTGTCCAATCCTCGTAGAACCCGTAGATCTCGTCGAAGCGACCGTTGTCGTAGGTGAGGGAAACGGAGATCCCGTCGTCGGCCACAAACGAGGTCAATACCTCACCACCGTCGGGGACCGGGATATCGAGACCATCGGGCAGTTCGGTGCCAACCCCAATGGACACCGATCCATCTTCGGTCTCCATTTCGATGGTCATGTCGTCGCCCTCGCCGGAGATATTGACGTCGACATCTCCACCACTGCTCTCCTCGATGAGCTTCTCGGCAAGGGTCTCGGCTGCCGTGTCGGATGCACTCCCACATGCGGCCGCAAGCAGCGCCAGCACGGCGATCAGCACCGCGACCATCTTGGTTGTCGACCTCATCGCTCCGTCCTTTCACGCTGCGCTGCAAGCACCCGCGCTCATCGGCTTTCGGGAAGCACAACTGAGCATCTACCCCTCACCGTAGTCCCCACCCCGGAATCGGCAAGGCGCCGATCGACCCATATCCGTTACGCGATATCGCCATCACTTCGGCGACCGGCTTCTACTCGCCTATGTCTTCGTTCCACAGTTCGGGATTCGCGGTGATGAAGTCCTCCATCATCCGGATGCAGTCCGGGTCGTCGGCAACGACGACCTCGACGCCTCGACTCCGAAGCAGGTCCTCCCCGCCCATGAAGGTGCGATTCTCACCAATGACAACTCTCGGGATTCCGTAGAGCAGGATCGCCCCCGTGCACATGTCGCACGGCGAAAGGGTCGTGTACATGGTGGAACGGCGATATACAGCAGCCGGCTGACGCCCGGCAATCTCGAGAGCATCGGTCTCGCCGTGCCGGATCGGCGACCCGAGTTGAATCCTGCGATTGCGGCCTGCCCCGAGCAACACTCCGCCGGATGCCAGTGCGGCGCCTATCGGGATGCCCCCCTCGGAGAGCCCGATCCTCGCCTGTTCAATCGCCTTCGCCAGAAGGCGGATGTCGTCCTCGCTCATTAGTCCCTCCTATAGGGCTTCAAGTACGCTCCCGGATACTCGACATTGCGTCCCGATATCGCCAAAGCAGCGATCACAACCAGATACGGAAGTGCGAGCAGGAGCTCGAACGGCACGGCGTCCCATCCGGGGACGATACGGAGGCGCAGTTGAAGCGAGAACACCCCGGCAAATACAAGAGCGCCGAACACGCCACGCCAGATCCTCCATCGGCCGAAGATGACGAGAGCAATAACGACCCAGCCTCGACCTGCGATGATGCCGAGGGTGAAGGTTCCGAGCGTTGCCAGCGTGATGAATGCGCCACCAACCGCGGCGAGCGCGCTGCCGATCATCAACGCCGCGTAGCGATAGCCCGACACAGACAACCCTGCGGCGTCTGCTGCCTCCGGGTTCTCGCCCACCGCGCGGATTCCCAACCCGAACGACGTGGAACGCAGCACCCACCACCCGAGCGGTGCCACCACCAGGAACGCGATGTAGGTCAGTGCGTACTGACTGACGACGTTGTCCGAGCCAAACGGTTCTAGCAGTTGATAGGAGTCGATCCGACGCAAGCCCTCCGAGCTGCCGAAGTAGAGTCGATTGATGAACTCGGAGACCCCGATCAAACCCAGGGTGATGCCGATCCCGGCAACATGCTGGCTTGTGCCGAGGGTCACGCTGAAGAGGCCCATGAGCGCTCCCGACGCCAAACCGACAGCGATCGCCGCGAGGATCCCGAGTTCCAGAGATCCGGTCACCGCCGCGGAAGCGAATCCGAAGAATGCGCCCGCATACATGGTTCCCTCAATCCCGAGATTGAGAATTCCAGCCTTCTCCGTGTAGGTCTCGCCCACCACCCCGAAGACGAGGGGCGTGGCGTTGCGCAGTGTGGCCGCGAGAATGTCGAACAGGAAGATCATGAGGTATCTACCTCCTCAACTTCCGGCACCTCGGCCTCCACAGACAGAGCAGCCGACGTCTTCTGGCGCACCTTTCGATACACCAACACTCCGACCGTCACGAGTAGGACCGTTGCCTCGATGACATCCCCCAGTTGTGAGGGAACGCCGAGAGCGCGTCCCGCCGATCCGGCTCCCACGTTGAGGTCTGCGAGCAGCAGCGCTGCGAGCACCACCGTCGGCATCGCGAGTGCCCCGAGCGTCGCCACCACGATCCCCGTGTAGCCGACGCCCGACGAGAGCCCGCCGGTGAGCCGATACTGGATACCGCTCACCTCACTCGCTCCTGCAATCCCCGCAATGGCTCCACTCATCAATGCGACCGTCAGCAGCGTGCGCCCAACATTGATCCCGGCGAAACGAGCCGCCTTCGGTCCGGCCCCAACAGCACGGACTCGAAGACCCGCGACAGTGCGCGACAACACGAACCACACCAAACCGGCGATTGCCAACCCGATCAGGAAGCCGAGATGAAGCCTCGACCTCGGAACGAGGATTGGAAACTGTGCCGATTCCGCAATCCGCTCGGACTCCGGGAACCCCGTTTCGGGGTCGGCCCATGGACCGCTGAGAAGCGCCGTCACGATCAGCAGAGCGACCGGATTGAGCAGCAGCGTGGTGACAACCTCATCGATCCCGAGCTTGACCCGGAGCAAGGCGGGTACCAGAGCCCAGAGCGCTCCCGCGGCAGCACCGGCCAGAATCACCACGGGGAGAACCAAGAATCGGGACTGGTCGCCAGCGACCATGCCGACCCCTGCGCCGGCGACCGCCCCCATGAGCAACTGCCCCTCGACCCCGATGTTCCAGTAGCCCGCCCGGAATGCCAGCGCCACTGCCACACCGGTGAGGATCAGCGGAATCGACGAGACCAGCACCTCCAGCGCGGAGAATCGGGAGGTCAGCGGCGAGATGAGAAACTCGCCGTAGGCAGTAAACGGATTGGCGCCCGCCAACATGATGAAGGGTGTGGTGATGGCGAACGTACCCAACAGGATGAGCCCGGCCGTCGTCGCTCCCCTTCTCCACGTCAACACGTCACGCTACCTCCGTGTTGCCTGCCATCAGCAAGCCCAGCTGATCACGATCGGCTTGCGCGGCGTCCACCCGCCCCGCTACTCGACCGCCGTAGAGGACGATCAGCCGGTCCGACAGTTCGAGAAGCTCATCGAGATCTTCACTGATGAGAACAATGGCGGCACCCTGCCCACGCATCGCCAGCAGCTCTCTTCGGACATACCCGGTTGCACCGATATCGAGCCCCCGGGTGGGTTGGGAGATCACGAGAATCTGAGGCTCTCGAACGAGCACCCTGGCGAGCAATACCTTCTGGATGTTCCCGCCTGAGAGTGTCTTGACCAGATCGTCGGGACCAGCTTTGATCGAGAACCGCTCGATCAAGTCGAGCGCATTCGTGCGAATCCGACCGCGGTCGAGGACCGCTCCCTTGCCGACCTCGTCGAGATGCTCCAACATCAAGTTGTGGGCAACCGACATGTCGCCCACGAGTGCCGCGTGGCGATCCTCCGGGATGCGGCCGACGCCCGCGGCAATCACCTGCTTCGGACCCTGCCCGGCGATCTCGGTGCCGGCTGCCCGGATCGATCC
>FLOH01000525.1_pt1 | contig 81002 bp, 74 predicted proteins | sample 756751 | NCBI WGS metagenome assembly FLOH01 (sample SAMEA4026879, study PRJEB14308) | marine metagenome | biome: coastal water; material: water | depth 74 m
TACGCTTGCATCCGACCATCCGTGGAAGGAAGCTCAACCATCCGAGGTACGCCACGAACAGAGCCAATTCACCGACATCGAACTGACCAGAGGCCAGCGCGCCGGCGCCAACGACGAGCACCAGCCCGAGACCGACGTCGGCCGCGCCGCGGCTGAAGGCGTCGACCCCCTCCTCCAGGACCCGATCGCGGACCGCCGTCACGCGACGTCGATCGACCAACGTTCGAAGCTGGGCCAGTAGTGGCTCGGCGGCGTCGTTCACCTTTACGGTCGTGGCCGCCGCCATCACATCACCGACCAGGCCGGTCACAGCCCCGGTCGCCTGGCGGTCAGCCGAGCGGTACAGCTTGATCCGAGAGTCGAGCGCTTTCGTCGCGACGGCGACGATCACCAGCGGGGCGATCAGTACCATCGCCGCCGCCAGATTGGTGGCGCTCAACACAAAGGCCGCCAGCAGTGTGAACACCAGCCCGGCCGAGACGTCAACCAAACCATCGACGAACTTGGCAACATCTTCGGCGTCATCGCGGAAATGTGTGACCGCCTCACCAGCCGAGCCGACCGGCTGGCCGGCCTCGGGTCCACCGCTGGCGACCTGAGCGGCAAGCAGGTTGGCGCGCAGGAAGGTCTGCATGTGGATCCACACCCGGGTCCACACCAGAGCACCCCAGTGGATCGACGCCATCCGCGCCGTTTCGAGCACGATCAGTGCGACCGCCCACCGGTACACCAGACCCGAATCATCGTTGGACAGGGCGTCAAAGGCGCGGCCGAGCGCCCAGCCGATACCGACCGGAATTGTGAAGAACAGAATGAACAGCACCCATCCCAACCAGAACGTCCTGGCCTCGTGCTGGCTGACCTTCCACGACAGCTTCCACACGTTCATCGCAGTAGCTCCGCCTCGGCAACGGCCGCCTCGTCGTCGCCCTCGAGCGATAGCGACAGCAGCCGATGGAACCTGCTCGTCGGGTCGGCCGCGAGCATGTCGCGCTCGCCCGACTCGACGATCCGGCCGTCGTTGAACACCACGATGTCGTCGACCTCGCGCAGGGTGGAGAGCCGATGGGCGATGATCAGTGTCGTGCGACCTGCCATCAGTTTGTGCACCGCCGATTCGAGGCGCGCCTCGGTCACCGGGTCGATCCGGGCCGTTGCCTCGTCGAGCACGACCAGGTCGGCGTTGCGCAACCAGACGCGGGCCATCGCCAACAGTTGCGCCTCACCGGCAGACAGCCCGGCACCGCCCGCCCCGAGCGTCCGGTCGATGCCGCCGTCGGCGAGCGCATCCAGTCCGACCGCCCGCAACGCCGCCACGACCGCATCGTCGGTCGGGTTCGGGTCGAACAGTGTGACGTTCTGGCGGATGGTCCCTCCGAACAGTTCGACCTCCTGGGGAACCATCGCAACCCGGTGCCGCAGTTCGGCCAGCGATATCTGATCGATCCGAACACCGCCTAGCAGGATCGTGCCGTTGGTGGCATCCACGAGCCGAAGCACGAGCCGCGAGAAGGTCGTCTTTCCGCTGCCCGTTCGTCCGACGATCCCGACCGATCGACCGGCACCGATCGACAAGGTGACGTCCGTCAGCACGGGCTGATCGTCGCCGTAGTCGAATCCGACATCTTCGAAGCGCACGTCGAGCGCCCCGCCGCCGGGCGACCTGGTGCCATGATCCACGATCGACGGCTCGATCGCCAACAGCTCAGCCACGCGACGCATCGCACCGGATGCCTTCTGTACGGTCTCGAGTTCGTGCACGACGTCTTCCAAGGGGCGCTCGATCAGCAGCACGTACTGGAACAGCAGGAACGCCGTGCCGATCGTCATTGCTCCATGGGAGACCAACAAGGTGCTGGCGACCAGCGAGAGCACCGTGCCGGCGACCACCGCGCCTTGAACGCCCCACCACATGCCGAGAAACGCCGACTCGCGACGGATCGAGCTACCGAGTGTGTCGGCGCTGTCCTCAACAAATCGCCACATGGCGTGCGAGCCGGCACCGTTCGACCGAAGGTCTTCAGATGCGTTCAGTCGCTCTTCGATTCCGCCATAGAGGCGGGCAAACGCCCCCAACTCGTCGGATGACTCGGCGACGGCCCGATGGCGCAACAGCAATACGACTGCGATCGCGACGCCGACGTACACGAGCATGCCGAGCCCGACCCGCCAATCGATCACGACGACAACGACGATCATGCCGCCGATCAGCAAGCCGGCGCCGAGTGCCTTGGGCACGACCCTGCCGAGCAACTCCGACACCGACGTCACGTCGCCGTCGACGCGCTGAATCAGCTCGCCCGGGGTGTGACGACGATGAAACTCATGGTCGAGCCCCAGCACGTGACGGGTGATGTCGAGCCGCAACTGGTTGGTGGTGCGCCAGGCGCTGATCGTTGCCGACCTCGTCACGGCCACCGCCACCATCTGGCCCACGATCACGATCGCCAAGAAGGCGAACGCCAGATTTCGCAACTCCGGAACATCGGCGCCGGCCCCGGCCCGATCGACGATGCGCCGAACGAGGAGCGGGCCGGCCAGCACCAGCAACGAGTTGACGCACACCATGATCGCGAGCGCGACCCAACGCCGCAGGTCCGGTCGGATCAGGTTCGTGATAGTGCGTGAATGCCGCGGTTCTGGAATCGACACAACATCAATGTTCACAGGCCGAGCCGCATCGCGACGATTGGGATTCCTCGCACGGCCTGAAGATGTTGGAGCAGCTACCGTTCACCGCCGTGACGCTCCACGGACCGACCGCAGATATCGGCGACCTCTCGGAGCGGGTGCTGCGGCTGATCAACGATCGGCTAGCCAACACCGAACTTGGGCGCACGATCGCACCATCGGCGCTGTTGCCGATGCTCGACGGGGCGATCACAACTGGCGGACTCGGTGTCGAACGAGCATGGGAGACCTTCGAAACCGCCGTGGCGCCGCACACGCTGGCACTCGATGGCCCCCGATACCTCGCCTTCATACCGATGTCCCCGGCAGCTGCCGCGATCTGGATGGACGCGGTGGTGGGGGCGACGTCGTTCTCGGCCGAATCGTGGATGGAGGCGGCCGGTGCGGTCGCCGCCGAAAATCAGGCGCTCGACTATCTGCGCGAGCTAGCCGGCATGCCAACCGGGGCAGGCGGGGCGTTCTGCAGCGGGGGCTCGATCGGCAATCTCTCGGCGATCGCGGTCGGCCGCGATGTGGCTGGGGGCCGCCGGCTGGTTGCCGTTGCCGACACGGCACATGCATCGGTCGACAACTCATTGCGGCTGCTCGGGATGGAGGCGCTCGTCGTACCCACCGGCGGCGACGGCCGCTTTGCCGGCGAGGCGTTGTCGGCCGCACTCGATGCATCCGGACGGGCCACGGAACTGGCGGTCGTGGTGGCATCGGCCGGCTCGACCAACGCCGGGATTGTCGACGACCTGCGAGGGTTGGCAGATGTCGCCCATGCCCACCATGCGTGGCTCCACGTCGACGGCGCCTATGGCGGCGCCGCCCTGCTGCTCGATGAACGGCGGGCACTGTTCGACGGGCTCGGCGAGGCTGACTCGTACATCGTCGACCCGCACAAGTGGATGTTTTGCACGGCCGGCACGTGTGCCGTGCTCTACCGACAGCCCCATCTGGCCGCCCTGACCCACCGCCAGCACGGCCCGTACATCGAGGTGCTCCACGGTGCCGACCCGAGCGACGAGTGGAACCCGAGCGACTACGCCTTCCAGCTGACGCGCCGACCGTCGGGCCTCCCGTTCTGGTTCACCCTGCTGGTGCACGGCACAGATGCGCTGGCCGAGGCGGTGCGCGCGGCGATCACCACGACCTCGTACGCCGTGCAACAACTCGAGTCGACCCCCGGTATCGAAGTGGTGCTCCAGCCCCAACTCACCGTGGTCCTGTTTCGCAAGGCGGGCTGGAACCAAGCCCGGTGGCAGGCGTGGTCGAGAGATCTGCTCGATCGTGAAGTTGCCTTCGTGGCGCCCACCCGCTGGAAAGGCCAGACCATCGGCCGCCTGGTATTCCTGCATCCGCTCACCACGACCGACATCGTCGACGAGGTGATCGCCACCCTGCGCTGATCCAGCAGCTCTCAGACGGCTGGGGCAAGCCGCCGTTGGCGCTCGTCGCGGATCGCAGCAGGGATCAGGATCGCCGACGACAACATCATCAGGACGACACCCACGACGGCGATCCAACCGAGCGAAATCTGTTCGATCACGATGTAGGCGAACAGCGGTGCGCTGATCGCACGCAGGCCCGTGAAGAACGTGTGCAGGCCCATGTAGTCGGCTACGCGTCCGGGCGGCGCAAACTTCGTTACCCACAGCATCCACATCAGGTCACCGCCGGCGAACGCCAGACCTAGCGTGATCGACCCCAGCCATAACCCAACCATGCTGGTGCTCGAGAAGAACGCCACAACGTAGACGATAAACAGCGTGTTCAGGAAGATCCGGATCGTGAACACCGACATCCGATCGAATACCGCCCCAAAGAACGTCGTGGTCAGCAAGCGCATCACCGATGGCACCGCCACGGTGAGCATCGTGATCATCGCCGCGCTCGCCTCGATGCCGTACTTCGGCTGCGCCAGGTACTCGATTCTCAGTGGCAGCAGCATCAGGTTGCCGAAACCCATCAACATCCACGCCGACAGGATGACTCGCAGCCGTCGATCCTCGCGCAACAACTCGAACCGCGGCCGTGGATGCGCTCGTTGCCCGTCGACGACTCCAAGCGGTTCGCTGGGGAACAGACGGTTGAGCACGCTCAGCACCGACGCGGAGACGGCGGCGACCAGCGCCAACACCCACCAACGGTCGAGGTGCTCGACTAGCCACGCGCCCATCAGAATCGACAGAGGCGCCGACACGGCAACCTTCAGCGAAAGCCCACGACCGACCCGCTTGCCACGATCGAGAGGTGAAAAGTTGCGTTCATACGTCGCGGTGAGCAGCGGCACGTTCATGCTCAGCGCCGCCAACCCAATGATCACCCCGACGACGTACAACACCAGCGACCCGGTTGCGGCGAGCCCAAAACCAACGGCCCCGGCTCCGATCACGATCGAGGCGATCGACATCGATGGTCGGAGCGAGCGCCTGGCAACCGCCGTCAGCACGGTCGACCCCAGCAGCCCGATACCGCTCGCGGCGGCGATCAAACCCTTCGCCAAACCGGGCGCATCGAAGTGCTTGATCGCGATCGTCAGCAGCACCGAGGTCTCGAGCGGCAAGATCACGCCGAGCGGCACCGACCGGGCGAGATCGACCACCTGTGTTCTTCGAACGATCGCCGGATCGTCGCTGGCCAGTTGCACGTCGCACAGTGTGCCCGGCGGTGGCCTCTGTCAGCGGGACGGTTCGATCGTCATCGGAGATAGCGCTCGAACCAGTCGAGCACGCGTTGCATTCGATCGATCCGGCGGTCGGGGCGACCGGCAGCGGCGTAGACGTGCGACTCGTCGGGGTACAGCACGTACTCGACCGTGCGGCGGAGGTGGCGCAGGGCGATGAAGAATTGTTCGTTGTCCTGGGGCGGGCAACGCAGGTCACTCTCGGCCTGCAGCATCAGCAGCGGTGTGCGGACATCGACGACATGGCGCAACGGCGATTGCCGCCACAGCTTCTCGATGCCCTCGGGTGAGAACGGATCACCGAGCAACGAAGCACGGTCGTACTCGGGGCCGCTGTCGGAGTTGGCCCATACCGCAACTTGATTGGTGACCCCGTTCTCGGACACGGCGGCGGCAAACCGATCGGACGTGGCGATCAGCCAGTTGACCATGAAACCGCCGTAGCTCAACCCGAGCGCACCGAGCCGATCGGGATCGGCGAGACCCATGCCGATCACATGATCGAGAGCGGCGTGCACGTCGTCGGCATCGACGCCGCCCCAATCACCGAGCTGCGGTCGGATCCAGTCCTGCCCGTAGCCCGCTGACCCGCGGACGTTCGGGAGGACGACCCGATAACCGGCGCCGGCCAGCATGATCACCTCGACGTGCGGTGCAGGCGCCCAGCAGCCGAGCGGTCCACCGTGCACGTCGACGATCGTGGGCAGCGGGCCATCACTCGCATCGCACGGCGATGCGATCCAGGTCTCGATCGGCCCACCGGGACCCGGCACCTCGATCCTCTCCATTCTCGGTTGGGTGAACCGTCGTTGCCACGCCGAGCCGAACGTGGTGTGGGTCCGGTGCCGGCGCTGCGGCGGTGGCACACCGAGGTCTACCGACATCACCTCCATTGCCCGGCCACCGAGTGTGCCTAGCGTGACGACCCGACCTGCTGCGACGCCGAGGGAGTGCGTGGTGGCGTCGGCCCACGGACCGGACTCGGTTCGGTCGATCGACTGTGGCGACTCGACCACGTCGCCCGTCCTTCGGTCGATCACCCATCGTTCGGGGAGGCAGCGGCCGCGGTCGGTCAGCGACGCCACAATCGTGGAATCGTCGACCCAGGTCGGCCCGTAGCGACCGGCGACCATCCACCCATTGAGATCGGTGTCGGCCCAGTTGCCGATCGGCCGATCCAGCTCAGGTGCCAGTGTGACCGGCGAACGCGAGCCATTGGCCGGACCCAACAACAACCCCGGGCTGAGATCGTCGAGCGGTTCGGGCACGAGCAGGCCGACTGCCGCCAACCAGCGCCCGCCGGGCGAGAACGCCGGACGGTTGGCTCCCCCGGCAGCGTCGAGCAACAAGCGTGGCTGCGAACGTTTCGAGCGCGGCCCGGCATCGACGTCGATCGCCCAGATCTTGGAGTACGGATGCAGGTCGGGGTCGGGACCGCGGTCCGAGACGAACGCAACCGTTCGCCCGTTCGGATGCCAGGTGATCCCGCTGACGCCCCAGTCTCCCTGCGTCACCTGGCGCGGCTTCGCGCCCGGCTCCAGCTCCAGCACGAAAAGGTGGGACCAATGGTCGCGGTGGCCGATCTCATCGCAGCGCCAATCGGATCGGGCAATCCGGCGGGCGACCGGAGTCGGCGTCTTCGACGAATGCCAAGCCGCCGATCCGATCGGTGGACGATCACCGACGATGAACCGCGCAGGGTCGACATCGGCGGTGAACGCGATCGACCGGCCGTCGGGCGACCACACCAACTCACCGATCCCGCCGAACCCCGGCAACGACCCGACCGGAGCGATCGTGCGCAACTTGCCCCCCGCCAGACTCACCGTGCAGATCCGGTTCGGCACATCGTCATCATCGGGATCCGACCGCAGGAACGCCACGCGCGAACCATCTGGCGAGACTCTCGGCGACGTGTCGCGAACCCGGCCGTCAGTCAGCCGACCGGGAGCGCGGTTGCCCTCGAGATCGACGACATAGAGGTGGCTCTCGTACCGATCGCGGCGGATCGTGCGGCGACCGATCACCACCGACGCGCCGTCACAGGCCACGTCGAGTTCCTCGACGACCGCAATCCGACGTATGTCGGCGGGTTGCATCGGGCGACGATCCACGAGCCGGACTGTAGGCCCCGCCAGGACGGTCAGAGAAGCCTGACAAATCGTTCAGCCCTGCAACTTGCATTTCGATCCACGAAGGTCCAGAATCACGCCACAATCCACGGCGCGCAGGCGCCCCGTTCATCTTCGGAGGAACTCGATGTTGAGGCGTCTGTTTGGTGCCGGCGTGATCGCCGGTGTCGTTCTGGTCGGCGTGTCCGCCCCTTCCGCAGTCGCTCAGGACGACCCCGTCACGATGACGATCGGTCTGATGCAGGACATGTCGTCGCCGAACGTGACGGTCGGCTACCTCGTCCCCGAGTTCGAGGTGTGGAACCTGCAGTACGCCACGCTCACCAGCAAGGCGGCCGATGACTTCTCGACGATCCCCGGGCTCGCAGAGTCGTGGGTCGAGTCGAACGGTGGCCTCACCTACGCGTACACGTTGCGCGAGGGTCTCCTGTGGTCGGACGGAACGCCGTTGACCGCCGACGACATCGCCTACACGATCAATCGCTCACGCGATGAGGAGTGGTACAACCACTTCTCCACAGTCGAAAACCTCGATGCCGTCGTCATCGATGACCGCACGGTCGAGATCACCAGCTCGGTCCCCGATCCCAAGCTTCCGACGATGGACGTCTACATCGTGCCCAAGCACATCTACGAGCCGATCTCGTTCGACGATCTCGAGTCGTACGAGGCGCTCGATGGTGTCTCCTCCGGCCCGTATTCGCTGACCGAGTGGCGGTCGGGCCAGGACTGGACGATGGTCAAGAACCCGCTCTACTTCGGCCGAGACAACGGCATCGATCGGCTCGTGTTTCGGGTCTTCTCCAACGCCGACGCGATGGTCGCCGCCCTGCAGCGCGGCGAGATCGACGCTGCCCACAACTTCAACGCCAGCTCGGTCGAGCAGCTCGAGAACGACTCGAACATCACCGTCGTCGCCGGTTTGCAGGGCGGCTTCACCGAACTCGCGTTGAACGGCATGGCGGGCGGCATCGGCGACGGAAATCCGGCACTCCAGAACATCGACGTGCGCCACGCGATCTTCCACGCGATCGACCGCAATGTGCTGTTCGACCGGGTGGCGCTCGGCCTCGGCAGCATCGGAACGACCTTGTCGCCGTCCGCCGACCCGACCTGGATCCCCGACCTCGGCGACGGGGCCTTCGCGTACGATCCCGCCCGCAGTGCTGAACTGCTCGAAGGTGCCGGCTACATCGACTCCGACGGCGACGGCATCCGCGAAACACCCGATGGTGAGCCATTCGTTTTGCGCTACATCATCCGTTCCGAATCGACCGATGCGGCCCCGATCGCTGAGTTCATCACGGGCTGGTTGGAGGCCGTGGGGATCGGCACCGAGACCACCGTCATGGACGACACCCAGCTCTACGACGTCAGCGTGGCCGGCGAGTACGACATGTTTGCCTGGGGCTGGACCCCGTACGTCGACCCCGATCCGATGCTGTCGTACTTCACCTGTGACCAGGTCACGTACGACGCCGATGAGGCGGGCTACAACGACGCCAACTGGTGTGACCCGGCCTACGACGAGCTGTACCTGCAACAAAAGGTCGAGCTCGATCCGGTCAAGCGCCGCGAGATCGTGGCCGAGATGCTGCGATTCTTCAACACCAACTCGACCTATCTAGTGCTGCTTCAGGACCCCGATCTGCAGGCCTACCGCACCGATCGATTCGAGGGGTGGTTGCAGCAGCCGGCCGAAACCGGGCCGGTGCTGTTCACCAACTCGTCGCCGACCTACGAAAGCCTCACGGTGATCGGCACCGAGCCGACGCTCATCTCCGAGGACACCACCGAAGGCACGACTGCTGCCGGTGACGACACCGCCACCGGCGACACCGCTGCTCCCGGTGATACAGCCGCCACCGGCGACACCGCCGCCCCCGGCGACGCCGTGATCGCTCCCGCCCCGGACGGAACTGATGGTTCCGGCGACGCCGATGACGGAGGCTCGAACACCGGCCTGATCGTCGGCATCATCGCCGCCGTCCTGGTGCTCGGCGGCGGCGGGTTCTTCCTGGCCAAGCGCCGCGGTTCCGTCGACGACCGCGAGTAATGCCCGATGAGGGCGAGGTTCGTGGCCGGCAAGGTGTTCGGCGCATTCGGCACGCTCGTGTTCGTCCTCGTCTTCAACTTCTTCCTGTTCCGGGTCGTCAACGACGACCCGACAGGAAAGCTGTTCCGCGGCCGCAACCTCAGCCAGGATCAGCTCGACCGGCGGCGCCGTGAGTTCAATCTGGATGGCTCGAAGTTCGAGCAGTTCATCGCCTACCTGAAACAGACGATGCGGGGCAATCTCGGCGACTCGTTTCTGAGTCGGCGCCCCGTCACCACCGAAATCCGAGAGGCGCTGTGGCCGACGATCGCCCTCGTCGGCACCTCGACAATCCTGTCGATGCTGATCGGCATCATGCTCGGCATCGCCGCCGGTTGGCGCCGCCGCAGTGGTACCGACGTGGCCGCCACGTCGTTCTCGATGTTCACCTATTCGGTGCCCGACTTCTGGCTCGGCATGGTGCTGCTGGCGTTCTTCGCAGTGAAGTGGCCGTGGTTCCCGACCGGCGGCTTTGAGGACGCCGGCAGCACCGCCACCGGCTTCAGTGCGCTGCTGGATCAAGCCCACCACATGGCCTTGCCCTGCATCACTCTGACGCTGGCCTACATCGGCGAGTACATGATCGTGATGCGATCGTCACTACTCGACACGGTCAACGAAGACTTCTTGCAGTTGGCGCGCGCCAAGGGTCTCCGCGACGTCGTGGTGCGGCGCCGACACGCCGTTCCGAACGCCCTGTTGCCGGTGGTCAGTCTGTCAGCGCTCAACTTCGGGTACGTGCTGTCCGGTGCGATCGCCGTCGAGGCGATCTACTCGTGGCCAGGGATCGGGCAAGCGACATTGGAGGCCATCCGTGGCCCTGACTTCCCGATGCTGCAGGGACTGTTCCTGCTGCTCAGCGGTTCGATGATCCTGGCCAACCTCGCCGTCGACCTGCTGTACAGTCTGCTCGATCCTCGGGTGCGTGGGCGATGAGTGACGTCGTGAAGACCCAGACAACCACATTCTCGCCACGCTCCTTTCGGTGGCAACGAAGGCGCGCCGCCACCGTCGACTTCTGGTCGCGATTTCGCGGTGACCGACTCGCACTGTTCGGTCTGGCGGTGCTGCTGACCTTCATCGTGATGGCGATCGGGGCGCCATGGATTTCGCCCAAGGAGGGACTCAGCGCTGTCGATTCGATCGACAACCCGACCTGGGCGACCCCTCGTTTCGACTACCCGTTCGGTACCGACAATCTCGGCCGCTCGGTTGCTGCCCAGTTCGTGTGGGGCTCGCGAGTGAGCTTGTGGGTCGGCTTGTCGGCGACGGTGCTGACGATCGCGATCGGTTCCGCCGTCGGCGTGACCGCCGGATTCTTCGGTCGCTGGACCGACGCCACACTGATGCGCCTGACCGACTGGTTCCTCGTGATCCCGTTCCTGCCGTTGGCGATTGTGCTGGCCTCGGTACTCGATCGGTCGCTGCGCAACGTTGTGCTGGTGATTGCCATCACGTCGTGGCCGGGAACCGCTCGATTGGTGAGAGCCCAGGTGTTGACCGTCAAACAGAGGCTGTTCGTGGACCGTGCCCGCGCCCTGGGTGCCAGCCGGTTCCATGTGATCCGGCGTCACATCCTGCCCAATGTGGCACCTTTGATCCTTGCCAATGTCACGCTCGCCGTGCCGATCTCGATCCTCACCGAGACCACCCTTGCTTTCCTCGGCCTCGGTGACCCAAAGCGACCGTCGTGGGGCAAGACACTCGAGGAGGCGTTCAACGCCGGTGCCATCAGCCGCAATGCCTGGTGGTACTACCTGCCCGCCGGCGCCGGCATCGTTATCGTCGTGTTGGCGTTCACCTTGGTGGGGCGGGCGGTCGAGGAGATCCTCGACCCGCGACTTCGGGAGGGCGGACTGTGAGCCTGCTCGAGCTGCGCGATCTTCACATCACCTACCGGTCGGAGCGCGGCGACGTGCCTGCCGTGCGCGGCGTGAGCCTCACGATCGATCCGGGCGAGACCGTCGGGTTGGCCGGAGAATCAGGTTGCGGCAAATCGACGATAGCCGGCGCCGTGTTGCGGCTGCTCCCGAAACAGACGCTGATCGGCGGCCAGGTTCTGCTCGACGGCGAGGACGTCTACCAGATGAAGCCGGGCCAATTGCGAGCCGCCCGCTGGACATCGGCGGCGATCGTTTTCCAGGGTGCGTTGCACGCCCTCAACCCGGTGCAGCGGGTCGGCAAGCAGATCGCCGAGGCGATCCTGCTGCACTCGTCGCACAGCAAACAGGTAGCGACACAACGCGTCGGCGATCTGCTCGAGCGGGTCGGTTTGCCGCCGCATCGAGCCAGGGCATATCCACATCAACTGTCCGGCGGCCAACGCCAGCGGGTCTTGATCGCACTCGCCTTGGCCTGCGAGCCGAAGCTGTTGATCGCCGACGAACCGACGACCGCACTCGACGTGATGGTGCAGGCCCAGGTACTCGAGTTGCTCGCCGAACTCCAGCGCGATCGTGGTCTCGGGTTGCTGTTCATCACGCACGATCTCTCCGTCCTCACATCGACCTGCGAACGGCTGGCCGTGATGTACGCCGGGCGGATCGTCGAGGACGGGCCAAGCCACGACGTGTTCGGCACACCCGAGCACCCCTACTCAGCGGCGCTCGCCAGGGCATTCCCGACGATCGGAGACCCGGCCTCGCGCATGAATCCGACCGGATTGGCTGGCGATCCTCCCAATCCGGCAAACCTGCCGAGCGGCTGCCCGTTCCATCCGAGATGTGACAAGGCGATCGAAGCCTGCTCGGCGACCGATGTCGAGCTCAGGCAGGTCGGGGTCGCCCGACGGGCGGCCTGTATCCACATTCCGGTCGAAGGCGGTATCGACCGTGGGTGACGGGCTGTTGGAAATGCGTGATGTATCGGTCACGTTCTCGAGCCGCCGCGGAACAGTGCGCGCCGTCGACGGCGTCTCGCTCGACGTCCGAGCAGGTGAAGTCCTCGCACTTGTGGGCGAATCGGGTTGCGGCAAAACGACACTGATCAGAGCCATCCTCGGACTCGAACCGCTCACCGACGGTTCGATCCTGGTCGAGGGCAAACCCGTCAATCAGCGCCAGCGCACGCTGCGAGACCTGCGGCGTCGTGTGCAGATGGTCTTTCAAGACCCGACCGGGGCGCTCAACCCGCGCCACTCGATCTATGACGCTGTTGCCGAGGGAATCCGGATCCACGGTGTCGCGGGCAACGAACCCGACCTGGTCGCCGGCGCCCTCTCTCGAGCCGGGTTGCGCCCACCCGAGAACTACATGCCGCGCTTCCCGCACGAGGTGTCGGGTGGCCAACGCCAACGGGTTCTGATCGCCGGTGCGATCGCCCTCGAACCACAGCTGTTGCTCGCCGACGAACCCGTCGCCTCACTCGACGCCTCGATCCGCGGTGAGATCCTGGCGCTTCTCCGCGACCTCGTCGACCAGCACGGCCTGGGGATCATCGCCGTCACACACGACCTCGGGTTGGCCTGGAACATCGCTGACCGGATCGCCGTGATGTACCTCGGTCGAATCGTCGAAGTGGGTGAAGCCGAAGAGGTGCTCGCAAACCCGCAACATCCGTACACCAAGGCATTGCTCTCGGTCGTGCCGGAGATGGAACGCTTGGAACAGCAGATCCTCACCGGTGAGACGCCCGACCCGAGCCGCATCCCGGCAGGTTGCAGATTCCACCCCCGTTGTCCGCTCGTCGCCTCCGGCGAGGCAGAGCGGCTCGGCGTTCTCGGCAAGTGCACCGGCGTCGACGTCGAGCTCGTCCAACGCGGCGCTGGTCACTGGTCAGCCTGTCACGCCGTACCCTGAGCGGAGTCGTTCGAGGACGCAACACGTCCAGGTCGCCTGTCGATCGAGGTCGACCACCTGTGACGGGCGAGCTCCGTCCCGTCTTCGTAGGCGACGACGTCGAGTTCGACCTCGAACACGTCGGCATCGGACGTGATCGTCAACGTCGATGCCGTTCGCACCGTCGCCTCAGGCCAGCTGATCTCGAAGCTGGACGAGCCGCGCGCCCAGGCCAGAGACGGATCGACCGTCGACACGCCCAACTCTCCTCGGTAGTCGTCGGTGACCACGGCGCCGTGGTTGCCTTCGTACGTGCCGCCGTAGCGGGTGGCAACCCGCGTCTCGCGCCCTAGCACGTCGTGCTCGATCCGCCACTCGACCCCCTCTGCTTCGTCATCAGACGGCCCAGCACCCGGCACGAAGGCGTGAGCAGTTTCCGGCAGCCCGTCGACGATCGGCACTGAGAGCACCAGCGTCGAGCGATCGACCTCGAGCGTCAGCGGGCCAGGGGGCGGCCAGCAGTTCGGCCAATCGGTGCCCGCTATCGCCAGCCGCAAGGTGTGACCTGGCTGAAGTGTCCAGGTGGTCGCCTCGAGGCCGATCTCCGCTTCGATCCACGCACCGGGCGTGAGCGGTTGGGGCGATCGCCCGACCTCGCCGTGTTCGTCTGCCGGCCAACAACCGAGATGTGTCAAATCGATCATGCCGCGCGTGATCAGCGCCGAGGTGCCGTCCGGAAACACGTCGCACAGCTTGACGCTGACGTGCCCATACTCCCGGTCGGAACGCACCCGCAGCGCGACCCGCCCGTTCCCCAACAACTCGGCCTGTTGCTCGATCGGCCAGTCGCAGAGAATCGAACGGGTGTTGTCGTAGCGCTGATCGAGCGGCTGGCCCCACGGCAGCCCACCACCACATGAGTTCCACGCCGCGACTCCCACGTCACCATGGACGTCGAGCGCCGCCACATCATCACGAGTGGGGTGGAACTCGACGATTCGAAGACCGTCCGGCGGCCAGTTGTCGATGTCGCGCCACACGCCAGGATGGAACGCCAGATCGGGCTGGGGCGCGATCGGCTGACGCACGAACACCTGCCCTTTGGCGGCGCCCGACCCTGGCCCATCGCGGAGATGCTCGTCGAAGAAGGCGAGGATCTCGACATCGTCGTCGACATTCGGGCCGGGGCGAGCGCGCTCGGGTGACTTGTGCACCCAGGGCCCGGCCAGCAGCCGCCATGGCAAGCCGTTGCGCTCGTACTGTTCGATCACCCGGAACGTGTTGTTGCGGTAGCCGTCGGCCCAGCCGGCGATCAGCATCGTCGGGCATGTCATGCGCTCATAGCCGGCGCCGTCGGGTCCGAACCGGATCGAGCCGCGCCGCCACGTCGGCGCGTCCAGTGGATGCTCGAGCCACTCGAGCAGCCACGCCGGCGTGTCATCGATGCGACGTTGCCACGCGTCGCGCCACGACGCCCCGAACACCGCCGGTGTCGGTGGCAGCGCATTCATGGCAATCATGTAGAGCGGATAATCGATCAGGTCGAGCGCCCGCAGCACTCCCCCGCAATAGTGCACGTCGTCCGTGTATCGATCGTCGGTGGCGTAGGTGGCGACGATCGCACCAAGTTCTGGCACGCCCTCGACAGCCATCTGCAATGAGTTGAAGCCCGAATACGACGTGCCGAACATGCCGACCCGACGCGACGACCACGGTTGCGAGGCCAACCATTCGATCGTGGTTCGCAGGTCAGAGCGCTCGATCTCTGGATACTCATCGGTGGCGATCCCACCCGACGACCCAGTGCCGCGCAAGTCGAGTCGGAGCACCGCGAACCGCTCGGCGGCGAACCGCTCATAGGTCGGCCGATACGACTCGGTGATGTCGTCCTTACGGTACGGCAACGCCTCGAGCAGTGCAGCGAACGGCCCAGCACCAGGCGGCAGGTACAGCGTCGCCGCCAGCCGCTCACCATCGGCCATCTCGATCGCTATGTCATGAACGAGCTCGGCAGCCACCGGGTAACAGTACTTCGGGCATCCCACAAGGGCGCGAGCGGACGCAGCCGGATATTGTCTGGGACGTGACGACGGCAATTGTTTCGTGAGCAAGCACCTCGTACCCACGCTGCCGCGCGAGGTCTATCTGTCCGATGAGGTCTGGCGCGACGAGCGCACCAGCATCTGGCACGATCAGTGGGTTCTGGTCGGACGCGACAGTGATCTTCCCGACGTGGGCAGCCACCTCGTCGTCGATATCGCCGGTGAATCGATCGTCGTCGTTCGTGATGACGATCAACGGCTGCGCGGCTACTACAACGTCTGCCGCCACCGAGGCGCCGAGCTCGTCGACTCCACCGGACCGTCGTGTGGATCATTCGGTGTGGTCATCCAATGTCCCTATCACGCCTGGACGTACGGACTCGACGGCCAACTCCGGCGCGCTCCGTTCCTCGATCCAGCCGACACGCCAAACATCGGCCTGCACGAGGCCGCCGTCGACACCTGGGGTGGGTTTGTGTTCGTCAGCCTCTCCACCGCCCCCACGTCACTCGACGATCAGATCGGTGCGGCCGTCGACCGAGTCCAGCGCTACCCACTCGCCGAACTGCGGCGCGGGCTGACCTTCACCTACGAGGTGGCGGCGAATTGGAAGGTGATCGCCGAGAACTACAACGAGTGCTACCACTGCGGGCCGGTGCACCCGACGCTCTGCGAACTCGTACCGGCGTTTCGGCGCGGCGGCTCCGGGCTCGAGTGGTCCGACGGCATCCCGCACCGACCGGGCGCGTGGACGTTCACCGTCACCGGCACCACCGCCCGAGCACCGTTCCCCGGCCTCGACGACACCGAGCGGGTTCGGCACAAGGGCGAGCTGATCTACCCCAACCTGATGCTCAGCCTCTCGGCCGACCACGTCGCATCCTTCCGCCTCGCCCCGACCGGGCCGTCGGACACGACCGTCGTGTGCGATCTGCTGTTCCATCCCGACGAGCTGGCAAACCCATCGTTCGATCCCCACGACGCCGGCGATCTGTGGGACACGGTCAACCGCGAGGACTGGGCGATCTGCGAGAGCGTTCAGCGCGGCATGTCATCGCGGGCGTGGAACGGCGGTTGGTTCGCACCGATGGAAGACGACACCGTCGACATCACCCAGTGGTACCGCGCCGCGATGGGGAAACCGACGTGACGGCGTGTGAAGTCGCAGTGATCGGGCTCGGTGGGCTCGGGTCGGCCACCGCCTACTGGCTGGCCCGCAGCAACGTCAATGTGATCGGGTTCGAGCAGTTCGAGCTCGGGCATGTTCGCGGCGCTTCCCACGACCATTCACGGATCATCAGGCGGTCCTACCACACGCCCGGATACGTCGAGCTGACGGCAGGTGCGTACGAGGCGTGGGAGTTGGTCGAGCACGATGCCGACGAGGTGTTGATCACCCGCACGGGCGGCGTCGATCTGTTTCCCGCAAACGCAGTCATCGATCCTGCGCCGTACCGATCCAGCCTCGATGCAGTCGGTGTGCCACACGAGTGGATCGATGCCACCGAGATCCGTCGACGCTGGCCGGCGTTCGACCGTGGCAGTGTGGTCAACGCGGATGTGATGGGCATCTACTCGGCGGACACGGGCATCGTGCCGGCCGGGAGCGGCACGGCGACGCTCCAACGACTGGCCGTCGAGCACGGCGCCGATCTGCGCCCCAACTCGCCGGTTCGATCGGTGCTGCCCAGGGGCGACGAGGTCGACGTGATCACCGACGCCGGCACGATCCGGTGCGGGGCCGTCGTGATCTGTGCCGATGCCTGGACCAACCGACTGATCGAACCACTCGGACACCGAGTCAGCATGGCCGTCAACCGCGAGCAGGTCAGCTACTTCCCAACCGCCGATCTCGACGACCTGCAACCGGGTCGCTTCCCCGTCTGGATCTGGATGCACGACCCCAGCTACTACGGATTCCCCGTGTACGGACCACCTTCGGTCGCCGACTGCACCAAAGCGTCAGAAGACTGCGGGGGCTCGGAGGTCGATCCCGACACCCGCACGTTCGAGCCCGATCCGACCATGGAACATCGATTGAGCAAGTTCCTGGGTAGCCTGCTCGGCGACCGGTTCGGGCCGCCCCACTCGACCACCTGCCTGTACACGGTCACCGCCGACCGCGACTTCGTGGTCGACCGGCTGCCCGACCATCCCAACATCTGTGTCGGGCTCGGCGCCGCTCACGGTTTCAAATTCGCCGCTTGGTTCGGTCGTACCCTCGCCGGGCTGGCGACCGGCGCCGAACCGGGGCCTGAACTGACGCCGTTCGCGATCGATCGGCCCAGCCTTTTACGCCCGGTCAACCGCTCCGACTGGCTCGTTTGATCGCCGCTCGGTCTACCCGACCGGCAGTACCGCCCGCACGGCATCGACCAGGCGGTCGATCATCTCGCGCAGCTCGTCTGGAGAGACGCACAGCGGCGGTCCGAGCAGCACCGCATCACCGACATTGCCGTCGACCGCTGATCCGCAGGGGTACACCGTGAGACATCGATCGAATGCTGCCTCGACGATTCGTTCGGCGACGCGATCTGTGCGATCGAATGGCACTTTAGATCCGCGATCCGACACGAATTCGACTGCCATCAGCAGCCCTTTGCCCCGGATGTCTCCGACATTTGGATGATCGCTAAACGCATCGCCCAGCCAGGCGCGACCACGCTGGCCGAGATCGCGCGACACGTCGAGTAAACCCTCGCGTTCGATCACACCGATCGTGGCTTCGGCGACGGCCGCTCCGACGGGATGATGCGACCAGGTGAAGCCGTGAAGGAAGTTGCGCGCCTCGGTCACCGCGTCGTACACGTGTCCGGCGGCGATGCACAGTCCAAGCGGCCAGTATCCGCTCGACGCGCCCTTACCGGCGGTGATCATGTCTGGCCGGATGCCCCAATGATCGGCGGCGAACCAGGTTCCGGTGCGCCCGAACCCGGTCATCACCTCGTCGAGAATCAACAGCACTCCGCGCCGCTTACAGACCTCGGCGACCGCCGGCCAGTAGTCGTCGGGTGGCACGACTGCACCGAGCGTTGCGCCGCTGATCGGCTCGGCGAGGAAGGCGGCAACTCGTTCTGCACCCGTGTCACAGATGATCCGGTCGAGTTCGGCGGCGTGCTCGACCCCGGTCCGTTGGTCGCGATATGGATTCACCATCGGCACCCGAACCGTCTGCCCCAGCCAGGGTTCGTAGCCGGCCCGCAACGTCGACCGATCGGAAGCGTCGAGCACCCCGCGACTGTTGCCGTGGTAGGCGCCTTCGCGCGCCAACACGATATGTCGACCTGTGTCGCCGCGAGCCAGGTGATACGAGCGCGCCAGCTTGAGGGCAGTTTCGTTGGCCTCGCTGCCGCCGCTGACGGGGAAGACACGGGCATCGTCAACGGGCGCGATCGTGGCGATCCGGCGTGCCAGACGGGCGACCGAGTTGGTGGCGAACTGGGTCGCGTGCACATAGGCCACGGCCGTCGCCTGGGCCGCCATAGCAGACACGATCTCATCGCGGCCGTGACCGACCGAGCAGGCGATCGCCCCGCCGGCACCATCGAGAAACTGGCGTCCATCGGCGGTGTTGATCGTGCATCCTCGCGCTGTCACCGCGATCGGCCTGTCGAGCGTTCTGTGAAATACGTGGTCAGACATCTCCGGCACGTGCACAGTGTCGCATCTCGACGACCGCCCTGTGGTGACGTTCACATCGGAAAGCGGCGACGGATCCAATCGGCATACATCGGGTCGACGACACGCCAGCGTTGACCGACCCTGGTGATCTCACCGAAGTTGACCAGACGGTCTCGGCTCGACTGCCCAGCTCCCGCGCTGAGATCGACGAACGACGCCGCGCTGCCGAACAGCGGTTCCCGATTTGCGATCAGCCGCAGCACCTTTTGATCGCTGGCCGAACTGCGCGAGAACATCGACTCGTGGGCCGGCTCGGTCTGAGCACGAGCGTCGGGCAACGCCTCGACCCACAGATCGTCGTGATGCCGCTCGCCTGGCGCGGCGTGTCGCCAAGCCGCGTCAGCGAGCTGCATCGTGCGTTGCGGATGACCTTCGGCGAACTGGTAAACGTGGGCAGCGACCGAACCTGGGTCGCGATCGGTCTCGCCGAATCCGCGCTCGATCATGTCGGTGACGGCCGAACCCGACAGTGGCCCGATCTCGACCAGATCGGCCTGACCGTAGAACGGTCGCTCGACGTCGCTGAACATCGCCCGCATCAGCGATGTGTGAGACCCGGCGAACACGATCCCGATCTCCTGCACGTGCCCCTGCAGCTTGGTGCGCAACAGGCCGGCCGCGCCGTCTACCCGATCGATCCCCGGAAACTCATCGACGATCAACAACGTCGGGTTGCGGCGGCCCATCGCCACCAACGTGTCGAGCAGCACATGAACGACGGCGACCGGGTCGGGCTGGTCGGCCGATCGACGGGCGAACGACAGCTTGACAAGGCCGAGATTGATCTCTGCCGAGGCAGCCAGGTGTCGGAGCTGCGCAACGCCCGGCCCGGCCGCCGAGGCGAGGGCGTCGTCGAGGCGAACCGCAATGTCAGCCATCGACGAGACTTCGTAAAGGTCGACCGACACGACCGTGGCACCGCCGCTCTCAGCCTGCTCGGCGACGCGCCCGAGTGCGCTCGTCTTGCCGAACCGGCGCGGGCCCAGCAATGCCGTGACCCGGCGGGTCGAGACACGTTCGACTAGGTCGGCAATCAGATCGTCGCGACCACTGACCTGATCCGGTTCGAGCGGGCCATGGAACGGGAACGGCGACACATCCACCCTGAAAACCTACCACATTTCATAGGCCAGAGATACCAAAATCCATAGGTCCAGCGATAGTCGTAGACCCGCACCCGCTAGCATCGTCGCCGATGAGGTCCCGCGCCAACCGCACCCTCGCGACGGCGCCCCCTGAGGCCTTGTTTCTCCTATCCGCCATCTCCCAATACATCGGGGCGGCGATCGCTGTATCGGTGTTCGATGAAGTCGAGCCCCAAACCGTCGCCTGGTTTCGTACGATCGGAGCGGCGATCGCATTGCTGGCTGTGTCCCCAGGGTTTCATCGCGGCTGGACACGCAAAGACCTCATCGGTGCCGCATTCTTCGGCATTGCCACCGTGTCGATGAACGTGTTCTTCTACCTGGCGATCGACCGCGTCGACCTCGGCAAGAGCGTGGCGATCGAGTTCATCGGACCGATCGTCGTCGCCGCAGTCACAACGCGCAGCGTGCGCAACGGCGCCGCATTGGTACTCGCCGTAGCCGGGGTAGTCACGCTCGGAGGTGTCGAGATCGGCAACAACGCGCTCGGCGTCTTCTTCATCCTGATCTCATCCGCGTTGTGGGCCGCCTACATCGTCGCCGGCTCGAAGGTTGCCAATGTGCGCTCGGGTGTTGCCGGTCTTGGTGTCGGGTTGGCGATCGGCGCGGTGTTTCTCACTCCGATCGGCGCGCCGGGCAGCGGACCAGTGTGGGTCTCGCCAACCCTGTTGTTGCTGTGCTGTGCGACCGGTGTGTTCTCAAACGCGATCGGCTACGGCATCGATCAGTATGTGATGCGCCGCATTCCGATTAGACGCTTCAGCGTGCTGTTGGCGACCCTGCCCATAACAGCCGTGTTCGTCGGCTGGCTGGCCCTCGGTCAGCAACCAGGGGCACTCGACCTGGCCGGCATCACCCTCGTGTTGACCGGAGTCGGCATCCAAGAACGCGACGAATTGATTGGCCTCCCCGAACCCGGCTGAGTTGGCAGTTGTGCCTGACACAACGTGGCGCGATCAGTGGGCGAGGCCGGGGGCGCAGAGACCTTGGAGGTCTTGAATGATGATGCGGTCGCGGTTTTCGTAGGTGACTTCGTTGGTCGGGTCGGGGCGCAGGTTGAACACCCGGAACTCCATCTCGGTCGTGTCGACGCTGAGGATCCGTCCGATCAGTGGTTCGCCGAGGCCGAGGATCACCTTGATCGTCTCGAGCGCCTGAATCGACCCGATGATGCCCGGCAGTACGCCCAACACGCCGGCCTCGGCGCAGCTCGGCGCGAGCTCGGGAGGCGGCGGCTCTGGCACCATGTCGCGGTAGGTCGGCCCCTCGATCGGATGAAACACCGACACCATCCCTTCGAACCGGAAAATCGAGCCGTGGACGACGGGGATGCCGAGTTTGACGCTGGCGTCGTTGAGTAGGTAGCGGCTGGGAAAGTTGTCGGCGCCGTCGACGACCACGTCGTAGCCGCCCATGATGTCGATGATGTTCGACGCGTCGAGCCGTGTGTCGTAGGTGACAACGTCGACATCCGGGTTGAGCATCGAGAGCGTCTTCTTGGCCGAGTCGACCTTGCGGTCGCCGATTCGATCGATGTTGTGCAGGATCTGGCGCTGCAGGTTGGAGGCATCGACATCGTCCATGTCGACGATACCGATCGTGCCAACGCCGGCCGCTGCGAGATACATGGCGGCGGGCGAACCGAGACCACCGGCGCCGAGCATCAACACCTTGGCCTCCAACAGACGCTTCTGGCCCTCGATGCCCACTTCGGGCAACAGCAGGTGACGCTTGTAGCGGTTCATCTGCTCGGGCGAGAGCGACGCCGGCTGCTTCCAATCGCGGCCTTCGTCCTTCCACCGGCCGAAGCCACCCTCCATCGACTCGACCGTTTGATAACCGAGCTCGTTCATCGTTCTGGCGGCAAACACCGAACGCACGCCACCGGCGCAGTACACGACCACGGGCGCCGTCTTGTCGATGATTCGTGCCTCGATCTGCGACTCGAGGTGACCGCGTGGGATATGAATCGCGCCGGCGAGGGCACCTTCTTGATATTCGTCGGGCTCGCGGACATCGAGCACGATGTGCCCGGCTGCGATGTGTTCTGCAGCGGTCTCGGTGGAGATCTCTAGAACCTCCGCCTTGGCGGCAGTCAGAAGGTCACGAAAGGTTGCCATAGCGGCTAAAACCTACCAATCCAGTCGGGTATTCCCGCACAGCCGCCTCAAGCCCGCCATGGATTCGACCGATGGAGACGCATGCCAGAATTGGGGGTGAGTGGCCAAGAGCTGCTCGCACAGCAACGGGGAGTGTGGAACAGCCTCATCCAGTTGGTGCGCGCAATCGCCGGGCTCGGGGCCTCCTACCTCGTCGCACGGCGGATCACCGACATCATGTTAGATCTCCGCCCGGTCGACGTAAACCGGCTCGCCATCGAGGTCGCCGTGTATCTTCTCGTCGCCAGTGTCGCCCTCACGATCTCGAACATCATCCCGATCAGACGTGACTTGGCTCGGATCGCGCGTGTCGTCGACAACGATGAACGCACGCTGCGCGAGCAGAGCCGCACACAACGTTTCCACCGTGACGTGCACAGTGCCTTCGAGATGGCCGAACACGACGCCGAGCTGTATGCCGTCGCCGCCGGTGCCTTGTCGAGGGTGGGCGGAGTTCGCGCAGAGATCCTCGTCGCAGACGCCAGCCGGGCACACGTTCACCGATCTGCCGTGGCGATGGGCCGCGACGCTCCCGGCTGCGGGGTGACTACTCCCGGCAGCTGTCCTGCGGTCCGCGGCGGACAGACGCTGTGGTTCGACGAGCCAAACGGATTCGCGGCCTGTCCTCGCCTCCGCGAACGCCAGCTACCGGACGGCGCTGCGGCGACATGCGTACCGATCACCATCCTCGGCACTCCAACCGCGGTCCTCCATGCGGTGTACGACGAGCAGCGCGACAGGCAGGAGCTCCACGAGAGCGTCACCCAGCTCGAGAGCATCGGACTCAGCTTCGGTACGCGGCTCGGCATGCTCAGGGCGATGGCGCAGTCGCAGCTGCAGGCAGACACCGACCCACTGACGGGGCTACTGAATCGGCGGGCGATGGAGAACAAGATCCGACAGCTGCGCTCGGACGGCGTGCCGTTCGCGTTGGCGATGGCCGACCTCGATCACTTCAAGCACTTGAACGACACATACGGCCACGACACCGGCGACCGCGCCCTGCGACTGTTCGCCCGCGTGATGAGCAACGCCGTTCGCGATTCGGACCTCGTTTCCCGACATGGCGGCGAGGAGTTCGTGATCGTGCTGCCGGGCGCCGATGTCACCGCTGCCGCTCCAGTGCTGCACCGTGTTCGATCGTCTCTCGAGGAATCGATTGGTGCTGCCCAGGTGCCACCCTTCACGGTGAGCATCGGTTTGGTCGACTCGACGTGGAGTAACGATTTGCTCTCGCTACTCCGTTCGGCCGACCGGGCCTTGGGCGAAAGCCAAGGATCAGGGTCGCGATCGCGTCATCATCGACCACGCCAGGGAATCGGCAGACGAACAACCGAAGTCGATTCCGGCCGCGTTGCCGTCGCCAGTTGCCGGAACATCATTCCGCTGAACCAAGCATCACGGGTCAGACTCGAACACGTCGCGTTGACTTCAGCAACTCATCTCGCGGATGATGCTCGTCACATGCCGCCAAGTAGCGGTGGCAACACATCTGTGATCGTGACTGTGAGTACATGATCCGCGTAGTGATCGATCAGAGATAGTTGCATTTTCTCGCCGGCCGTTTCCCCTCGATCATCCACGCAGCCCACACTGTCGACACCGGCTTCCCTCTCCGAATTCGATCAACAAACGGAGATCAAGTTGGACGTCATCTCACTCATCCCCTCGCCTGCCATGATCCGCCCCTGGGTCGATCCGATCGTCGACGAGCGTGGCCACGACCCGCGCAGCGTCTATGTCGAGCGATATTGGTTAGGCGTCATCGGGCCGACAGCGACATGGATCATGAGACGCTTCGCTGATCGGTTCGACACCGACCCATCTGGCTTCAGGCTCGACCTCGAACACACTGCCTCAACGATGGGTCTGTCGTTCTCGAAAGGCCACAACTCGCCGTTCGGCAAGGCCTTGCACCGCTGCGTGATGTTTGGCCTGGCTCAACCGCTCAGCGACGGATTTGCCGTTCGACGACGGATACCATCCGTCGCCCAACGTCACCTCAAGCGCCTCCCGGCCGACCTGCAATCGACCCACGAAGAGTGGGCGCGACGAACGGTGCGCCTTACACAAACCGACATCCGACCAGCGAGCTGAGAGTTACAGAAAGCCGCCTGGCGCCAGTCCGCTACGCGTTGGGGGTGAAGTTGGTGGCGAGGTCGATCAGCAGGCGGGCACCGAAGCCGGTCGCTCCCTTCGACTTCCAGCCCGTGTCACTGTCGACATTCATGGTGCCGGCGATATCGAGGTGCGCCCACGGCACATCACCAACGAACTCGGACAGGAAGATCGCCGCCGTCGTGGCACCGGCGTACGGACCTCCGACGTTCTTCATGTCGGCGACCAACGAGTCGAGCAACTTGCGGTAGCGGTCCTTGGCGAGCGGCAGTTGCCACACCTGTTCGTCGGTCGCATCGGCCGATGCCCTGACCCGGCCGATCAGGGCATCGTCGGATCCGATCACCGCCGCGAAGTCGCTGCCCAGGGCGGCCATTGCCGCCCCCGTGAGAGTGGCGATGTCGATGATCGCATCGGGCTTGGTCTCGGCGGCCAGCGACAGACCATCGGCCAGGATCAGGCGACCCTCTGCATCGGTGTTGTGGATCTCGACCGTCTTTCCGTTACGAATTGTCAACACGTCGCCAAGTTTCATCGCCGAGCCCGACGGCATGTTGTCGGTGCACATCAGCCACGCCGTGACCTGGTTGCGACAGCCGAGCGCCTTGAGCGACGTCATCGTGGCAAGCACGGCGGCGGCACCCGACATGTCCATCTTCATCAGGGCGTGCATCGGATTGCTGGGCTTAAGGCTGATCCCACCCGAGTCGTACATGACGCCCTTGCCGACCAGCGCCACATGCGCCTTGGGGTTGCGCGGTACGTAGCTGAGCTTGATCATGCGTGGCGGCTCGGTCGAGCCGGCATTAACCCCGAGCAGACCTCCGCAACCGAGCACGGCGAGTTGGTCTTTGTCGAACACCTCGATCGCCAGCCCCGATTCGGCGGCGAGCTCGACGGCCTTGGCGGCGATTCCCTTGGCGGTGAGGTGGCTGGGTGGCGTGTTGGCGAGTTGGCGAGCCAGATTGGCTGCACGCGCCGTGACCACACCGTGTGCAGCCCCCTTGGTGGCGGCGCTGTCGTGCTTGGCGACCACCACCAGGCTGACCGAGTCGAGCGAGGTGTCATTCGAACTGTCGGTCTTGAGGCCAACATAGTGATAACGGGCGAGCAAGATGCCCTCTGTCACGGCCTGAGCGGCGGTCGCCGCATCAACCGAAGTGCCGTCGGCCAGATTGGTCGCCAGATTGCTGCGCTTGTTCGCAGCCCTGGCGAAGGCAGCCGCAGCGTCGCGCAGCTGGTTGGCGGTGGCCCCGTCACCAACACCGACCGCTACGAACATCGGACCCTCGCGGCTCGGCACGGCCAAGGTCTGCCCGACGGCGCCGGTGAAACCATGCGCATTCAGCACCGAGCGATTGAGACCCAGCTGACGCGGAACCGCCCCCGACATTCCCACGGCAAGCCCAACGGCATCGGCGCCGCGCGGCACAGATCGAACGACGGACACGGGCGTAACGATGTTGGTCATCCGTACAGTCTGGCCGACGTGAGCAACCCATCACACACCGATCGATCTCGGCGTTCGAGCGCGACCACATCCAGTCCTCTAGTGATGGCCTACAGGTTCGATGCTATGGTCTTAAATCGCCTGTGTCCTGCAGGCCGTGCCCAAGGGACAAACCGAAGCTGCCCAGGCGCTTGGCCTGTCTCCCGGCGCCATGCAGCGTCTGATCGTGCTGCCCCAGGCTCTGCGGGCCGTCATCCCCGCCATGGTCGGCCAGTTCATCGCCCTGTTCAAAGACACCAGCCTGCTCGTCATCGTCGGGATCCTCGAGTTTCTCGATGTCGCCTCGATCGCCAATAACCAGGTCGAGTTCCTCGGCAGGGGGCTCGCCAGCGTGACCTATGTCTTCGTGGCGATCGGCTACTGGGCATTTGCGTACACGATGTCGAAAGAAAGCCGACGCCTCGAGGCCAAGCTCGGGATCGGAACCCGATGAGCATCCAGATCGACACCAGCACAATTCCAGCAATCTCCACGAGGAGCACCCCGCAATGAGCAACGTATCGGTGAACAGCGACGCCACCCAGATTCTGGGCGGGTCGGGTGAGGTGATGATCGAGCTGAAAGGTGTCGATAAGTTCTTCGGCGACTTTCAAGCGCTCAACAACATCAACATGAAGGTCGGCAAACAAGAGGTCGTCGTCGTGATCGGCCCCTCCGGATCCGGCAAATCAACGCTGATTCGGTGCATCAACCGACTCGAACGACACAACCGCGGTTCGATCGTGGTCGACGGTGTCGAATTGAGCGACGACGTGCGCAACATCCAAGAGATCCGTCGCGAGACCGGCATGGTGTTCCAGTCGTTCAACCTTTTTCCGCATCTCACCGTGCTCGAAAACATCACGCTCGCCCCGCGCAATGTGCGTAACATGCCCAAAGCGGAGGCCGAGACGGCAGCAATGGAACTGCTCGAACGGGTCAAGATCCCCCAGCAGGCGCGCAAGTTCCCCGGCCAGCTATCGGGCGGACAGCAGCAGCGGGTCGCCATCGCCCGAGCATTGGCGATGCGGCCGAAGGTCGTGTTGTTCGACGAGCCGACGTCCGCGCTCGATCCCGAGATGGTCAAAGAGGTGCTCGACACCATGCAAGATCTCGCCACCGAGGGCATGACGATGATCGTCGTGACCCACGAGATGGGATTCGCCCGCGAAGTGGCCGACCGGGTCGTCTTCATGGCCGACGGCACGATCGTCGAGGTCGGCCCCCCCGAGCACTTCTTCACCAATCCTCAAGAAGATCGCACGCAGCTGTTCCTCAGCCAGATTCTCTGAGCACCACGGCAGGGTCCGAACAAGGTGCCGCCCACGGCACCTCCTCGACGCGTATGGTGCAGAACCGCGAACCGATCCGACAGCGCCGACATACAGGGGTGCCCCAGCTGGCGCAGACCCACCCCTGGCCACCCACACGAACCACCGCGAGGAACCATGAACGACTCCCCAACCGACGAGATCACGGCCGCAGGCGGTCCCGGCTTTCCACGCTGGTTGAAGTGGGGTCTGCTCGGGGCATTGGCCGTGTTGATCGTCGGCTACGGAGCGATCTTCCTGTACGCCAAGGTGCTCAACGACAGCCCCGACGAGCTCGATCAGAACGACCTCGATGCGGCACTCTCGATCGATAGCGGTTCGGTCGACAGCGGTTCGGTCGACAGCGGTTCGGTCGATACTTCGGAGGATCCGGCTTCGGTTGATGAACCTGCCACCGATGCTTCTGTCGGAGAGACTCCCGCTGTCGAACCGCCGCCAGATGGCGGATCGGCCTGGGTGGTCACCGATGCCTCCGAACTGGGGTACCGGATCAAGGAAGTGCTGTTCGGGGTCAATGCCGAGGCCGTCGGCCGCACTAATCAGATCACCGGTTCGCTGATCATCGAAGCAACGGCGGTGACCAAAGCCGAGTTCGTGGTAGATGTCGCTTCGATCTCGAGCGACGAGAGCAAGCGCGACGGCCAGTTTCGGGGCCGGATCATGTCGACCGACGAGTTCCCCGAGGCGATCTTTGTGCTGACCGAACCGATCGAACTCGGTACCGACCCCGCAGATGGTGTCGATGTTTCGACCAGCGCAACCGGCGAACTGACGCTGCGGGGCGTCACCAACCCCGTCACTTTCGAGCTCACCGCTCAGCTCACGAACGGCAAGATAGGTGTGCTTGGCAGCATCCCCGTCGTGTTTCATGATTACAGCATCGCCAACCCGTCGTTCGGTGGGGTCACCACCGAAGACAACGGATTGCTCGAGTTCGTGCTGGTGTTCGAACCGGCCTGATCAAAGCGGGACCGCTACCGGCCAATTTCAGAGTGGCTGGATGCGAGTTCGACACCGCCCGCGACGGCTGTGCCGACCGATCACGCCAGCAGGTCGTGTACCCGTTGTTTGGGGCGGCCGATGATGGCCTTGTCGGCAGTGACCAGCAACGGGCGCTGCATGATCATCTTGTTGCGAATGATCACGTCGACAATCTGATCGACGGTCTCGACATCAGCGTCGGTCAGCGCGAGCTTTTTGAACAAGCTGTCGCGCCGAACGAGATCGGTGGGCGGGTCCTCGAGCTTGGCGATGATCTCCCGCAACGTGGCCTCGTCGGGTGGGTCTTTGCGATAGATCACGACGGCGGCATCGGCACCCAGTTGCTCGGCAATGCTCACGGCATTGCTGGACGAGTTTCAATTGGGGTTGTGGTAGATCGTCACGTTGGCCATCCCGCCAAGTTACCGAATGCGACACCCCCCGCGTAGGGTCGTTGGCGCCGACTTCCCCTCGCTCACGTCACCCTCCGGTGGCACTCCCAGCAAGGGGTTTCTATGCACCTCGTACCCGTTCACGGACGGCTCCCGCGCGCCGGTATCGACCCGATCAACAACGCCGATACCGCGTTCATCACGATCTCGATGGCGGTCCACCGGCCGCTGCGCCACGAAACGATCGTCGCCCTGCTCGACGACGCACGGTGTGGTCTCGGCGTCGTGGTGGTCAGCGGAACCCACAACTGCGACGCTGTGATCGAAGTGATCGAATGCCTGCTCGACCCAAATACACACGGGGGGCGCGTGGGGGCGCTGATCGTGGCCAGCGTGCGTCCCGATCGCCCCAAGCTCGACGAGGGCGATGTCGACCGTTGGCTCGAAATGAGCGACATCACCGAGCAAGCCAACATCGAGCTACTCGAATGGTTCGTGATCGCCAATCACGTCAGCTGTCCGCGCGATCTGCTTGGCGAGCCTCCCCGTTGGTGAAGGCCCGCCGGTCGGCCGGCGACAACCGCAACCCAGCCAACTTCAATCGTCGGATCAGTTCCCGACTCTCGACCGCCCTCGCTCCGGCGGCGACCAACCCGTCGCGGTATTCCTCTGGGATGTCGTAGTGGTCGCCGTGGAAACCGCGCCGGGGTATCTCGTTGGCCGCCGCGAACTCATGCAGCTCCGCCAGCGACCTGTCGCTCACGAGATGGCACCACAGGCGGTCTCGGTGCCGCCAACGCGCCTCGTCAATAAGAATTGTCACAGCGCTGAGACTGGCACACTGGAGCGGTGGCCGACGACGATCTCGAACTGCGCATCGCCTGGCAACGACACCTCGGCCGTACCCCGGCGTCGATGGACTGGTTCGACTCGGTGGTGGCGAGGTATCGCCAACCCGGTCGCCACTACCACAGCGTCCGGCACATTCGTTGGGTGGTTCGACACGTAACTGGCTTGGCCCCAGTTACCCACGATCTGGGCGCGGTGATCGCCGCCGCCTTCTTTCACGATGTCGTGTACGACCCGACCCACACCGACAACGAGACCGCCAGTGCCCAACTCGCTGAACGTGCGCTGACCGAGCTCGGCTGGAAGCCACAGCGTTGTCGGCGCGTGGCAGAGTTGATCCTGGCAACGATCGATCACGACATCGCCGCCGACGGTTGCGACCCTGACACCCAGGTGCTGCTGGCGGCCGACCTCGCCGTGCTGGCCGCCGAGCCTGCTCGATACAGCGACTATGTGAGAGCCGTGCGTCGCGAATACGCACACGTCAGCGATGGGGACTGGAGCGTCGGACGTTCGGCGGTACTGCGCAGCCTGCTCGGCCGCCGGCACCTGTTTGCCCCTGCACTCGATCTGAACGCCTGGGAACAGCGGGCACGAGCCAATCTCTCGGCCGAACTGGCAACGCTCGGTGATTGAACGCCTGGTAGTAACGCTCAGTCGCCGCGTACTACGCGGACAACACGCCGATTGCGGACCCGGATCGGGATCGCCCGCGGCGAACGAGCAGCGATGGCCGTCAGCGCGACCACTGAGGCCGTGAGGGCGAACCACGTCAGCAACATGTGTTGGAGTGTACGCACATTTGTTCGGTCTGACGAGCGTGGCCGAAATCCGTTCGTATCCGCGCCGGTGCTCGGCACGGGTTGGCCGACGTATGGGCGGCGTCAGGCCCACTAATGCTGAGATGATCACCCGGTCTGTTGGTCAGCCAATTCGAGCCACTTCTCTTCGATTGTCGCCAGGTCGGCTTGGGCCACGGCCAACTCTGCACCGAGCGTGGCCAGCTTGGTGTGATCGGAGGTTGCCAGCAACTGCTCGTGAAGTCGATCGACCTGGCGTTGCAGCTTTGCCATTGCCTGCTCAGCGTCACGAAGCTGGCGACCGATCGTGTACTGGCTTGTTGATCGAGCCTGGCCTCGGCGGGCCTGATCTGCCAGCTTGGCCGGCGACACCTTGGTGCTGCCGGCCGTGGTTGGGGTCGGCTTGGCTCGCTCGGCCAACCAGCCCTGAACGCCGCCTGCGACGCGCCGGATCGAGCCACCGGCGTCGATCGCCAGCACATGATCGACCGTGCGATCGAGAAATGTTCGGTCGTGACTGGCCACCACCAAAGCCCCCGGCCACTCGTCGAGGAAACCTTCCAGCGCCCGCAGCGTGTCGAGGTCGAGATCGTTGGTCGGTTCGTCGAGAACCAACAGGTTGGGCTTGGTCGCCAGCACCATCACCAGCTGCAAGCGTCGTCGTTCGCCACCCGAGAGCATCTTGACTGGTGCGTACTGGGCTGTCGAGTCGAACCAGAACCGCTCGAGCAGCAGGCGGTCTTCCCAGTCGGGTTGCCGCAGCGGACCGGCCACGATCTCGCGCACGATCGATTCGGAGTCGAGCAACGATGTCTGTTGGTCGGAGTAGCCCGTGACAACGGTCGATCCGAGCTTCACTTCGCCACTCGCCGGACCGCGGCGCCCGGCGATGATGTCGAGCAACGTCGACTTGCCAGAACCGTTGGGGCCCACGATCCCCAGCCGCGCCCCCGGCTCGATCAACAGGCTGATGTTGCTGAATACAACGTTCGGCCCGTACGCCTGCGACACGTCGATCAGCTCGATCACCTGGTTGCCGAGCCGGGTCGAACCGGCGTCGAGCAGGAGATCGTTGCCTCGTACGCCGACCGCCTCCGGGCCCCCATCGACGATCTCGTTGGCCGAGCGCAGTCGCGCCTTTGGCTTGGTAGATCGTGCGGGTGCACCGCGCTGCAGCCACTCGAGCTCGCGCCTGGCGAGGATCTTGCGGGTCGCCTCTTCGCTGGCGGCCTGCTCGTGGCGGGCAGCGCGACCATCGAGATACGCGGCGTAGGCGCTCGCGCCGGTGACAGCACGGTGGATGAATCCTTTACCACTTTCGATCTCTACGATCCGGCCCTCGCCCCTGGCTGTGGTCAAACGATCCATCAGGTGTCGGTCGTGAGTGATCACCACCAGCGCCGCCTTTGTGGCAGCCAGCCTTTGCTCCAACCACTCGATCGCCTCGAGGTCGAGATGGTTGGTCGGTTCATCGAGCACGATCATGTCGAACTCGCCAACGAGCGCCCGAGCCAGCGCCACACGCTTGGCCTGGCCGCCCGACAGTTGATCCGTGCCGCGGTCGAACAGAGGCTGCACACCTAGCGACGTCGCCACGGCAGCAACCTCCCACGAGTCACCGAGATACTCGGCGACAGTGCCGGGTGGCAGCTGCGGATCCTGGTCGAGGATCGCGATTCGGGCGCCACGACCAAACCGAACAGTGCCGTTGTCGGGCGACTGGGTGCCGGCCAGCAGCCGCATCAGCGTCGATTTTCCCGACCCGTTGACCCCCACGATGGCGACACGGTCGCCGGTCGACACCGTGACCGACAGGTCGTCGAACAGCACCTTGTCGGGCTGAGCGATACCTACTCGGGCGAGGTCGACGCAGATCACGTCGCCACGATACGGCGGACACCGAAAACCGTCGTCGCCACCCAAAGGGCCTGCCACCGCCCGACCACCCAGAAGGGCGGCGGCAGGCCGGAGCAAGGATCAATCGATCAGCGGATCACCGCCACCGGAGCATGGCTGTGAGACGCAACCTCGGCGCTGGTCGAACCGAGCAGAAGGCCCTTGAATCCACCTCGGCCTCTCGAGCCGACGACCACGAGGTCGGCATCACGCGACGCCTCGATCAGCGCAAATCCGGAGGTGCCTCGCACCGCTTCCCCTGTCACCTTTACATGATCGGGAGCAGACCCGGCACTCTCGAGCACACGATCGACGACCGCCTGGGCGGCAGTGTCCATCGTGTCGAGTTCGGCGGCGACCGTTGCAAACATCCCAACCGCCAAAGCAGGAAGGAACCAGGCGTGCACGACACGAATCTGTTCGACGCCGGGCAACGTGTATGCCCATCTGACGGCGCGGGTCGATTCGTTCTCGTCTCCGCTGTCGTCGTCGAGATCGTGGTCGTCGACGCCGACGACGACTCGCCTGGGAACGTCGCCGTGATCGCCACGAACGACGACCACAGGGCGCTTGGTGTGGTGCAAGACATAGTTGGCCGTAGAACCGATCATCATCGACACACGGCTGTCTCCGCGGTGACCGACGATGATCATCGCTGCGTCGTGCTCGTCGGCCTCGGTGACCAATCCGCGGCCGGTATGGCCGTGATGGGTGATCGGTTCGAGACGATCATCGTCGACGCGCTCAACTAGCTCGGTGAGGCCCTGCAACGACAGCCGTTCGATTTCGCCGGGGTCGATCGAGACGACCATGTCATAGCCGGTTACCAATGGCACTTCCCAGGCGTGTACGACGACAATGCGGTCATCGGGTCGGGCGATGTTGCGTGCCCAGTCGAGTGCCGAGCTGCTTTCTGGGCTGGCATCAACGCCCACCACAAACGTGTTTCGACTTGCATCCATGGGGACCTCCTTCTCTGTGCCTATAACGCGATGGTGCGCCCGGTGAACCGGGCGCACCAGGGCCGAACGGCCCAGTGGGGAGGTTGAAAGGGGGTCTGAAAGCAGCCGGCGCTTCCGCTCAGCCGCGGCCGGGACGCTCGCCGTTGACGCGGGCGGTGACCATTTCGGCAATCCGTTCATTCATGGTTGCGGCCTCGTCGTCGGTCAACCGGCCGTCTTCGACCATCAGGTCGACGTGCCCTTCGGCTTCGGCGACCAGCGCCTCGATCACGGTCTGCGGATCGACATCGTTGGCCTCGGCGATGTCGACAATCGAGTTACCCGCACGGAACTCGTCGTGCAGTGTCTCGACGTCGATCCCGAGCAGGTCGGCGATGACTTCACCATCACGGGCCGGTCCGCTGTGCTGGCGGCCAGGGTGTTGGCGCTGACGCTGCGGGCGATTCTCCATCAACGTTGCCGTGACGGCATCAGCCTGGTCGGCGTCGATCGTGGCATCGTCGACGAGTGGCTGTAGCAATTCACGCAATCTCTCGCCCGGCTCTGGCCGCGCGACATCGGCGCCATCAGTGCCGTCGGTGGCATCGTCTTGCAGCGCCACAACGGGCGCTGCAACCAAACTCGTGTCAGCGGTGGCGGCGCTCGTGAACGAGGGGACAGCCATCAGTAGCCCGATCGCCCCGCCGCCCAGCAACCCGGCAGTGACGCCGATCGCCGTGTTTCGGCGAGTCCGATCGCGGGTCTGTTCCTGGGGGGACTCGTTTCTCATGTCGTTTCCTTTCGAGGGGTTGTTCCTGACATACACCACGATGAGGGTTTTGATTGAGAAGCGAACCGGAACAGGTTGAGAGTTGGGTAAGAGATCGTCGGTCTTCGACCGGGTGTCAGCGGCGCAAAGCTGGGTTAGTCGGTGTCGACGGTTAGGCGAAACCCCACCGTGGCGCCGCCATCGCGGCGGTTCGCGGCCCACGCCTGCCCACCGTGACGCTGGGCGACCTCACGAACGATCGACAGACCGAGCCCGGAACCAGCCATCGTGCGGGCCGCGTCCGAGCGGTAGAACCGGTCGAAGATGCGCGACAGGTCGGCGTCAGGGATGCCGACCCCTCGATCGGACACCGTGACGGCGCCGGCGTTGACGGCAACTTCGATCGGCCCACCAGTCTCGTCGAACTTGCGGGCATTGTCGAGCAGGCACGAGACCGCCCGTTGCACGCTCGAGCGTTGCGCCACGACCATCGAACTCGTCGCCTCGATCTGGATCGGACGTCCGGTACGGCGTTCGTAGCGAGCCGCAACGTCGTTCACCACGGCAGCCAGATCGAATGGTTCGGCTACCTCTTCGGATGACTCGCCGCTGGCTACGGAGATGATCTCGTTGACGAGTTCGGTCAACTCTTCAGTCTCGGCGTGGAGGTCTTCGATGATCTCGTCGCGGTCGCTGTCACTCAAGTTCGGAAAGCGTTTCAACGTATCGAGGTTGGTGCGCAGGCTGGTCAGTGGGGTACGCAGCTCGTGCCCAGCGTCCTGCACGAGCCGGTTCTGTTCCTGCTTCGAGCGCGCCAAGGCACCCAGCATTCGGTCGAAGGCAATGCTCAGCCGACCCACCTCGTCACTGCCTGCCGAGGCGCCGCCCGCCTCGAACGTTTGCACATCGAGGCGACCGGTCGTTTCGACGTGCTCGGCGGCGTTGGTCAATCTGCGCAACGAGGCGGTGACCCGTCCGGCGATCCAGAGCCCGACCACAATCGCTGCTGCACCAACCAAGACCACCAACAGCAGGGTGCGAACGCGCAAGCTCTGCAGCAGGCGGTCGGTCTCGTCGAGCGACCGACCGACTTGCACGGCACCGCGAGGCAGACCGATCGTGCGAACTCGATAGTCGCCGACCGAGGTTTCGACCGTCGAGAACACGCTACGGCGGTTGCTGCCGACGACGGCCAGTTCGCGGTCGGTCAGAGCGACCGGCTCTGGAAACGTTGACTGTCGGACAGTGCCGTCAACAAGAATGATCTGGGCGACCAGACCCGGCAAGGGGCCCTGGTCGGGCAACCGAGTATCCATACCGAACCGGCGCTCGTTGATACGACCGTCGATCTCGAGCAGTGATCGATCGACCTCGGCGTAGAGGCGGGCGCGGGTCGACCCGTAACTGATGGCTCCGACCGCGACCGTTGTCAGCGACACCATCAATGCCATCGCCAGGGCGATCTTCCATCGTATGCTCAAGACCGTTCCACCCTGGCTACGTAACCGACGCCGCGCACCGTGTGGAGCAGGCGGGTCCCCCCATCCTGTTCCGTCTTGCGACGCAGATAGCCGATGTAGACCGCCAGGTTCTTCGAGTCGGGGCCGAAGTCGTAGTGCCAGATCCGCTCGTAGATCGTGGTGTGGTCGAGAACGATCCCTGAGTTGCGTACCATCAGTTCGAGCAGGTCGAACTCGGTCTTGCTGAGATCGAGTTGGTGGTCGCCCCGAACGGCCCGCCGACCTGACGGATCGAGTTGCAGATCATCGAGAGTCAGCAGTTCTCCCGATCCACCATTTGCCCCAGTCTGTCCGTGCCCCTGGTGTTGGGTGCGTCGCAGCAGGGCCCGCATCCGGGCGAACAGCTCATCGAGGTCGAATGGTTTGGCTAGATAGTCGTCTGCACCGGCGTCGAGCCCGGCGACCCGGTCACCTGTCTCAGTGCGTGCGGTCAGCATCAAAACCGGAACCTGGTTGTGTTCCGAACGCAAGACGCGGCAGACAGTAAGGCCATCGACGTGGGGCATCGAGACGTCGAGCAGCACCAGATCCGGAGAGTTGTCTCGCAATCCGTCGAGCGCCTGCGCACCGTTCGTGACAGCGATCACGTCGTATCCCTCGAGTGTCAGAGCGCGCACGAGCGACTCGCGAACCGCCCGATCGTCCTCTGCCAACAACACCTGCACCTCATGAGTACACCAGAAGAAGGTGAGTGTTGGGTGAGAATGGTGAGATGCGCACATACATGCTTGTCGCCATAGGAGGTGCTGTGGGCGCGTCTATGCGTTGGGGGCTCGGCGAATCGGTCAACCGATCACCGGGGGCCTTTCCCTACGCAACGTTGCTCATCAACGTCGTCGGCTGCGCGCTGATCGGGCTTGCGGCGCGGATGCTGGTGCGCGGTTCCGACCGTTGGCAGATCGGAGTCACGGGGCTGCTGGGCGGCCTGACCACCTACTCGACATTCGCCGTCGAAACCAGAGAGTTACTCGACGCCGGCCACGGCGGCCAGGCGCTGCTGTATGTCGCCGTGTCGATCGTGGCCGGATTGGCAGCCACCGAGCTTGCCCGCGGGGATTGGCGACAGACATGACGGCGGCCCTGTTCGTGATCGCCGCCGGCCTCGGAGCGGTCACACGTTTGCGGATCAATCAATACGGGTGGACATGGATCAGCACGCTGTCCGCCAACGTGATCGGATCATTCGCCCTCGGCTACCTGCTCGCCAGCGACCCGTCTGACACGATCCGCACAGTGATCGGCACCGGTTACCTCGGGTCGTTGACGACGTTCAGCATGTTCTCCCTCGAGGCCACAGAGGGTTCGCCGAGGCGCCGAATCACGATCATCTCGGCGACGCTGGTACTCGGGTTGCTGGCCGCCACGGCCGGCCATGCAATCGGCTGAGATCGACATATCAGAACTGTGCTCGGCCGAGCCGCTAGCACGCTGATCGACTGGTCACGTGTCTTGCGTGATGGTGATCGCATACTCGGGACAGTTGTCGACAGCGAGCCGCGCCTTGCCCTCGAGGTCGGCTGCGACAGAGCCCTCGCCGATGACGACGGCTGTGCCGTAGTCGTCGACGTCGAACAGTTCGGGCGCCAAGGCATAACACCGGTTGTGGCCCTGACACAGATCCGGATTCAACTCGACTCGCATGGTTCGAGCGTAGACAGTTGGCCAACCGCGGTATGCATCTGGAGGTGAGGCCGGGGTGGGAGGCAATCGTCGCGAGCGAGGTATTGGCGGTTGACTCCACACCGTCACGGACAACGTGGTTATTTCACGTAAAGTGATACTCCCGGCATGATGAGTGAGATTTGTAACAAACATGAGCGAATGAGCGTCCACCAACAAAATGCGAAGGGTTACCTTTACATGTAGGGCCTTTGGCGCCGGGTTGAACAGGGGGCCCACCCTCAATATCCAACGGCGAAAACGAGAGCATGAACCGATCACACGACGAAACCAGCGAAGCGCTTCTGCAAGCCGCCCACCGGCTGCTCGCCGAGACCGGCCCTGACTCCCTTACCGTCAGGCGAATCGCCACCGAAGCGGGCATGAGCACGATGAATGTGTACTCGCGTTTCGGCGGCAAAGACGGCGTGATCGACGAACTGTACGCCGACGGATACCGGCGCCTCGACGAAATACTCGAGACCGTTCCCGTCACCGACGACATCCCCGGAGATCTGGCGCTGGTCGCGAAGGCGTATCGCAACTTCGCCCTCGAGAACCCGACCTACTACGGCATCATGTTCCGCTCGACCGTGCACGGCTTTCACCCGTCGCCGGGTTCGACCGCACTCGGCCTCGGCGGCCTCGCGTCGTTTGTCGAGCGCGTTCAAGTCGGCCAGAACAGCGGCACCATCACGGGTGGCACAACAAACGATCATCGCGAGGTCGCCGTCTGGCTGTGGGCGACTTGCCACGGGCTCGTCAGCCTCGAACTCGATGGTGTCGGCGACGAGGAAGTCGATTGGCCGATGGTGTTCGAAGCCGGAATTCGGCGTTCGATCAACGCCCTGCGCCCCGCGCAGCATCAAGTCAACATCCGCTGACCCCCAGCGCACACCGGTCGACGATCTTCGGCATTAGGGTGCCACCTCGATGAGCCCGGCGCTGTTCGCCAACAGTTTCACCGACCTGACCAACTGGTTGAGTGAGTTCTCCGCCAACTGGTGGTTTCTCGGCATCATCGCCGCGATCGCCTTGCTCGACTCTGTGATCCCGATCGTGCCGGGCGAGACGATGGTGATCATCGGTGGCGTCGCCGCTGGGCAGGGCAACCAAGGGCTGCTGCTGGTGATCGTCGCCGGCGCGGTCGGTGCCTTTCTCGGCGACAACATGGCCTACCTGATCGGTTACCGGATGAGCGACTTTATCCAGCGCCGCGCCGCCCTCCGGCCAAAATGGCAGACTCGCCTCGAATGGGCGGGCGAACAGATCCGCGTCCGCGGCGGGCTGTTGTTGATCACCGCCCGGTTCATCCCGGGAGGGCGCACCGCACTAACCGTCTCGTCGGGGATCACCCACCAGCCGCGTCGCTGGTTCATCGCCTGGGTCGCCGCCGCCACGATCATCTGGGCAACGTACGCGGCGCTGCTCGGCTACATCGGCGGCAAAGCGTTCGAGGACAATCACACCCTGGCGTTCCTCCTCGCCTTCGGCACAGCGCTCGGCATGACCTTGCTGATCGAGGTCGTTCGCCACTTGCGAGCCAAGTACCGCTGATCGGTTCGCTGCTGCCGGCGGGCGAGGGCCAGACTCAGCACATGAATGTGTTCGAGGCCGTCACCCGTCGCAAGTCAGTTCGTCAGTTCACCGCTGAACCCGTCAGCGACGACACACTTCGCCAACTGCTCGAACTGGCGGCGCGGGCACCCAGCGGAGGCAATCTGCAGCCGTGGCGAATTTATGTCGTCAACGGCGACAGTCTGAACCGATTCCGCGAGTTCATCGCTGACCGCCCGATCGAGGCCGGAGGGTACGACATCTATCCGCCAAACCTGTGGGAGCCGTATCGCACCAACCGGTTCGCGCTTGGTGAACAGATGTACGCCACGCTCGGGATCGGCCGCGAAGACAAGGTCGGCCGGTTCGAGCAGTTCGCCAGGAACGGCGATTTCTTCGGCGCCCCGGCAGCGCTGTTCTGCTTCATCGATCGAGGGATGGGGCCGCCGCAGTGGAGCGACCTCGGGATGTTCTTGCAGACGTTCATGCTGCTCGCCCAGGAGGCCGGACTCGGCACCTGCCCTCAGGAATACTGGTCGGTGCGTCACGGTGCCGTCAGCGAGTTTGTGGATGCGCCCGACAACGAGATGCTGTTCTGTGGCATGTCGATCGGCCATGCCGACGAGGGCGCTCCCGTGAACTCGCTGGTCAGTGAACGGATGCCGCTCGATCAGTGGGCCAAGTTCGTCTAAACCAGCACTGGCGACGGTCAGTACTTGATCAACTCCCTAAAACTACCGACACCCAAGATCTGCACCGACTCGGGGAGGCGTTCCCGCAGGCCCTTGTCTGATGTGACAACCCTGAGCTCGTCATCGTTCGGCACCGCACCGACCAGGTCGACGATGTGATCGTCAGCGGCATTGCGGCCGCGCCGGGGCGCCTCGACGATCGACAGATTGCCGCCGGCCAGCATCAGCGTCGATTGCGGCACCGGTGCGTCGAACACGACCGTCACATCATCGTCGTGGGTGCGGCACCATTCGGCGACCCGCTGGGCAAACCGGCAAGAGGCGGCAGCACGATCATTCCACCAGCCGTCGGGGCGCGACCCGTACACATTGTTGCCATCGATCAGCCAGCGCACTCGCTCAGAGTAGGTCGACTGGTACGTCGACCACTCGGGCACGCAGCCATTCACCGAGGCTCTTGGCCTGACCATCGATCCTGCTCGAGGCAGCGACACCTTCCTCGAGTAGGTCGTGGATGACAAAGTTGAGCGACCACAGGTTCGACAGGTCGTAACGATCGATCTTCAGATCGGTGGTCTCTGGCAACAGCTCCCGTAGGCGGGCGACCGTGAGCTGACCAGCGAGCCACTCGTAGGCTTCGGCGCTGCGGGCGAACACCCCGAGGTTGGCGTTGCCACCCTTGTCGCCAGATCGGGCGCCCACGACGCGGCCCAGCGCGACTCGCTCGGTGTGAGTCGTCGCGGGAACCGCAACCGCTCGCGATGGTTCACCGGTCTCGGCGCTGCCGTTGGCAGGCGCCGTCGAGTCGATGTGCACGGTGTTGCCTGCGACGTGGACGTAGCTCGGTACCAGATCAGCCGAAATGAGCGCCGGGCGGTAAACGCCAAACGAAGACGCCGCCGAAGGACCACCGGACAGACCGTAGAAGCCGGGGATACTGGCTAGAGCGGTCTCGATGAAGGCGTTCGAGAACGCCCGGCCGACCTTGCGCTCGTCGGGATCCTTGACCGTGACCCTCCACTGCGCAGTGGCCGCCTCGTTCGATTCGGGGTCGGCCTGATCGGTGCGGATCACCCGGGATGTCACCGAGCCAAAGTCGTCGGGACCATACGGGCAGGCCCGCCAGAAGGCGGCTTCGACGACCTGCGCCTTGGCCTCGATGTCGAGCCCCGTGAGTGCAACGGCGATGTCGTTGCGATACCCGCCCAGCTCGTTCATGGCGACCTTGAGCGTTGGCGGCGGCGGCTCGCCGATCGTGCCCGAGATCTGCACCCGGTCGGGGGCGATCTGCTCGAGCCGAAGCGTGTCGAACCTGGCCGTTACATCGGGACCGAGATAGCGCGGCCCAGCGATCTCGTAGAGCAGCTGCGAGGTGACCGTGCCGATCGAGACCTGGCCACCGGTGCCATCGTGCTTACCGATCACCACCGAACCGTCGGCGGCAACCTCGGCCCAGGGGAAGCCGAGTCGTTCCATTCCCGGCACCTCGGTGAAGAACGAGTAATTGCCGCCGGTTGCTTGGGCACTGCACTCGATCACGTGGCCGGCGACCACCGCACCCGCCAGCTGGTTCCAGTCGTCGCGTTGCCAACCGTGGTGCCAGGCAGCGGGGCCGCAGGTAACCGCGGCGTCGGTGACCCGGCCGGTAATCACGATGTCGGCTCCGCGCTGGAGGGCGTCGACGATGCCCCAACAACCGAGGTAGGCGTTGGCGGTCAGGTAGCGTTCGAGGTCGCCCAGGTCGCCGCCCGTGGTAAACGGCCGCAAGGCATTGCCGGCTGCCAGTTCCCCGATTCGAGGCATCAGGTCGTCACCGTCGACATAGGCGATCGTCGGTGATAGGCCTAGCCGGTCGGCAACTTCTTGCACGGCGTCGGCACAGCCGGCGGGGTCGAGGCCACCGGCATTCGACACAACCTTGATGCCGCGGTCGAGGCAGGTGCCCATCACATCGTCCATTTGCTTCACGAACGTAGAGGCGAACCCGCGGCCTGGCTGCTTGGCGCGAATCCTGCTGAGGATCAGCATCGTCAGCTCTGCCAACCAGTCGCCGGTAAGCACGTCGATCGGGCCCCCCTCGACCATCTCGCGTGCGCCCGACAATCGGTCGCCGAAGAAGCCCGAGCAGTTGGCGATCCGGATCGGGTCAGCCATCAGCACCGCTTCCTTCTGGGGCGGCCAGCTCCACGAGCAAATCGCCGGTGTCGACGCGGTCGCCGACCGAGAAGTTAACGGCAGCGACAAGATGGTCGCCGTGGGCCGTGATCTTGTGCTCCATCTTCATCGCCTCGACGACCATCAGCAGTTGCCCGTCGACGACGGATTGCCCAGCTTCGACATGGACAGCGATCACGGTGCCGGGCAAAGGGGAGATCGGCCCGCTGCCGACCTCGTCGGCGTCGTGGTCGACGAATTGCGGCGGCCACAACCACTCGAGCGACCCGGCCGGGCTGGCGGTGACAACCAGGTCGCCGTTGATACGCGTCGCGATACGATGCCGGACGCCGTCGACTTCGACGACGTGACCCGAGTCATCAACGGCGAGCAGCCGAACGACACACCTGCGCCGGTCGTCGGGAAGCAGTGCACCCGACTCGTCGGCCTGCGGGGGCGCGCCGACCAGCACGTCAGCGGTTCGATCGTGGCCGTTTTCGGCGCGCCGAAACACGTACTCGGCGTACCAGGGGACGCCACGATGCGTTCCGGGGGTGAATCCTCGATCGGCATCCGGCTCTCGCTCGCCGTCGCAGATCAGCGACCGACGTTGGCCCCGCGTCCGCAGGTTTCGCCAGCCCGATGGAGCGAACCCGAACGCCCCGTCGCTGGCACGGTTGACACGCTCGATCTCAAAGACGGCGGCCAAGAAGTGGGCGAGTCGATCGTCGCCAGTCGGCCCAGGGGCAGCCAGCACACCAGGATGCTCGTCGAGGTAAACCGTCGGTGTGTTGCCTGCCCGAAAGTCGGGCTCGTTCATGATCGCAGCGAGCGTGTTGGCGTTGGTGCGGACACCGGTGACGCGCGCCGCACGCAGCGCACGCGCAATCTGCAGGGCGGCGACACCGCGGTCGGCGTGGTGGGCGATCACCTTGGCGAGCAGTGAGTCGTAGTCGGACGACACCTCGCTGCCAGCCCGGAAACCAGTGTCGACCCGGACGTCGCCGGCAATCTCGAACTCGGTCACCGTGCCAGTCGACGGTAGCCAACCGGCGGCCGGGTCTTCGGCGACGAGACGGACCTCGATGGCGTGGCCCGTGAAGGTGATGTCGTTCTGCGTGAACGGCAGTGCATGTCCACTGGCGACACCGATCTGCATCTCGACCAGGTCGATGCCGGTGATCGCCTCGGTGACAGGATGCTCGACCTGGAGCCGCGTGTTAACCTCGAGGAAGGTGATCGTTCCGTTTTCACCGACCATAAACTCGACAGTTCCTGCGCCCAGGTACCCGACATGACGGGCCAGTGCCAATGCTCCAGCGTGCAGGCGGGTGCGCACCTCGTGACTGATACCCGGCGAAGGCGCCTCCTCGACGACCTTCTGGTTGCGACGCTGGATCGAGCACTCGCGATCGCCGAGATGAACGACGTTGCCGTGGGCGTCGCCGAGGATCTGCACCTCGACATGACGGCCACGTTTGATGTAGGGCTCGATGAAGACGGTGCCATCACCGAACGCCGAAGCGGCCTCGCGGGTGGCGGCCTGGATGGCGTCGGCGAGTTCAGCCGGATCGTGCACGATTCGCATGCCGCGCCCTCCACCACCAGCGGCGGCCTTCACCAACACAGGCATCGTGAGACCGTCGGGAACCTCCCCGGGGGCCACCTCGACGATTTCGGTCGTCGGCACCCCGGCCTCGGCTGCGGCCCGCTTGGCGGCGACCTTGTCGCCGAGCAGGCGGATCTGGTCGGGGGTCGGGCCGACCCAGATAAGTCCGGCGTCGATCACGGCTTGGGCGAACTCGGCGTTCTCGGCCAGGAATCCGTAGCCGGGGTGGATCGCCGTGGAACCCGAGTCGAGAGCGGCCTGGATGATGGCGTCGCGGCGCAGGTACGACTCGGCAGGAGTTGATCCCCCGAGCGCGACCGCGATGTCGACCAAATCGACATGGAGGGCGTTGCGATCTGGCTCGGAGTACACCCCGACAGTCGAGATCCCCATCCGGTGAGCGGTGCGGGCAATCCGGCAGGCGATCTCGCCGCGGTTGGCGATCAACAGGCGCATCAGTGCCTCCAGATCCCGTATTCACGGGTGCCGAGCACCACATTGCTGTGGGCGGCCGACAAGGCCATGGCGAGCACGTGACGCGTGTCGTTGGGGTGGATGATGCCGTCGTCCCATACCCGCCCGGTCGAGTACAGCGCTGTCGATTCGTTTTCGATCTGGTTCTCGAGCGCTTGCTTCGCTGTGTTGAGAAGATCTTCGTCGATCTCGATGCCACGACCAGCGGCGGCGTTGCGAGCGACGATGTCCATCACCCCGGCCAACTGGCGGGGACCCATCACAGCAATCTTGTGGTTGGGCCACGAGAAGATGAACCGCGGGTCGTACGCCTTGCCGGCCATGCCGTAATTGCCGGCTCCGTACGAGGCGCCGACCATCAGGCAGAAATGCGGCACCTCACTGTTGGACACGGCGTTGATCAGTTTGGCGCCGTTGCGGATGATGCCACCCTGCTCGGCCTTCGAGCCGACCATGAACCCGGTGATGTTGTGCATGAAGACCAGAGGTGTGTCGGTCACATTGCACATCTGGATGAACTGGGCGCCCTTCTTGGCCTCCTCGGAGAAGAGGATTCCGTTGTTGCCCAAAACGCCGATCGGAAAGCCGTGGATAGATCCCCAGCCGCACACGAGCTTGTCGCCGTAGAGCGGCTTGAACTCCTCGAAGCGGCTGCCGTCGAGCACGCGGGCGTAGATCTCACGGATGTCGAACGGGATCCGCACGTCGGCCGAGGCACACCCGATCAGGTCGTTCGTGTCGTGCACGGGCTCGTCGGCGGGTTCGGTCGGGCCGGGGCCGAGCTTTTTCCAACGCAGGTGCTTGACGATGTCGCGGATCATCCGCAGGGCGTCCATCTCGTCGACGGCGAGATAGTCGCTGAGGCCGCTGGTGCGGCTGTGCATCTCTGCGCCGCCGAGCGTCTCCTCGTCGACGACCTCGTCGATCGCCATCTTCACGAGTGGCGGCCCACCCAGGTAGGCGGTGCCGCGCTCTTTCACGAAGATCGTGTAGTCGCTCATGCCAGGCGTGTAGGCGCCGCCGGCGGTGTTGGGCCCGAACACGGCGGTGATAGTGGGGATCCCGAGCTTGGAGGCCTGGGTCTGGTTGCGGAAGCTCTCGCCGCCACGGATGAAGATGTCGGCCTGGTGCGGCAGGTCGGCGCCGGCCGACTCGTTGAGGTTGATCCACGGCAAACGGTTCTGACGGATGATCTCGTGGAACCGCATGCCCTTGTCGACCGACCGCGGGTTCATCGATCCGCCCCGATACGTCATGTCGGAGGCTCCGATCGCACACTCGACGCCTTCGATGATGCCGATCCCGACGACCGAGCCGGCGCCGATCGGGAACTCGGTGCCCCAACCGGCGAGGGCGCTCAGTTCGAGGAACGGGGTGTCGGGGTCGACGAGTTGCTCGATCCGTTCTCGTGGCAGCATCTTGCCGCGCTTGCGATGCCGGTCGACGTAACGCTGCCCGCCGATCGACGGCACCGAGGCCATGAGGGTCTCGACCTCGGCCCACAGCGCTTCCATCGCGGCAAGGTTCTCTCGATACTCGTCACTGCGCGTGTCGAGCTTGGATTTCAGCACCTTCATCGTTCTGCTGGCCCCACGGTCGGCAACCTACGACGCGGTACCGATCAGCGTCAAATGGTACCGCCATGGGTGGCCAACCTCGCCGCGCGAACCCGCCCTCAGAGTCCTCCACCGACGGCGCCGAGGAAACCCCCGGTCGCTCTGCGGGCCCGCCGATTTCACGTCAGTTCGAATCGGCAGCGCGGTCCGCCGCCCGGGGCAAACGCGACGTCTCCCAATTCGAACTGACGTGAAACGAGAGGGTGCCCGGCGGGTCGCGTCACGCCACATCGCCGGATGGGGCCGACACCACCGATCCGGTTTGCAACGTCCCACGGCGCTCGGCTCGATCTGACGCTTGCAGATCCTGACGGGTTCCTGGATCTTCGTATATCGGGGCGTCGTGGTACCGTTTCAGGCGAAGCGGTACCGCACCACCGTCGGAGGGTAGATGGACGTCAACGAAGTTCTCGACGATCTCGTCGCCGAGCAACAGGCGCTCGACACGATCATTGCCGACCTCAGCGAGGACCAGTGGGCGTTGGCGACGCCCAGCCCGCGTTGGACCGTGACCGATCAGATCGGCCACCTCACGTTCTTCGACACCACGGCCGCCTTGGCGATCAACGACGCCAACGCCTTCGCGGAACACAGCGTCGAGCTGACCAGTCACTTCGCCGACGAACTGGCCGTTGACGAGTTCACGCTCGGCGGATTCCGCCAGCTCTCGCCCTCCGATCAGCTGGCGGGTTGGCGAGCGCATCGCGACCAGCTCGAGGCAGCAGGGCGGACGCTTGCCAACGACACGCGGGTCGAGTGGTACGGGCCGTCGATGGGTTCGAAGTCGTTCCTGACCGCCCGCCTGATGGAGGTCTGGGCGCATGGCCAGGACATCTGCGACACGGTCGGTGTCACCCGCCAGTCCAGCGACCGCATCCGCCACATCGTCCAGCTCGGGGTGATCACCCGCGGCTGGAGCTACATCGTGCGTGGTGAGCAGGCCCCCGACGGCGATGTGCGGGTCATGCTGACTGCACCGTCCGGCGACGTGTGGACTTGGGGGCCCGATGACGCCGTTGCCAATGTCACAGGGTCGGCGCAGGATTTCTGCCTCGTTGTTACACAACGACGCCACGTCGACGACACCAATCTCACGGTCACGGGCGAGATCGCCCGCGACTGGATGACCAAGGCTCAGGCCTTCGCAGGCGGCGCCACCGAGGGCCCCGCCGCCCGATCGCATCTCCTGATTCAGGCCCAGGGAGACAACTGATGGATTTCGACATGCCAACTGAAGGCGACCCGCGTCGTCTCGTCGTGCGCGAGTGGCTCGCCGCACATCCCGACCCGACCAACGCCGAGTTGCACACGGCCGGGTACATCGTGCCGCACTGGCCTGAGCCGTACGGACTCAACGCCGACCCGATGCAGCAGCTGATCATCGACGAGGAACTGAAAGCCGCCGGCCTCTCCAGAACGGCCGTCGCCACCAACGCGATCGGTGTCGGGTGGGCGGCGCCCACGATCTTCCTGGCAGGCACCGAGTGGCAGAAAGAGCGCTTTCTCGAGCCGATCTTCCGCGGCGAAGAGGTGTGGTGTCAGCTGTTCAGCGAACCAGACTCGGGCTCCGACCTGGCCAGTCTTGGCACCCGCGCCGTCCGCGACGGTGACGAGTTCATCATCAACGGTTCGAAGATCTGGTCGAGCGGCGCCCATCATTCACAGTTCGGCATCCTGATCGCCCGCACCGACCCCGAGGTGTCGAAGCACAAAGGCATCTCGTACTTCATCGTGCCGATGGATCTGCCCGGTATCACGCTCAGTCCGATCGTCGACATGACCACGGCGCACTCGTTCAACGAGACATTCTTCGACGATGTACGTTTGCCCGCCAAATATCTGGTCGGCCAGGAGGGCGAGGGTTGGCGTCTGGCCAAGGTCACGCTCGCCAACGAGCGGGTCTCGCTGTCGTCGGCCGGCTCGATGTGGGGCACGGGCCCCTCGGCCAGCCATCTGCTCGACCTGGTGCGCGCCCAGGGCGGCGCCAGCAACCCGATCGACCGGCAACTGTTTGCCCAACTCCACATCGAGTCCGAGGTGCTGCGTTTGGGTCGGCTCCGCACGCTGAGCGCCCGCCTGAAGGGCAGGACGCCCGGCGTCGAGGCCTCGATCCAGAAGATCATGGGCGACGAGCACGGCCAGCACGTGCTGGCACTCGCCAAGCACGTCGCCGGCGCCGACGGCATGATCGCCGGCTCGGGACCGGTCGGATCACTGTCGGCAGGCGCCCAGAGCGGAGCGACCGAAGTCAACTTCCCGCGCGGCGGCGGCCACTACCCCACCGTCGACCCGATCTGGCACTACGGCTATCTGTTCTCGCCGGCCCTGACCGTCGGTGGTGGCACATTCGCTGTGCAGCGCAACATCATCGCCGAACAGGTGCTCGGTCTGCCCCGCGACATCAATGTTGAATCAGGCATGACCTGGACCGAAACCCGCCGGCAACGGTCGACATGATGGCGCAGTGACAAACGTTCGACTCGAGATCCGTCCAATTCTCTTTCAGGATCACGATTGCGCCGGAACCGGCGCCAGACCACGGGTCTCGGCGACGTCATCGTCACTCACGAACCACGACACGAAGATGCCCGGGACCATCACCAGACCGACCGCCAAGAAAGCGTGTTGATGGGCGGCCAGCCGCTCGATCGCAGGGTCGCCTGCATCGAGGCCGCCCAAGCTGGCTGCTAGCACTGTCGCAGCGATCGCAACTCCGACCGCATACGAGATCTGCCGCTGAGTATTGAACAGTGAGGTGGCGCGCCCCGTGTCGGTCAGTGACGTGGTGGCATACACGGCAGTCTGAACCGACACGAACACAAGGCCCATCGAAAGGCCACGAGCAAAGGACAACCCGGCGATCACTCCGAGCGAGGTGTCGAGGTCGATCAGGGCGAACATACAAGTCACCGCCGCCGCCACCGCAGTACCGCCGACCATCAGGCGTCGCGGACCGATCACCCGATACGCCCGTCTACCGACCAGGTTCGAGATCACGAATACGCCAAACGCCTGCGGCGATTGCACCAGCCCACTCTGGAATGCCGAGAAGTCACGCAACGACTGGAGATAGATCGGCAGCATGAAGATCTGACCGAAGAACCCGGCGTAGATCAGGGCGGAGGCGATGTTGACGTTGCGAAACAGCCGATCACGAAACAACCGCAGCAACAAGGCCGGCTGTTCGACCCGTAGTTCGGTGCCGATCGCCGCCACCAGCCCCAATGCTCCAACCACGGCCAACGTGATGACGATTGTTGAAGACCAGCCCTTTTCGGGACCGATCGACAACATGTACAACAGCGTCCCGACTGAGCCACCGCTGAGGATCAACCCGAGCAGATCCAGCCGGCCGGCGTCCTCCTGCACCTCTTCGCGCAGAGCCTGATGGGCCAGCATCAGGCCGACACTCCCAATCGGAATGTTGATCAGGAAAATCCATCGCCACGACGCCTGATCGACGAGAATCCCGCCGATCAGAGGACCGAGCGCCGGGGCGATCACGGCCACGCTGAGCACGGCGGTCGCCGCCGACGCACGTTGGTTCATCGGGAACGCTCGGTACAGCATCGCCCCGCCGATCGGGGCCATCAGTCCGCCCCCCAATTCCTGCAACACGCGCAGAATCACAAGTTGGTCGAGCGTCTGAGCCGCACCGCACATCAGCGACACGACGGTGAACGCTCCCAACGAAAGCAGGAATATCCGTTTCGTTCCGAAGCGATCGCCAAGCCATCCAGCGGCAGGAATCACGGTGGCAACCGCCAGCAGATAGCCGACCGCGATCCATTCGACCTCGCTCGCCTCGACCCCGAAGTCTTTCGCCATCGTCGGCAGCGCGACATTGACCATCGTGCCGTCGATGATGGTCATGAAGATCGCGAACACGTAGATCACGAGCACCTGCTGCTCGTAACGCAGCGCCGACATACGTGGGATCACGTCGCTCGGCCCGCGGGTCGGGTTACTGGACGATGCACCATCGAGACGGTAGGCGAAGCGGGAACACTTCACCCGATCAGGGGGTTCAGATGAGGCCAGTACGGTGGGCGTCAACCTCAGGAGGTCATTCATGCAGCCACTCGCAATCGCAGATTGGGATGACATCGCCGATCGGACACCGGTTGGCGCGCTCGTCAGCAACGTCGATCTGGTGATCGTGCGCTACGACGACGACCACTCGGTGCTGCACGGGCGCTGCCAACACCGGGGCGCGCTGCTGGCCGACGGCTCGATCAACGGCGACGATCTGTTGTGCGGTGTACACGGTTGGGACTACGGCTTTCGCACGGGGATCAGCTCCTACAACAACGACGAGCGGTTGCAGAAGTTCACATCGTGGATCGAGGGCGGCAAACTAACGGTCGACCTCGACGAGGTATTGGCCTACGAACACGAGCACCCACAACCGTGGAACCGCGATGCCTATCAGGGCGCCTATCAAGACCCGCACGGAACGCCTGACGAGCCGCACGTCGGTGAGATCCGCGAGCTGGCGACCAACGGGTTATCGAAGTTTGGGCACCACGGCGCAGTCACATCGATGGGCGTGCCGCGCGACCTGCTGCCCAGCTGGGACTCGATCCAGATTGTTACCGCCCAGCTAGCGCGGCGCCCCTTGCTCGACGAGGCAGCGGTGGCGACCGACGTCACGATCGGCGGCACGGCCGACAAGCCGCTCAGCTTGGACATTCCATTGTTCGTCTCCGACATGAGTTTCGGCGCCCTGTCGCAGGAGGCCAAGACGGCACTCGCCCGCGGTGCCCACGCAGCGGGCACAGGGATCTGCTCTGGCGAGGGCGGCATGCTGCCAGAGGAACAGCAGGAGAACTCGCGCTACTTCTACGAGTTGGCCTCAGGCCGGTTCGGTTGGTCGATCGAAAAGGTCAAGCAGGTCCAGGCCTTCCACTTCAAGTTCGGCCAGGGCGCCAAAACCGGCACGGGTGGGCACTTGCCCGGCAACAAGGTCGTCGGCCGAATCGCCGAGGTGCGTGGCCTGGCGCCTGGGACACCCGCAGTCTCGCCCGCCACCTTTCCCGATCTGATCACGGCCGCCGACTATCGAGAGCTGGCCGCCCAGGTGCGAGAGACATCAGGGGGGATCCCGATCGGGGCCAAACTGTCGGCCCAGCACATCGAGGCCGACCTCGATGCCGCCCTGGAGATCGGAGTCGACTACGTGATCCTCGATGGCCGCGGAGGTGGCACCGGCGCAGCCCCGAAGATCTTCCGCGACAACATCTCGGTGCCGACGATTTCGGCACTCGCCAGGGCGCGGCGCCACCTAGACGCCTGCGAATCGAACGTGACACTCGTGATCACCGGCGGGTTGCGTACCCACGCCGACTTCGTGAAGGCACTCGCGCTCGGCGCCGACGCGATCGCCGTGTCGAACGCCGCAATGCAAGCGATCGGCTGCCTTGGCATGCGGGCCTGCAACACCGACAACTGCCCGGTCGGCATCGCCACCCAGAAACCTGGGCTGCGCCAACGCCTGGTGATCGACGATGCTGCGCGACGCCTGACCCGTTTCTTCGAGGCGTCGGTCGAGTTGATGACAGTGCTCGCTCGCGCCTGCGGGCACTCACACGTCAGCGAGTTCTGTCTGGACGATTTGACCACCTTTGATCGCGAGATGCACCATCTCGCCGGTATTCCCTATGGAGGGCTCACCCCATGACCAAAACCCACCGGGCCGACAATACGTGGCACAAAATCCTCCAACCGGGCGAACTCGACGAGGGACGCGTCACCACGGTGTCGGTGGGCATTCGTTCGTTCGCTGTCACCAAGTACCAAGGCGAGTACGGCTGCCTCGACAACGCCTGCCCGCACCAGGGCGGGCCGCTCGGCGAGGGCTCCATCGAGAACGGTTGGCTGAGGTGCCCATGGCACGGCTATGACTACTCGCCAACCACGGGCGAACCCCCCGGCGGCTTCAGCGACGCACCTGCCTGCTTCCAGACCGAGGTTCGCGACGACGGTGTGTACGTCGCTCTTGCGCCTGAGCCCGAACCGGTCCGCACCGTGAGCGACGTGATCGTCGAGACCCTCACCAACTGGGGCCTGACCCATGTATTCGGCATGGTCGGTCACTCGAACCTGGGCTTCGCCGACGCGATGCGCAAGGCCGAGGCTCGTGGTGATCTCACCTTTGTCGGCATTCGGCATGAGGGCGCCGCCGCCTTCGCTGCATCGGCCTACGGCAAGCTGACCGGGCAGGTCGCTGGATGTTTCGGAATCGCCGGGCCGGGTTCGACCAACCTGCTGACCGGCCTGTACGACGCCAAGGAAGACCGCTCACCGTTGCTCGCAATTTCTGGGCAGGTTCCGTCCAAGGTGCGCGGCCGCGGTGCGTTCCAAGACACCGATCTCGAGGCTGCGTTCAGCGATGTCGCCGAATTCAGCGAGACTGTGCACGCCGCCTCGGACCACGCTGAGCTCGCCACGCTGGCGATGAAGACGGCGATCATCGGCCGCAATGTCGCGCACCTGATCCTGCCCGACGAAGTGCAGCACCTTCCCGCCAGCAAATCTGCCACGGCGGGTGGCCCCGACGGTCGAATGGGGTCACGCGACATCGCTCCCCCACCCTCCGAGGTACAGCGCGCCCTCGACCTGCTGGCCACCGCCAAACGGCCGATGATCGTCGTCGGCCACGGCGCCCGGCACCAGATGGAATCGATCGTCTCGCTGGCCGAATTGCTCGACGCCCCTGTCGCCACGACGTTCAAGGCCAAGGGACTGATCGCCGACGACCATCGGCTTGGGTGTGGCGTGCTGGGTCGTTCCGGCACTCCAGTGGCGAGCTGGTTCATGAACGAGAGTGATCTGCTGCTCGTGTTCGGTGCCAGCTTCTCCAACCACACTGGCATCGCCGACTACAAGCCGACGATCCAGGTCGACGACGACCCGATGGCACTCGGCAGGTTCCACGCCGTTGACGTGCCGCTCCAGGGCAATGCCGGCGTGACAGCTCGCCTGCTGGCCGGCGGGCTCGGCGCGACACCGCGCACCACCTCGATCAGCGACGAAGTTGCCACCCGTCGCTCAATCTGGCAGGCCGAGAAGGTCAGCCGGGCGCACGATGATGCCGGCCACGGCATCGGATCGGCAGCTGTGATGGACAGCCTGTCGCGCCTGCTCGAACCAGACGCGGTGATCGCCGTCGACGTCGGCAACAACACCTATTCCTTCGGGCGCTACTTCGAGACGAGCGGCGGGCAGGACGTCTTGATGTCCGGATACCTGGGCTCGATCGGCTTCGGCCTGCCAGCCGCGATGGGTGCGTGGGCAGCGGTGGGTGACACTCGTCAGATCGTCAGCCTGAGTGGGGACGGTGGCTTCGGGCAATACGCGATGGAGCTCACCACGGCGGTGAAATACGGGATGAACATCACCCACGTGCTACTCAACAACGGCGAACTCGGCAAGATCTCCAAAGAACAGCGAGCCGCGCACTGGAACGTCTGGCAGACCTCGCTCCACAATCCGAACTTCGCCGCCTTCGCCGAACTGTGCGGTGCCAAAGGCATCCGCGTCACGTCGCTCGATCAGCTCGACGCAGCGATCAGCGAGGCGCTCGCTCATCCGGGGATGGCCCTCGTCGAGGTCGTCACCGACGCGCTTCTGCTCTGAGGGGGGCCAAAGGCCCGCCTGCGCGACGCCGGGTGACCGGGCCGCAAGATAGCTCGAACTACAGAGTCCGCACGAAAATCGGAGGGCCGGCGGTGTCGATTCGCTCGAACCCGAGATGTTGATAGAAGCCGATCGCCGCCAGGTTGCGTGGATCGACGCCGCAGTGCACTCCCGGTGATCCTGCTTGGCGCAGCGCCATCAACAACCGATCGATGATCTGGCGACCGACCCCGTGTCCCTGGCAGCGTGGCAGCAGATCGATGTGGAACTCCGACGGGTACCGATCGACGATCTCATCAGGTGCCGTCGCTGGTCGGTGGATTCGCTCGATCAGCCACTGGTCCGGGTCGGTGCCGGCAGCGTCGTACGGATACCGGTTGCGCAGCTCGTGCCACCACCCAGTCTCCAGCGCTCGCTCCAACACTCGCGCGTCACGAGAGCCGATCGCGTAACCCGCCACCCCACTCGCATCGACGGCGACGAAAGCCAAATCTGGCTCATTGATCGTGTACGGAGCGACGAACACGTGACCGAGCAGTTTGGGATCGTCGTACATGCCGGTGGCATCGTCACCGGCATGGCCGGTGAGCACGGCAATTTGATAGAGGTCGCCGAGATCCTCCTGTCGGAACGATCGGATCTCGATCAGCACACCACCACCCGGGTGGATGTGATTCAGCCCCAGACGGCGAGGCGCGAGTCGGGGTCGAAGAAGTGCATGTTGGCGACATCGAGCGCGACCTCGACGTTCTCGCCTGGACGAACCCGCGAACGTGGGCTGAAGCGGCCGACACCGGTCGCGTGCTCACCGATCACCTCGACCGCGTCGGGGTCTCCAGAATCAACGGGCGCGGCGTCAAGATCGAAGTGAACCATCAGCTCCGAACCGAGCGCCTCGACAAGCGAGACCTGCGCCGAGAAACGATGCGCCGGATCCTGATCGCCGGAAATCGCAGCATCCTCGAGGTCCTCGGGGCGAAATCCCATGATCACCTTGCGACCATCGAACCCGCGCAACGCCGGCCGAGCAGCGAACAGACTGTCCGGCAGGGCGACCGAGCGCGAGCCGAATCGCAGTTCGGAACCGTTCAGCTGCGCTTCACACAGGTTCATCGATGGTGAACCGATGAACGCCGCTACGAACAAATTGACCGGTCGGTCATACAGGTTCTGGGGTGTGTCGACCTGTTGGAGATACCCGTCCTTGAGCACCGCGACCCGGTCGCCCATCGTCATCGCCTCGATCTGGTCGTGTGTCACGTAGAGGGTCGTGACGGCAAGTTGACGCTGCAAACCAGCGATCTCGGCACGCATCTGCACACGCAGCTTGGCATCCAAGTTTGACAACGGCTCATCCATCAAGAACGCAGACGGCTGACGCACGATCGCACGACCCATGGCGACACGTTGCCGCTGGCCACCCGACAACTGCCCCGGCTTGCGGTCGAGGTTTGACGTGAGCTCCAAGATCCCTGCGGCCTTGCGGACCCTCTCGTCGATCTCGTCTTTGGGCACCTTCGCAAGCTTCAACGCGAACCCGATGTTGTCGTACACCGACATGTGTGGGTACAGCGCATAGTTCTGGAAGACCATCGCAATGTCGCGGTCCTTGGGCTCGACATCGTTGACCACCCGATCACCGATACGCATCTCACCACTCGTGATCGTCTCCAGCCCGGCGACCATCCGGAGCGCTGTCGATTTCCCGCACCCTGAGGGTCCGACCAGCACAAGGAACTCCTCGTCCTGGATATCGAGGTCGAGATCATGGATCGCGTGAAACCCGTTGTCGTAGACCTTATTGACGCTGTTCAACGTGACCCCAGCCATCATGACTCCTTGTGTTGATTGGTGTGTTGATTGGTCACACCATTTCTTGCAGCGGATGTGATTCGGATGCTCATGTCAGCCCTTGACCGCCCCGGCGAGTAGGCCACGCACGAAGTAGCGCTGGAGCGCGAAGAACACCGCGATAGGAAGGATCATCGACACCATGCCCGATGCGGTGAGCAGGTGCCAGGCGTTGCCGCGCTCGCCCGCGACTTGAGCGAGCTTCATCGTGACAGGCGCCTTGTCGCGTCCGGCGAAGATCAGAGCAATCAGGTAGTCGTTCCAGATCCACATGAACTGGAAGATCCCCAACGAGGCGATTGCCGGCACCGACAACGGCATCACCAGCCTGACGAACGTCGTCACGTGACCGGCGCCGTCGATGCGTGCCGACTCGATGAGTTCCTTGGGCAGCGCCGAGACGAAGTTCTTGAGGATGAAGATGCAGATCGGTAAGCCGAAGGCCACGTGGGCGATCCATACCCCGACGTATGTACCGACCAGGTTGAGGTCGGGGAAGATCGTGACCGACCCGATGTGAGCCCCACCGGAGAACAGCTGAAGCATCGGGATCAGCGACATCTGGAGTGGCACCATGAGCAGCGCGACCACACCGACGAACAACCAGTCGCGACCCTTGAAATTCATCCACGAGAACGCGTACGCAGCGAGCATCGCGATACCGACCGAGAGAACCACGGCGGGGATCGTGATGATCAGCGAGTTCATGAAGAACTTGGCCATGTTGTCGTCGCCGGGCGCCGACGACAGCACCCTCCGGTAGTTGGTCAACGTGATCGAGGGGTCGGTGAACCACTTCCACCAACCCGATGTCTTGACGTCGATCTCTGGCCGGAACGACGACACCAGGATGCCGAACGTCGGCACCGTCCACAGGAACATCAGGCAGTAGACGATGATCCGACCGGGTCGGCTGGTCAGGCTCCGGCTCGTCGCCTGACCGGTCGACAAGGGGCGCTTTCGCTTCGGGGTCTTGGCCTCGGTGGCCGCTGGGGCCAGTGTTGGGTCGACCATGCTCATGCGCCCATCATCTCCTCTGCTCGCTTCTGGGCTTGTCGGTTCATGAACACGACAGGAATCACCAGCACGAAGATCAGCACGGCGAGGGCCGAGCCGAGACCACCTCTGCCCTGAACGAACTTGGTCACGTAGAACTCGTTGGCGATCGTGCTGGTTCCGAAGCGGCCGCCAGTCGTGGCGGCCACGATGTCGAATGCCTTGAGGCCGCCGATCGTGACGATGGTGGCCACCGTGACGATCGTCGAACGGATGTAGGGCAGGGTCACCTTGTAGAACGCCTGCCGGTCGGTGGCGCCGTCGACCCTGGCCGCCTCGATCAACTCATCGGGAACGCCCTTGATGGCGGCCGAGAAGATGACCGTTGCGAAGCCTGCTGAGGCCCAGATGAAGATGACGATCAGGAGGAAGGTGTTGAACCCAGGTGCCGAGCCCGGCGGGTCGGCGCCGGCGAAGCCGCGCTCGAGCAGCCAGATCCGGTCACCGTTGCCTCCCATGCTGGCCGGCAGACCGGGGATGCTCTTGGTGATGCTGTTGAGCATCCCGACCTCGAACGGCGGACCGTCGTACACGAACTTCCAAATGATGCCGGCGCCAACCAGTGAGATCGCGCCGGGGATGAAGATTGCGGACTTGGCCGACTTCTCGCCGCGCATCCCGTCGGCGAACCGGGCCACCACGAGACCGATGATGACGGTGACGGTCGTGCCGAGCGCGACCCACACAATGCTGTTGAACACCGTCAGCCGCGTGCCCCGCGTAGTGAAGATCACTTTGAAGTTGCTCAGCCCGACGAAGCTCTTCCCGTTGTCGTCGAGCAGGCTCAGATAGATGGTTCGGATGGTGGGGATCAACAGGCCGACGATCAACGCGACCATCGTCGGCAGCAAGAACACCCAGGAGCGCGCCCCTTCCTGCCACTTCTTCGGAAGTTTGCTCGTCAGCCAGTACAGACCGCCCAACAAGGCCAGCAAGCCGCCAATCGCGACGACCACAGTGATGATTGCACTGATCAGATCCCCCATCGACCCCCCCCTTCTTGTCGTCATCAAGTTGTTCCGAACATAGCAGAGGGAGCTGGGGCGAACCCCAGCTCCCTCTGTTCGTTACTTCAGTTCGTCGTGATCAGCTGGCGGGCCAGCTGGCCTCGATGTTGTCGAGCATCGTCTGGGTGTCCTCGTTGCCGATCACCCAACTCGTCACTTCCGTCCAGAACGTGCCGGCGCCGACGGCGCCGGGCATCAGGTCGGAACCGTCGAAACGGAACACTTCGCCGGTCTGCTGCAGCTCGAACACGGCCTTCAGGAACGGGTCCTCGATCGCGTTGAGATCGATGGCGACGTTCGGGCCGAGCTCGTTACGCGAGTTGGCGATCGAGGTCTGGTACTCGACGGAGCCGGTATACCGGACCACGTCGAAGCTCTCCGGCTTGTCGGTGGCGGCGGCGTAGATATCGCCGGCACCCAGCATGAACCTCGGACCGTCGGCCGGGCTCGGCAGGTAGAAGAACCAGATGTCGCCATCGGGGGCAACGGTGGTGCCTTCCGGCCAGCTGCCCACGTAGAAGCTCGCCTGACGGTGCATCTGACAGTCACCACTGACGATCGCGAGACCGCCGTCCTGGAACTTGGTGGTGGCGATCGCCTTCACGTTGTTCTCACCGCCGAGGTAGTCGGCGTTCTTCACGATCGCACCGACCGCGTCGACAGCTGCTTTGACCTGCGGGTCGTTGAAGGCGATATCGTGGTTGACCCACTGGTCGTAGACATCGCCGCCGTTGACACGGAGCATGAAGTCTTCAATCCAGTCGGTGAGCACCCAGCCGGTGGCGACACCGGACTCGGCGCCGACGCACCACGGTGTGGTGCCGTCGGTGACCATCTGGTCGGACAGTGTGGTGAGCTCTTCGAGCGTGGTCGGGATGGTGTAGCCACCGTCAGCGAACTTCGACGGGCTGTACCACACGATCGACTTGACACTCGACCGGCCGGGAACACCGTAGATGGTGCCCTCGGCGCTGGATGCATAGACGTCCCAGCCGGCGGCGAAATCGTCGGTGGTGTGAGCGGCGACATCAGCGGGAAGCTGTGTCAGGTAGCCCTTCTCGATGTGGTTGCGCATCAGACCCGGCTGCGGGTAGTCGACCACGTCGGGCGGGTTGCCGCCCTCCATGCGCACATTGATCTCGGTCTCGAACTGGTCGGTGCCCTGCCATTCGATTTCGACGCCGGTGCACTCGACCAGCGGGTCGTAGCCGGCGACGAAGTCAGGGATCGCCAGGTCGGTGTCGGTGTTGCGGACCGGTGAGAAGATGGTGACCTTCTTGCCGGCGTACTGCTGCTCACACGGGATCTCACCGTTGAGGATCGACGTGCCTTCTGGCTCGGCGGCGGGCTCTGCAGCCACCGTTGTCTCGGCGGCCGGCTCGGCGGCCGGCTCGGCTACATCGTCGCTACCGCATGCGGCCGCGATGAGCGACAGTGCGGCGAGGCCGACTGCGGCCTTTCGGAAATTGTGCTTCATATTCGTTGTTCCTCCCCCTCTCGGGCCAGTGGCTCAAGAAGATTTCGGTCGGCGGATCGCCGACCGTATTGGTGCGTCCGACGAAATGATCGGACTCATTTGTAATCACTTGCAACAAATAGACTACTCCAAGTTGCACGTCAAAGATACCGCGATCCGTGGACTGAATGCGCGAAACCAACCGATTTCGGCACAAGCGCGCAAGCCGCCCGACGGGGCGGCTATCGGACCCCGAAGGCATCGTGCGAGTACGCTCGACCGGCATGCTGGTCGACTGGGGTTGCTATGGGGCAGTGCTGTTCGATCTGGACGGGGTGATCACTCCGACCGCGACCGTGCACGAGCAAGCATGGGCCGTTTTGTTCGCCGACTTCGACTTCACCATGGCTGACTACCTCGCCTATGTCGACGGTCGGCCACGATATGACGGGGTGCGGTCATTCCTCACAAGTCGCCATGTCGAGCTTCCAGATGGCGAACCCTCCGATCTGCCAGGCGATTCGACGATCTGCGCGATGGGGAACCGCAAAAACGTCTTGTTCAACGAGATCATCGAACGCGACGGGATCGAGCCCTACCAGGGTTCGATCCTGGTGCTCGATCTGCTCGACCAGCTCGGAACCCCCCAGGCCATCGTGTCATCGTCGAAGAATGCCAGAACCGTGCTCGCCGCCGCAGGACTGGGCGACCGATTCGACCACATCGTCGATGGTGTTCGCGTCGTCGACGAGGGGCTCGCAGGCAAACCGGCACCCGACATGTTCCTGCGCGGCGCCGAACTCGTCGGAGTCGATCCGGATCGATGCATCGTGGTCGAAGATGCAGTCTCCGGGGTCGAGGCGGGCGCGGCCGGCAACTTCGGGTTCGTGCTCGGCATCGATCGCGGCGATCACGCAGATTCGTTGCGGCAAGCCGGTGCCGACCTCGTCGTGCGTGATCTCAGCGAGACTGTGAGAACCACATGAAGCCACGGGTCACCGGCGAAGACATCCCACGCCACCGCTTTCCCGTCGACCCATGGCGTCTGATCGAAACGGAACCAAACACCACCGACCTTGGTCTGACCGAAACACTGTTCGCGGTCGGAAACGGTCACGTCGGCATGCGCGCCAACCACAGCGAGAGCCTCCGTGCTCATACACCGGGCACGTACGTGAACGGGTTCCACGAAACGTGGCCGATCGTCTATCCCGAAGCGGCATACGCGTTCGCTACAACCGGCCAGACCATCTTGAGCGTTCCCGACGCAAACATCATGCACGTATCTATCGACGGCGAGCCGCTCACTCTCGCCGAAGCGGATCTCGAGCACTACGAACGAACTCTCGACTTCCGCGATGGGCGTTTGGATTCAGACGTGATCTGGCGATCGCCCGCCGGTGACCGCGTGCGTGTTCACTCGCGCCGGATGGTCAGCCTCATGCATCGCCACCTGGCGGTACTCACCCTCGAGATCACGTTGCTCGATCGATCTGCGCAGGTCGGTGTCTCGTCGCAGCTGCTCAACCGCCAGGATGGCGACGGCTTTCAGAGCACCCGCCATGGCGACGATCCGCGGCGGGCTAGCAAGTTCAACCGGCGCGTGCTCGTGCCAGAGGTGCGACGCCACATCCCCGATCTCGGCTCCGGTGGAGAGGTAACGCTCGGCTATCGATGCGAGCGGAGCGGCATGACCCTGGCCTGTAGCTATCGTCACGAGATCGTTGGCGAAGGCCCGATGACCATCGAGACCGTAGTCGGCGACGACCTGGCGACGACCGAGTTCACCATCGCGGGCTCGCCGGGCTCAACGATTCGCATCACCAAGTTCGTCACCTATCACGTTTCACGCCACGTGACCGCTGAAGAACTCGCCGATCGGTGCGCCAGCACGCTCGTCGAAGCATCGTCCCTGGGTGTCGTCCATGTCGAGCAACAACAACGGCACTGGCTCGACGGGTTCTGGTCACATTCCGACGTGTTGATCAACGGCGACGAACCCGCCCAGCAAGCCGTGCGATGGAACCTGTTCCAACTTGCTCAGGCCACGGCTCGTACCGACAATCAAGGTGTCGCTGCCAAGGCCGTGACGAGCGGCGGCTACGAAGGACACTACTTCTGGGACACCGAAATCTATGTCTTGCCTTTCCTCGCCTACACCAATCCCGACGCAGCCAGCCAGCTGTTGCGTTTCCGCTCACGCGAGCTGGCGAGCTGAGCCAACGCGGCGCGCTCTATCCCTGGCGCACCATCAATGGTGAAGAGGCATCGGCCTACTTCCCCGCCGGCACAGCCCAGTACCACATCAATGCAGCGGTGGTATCTGCGATCGAGATATATGTTAACGCTTCAGGTGATCTCGATTTCCTCGCGCACGGGGGGGCCAGAATCCTGGTAGAAACGGCCCGGCTGTGGGAAGACCTCGGCTTCTACCACTACGACGGTGAGACGTTCCACATCCATGGGGTCACGGGGCCCGACGAATACACAGCGGTCGTCAACGACAACACGTACACGAACATGATGGCCCAGTTCAATCTTCGGTACGCGGCTCGCACCGTCACGTGGTTGAGCGAGTCAGACCCTGAGGCGCACGAGCAGTTGCGCACCGTCACCGGACTCACCGACGACGAGGTCGATTCATGGAATCGCGCTGCAGACGCGATGTTCGTGCCCTACGACGAGACACTCGCGATCAACCCACAGGATGCCGACTTTCTCGACCTCGAACCGTGGGACTTCGAAGCGACGCCCTCCGACTCGTACCCACTGCTGCTCCACTATCACCCGCTCGTGATCTACCGACATCAGGTGCTCAAGCAAGCAGATGTGGTGATGGCGATGTTCCTGCGTCGACAACACGTTCCGACCGAACTGAAGCGCCGAAACTTCGACTACTACGACCCGATCACCACGGGCGACTCGTCACTGTCAGCCTGCGTGCAGTCGATCGTTGCCGCGGAGGTGGGACACCACGAACTGGCGCGCACCTACTTTGATCAGTCGCTGTACCTCGACCTCGCCAACACTCATGGCAACACCGAGGACGGAGTACACGTCGCCAATGCCGGAGGGGTCTGGGCCGGCCTCATTTTCGGATTCGCCGGGATGACCGACGACGGCGACCGACTGAGTTTCCGGCCGCGCCTGCCATCGGGCTGGAATTCGATGACGTTCCGGCTGCTTTATCACGGAACCTCCGTCGAGGTCACCGTCGATCACGTGGGCTGCGACGTTCGCTGGATAGCGGGCCCGTCGCTCCCGGTCGAGACTCCGCATGGTGTCGTCAATGTGTCAGGTGACGGGGTACTCCGGCTCGGCGCCGACCGTTGACCGGGCGAGGATCACCCCATGCCTGATCTCGCTGATGTTCGATCGTTCCTCGCTGACGAGCACGGCCTCGCCGTCGTCAGCACCGTGCAAGCCGATGGCCGGGTGCTATCGAGTGTCGCCAACTGCGGAGTTCACGCCCACCCGGTGTCCGGTGCCGAATGTGTTGCGCTCGTGTCGCGCTGCGCGGCGGCCAGGCTCGGGCATGTTCGGGCGGGTTCGCAGATCACCATCACCGTGCGCCGTGGCTGGCGATGGGTCGGCGTCACCGGGCCAGCGTCGTTGATCGGCCCCGACGACCCCGCCGATGAGGTCGATGACGACGACCTGCGGATGTTGTTGCGGTCGGTTTTCCAAGCTGCGGGCGGCACGCACGACGACTATGACGACTACGACCGTGTGATGGCTGCCGAGCGACGAGCCGCCGTATTCGTCACGCCCGCTCGGATTCTCGGCAACGGCTGAGCGCTCATGGCGGACGATCACCCGGCGTACCGCTTCCGCACCCGGTTGTGGATTTATCCGGGGCAGGCGGGATGGCATTTTGTCACGCTGCCTCACGACGTCGCCGACGAGATCGAGGAACTGACCACTCCGACGCGTCGCGGATTTGGCTCGGTGCGGGTCCAGGCCACGATCGGGGCGACGACCTGGCAGACGTCGATCTTCCCGGACACAAAGGCCGAGTCGTACGTGCTTCCCGTCAAGAAGCCGGTTCGACTGAGCGAGGGACTCGCGGCGGAGGACTGGGCCGACGTCACGTTGCGCCTCGCCGAGTAACTCCCGCTCAGTTGTAGTTGGAGCACGTCCGCATCCCACGGTAAGCTTGCTTAACATTTACTGATTGAGCCGTAAGGTCGGGCCCCAGCCGACGAGGAGCACCATGCGATTGTCCGAATTGCCGGTGGGAGCGGAGGCGCTCGTCGTCAATGTCGACCTCGGGCCGTCCGGCGAAGGTCGCCGCCTTCAGGAAATCGGGTTTGTGCCAGGCACACGGGTGCGCGTCGAGCGTCGTGCCCCGCTCGGCGATCCGACGGTCTTCGAGATCCGTTCGACACAGCTGGCCCTCCGTCGCCGCGGCGCGGACTTGGTCGAGGTGCGGCTGGCGGAGCCGGCGTGACCGTCGCTCCGGTTGCCCCGACCCGACAGTTACAGGTTGCGATCGTCGGAAGTCCCAATGCCGGCAAGACCAGCTTGTTCAACGCGCTGACGGGGATCCGGGCCCGCACGGCGAACTACCCGGGGGTCACCGTCAGCCGGCGTGAAGCAACCGTCGAAATCGGACACCGTCTGATCACGCTGGCCGACCTCCCCGGCACTTATGGGCTCGAGCCGATCAGCCCGGATGAGGCAGTCGTGTCCGACGCCTTACATGGCCGGGTCGAGGGCGTCGACCCGCCCGATGCGCTGGTGATTGTCGCCGACGCGACGTCGCTCGACCGCTCGTTGTTCTTGATCGCCGAGTTCCTCGAGCTCGATCTCCCGACCTGCCTCATACTCACGATGATCGATGAGGTCGCGGTGCGCCATGGTTCGATCAACATCGAACGGTTGTCGGCCGCCTTGGGCATCCCGGTGGCTGGCGTCGTCGGCCACAAGGGAATCGGACTCGACGCCGTGCGCACCTTGATCGCCGATCCGGACGTTTGGCAGCGCCCCGTGATGAACCCGCCGACTGAGCTGCCACAACGAACGGCGTGGGTCGATTCGATCGTCGCCTCGGTCGTGGCAGCGCTCGATGTCGACACGCGATCCAGACGGATCGATGCCGTACTGCTGCATCCGGTATCGGGCCCACTGGTGTTCGTGGCGGTCATGCTGGCGTTCTTCCAATCAATCTTCACAATGGCAACGCCGATGGTCGACCGACTCGCGAGCGTCGTCGGTTCGGTCGCCGACGCCGTCCGCGACGTGGTCGGCGGAACGTTCGGCGATTTCCTCGCCGACGGCGTGATCGGCGGGGTCGGAAGCGTGCTCGTGTTCCTGCCCCAGATCATGCTGTTGTTTCTCATCATCGGAATCCTCGAACGGGTCGGGTACCTGGCTCGGGCGGCGCTGCTGGCCGACCGCGTGATGGGCAGGTTCGGGCTCGAGGGACGCAGCTTCATCGTTATGCTGTCGTCGTTTGCGTGCGCAGTGCCTGGGATCATGTCGGCTCGCACGATTCCGAACGAGCGCCACCGCTTGGCCACGATGATGTCGGCCCCGCTGATGACCTGTTCGGCGCGTCTCCCGGTGTTCACGCTGCTGATCGCGGCATTCGTTCCCGACACGTCGATTCTGGGTCCGGTCCACAGCCAGGGTCTGGCCTTGTTCGGTCTGTATGTGCTCGGCGCCGTCTCAGGGCTGATGTATGCAGCGGTGCTGAGCCACTTTCTGCTCGGGGGTCCGTCGGCGCCGTTCATGATGGAACTCCCGCCGTATCGGCGCCCCACGCCGGCGGCTGTTCTGCTCCACGTGTGGGACGGAGCTTGGTCGTTCATGCGCAAGGCCGGCGGCATCATCCTGCTCACCACGATCGGGCTGTGGGCGATGCTCAACGTGCCGAACACCACGGCACCGGCCGGCTTCAACGAAGCTCAGGCGGCGAGCTACGAGATGGAACACAGCATCGCCGGCGGTGTCGGCAAGGCGATGCAACCGTTGTTTGCTCCGATGGGGTTCGAGTGGCGCACGAACGTCGCCTTGCTCGGCAGCCTCGCTGCTCGCGAGGTGTTCGTCAGCACCATGTCGATCACGACCGCCGCTGAGTCCGAAGACGCCCTCCCGGCACGCCTCGAGACGCTCAGTCATCCCGACGGCGCGAAGGTGTTCGACGCCGCAACTGTGGGGGCTCTGCTCGTCTTTTTTGTCTATGCCTTGCAGTGCTTCTCCACCGTGGCTGTGCTGCGCAGGGAATCGAACTCGTGGAAGTGGCCGGCGCTGGCGATCAGTTCGATGTTTGCCCTCGCCTATCTGGCGGCGTTGATCACACATGTCACGATCGAGGTGATCACATGACGTCTCGTCGTGCGCCGCGGCCGATCCATGTCGAGCGCACAGCCGACTCAACCGTGTTGCGCTGGGTGGCACACCATCCTCGACTCGATGGCGCCCCACCAGGCCGACGACAGACGCCGCCGCACTCGCCGCTCGGCCAGCTCCGCGCAGGGGGATCGATCACCGACATCTCCGTGCACAACGGCGACGTGCTCGTCAGCACCTGCGACCCTGGCGCGTGGCCACAACTGGCCCCCAGGGTGCAGGCCGCCCTGCTCGAGGAACTCGACCGACTCGACACGCTCCATCAGGCAACGTCACACTGGCTACTCGAAGCGGTTGGGGTCTCCGACCGAACGCCATCTATCACCGAGGTGCAACAGATTGTTGACCGGGCCGCAGGTTCGGTCATGACCAGTCACGGCGGCACCATGACCGTGGTCGCGATCGACCGTGGCACGGCCCATCTGCGCAGCGCCGGAGCCTGCAACGGGTGCCGCCAGTCCGACGACACGATCGTCGGACTGATCTCTCCGGCACTCCGAGCGGCGTTTCCCGAGATCGCCTCGGTCGTCGTCGATGCCGCCCCATCAACGACTTTCGACCGGCCTGCTGCCGGGGTAGCCCGGCGTGTCGGCCTGAGAACTCGGCTCCGGCGCGGTCACATCGATTCTTGCCACTGATCGTGTCGCCTGAGACACGGATCGTCGCAGCCCACCTATGTGCGCCTGCGCGCTGGCCAGCGCGCCGACGAACTGGTGGCGGCCGATCTCGACACCTACGACCAGCTGATCAGCCCAGCTACTGGTCGAGCTCGGCACTATACGGAGGGTCCGCTCCGGCCCGCGAGCAGGTGATCGCGGCCGCCTTCACGGCCCGCTCGGCGAACCTGGTCCAGTCGGAGAGGCTGACGTCGTTCAATTTCGACGAACCCGATCCGTCGCCGTGGTTCCAGAGCGATGACAGAAGTGCTGCAACGATCGTGTCGCCCGCACCGACCGTGTCGACAACGGCAACGAATGGCGCCGAGACCCGCGCTTCACCGTCGGCGGTGACGATCGAGAGTCCGTCCGAGCCGCGAGTCAGCACTACGACCTGAGTGCCGTTCTTGATCAACTCATCGGCGCACGACTCCATCGAACGCCCCGGCCAGATCCATTCGAAGTCCTCGTTCGAGCCTTTGTAGATGTTCGTGTGGGCGAGCCAGCGGCCGTGGAAATGGTGCCAACGAGCCTGATCGTCGATGATCTGGGGGCGTACGTTGCAGTCGAGCGACACGATGCCTTCGTGTGTCTCCGCAAGGCGGGCCAACGTCTCGGCGGTCGTGCCGCGGAACATGCCGAGCGTGCCGCCGTGAACAATGTGCGGGCCCGAACCGAGACGGCTCAGGTCGGCGCTGTCGAGCAGCGAGTCTGCGGTGCCGTCGCCCTCGAAGCGAAACCTCAACTCGGGGACATGCTCGACGATCGCCTTCGCCGTCGGAGCGTCGAGACGCTGACACAGCGTGAGGTCGACGCCGTTCGACTCGAGGTGCCGCCACAGCAGATCGCCGAAAGCATCCGTCGAGATCGCGCCCACGAATGCCGCCGGAACGCCGAGGCGGGCAACGGCGATCGCCACGTTCATCGGGCCACCACCGGCGGTCGGTTCGGGAACGAGGTCGATGAGCGCCTCACCACAACTGACGATCATGAACTCTCCTGACGCTGAAGACGGAACCGCCGTCTTCGGCAGTTAACGAACCTACTGCCCAGGCGGTTCCTCGTCCGACGTCCATGCCGGACCACATGCCACACCGACTTCGTGGCAGCGCCGTTGAAGGATGAGATGAACGCTCGGGTCGTCGAGTAACTGGCGACTCGACTTCACACTCAGCAGGCCGACTTCGTGGTCTCGGCCTGCACACACGCGATCACCTCGAAACTGGAGTCATTGGCGCTCAAGGACCGCATCAACTTGATCGTCGACGCGATCGCGAAACACTTCCCGGGTGGATAACGGGCTGCGCTCTCCTCCGTGCGCAGAGTCGCCGAGGCAGGAATCGATCTGTGGGCAGCCCTGCCGCTGTGCTCGTTCGTCGAGCGCCACGGCACTCGCGATCCAGAGGCCTCGTTGGCTGCGATGCCGACCCTCACCAAACGGTGGTCGTGCAAGTTTGCGATCCGCCCGTTTCTGGACGACCACCTCGAGGTCACCCGTCAGCACCTGCGGCGTTGGGTCGACGGTGAGGATGAGACAGTGCGCTGCAAGATCCAACATGCCTCGACGCTCACGTATCACCCCGGTATACACCGGGTCGACCTCCAGGTCAGTGGGCAATGCCTCGCCACGACCCAGTTCGAGATCACCACCACCAGCCCGTTCTAGTCAGAAAACGGCCAACCCGTCGCGGCCGCTTCGCGACCAGAACGGTTTCCGCGCCGACTCCTAGAAATTCACTCGATACGCAGGTCTGATATCGCCCGGGAGATCACTATTCTGCGCTCCGATGTTCGGTGGCCACGTAGTCGCGATGGATCACGACGTCGGCGGCCAGCGTCGGCGGCCGCCGTCGCGCACTGCCGTCAGGTTTGCGATTGCTCTGCTAGCCAGCCGTCCTTTGGGGCCCGATCGTCCATTCCACGCCAACGATCGCACCGCTCCGGGCGAACACTTCCCGTGACTGACCGGCTGTGAGGACGAGGCCTTCCTGGAACTCGCTGCGGCCATCGTCACGGACCACGTTGACCCCGTCGACCTCACCTCGAGTGAGCGTCATCGGAACCGAACAGAAGGTGAACGATGCCGAAGCCGCGCCCTCAGTGTGGTCCCCGGACGGCACGATTTCGGACAACGGAAGCAGACCCGGATGCAGTGAGACGTGCCCTTTTGTGACTCTCAGCCCCAGCTCACCGAAGCGAGTCAGCACCTCTTCTTTGACTTGACCGGTCATGCCGGGCTGCTGAGCGCCGGCATGGGTGGGGGTGTGTGAATAGCAATCGGTCGGGATTGCGCCGTACTCCTCCGGCTGCTTGCGGAAACCGAGACCGGACCGGATCCGGCGATAGGCCTCGGCCAGTCGCCCGGTGACGTCGTCGGGCGCGCCTTGATCGACAGCTGACCAATAGGTCTCCTGAACGGCCAGCAGCAGCTTGGCGACCATGTGCCAGTAGACCGAACCGATGCCTTCGTAGCCGTACATGCTGCCGGAGCGTCCGGTGAACGAGTGGTGGTGGAACACCTGCTCGTACAACTCGGTGACCCGAACGCGATCGGATTCGGAAAGGGTCGTCTGATCGAGCAAGGTGGCGAGCACGCCCGTGTTGATGATGTCGGGTCGGAAGCGCAGCCTGCCATCCGGATCGGTCGTCAAGATCCGTCGGAGCGAATCGTCGGCCGAACCGGCGAGCCACGGGGTCGCCGCAACGGCTTCAGGGGGCACGATGTTGCGTTCGAGGAACGGAGGCAGGGCGACGACCGGGTACAGCATGAACGTGTTCTGGTCGGCCCGATACATGCCGGAGGAGAACAGGGCGTCGATCAGATCGATCGAATCCTCGGGGTCGAGGGCACCGGACGACAACACTGCGACCTGCCCCTCGAGCATCGGGCCGAGGTGATCGACATGCGCCGTGTCGCCGGTTGGGAACGAGACCCGGTTGTACGAGTGGTACAGACCGTCGGCGCGTTGGGCGTCCCGGATCGACTGTTCCATGTGCTCGCCGGCCAGCTCACACAGATGTCGCAGGTCAGCGATCGACACGTCGAGCGAAGTGTTCTCGGTTCCCTCACCGACGCGTCGGCGATGCGCGGAACCGGCCGCGCCAAGGGCGTCGACGATCGAGCGCCGGGCGCGATCATCGATCGGCTCGGTCGCCGGCGGGATCTGTTCGAACACGTCGAGGATGTCGCCGACCCACACGGCGACCGAACTCGTGAACCCGACGCTGTCGGCATCGACGCCATCGAGCTGTGAGCTGACAAACCGCAGGTACCGGCGCAGGTGGTAGAGCGTGACCATCGAAAGCCCAGGCCCGGCCAGTGCGTTGTTGGCATCGTTCCACTCGGGGCGCTGTGTGTTGAGCCAGATGCCGCCGCCCGGCACGTAGCTGGTGAGCTTGGCGAGCGCCGGCACGAGCAACTTCTCGAGCAGCCCGATTCTCAGCAGCGCCCCATCGACATCTACGACGAGCCGCCCGTCAGAGCCGACACGCTGCTGGCGCGCTGCGATCACCGCCGCCCGCTGCGTGTCGAACGTGATCGTGTTCTTCGGGTCGTCGACCATCGCATCGTGGTCGGCGATCACGTACGGGACGTCGGCATACACGAACACCGGTCGATCGAACCACTCTCGAATCGCCCCCGGCTCGTGGTGCTCCCATGCTTCGAGCAGACGCAGCAAGTAAATGATCTGATGGTCCCCCCAGTACCCGATGTGGCTCCACGGATCGCCGGGGTCGGGCACCTCCCAGTCGATGCCGTCGCGCGAGATGCGGTACGGGTTGTACCCGTCGATCGTCGATGCGTTCACGAACTTGGCGACCACGTGGGCGAAGTAGGCGGGGAACGACTGCAGCAGCGCTTCCCAATTCTGGAAGATGTCGCGCCAGTTGCCCTCGTACGACAGCAGCTCTCCACCGTCGTCGTTGCGGACATTGATCGAGAACCGGTTCCACGGACGACTGGGGTCGCCGTGCCGGCGCGAGAAGGTGAGCGGCAGGTATTCCAACACCAGTCGGATCAGGTCGGCGTCGCCGGTCGAACGTGCGGCATCGCGCAGGGTCGCCACATCAACCCACGGACCCAGCGCGCCGAGCCAGGTCTGGTGACGGTCGGACACCTCACGATTGCGGGCGTGAACGAACTCAGCGAGATCCGGCACCGGCACCTGATGGCCATACGGGAAGACGCCGCCCCGCATCGAGTTGAACAACACGTTCGACAGATGATGGGCGTCGGCGATGCCGTCGGCCGTCGACTGGAAAGCATCGGCCCCCGAGAGCAACACTCGCAACCGCTCGGACCCCGCCCTGATGTCATCGCCAACAGTTCGAACGGCATCGGCATCGGTCGCGGCGCGACATGCAGCGAGCACCCCGGGGTGGGCGAGACCGGTGTCGGCCACCATCATCCATGACACGGACCCCGACTCGGGCACGGTGACTGCGCCTCGCAACAGATACGCGCCGGGGCGACCCGTAACCAACCGACTCGGTTCGAGCGACCGACCATCGACCATCGCGGCAACCGCACGAGCATCGAGATCCGGCGCGGCGTCGGCGAATCCCGACGACCAGATCGTGGTGGCGGTGAGCGATTCGGCGGGCTCGGGGCGGTCGGTGATCAGCGCCTCGAGCGTGTAGACCGCCATCGTTCCCCAGGGCCCGGTCTCGGAGCGCTTGTACGAATCGACCAGGTTCGAAAGGGTTTGCTCGGTGTGGGCGGCGACGCCCGCCGGCATCACGTCGAGCAAGCCGTCGAGCACCTCGAGATCGGCGCCATGACCACCGACATCGACGACGTCGACGATTTCGACGGTGCGGACCCAACCGTATGTGTTGGATGGCTCCCAGGTGGCCCGGAACTCGAGACCCCACTCGTCGTGGCGCTCCTCGAAAACCAGGCGGTCTCCGAGGACGCTCTTGGCGATCGAGCGCGTGCAGGATGCGTCCCGTTCGGCCCCGAACGGTCGCCACAGCCGGCGCTGTCCGTCGACCGTTCGAGCGATCACCGTCACGGGACCGGTGATGCCGGCAGCCCTGTGCAACTTGTCGACGGTCTCGTACGGGAAGAGGGCGTGGTCGGCGTCGATTCTGCCAGCCGTCAGCGCGCCCGCGCTCGACACGAACATCCACAGGTCCGAGTCGGACACCACCGTCATCAAGAACGGCTCCATCCCCTCGACACCCTCGATCCGGTAGTACTCGATGCCGCTTCTCGTCGACAATCCGCCGGTCACCATGCGATTCACCTTTCCGTTGTCATGTCGATGTCTCAGAGGAGGCAGGCGGCGGACGGCGGTGCGCTCTCCGTCCGCCGCACCAGCTCATTCGCGCGTCTCCCGAGTGTGACGTCAGTATCCCTGTCGTACCGCCTCGTTGACAACCGTCTTCGAGTCGGCGAACGGCGTCGGCGACCTCCTGACCAAATCGGTGAGCACCGCACAGCTCGGACCGACCCGGGGGAATCCGCAGCCGCAGCGATGTCACGGTCCGGCCTGGGGGAATCCGCAGCGTCGGAACTCGAGCAGTTGTCGCCGGAGTGGCTCGCAGCCCGGTGGGCCGAGATCCAGACATCAGGGGATCCGTCGATCTGAACCCTTTGCTCCTTGCCGATTCGTCGTGCCGGTCACGTCGCCGATCTGTTGAGGAACTCGATCAGTTAGGTGCTGTCCTGGCTCTCGTCCGCCAATCGATCCCCGACGGGGCGGTCACCCAGCGTCCCCGCCAACCACACGTGTGATCCCAACGGCATCCGTAAAGAGTTCGGCAGTAGATCACGGTCGGCGACCGGACATCACGTCCCCACGGCGCGTTCGGACTGGCAGACTCATCACATGCTCGTACCAGGTACCGAAGCGCCGGCGTTCGCACTGCCCGACCAGTACGGCAGGATCGTCGACAGTGCACAACTCGCCGGACACTGGGTATTGCTGTGGTGGTACCCGAAGGCGGCCACCCCTGGTTGAACGGTCGAAGGCCAGGCCCTGCGTGACAGGGCCGATCGCTTCGACGAACTCGACGTCATCATCCTCGGTGCGTCGTTCGACACCACTGCGGAGAACCTCGCCTTCTCAGAGGCCCAAGGCTTCCCGTTCCGACTTCTCAGCGACCTCGATCACGAGGTCGGTCAGGCCTACGGGGTCACCCGCGAACCCGACGACAAGTTCGCGGGCTTTGCTCGCCGCTACAGCTACCTGATCGCACCCGACGGGCGCATCCACCGGGCTTACGACGTGAGCGACGTCGCACGCCATGCCGACCGGGTCATCGCCGACGTCGAGCAGGGGCGCGGCCGCTGATGCCGGACGTTCCGTTCACCCGACGCGCTGATCCAATCGCTGCTGATCCCGTCAACGACGCGCAACGACTCCAAGCCCGCGTCTCGAACGTCACCCGAGGCGCCGCCCGCGCCGCTGTCCTCGGCGTCAACGACGGGCTGGTCACCAACGTGTGTCTGATCCTGGCTTTGGCGGGTGCTGACTCGAGCGCCCAGCAGGTCCGCATCGCCGGCCTGGCCAGCCTGATCGCCGGGGCGTTCTCGATGGCAGCCGGTGAGTGGATCTCCGTGCGCAGTCAGGTCGAGTTGTTCGACGGCATCGTCGGCGAGCTCGAGCAGCTCGCCGAGCGCAACCCGCGCCTTCTGCTCGACGAGCTCTCGTCGAGCCTGGAAGACACAGGGCTTGCGACCGACACCGCTCATCGCGTCGCCGAGGAACTGCCACTCGACGAACGGCGGTTCATCGACTTCACCGCCCGCACCGTGTTCGGGTTCGACCCGTCGGAGGTCGGTTCGCCTGCCATCGCGGCGGTGTCCTCGCTCGGGCTGTTCACCGCCGGTGCGATCGTGCCCCTGGCCCCGTGGTTCTTCACGAGCGGTTCGACGGCCATTGCGGTCTCGGTCGGTGCGACGGCGGTCGCCAGCCTGGTCGTCGGCGGATGGGTCAGCCGTTCCGCTGGTCGGTCGTCGCTGGTGGGCGCCGCCCGTCAACTCGGGATCGTCATCGCGGCGTCACTCGTCACGTACGGCATCGGCACCCTCTTCGGCACCGCCATCGCCTGAGCGGGACGCGAAGACGCCGGTTTGCTTGACGGGTTCGAAGCCGACGCTCAGGTACGGGTGACCATCACCGTTCGCGTTACGCGCGGCCATCCAACGGCCTCGGTCCACGAGGCAACGCCGGTACTGCCGGGCTCGTCGAGCGCCCGTGCGAGCGCGGAGCCCATGTCGCCAAGACCAAACATCGTGACCGAAGGCCAAGCGGCCACTCGCGAAGTCGCGGGAGATCTCATTGAGCCAACCTTGCCTCATGTCGTCGCGAACACCCCGGGGAACGACTCCGCCGAAACAGTCGCTCGGATCGACAGTCCCGGACCCGATCGGGATCCCGCACGTTGCGCGGCTCGGTCGTGTTGACCGAGCTCGCTTCGCTGTGAGGAGACCGATTGATATTGCAGAGATCAGTTCAGTCCGAGGACCGTGGCGAGCGCGTCGTCGATCGCCCACATCTGCTCGGCTGAGAGCGAGCCCGTTCGGTCACCGAGACGTAGCACGTCAACGCCACCGATCTGCTCGACGAGCACGCGGGTCGTTTCGCCCGCGACCACGATCTCAGGTCGGAACGACGCCGACCGGGCGCGGCGCGATGTCGGAGCAACGATCACGACCGAGCGCGGGAGCAGTTCATCGGCCTGCACCACGACCCCGTACCGCACGCCCTGTTGTTCATGGCCGACACCTTTGGGAATTCGGAAGCGGTACACCTCACCCCGACGCACGCATCGACTCCATCAGCGACGACACGGCGAGCATCTCCTCGCGGTCGGCTTCGTCGGCCTCTAGTGCGGCAACCTCTGCAGCGAGTTCGCGTCCCCGACGCAGACGATCTGCCGACGAGATCAGTGCCGACCTGATCGCGTCAGAACGACTCAGCCCGCAAGCCTCGAGCGTCTGGAGCGCCCGCTCTGCCTCTTCGTCGAGTCGAACCGAGATCGCCTTCGCCATGACTTCAGTATGACGAATCGTGATACACGCCGTAACCCAGTCGATATCAGAGGTGTGAGCCCGGCTGTCGACCTTTCCGATATCCGGCACACTGCTCATCGTCGACGACGCATACCGCGCGCTCCGTAGTCCGGTCGAGCATGGTGAGCACGCGCTGCAGTGCTACCCAAGCAGCGCACCCGAGATTCCCCCTGGTGAACGGGTCCCCTGGCTTCGGAGCGGTGGAGAGGGTCGGGCGGGTTGGTGTCAGGGCAGGACGACGAGTTTGCCGGTGGCGCGCCCGGCTTCCATGTCGGCGTGTGCCGTTGCGATGTCGTCGAGGCGGTAGGTGCGATGGATCGGCACGGTGGCGTCGCCGGCCGCGACGGCGCCGAGGAAGTCCTGGAGGACCTGGGTGGGGAGGTCGGTGGCGTCTCCGCCGTAGGCGGTGAGGCGGACCCCGCGTGGGAGGTACTCGATCGGGTAGAAGTCGCGCACGGTCCATTGGTTGGAGAGCATCCCGGTGAAGCACACGACCCCGTGGACCCGGGTCGCTCGCAGCGTGTCCGGGAGGGTTGGGGTACCGACCAGTTCGAGTGCAGTGTCGACGCCGTCAGGGAAGATCGTGCGGGCTTGGTCGGCGATGTTGCCGTCGTCGACGAGGACGTGGTCGACCCCGATGTGGCGGAGGGCGTCGCCCCGGTCGGGGTTGCGGGTGGTGGACAGCACCGTCATGCCGAGTCGTTTGGCGAGCACTGCGGTGGCCATCCCGATCGACGACGTGCCGCCACGTATGAGAAGTGACTGGCCGGCTCGGGCGTCGAGTCCGATCGTGAGTGAGCCGTGTGAGGTCTGGAGCATCTCGGGCACCGCTCCGAGCGTCGCCCAGTCGAGGCTGCTCGTGAACGGCACGACCTGGACGACAGGAACACAGGTGTATTCGGCGTACCCGCCGTCGTAGGTGCGTCCCATGCCACCCATCAACGCAGCGACCTGTTGACCGACCGTGTACTCGCCTCCGGGGCAGGCGGCGACGGTTCCGGTGGCTTCGATGCCGAGGACGCGAGGAAACGTGACGCCGTCAGCGAGCCCGAGGCGGGTGTGCAGCTCGGAGCGGTTCAGGCCGAACGCCTCGATCTTGACCAACACCTCACCCGCTCGCGGTGTCGGGATGGGGAGCTCGCGGACCTGGAGCGCGTCGGGTGGGCCTGGGGCGTCGAGCACGACGGCTCGCATCGTGGCCGGGATCGTTGCCATGGTCAGGCGCTCCTTCGTTGCTCGTGGACATGGGTGCGCAGCATGTGGACTGTCGCGGCGAAACGTCGCCACTTCGGTCTGGTCGCTTGAGTCGCTCGGTTCGGCGATCTCGGCCCAGACGCTGTCTTGGACCTCGATGAACTGCTTGGCGTTGGCTTGGCATTCGGTGCAGATGAAGACGTCGCCGGCGTCGTTGAACGAGCCGCGACCTCGCATGCGGTGGCAGACAACGCAGATGGCTGGAGTTCGAGGCATCCACGATCTTCGCACCTCACGCTTGAACCGACGGCCAGGGACAATACGAGTGGCCGGGTCCGGCAAGTCGGTGTCACAGCTGAGGATTGGATTGGTAGCCGCGTTCGGCGAGCCAGGCGCGCGCTCGACCCAGGCGAGCATCATCCCAGAACCGGTGCCAGCGCGTGTACTCGCGCTCGTGTCGACTGAGTTCGGTATGGAACCGTTGGAATGCGCCACACCCGCCAAGTGCGTCGGTGAGACGTGACGCGAGGTCCGGTTGCTGGATCGTTGCGACGAAACGTCGCATTGTCTCGTATGCCGGTGTTGATCCGAGTCCGACCACGAGCGGCCACCGATCCGATTCCGGGTCGAAGTCGACAGGGCCCTGGTCGACGTCGAACAGTTGCGCTGACCACAATGCTCCGTTGGTCACGTCGATGAACGACTCGCTTCCGGCGGACTCCGCGTTTGCGCCCAGGCGTGAGCCAAGTAGGTAGGTGACCTCGGTGATGACCAGTGTCGGGACGATGAGAGGTCCAACGTGGGTTTCGAGCAACTCCAAGCTGGCGGCATGGTGCTCGCGACGGCCCAAGCCGAGTGCCCGGGAATCCCACCACCTTCGGACTTGGATGTCTTCGTCAACTCCAGGGATTGATGACGTCGACGTCGTCAAAGCGCTGGAAGTCCTTCAGGTCTCGGGTCACGACGGTCATGTCGTTGACCAGGGCGGTTGCGCCGATGAGTGCATCGCGGAACGGCGCTGGATCCGGTACGTGCAAGGCAGCCGCGCGTCGCGCGATCCGCTCGTCCACCGGGAGCACTCGATTCTTGAATGCAGCGGCCACGCTCTGGTCGAGCCATGCACGGAGCAGTGCTCCCTGCGCAGGATCTGACCGCTCCATCAGCAGCACGCCGTGCTCGAGTTCGTGGATCGTGATCGCGGAGATGAACAGCTGGGCCGAGGGGACCTGCTCGGCCCACGCCGCAACTCCCGGGTTCGCCCTTCCGCTTCGCACCTTGCGGAGTTCGGACACGATGTTCGTGTCGAGAACGAACATCACTCGAACGCTGCCGGGTGCGCCACGTCGGTGTTCTTCGGCGCCAAGAACTCGACGTCCGCGACTCCTTCCGGCTCGGCGAGCAGGTCGAGTGCTCGGTGTGGTCCGACGAGTTCCTCGTAGGCGTCAAAGGTCAACAGCACGTGCGCCGGCCGTCCCCGGTCGGTGATGTACACCGGGCCGTTCTCGGCAGCCTTCTTGGCGCCGCTCGTGTCTTGATTGAACTCTCGGCTGCTCAACTGCGTCGCCATCACGCCTCCATGTAGTTACATCTCTACAATAGACCCGAGCTTCGGGGATGGCAACCCACTGGGTGTCTCGACAGCCCGTCCGCTCACAACGCCGGAGTGGAGTATCCACAGGTTGCGTTCCAGACGTCGGCAGGGAGGGTGATGACCAACCGCGCCGTCACGCGCGTCGGTCCAGTCGTGTCGGCGTGTCATCGATGCGCTGCGTCGAACCCACTCGATAACGCCCGCCCGTAACGCGGTCGCGCTGCCAAGCGACGCGCCACGCTTCGGCCCAAGCCGGGCGCTCGGGAATCGTGGCGCGACTCGGTGACGATCACCATCCGACCCTCGCCAGGTCGTTCTACAACACGTATACTGAATGGTATGACGACGCCTGTGCCGACACGGTTCACCGACGACGAACTGGCACTGATCGACGAACTCGTCGACAGCGGCATCGCCGAGAACCGCTCGGCCGTCATCCGGCGAGGTGTCCATTACCTCGCCGAGTCGGTACGCCGGGCTCGGGTCGGCGCATCCATTGCAGCGTCGTACCGTGAGCAGCCCCAAACGCCCGAGGACGATGACCTCGCAATGGCGAGCGCACTAGCGATGACCGAGGCGGAGCCGTGGTAGCCCAGGCCGAGATCTGGCTGATGGAAACACCGAATCAGAAGCGCCGCCCCGTACTCATCGTCTCACGAGATGAAGTCATCCCAGTCCTCAACAACGTCCTCGTTGCACCTGTGACGAGCACGCTGCGAGACATCCCAACCTGCATTCGCGTCGGGCCCGATGAGGGCATCGACCACGACAGCGTCGCCACTTTCGACAACCTCGCGGCAGTCCCCAAGTCGGTGCTCACGACGCGGCTCGGCCAACTCGGCAGCGGTGGGCGACGACAGATCTGCGATGCGCTCGACGCCATGGCCAACTGCTGACCCGCTCGATAACCGCGCTCACAACCACGCACTGTCCGATCGAGCACACGTTGCCAAGCCGTCACAGCCGAACAAAGAAGCGAGGAAGACGACGCGCCGAACAAAGGCTGATTATTGACAGAGTCCAGAATTTGTGGTCTGATATGGCTCGTGCCGGAACCAGCAGTAGAACTCCTGCGCGAGCACGGCGTGCAGGTCACCGCTCAACGACTCGCGATCATGCGCGTCGTCGCGGAGCACCCACATTCCACTGCCGACGAGCTGGGCGACGTCGTGCGCTCACAACTCGGCGCGATCTCGCGGCAGGCGGTCTATGACTCGCTCGGCGTCCTGGTCGACAAGAACCTGATCCGCCGGATCCAACCGGCGGGCTCGGCAGCTCGCTACGAGAACCGGGTCGGCGACAACCACCACCATCTCATTTGCCGGAGCTGCCGCATGATGTTCGACGTCGACTGCGCTGTTGGCGAGGTGCCCTGCCTCACCGCCGACGACACCCACGGGTTCGAAGTCGACGAAGCCGAAGTCATCTACTGGGGCCGATGCCCGACCTGTCGAGCTGGCGTTCCGCTCGATGATGTCGCCAGCTGACGCGGCGCAATTTTCCGACACGAGCAAGCAACCATCCGCAAGGAATCAAGGAGCAAGACATGAGTGATCAACTTCCCGAGGAGTCGACACCTGACATCAACGATTCGTCGGCCAAGTGCCCGGTGCTGCAGAGCCCGCACACCGCAACCGGCACCTCGGCCAACCAGCACTGGTGGCCGAACCAGCTCAACTTGAACATCTTGCATCAGGGCTCGCCTGCGTCGAACCCGATGGACGACGACTTCGACTACGCCGCCGAGTTCGCCACCCTCGACTACGCCGCGCTGAAGGCCGACCTCACTGCCCTGATGACCGATTCCAAAGAGTGGTGGCCGGCTGACTACGGGCACTACGGCCCGTTCTTCATCCGCATGGCATGGCACTCGGCTGGCACCTACCGCACCCACGACGGTCGCGGCGGAGGAGGCGCCGGTCAGCAGCGTTTCGCGCCGCTGAACAGCTGGCCCGACAACGGCAACCTCGACAAGGCTCGCGCCCTGCTCGAGCCGATCAAGAAGAAGTACGGCCGCAAGATCTCCTGGGCCGACCTGGTGCTGCTAACCGGCAACGTCGCGCTCGAGTCGATGGGCTTCAAGACCTTCGGTTTCGCCGGCGGTCGCGAAGACGTGTGGGCTCCCGAAGAAGACGTCTACTGGGGTCCCGAGAACGTGTGGCTCGACGACGAGCGCTACAGCGGTGACCGCCAATTGGAGGCACCACTCGGCGCCGTGCAGATGGGCCTCATCTACGTCAACCCCGAAGGCCCGAACGGCAACCCCGACCCCATCGGATCTGGTCGCGACATCCGTGAGACGTTCGGTCGCATGGCCATGAACGACGAAGAGACCGTCGCGCTCGTCGTCGGCGGTCACGCCTTCGGCAAGATGCACGGTGCCGGCCCGGAATCATCGATGGGCGCTGAGCCCGAGGGTGCTCCGATGGAACAGCAGCTCCGCGGCTGGAAGAACAGCTTCGAGAGCGGCGTTGGCATCCACACCACCACGAGTGGTTTCGAAGGTGCCTGGAACTCCACGCCCACGAAGTGGGACAACAACTACCTCGAGACACTCATGGACAACGACTGGGAGCTCACCGAGAGCCCTGCCGGCCACAAGCAGTGGACAGCACCGGCGCTCGCTGGCACGGTGCCGGACGCCCAGCGTCCCGACGTGTTCCACGCACCGGTGATGAGCACGGCCGACATGGCCATGAAGATGGACCCGATCTACGGCCCCATTTCGCAGCGTTTTCGTGACAACCCCGAACAGCTCGACGATGCGTTCGCGCATGCCTGGTACAAGCTCCTGCACCGCGACCTGGGCCCGAAGGCCAATTTCATCGGCCCCGAGGTTCCGGCTGAAGAACTGCTGTGGATGGACCCGATCCCGGCCGGCACTGCGCTCAGCGGCGCCGACGTCGCAACCGTCAAGGCCGCCATCATGGCTACGGGCGTCAGCATCACCGAGCTCGTCGAGACGGCCTGGGCCTCAGCGTCCACCTACCGTCAAAGCGACCGCCGCGGTGGCGCCAACGGTGGCCGCATTCGCCTCGCTCCGCAGAACGGCTGGAACGTCAACCGCCCCGAACAGCTCCGCCGTGTGCTGTCTGCCCTCGAGGGCGTGCAGTCGAGCGTTGGTGTCAATGTGTCGATGGCTGACCTCATCGTGCTCGGTGGCGCAGCTGCCGTCGAGGCCGCAGCCAAGGCCGGCGGCCACGACGTGAGCGTCAACGTCAGTACCGGCCGCGGCGATGCCAGTGCCGAGCAGACCGACGACCAGTCCTTCGCATGGCTCGCGCCGAAGAACGACGGCTTCCGCAACTACCTGTGCAAGGGCACCAGCCATGTCGCCGAGCACCTGCTCGTCGACCGGGCACAGCTGCTCGGCCTCAGCGCTCCGGAAATGGCCGCCCTCGTCGGTGGTCTCCGTGTGCTAGGTGTCAGCACCGACAACCTTGGCGTGCTCACCGAACAGGTCGGCACGCTGAGCAACGACTTCTTCGTCAACCTGATGGACCAGGACACAGAGTGGTCTGCTGCACCAGGCGCCAAAGACACGTTCGAAGGCCGTGATCGCGCCAGCGGCGACCTCAAGTGGACCGGAACTCGCAACGATCTCGTGTTCGGCTCGAACTCGATCCTGCGGGCCGTCGCCGACGTCTATGCAGCCGACGACGCTGGCGCCAAGTTCGCCAACGACTTCGCCGCCGCATTTGCCAAGGTGATGGACGCCGATCGCTTCGATCTCGCCTGATCACCGCGACCTGATGCGTTCCAACCGAGCCCGGTCTGCGCCGCATCGGTGGTGCAGACCGGGCTCGGTCGTCTTCTCGGCAACCGCCCTGGACTTCGCCCAGAACCGCCGCCGCCACACGACATCAAACTTCGACGACGACACCTGAACAGCGAGTCAGGCCGTGAGTTCGGAAACTCGCCCAAGTCTCATCGAGCGTGATCATGCGCCGAGCATGCGAGGCCCCCGACACCTACATATCCTCCCTGCCGGTTCCCGAGCCGTCGATGACGCGAGATGTGTGAGCGAATTGCGCGGCTACTACGGCCAGTGCAAGAGGTTTGGTCGCCGTTCAGGCAGTGCAGCGGTGAGCATTTCCAGGTCATGCATGTCGCCGGTCAGGATCGGTTCTGAACGTCGGACGGCCACGATGACAAGGTGGGCGTCGACAACGTCGCTGGTACCCGACCGCGCCAGCAGGTGACCGACTTCAGGTCCGTCATCGAAGGCGAGCACGACCACGGATCGCAGGAATCTGGCGAGGCGTGCTTGTCGAGTGCCGTCGCGCCACACCTGGGCGACGACCGGATGCGTCGTGGTCAGGGGCGTGTCGTGGGCGAGTGCTGCGGTGAGGAACTCTTGCGCAGTGCGTTCGTCTCGGTCGACGGAGACGAGGAATCCAGCGTCAAGAATCAAGGCGGTAGCGGTCGCTCATTGCTGCGACCGTATCTTCGTCGACCGGGCCGGCCTCGTGCTCCCAGTCAGCCAACAGATCCGCCAGTGCAGCGTGACGCTGGGTTTCAGCAGCGAGCAGACGAAGGCCGATGCGAAGCGCGTTCGATCTGCCGCCGTGGATCTCGGCCAACTCGTCAAGCGTGTGCTCTTCATCAGGGTCGAGACGAACTGTCGTCGTAGCCATGAACAACAGTGTAGCACGTGTGTGCTACACGTAGTTCCGGTGACCGTGTCATAGACGCGAGAGTACTAGCGCATGCGTCATCGGCTGGACAACCCTGCCAATCGCCAATCGCCAATCGCCAATCGCCAATCGCCACGCGGCACGTTCGGCCAAGCCCCAAGACGCTGCCTTCCCAGGACGGCATTGCCGTTCCTTTCCAGGACGGCATTGAAGTTTCGCTACGCCAGTTCTCGACGAATCCATCAGCCGACCCACCTGATCGAGGAACAAGGAAGCGATCTCGTCGGGAGGCCGCCACATTCG